>LFFM01000596.1_pt1 | contig 25530 bp, 29 predicted proteins | sample 643131 | NCBI WGS metagenome assembly LFFM01 (sample SAMN03777445, study PRJNA286221) | soda lake metagenome | biome: soda lake; feature: Kulunda steppe; material: water; isolation source: sample Tc-Br brine of Tanatar trona crystallizer | place: Russia: Kulunda steppe | collected 2011-07
CACCGTCGAGCCGACGACCGAGCCCTACCGGCTGTGGATCGACGCCGCCGACGAGGACGGGGAGGTCATCAGACACCGCCTGGACGTCTGTCCCGAACCGTAACCGCGCCTTCGAACCGTAGTCCGCTTGGAGCCACGACCGCCGCCCGCGTCCGGCCGTCCGTATCGTAGAGCCGCGATCGTCGTCCGCGTCCGGCCGTAATAGATATTTACTCGGAACCGTAACCACTGCCTACTCCCCTCGGAACTCCAACCGATCGGAACGTCCCGACTCCCCTCGGAACTCCAACCCGTCGAAACGTCCCGACCCCGGCCCCTGTCATGCGGAAACGTCCGACTACCCTTACATAGTTATGCCCCAGCTTCATTTAAGTACGATATATACTTCCAGGTGTACCATGGCATCAACAGAAGCCACGGCTGTACTGGCTCAGGTGTTACAGGCACCGGAGACACAAACCGAGATATTCGAGCACGTGTTCGACGATCCCCTGCTCGCGTGGTCGTTCGTCGCGAACATCGCGCTGGCCGGGTTCACCATCATGGCCATCGTCTGGCTCGGGCGGAACCTCACCGACCCCCGCTCGAAGCTCATCGCGGTTTCGGTGATGCTCATCTCGGTCGTCTCCATCTCGAGTTACACCGGGCTCACCTCGGGGCTGACGATTAGCTTCCTCGAGATGCCGGCGGGCCACGCCGTCGAGGGCGAGGAAGTGCTCACCATGTGGGGTCGGTACCTCACCTGGACGTTCTCCACGCCCTTCATCCTGATCGCCCTCGGGCTCATCGCGGGCTCGAACATGACCAAGATCCTGACCTCCGTGGCGTTTACGATCGCCATGTGTGTCACCGGCCTCGCGGCCGCGCTCACCACCTCGACGCACCTCATGCGCTGGTGGTGGTTCGTCCTTAGCTCGGCGTTCTTCCTCGTCATCGTCTACATCATCCTCGTCGAGTGGGACGCCGACGCGAAACAGACCGGCACGTCGGATCTGTTCAACACGCTGAAGCTGCTGACCGTCGTCGGCTGGTTCGGTTACCCGATCCTGTGGTTCCTCGGCGTCGAGGGGATCGCGGTGCTCGACGTCGCCTTTACCTCCTGGGGCTACAGCATCCTCGACATCATCACGAAGTACATCGTGACGATCCTGATCATGCTGTACGTCGCCAAGGAGCCGGAGACGATCACCGCCGGCGAGGAGTACGGCAGCAGCCTCCCCGGGTTCGTCCCCGCGGACGACTGACGACCGTTTAGCCGATTTTTTCGAGCGCCGCCGGCCGCGAGCGATGAAAACGTTTTGAGGGGGGAGACCCCACGCGGTAGCATGGAGCTTTCCCCCGAGGAGTACGGCGACTACTGGGGCGCGTCGGTGCGGGTCGCGGTCGGCGTCCTCGTCGTCCTCTTTGGCAGCCGGTTCGTCGAGCCGCTCCTCGCGCACCCCGAGTTCGGGGCGACGGCGATGGGTGCGTTGCTCCTGGCGGGGCTCGTCCTGCTCGGCTCGTTCGTCGCCGTCCTCGGGCTCGCACGGGCGACCCGGACGGCCGTCGACGTCGAGTTACGCCGGTGAGGCGAGAAGCCGCCCGCTCCGGATCGGATCCGAAAGGCGTAGTAGCCCGCCGTCGAAGGGCGATCCATGGACGAACGGAGCGAGGGCGCGGCGGTGATCGCCTGCGAGCGGTGTCCGACGCTTGTCGACTCCCGGAGCCGGATCGTCAACGGGACCGGGCCGGCCGACGCCGACCTGCTGTTCGTCGGCGAGGGCCCCGGCGCGACCGAGGACGACCGCGGCGAGCCGTTCGTCGGCCGGAGCGGCTCCGTGCTCGACGACGCCTTGCGCGACGTCGGGCTCGCCCGTGCCGACGTCCGGATCACCAACTGCGTGCGCTGTCGGCCCCCGGAGAACCGGGATCCGACGGCCGAGGAGCTGGGGAACTGCCGCGATCACCTCCGGCGGGAGATCGAACTGGTCGACCCGTCGGTCGTCGCGACCCTCGGGAAGGTGCCGGCCGAACACCTCCTCGGGCGTTCCGTCGGGGTGACCGGCGAGGCGGGCTCGGTCGAGGAGCTCCGGATCGGCGGGCGCGCCCGCCGGCTGGTGATCTGTCTACATCCCGCGGCGACCCTCTACGACCGGAGCCAGGCGGAACCGTTCGCGTCGGCCGTGGAGACCGCCGCGGAGCTCGCCGGCGTCGAGGGTGCGGGTGGAGGACAGAGCCGGCTGGACGGCTTCTAGCCCCCGAACTCGGTACAGACCGGGATCCCGACCGTGTTGAACTCGGTCATCGCGGCGAGCTCGCCGGGAACGGCGTGGATGTCGATCGTGTCCTCGACGAGGATCGTCGGATCGAGCTTGCCGGATTCGATCATATCGAGCATCTCCGGGTACCGGGAGGGCTGGAGGCCCAGCGAGCCGACGAACTCGATCTCCTTGGCGACGAACTCGTCGGTCGGCAGCGGGATCTCGCCTCGCTCCTCGCTCGTCGTGAGCCCGATCTGGACGTGTCTGCCACCCTTCCCGAGGGAGTCGACGGCGTTCCGGCAGGTGGCCTCGATGCCGAGGGCATCGACGGAGACGTCGGCGCCGCCGTCGGTGATCTCCCGGACCTCCTTTGCGGGGTCGTCGACCTCGCTCGCGTCGACGGTCGCGACGGCACCGAGCTTCTCGGCCCGCTCGAGTTTCTCCTCCATGAGGTCGACGCCGATCACGTTCGCCCCCAGCGCGTCGGCGATGTGGACCGCCGAGAGGCCGATGCCGCCACAGCCGTGGACGACGACGCTCTCGCCGCGGCCGACGTCGCCCTGGTGGGCCATCCCGTGGTAGGAGGTCATGAAGCGACAGCCACAGCCGGCGGCGGTCTCGGCGTCGATCGAGTCCGGCAGCGGGACGGCGTTGACGTCCGCGTTCGGTACGTGGACCTCCTCGGCGAACGCGCCCGGAGCCTCGTTCATGAAGCCGAGGCCGACGTGGTTCTCGCAGATGTTCTCCCGGCCGTTCCGACAGAGCGAGCACTTCCCGCAGGCGAAGTTAAACGGGATCGCGATCTCCTGGCCCTCCGAGACGTTCTCGACCTCCTCGCCGACCTCGACGACGGTCCCTGTAGGCTCGTGACCCAGGATGTGGGGCGGATCGGGCCGGTAGCCGAACCAGTCCCAGTCGCCCTGCCAGCAGTGCCAGTCGCTCCGACAGACCCCACAGCCCTCGACCTTCGCGACCAGCCCGTCCGGTTCGGGCTCCGGCCGGTCGACCCGGTGTACTTCGAGCGGTTCCTGGAACTCCTCCAGTACGACGGCGTTCATCGACATGGCAATCGATAGCACACCGAGAGACGACTAAAATCGCACTGTTAATAGTGACGGTAAATGTAATAATAATAACTCGTGGCCGGGGGCCGACGCCGGATCACGGCCGTTAAGACTTCCGCGGCCCTACTCCGCCCCATGTCACTCGAGACCATGCGACCGAATCCGACGTGGGACGCCGCCTCCCACGAGGAGGCCGTCGACGTCCTCGCCGCTGGCCGCGAGGAGCTGACCTACCACGTGTGGGGTGGTGACTGGTGTAAGGACTGCCGGGCGCTGTTGCCCGACTTCGGCGCCGCACTCGAGGCCGCCGGCGTCCCCGACGAACGGATCGTCGAACACGCCGTCGACACGGACAAACGGGGTCCCGGCGTCGAGGAGTACGACGTCGAGTACATCCCGACGATCGTCGTCGAACGCGACGGCGAGGAGATCGCCCGCTTCGTCGAGAGCGAGCCCGTACCGCCGGCGATCCACCTCGCGGAGGCCGTCGCGGACGCCGTCGGAACCCACTGAGCTCACCCCTGTCGCTCCGGCTGGCCGGTCGACTCCTCTTCCTCCGAGGAGGGCCCGAGCAGCGAACGGATCCAGCGCCGTGGCCCGCCGATCCGGCGGACGAGATAGGACGGGAAAAACAGCGCGACCGTCCCGAGCGCCAGGAAGCCGACGCCGACGGCCGGGCTGCCGGTCCGGAGGAGCTCGATCCCGACGATGTACATCGGTCCCGCCATCGACAGCCCGGCGGCGACCTGGAGCATCCAGAGGATTCCGGGACCGTTCATCGGTGCCGGTAGGGGCCCGACGGATTTGAGCTTTGCCGAAGCGGCCTCCGGCCGGCCCGGCCGACTCACTCGATCGAGAGCCCGGCGTGCCAGCGGTCGACGCCGGCCTCGCGTTTGCTCTCGTCCATCCGGGCGAGCAGGTGGGCCGCCAGCGAGGCGGTCTCGGCCGCCCGGCCGTCGCCTTCCGTGCGGAACTCCCCGGTGACGCGGTTGGCGTACACCGCACAGACGGCCCCGGCACGCAGCCCGTAGAGGTTCCCGAGCGTACAGATCGCGCTCGCCTCCATCTCGACGTTCGTGACGTTGGCCTCCCGGAGCTCCTCGACGAGTCGGTCGGCGCCGGCGGCCTCGAACCCCTCGAAGCCGGGCCGGCCCTGCCCGGCGTAAAAGGAGTCCGTACTCGCCGTGATCCCCGTGTGGTACTCGTAGTCCAGCCGCTCGGCGGCGGCGACGAGCGCACAGACGACCTCGTGGTCGGCGCTCGCGGGGTACTCCGGCCTGACGTACTCGTCGCTGGTCCCCTCCTGGCGGACCGCACCCGTCGTGATCACGAGGTCGCCGACTTCGACCCCGGGCTGGATCGCCCCACAGGAGCCGACCCGGATGAACGTCCCGACGCCGACGCGGGCGAGCTCCTCGACCGCGATCGCGGCCGACGGGCTCCCGATCCCCGTCGAGGTGACCGAGACGGGGGTGCCCTCGTAGCTCCCCGTGGCCGTCCGATACTCGCGGTGGCTGGCCACCACCTCGCCGTCGTCCCAGCTACCTATCACCGTCTCGACGCGTCCGGGATCCCCCGGCAGGAGAACCGTCCCCGCGACGTCGTCGGCTCGGACCCCGAGGTGGTACTGTACGTCGGCGTTCGGGTCTTCGCTGTCGCCCGGCATCCGGCAGTCGGGTTCGGCCCGACGCGACATATACGTGCGGGCGTCGGTCCGGACGGAGGTTCGTTCCGCGAGGCCGGAGGCGACACCGGGAGACCCCGTCCGTGCCGACGCCGGGAACGTCCCCTTGCACCGACGCCGGAAAACCCGTCCGTGCCGACGTGAGCGTGGCCGGCCGGCTCGCGGCTCGTGACCGCGTCCGCCGCGAACGTTTTTTACGCCCCCGTTCGAAGTGGGATCGATGGATCTCGACAGCCATGCCGAGGAACTCGCCTCCGACCTCGGCGTCGACAAAGCGGAGGTCAAGGCGGATCTCGCGAACCTCGTGGAGTACAGCGTCCCGATCGACGAGGCCAAAGGCAGTCTGCGGCGCAAGTACGGCGACGGGACCGACTCCGGTACGCCCTCGACGGCCGACATCGGCGAGATCACCCCCGATTCGGGGAACGTGACCGTCACGGCGCGGGTGTTGACCGCCGGGAAACGCTCGATCCGGTACCAGGGATCGGACCAGGTCATCGTCGAGGGGCGTCTCGCCGACGGGACGGGGGCCGTCGACTACACCGCCTGGGAGGAGTTCGGCCTCTCGCCCGGCGACACGGTCACCGTCGGCAACGCCTCGGTCCGTGAGTGGGACGGCGAGCCAGAGCTCAACCTCGGGGAGAGCACCTCGGTGAGCCTCGAGGACGACCCCCTGGCGGTGCCCTACGAGGTCGGTGGCGAGGCAGAGCTCGCCGAGTTGCGCTCCGGCGATCGGGCACGGACGATAGCGGTCCGGGTCCTCGAGTGTGAGCGCCGGACGATAGACGGCCGGGACGGGGAGACGGAGATCTTAAGCGGCGTGTTCGGCGACGAAAGCGGCCGACTCCCGTTTACGAACTGGGACCCCGATCCGGCGATCGAGGAGGGAGCCTCCGTGCGGATCGAGAACGCCTACGTCCGGGAGTTCCGTGGCGTCCCCGAGGTGAACGTCTCGGAGTTCTCGACGGTCTCGCCCCTCGAGGAACCGGTCGTCGTCGGCGAGGACGCCCCCGAGATGCCGATCGGCGAGGCGGTCGCCACCGGCGGCGTCTACGACGTCCAGCTGGTCGGGGACGTCCTCGCCGTCCGGGACGGCTCCGGGTTGATCCAGCGCTGTCCGGAGTGTAATCGGGTGATCCAGAAAGGACAGTGTCGCACTCACGGCGAGGTCGAGGGCGTCGACGACCTCCGGGTGAAGGCGATCCTCGACGACGGCACGGGCACCGTCACCGTCGTCCTGGACGACGAGCTCACCGAGACGGTGTACGGCGGGAGCCTCGAGGACGCCCTCGAGGAAGCCCGCGAGGCGATGGACCAGGAGGTCGTCGCCGACCGCATCCGCGAGCGGATCGTCGGCCGGGAGTACCGCGTCCGGGGACACCTCTCGGTCGACGAGTACGGCGCGAACCTCGACGCCGCGACGTTCGCGGAGAGCGACGACGACCCAGCCGACCGTGCCCGGGCGCTGCTCGCGGAGGTGGACGCGTGAGCGTCGACGGCGGCGGCCGCGAGGTCGCCTACCGGCTGTTCGCAGCGGAGTTCGACGACGCGACCGTCTCACACACCGAGAGCGACGAGGAGCGTGCCCCGAACTACGTGATCACGCCCACGGGCGCGCGGGTGAACCGGCTGTTCGTCGTCGGGACGCTCACGGAGGTCACGCAGGTAAACGAGGAGATGGTTCGGGCACGAATCGTCGATCCGACCGGCGCGTTCGTCGTCTACGCCGGCCAGTACCAGCCCGACCAGCTGGCCTACCTCGAGCGCGCCGAGCCGCCGTGTTTCGTCGCCGTGACGGGCAAAGCCCGGACGTTCGAGCCCGACGACGGCGACCGGGTGTACACCTCCGTCCGACCCGAGAGCATCGCCACGGTCGACGCCGACACGCGGGATCGCTGGGTCGTCGACGCCGCGGAGCGAACCATCACACGGATCGGGACGTACGCCGCGGCGGCGAACCGCGAGGAACGCGGCGAGGATCTCACGGCAGCCCTCGGGGAGGTCGGCGTCGAGACGGGACTCGCCCGGGGGATTCCCCTCGCGATGGACCACTACGACACCACTCCGGGCTATCTCGCCGCGCTCCGGGAGCTCGCCGTCGAGGCGGCGCGGGTCGTCGCCGGCGAGCTCGAGGAGGTCTCCCGGTTCGAGCTGCGGCCGGACGAGCCCGTCGCCGACGCGCCGGGCTTTCCCTCGCTGGCGTCGAGGACGAGCGAGCAGACGGCGACGGCAGACGAGCCGGCGACCGGTGCATCCGGCTCGCCGGAGCCCCAGGAGGAGCCGATCCCGGCCGAGAGCCGAGAGGAGCCGGCTCCGGCCGGGCGGGAGTCCGGAAGCGAAGCCGCCTCGACCGGATCGGAACCCGAAATCGAGGTCGGAGACGAGCCGGAACCCGAAGACGAGGGCGTATCCGAATCGGAACCCGAAGACGAAGTCGGAGACGAGTCGGAGGTCGGAGACGAGCCGGATCTCGGAGACGGACTGGAGGCCGAAGACGAGCCGGATCTCGGAGACGGACTGGAGGCCGAAGACGAGATGGACCTCGGGGACGAGCCGGCGACGGAGGGGGAGCTGGGCGAGTTCGACTCCGGGGGAATATACGAGATGGACGAGGACGAACGCGCGGAGATCGAAGCGGAGTTCGGCGCGGAGTTCACCACGGGAACGGAGGTCGAGGAGCCGGGCGAGGCCGACATCGAGGTGCCGGATCCCGAGGATCTCGAGCCGGTCGAGGACGAGCCCGCCGTGGATAGCGAAATGCCGCCCGACGACGGAGCCGACGAGGTGAGCCCGGACGAGGAGGCGACTCCGGACGACGGGGCCGTGTCCGACGAGGGGGAACCCCCGGAGGAAGCCGACGAGGACCTAGACCTGCTCGAGTACGTCGTCGAGACGATGGGCGAGCTCGACGAGGGCGATGGGGCACCCCGAGACCGGCTCACCGAGCGGGTCGTCGACGAGCTCGACGTCGAGGAGGGTGCCGTCGCGGACGCGATCCAGGACGCCCTGATGGGTGGCCGGTGTTACGAACCCGACGACGGACTGCTCAAGCCGATCTGATGGGCCCCGAATGAGCACGGAGCCGTCGATCGTCGAACCGGTTCCCGGGGAGCGAGCTGCGGTCGCCCCGATCCCCGGCGGACGGGCGCTTTTGATCGCCGACTACCACGCCGGCTACGAGGCCACGCTGGCGTCCGAACGTGGCGTCGAGGTTCCCTCGCGTGCCCGACGTCGGCGCGAGCGGCTGCTCGCGCTTTTAGAGCGGACGGGCGCCGACCGGCTGGTCGTCCTCGGTGACCTCATGCACTCGATCGGCGGCCCGGGCGGCGCCGAACGGGGCGAACTCGAGGTACTCTTCGAGTCCCTGCCCCCAGGGGTCGGCGTGACGGTCGTGAAGGGCAACCACGACGGCGCCATCGAGGGGTGGCTGTCCGAGGCCGCCGGCCCCCGCGAGCTCCGTATCGTTCCGGGTGACGGGACCCAGATTGGCGACGTCGGCGTCTGCCACGGCCACACCTGGCCGTCCGCGGCGGTCCTCGGCGCCGCCGTCGTCTGTCACGGCCACGATCACCCGTCCGTCCGACTGACCGACGAGGTCGGGGGCAGCCGGGTCGAGCCCGTCTGGCTCCGGGGGCGGCTCGATCCCGCGCCGTTTCGCGCGCGGGGGGACGACCTCCCGGCAGGGTTCGACGAACGGCCACCCCGGCTCGTCGTCTTCCCGGCGTTCAACGAGCTCGCCGGCGGGACCTGGGTGAACGCCGACGGCTCGTTTCTCGCCCCGTTCCTGCCGGATGGGGGGATCGACGTCGAGGCGTACCTGCTCGACGGGACCCGGCTGGGACCCTACCGGACGATCTGAGACGGCCCCACGGGATCAGGACACGCCGGGGGCGAACGCTTTCCTCGCTCGACTCCCTCCGGTCGCGTATGGAACGATCGACGCGTCTCGGCTCGATACGCCTCGTCGGTGAGACGGCGACGACGGTCGATCACGCCACGCTCACCGAGCTCCCGGCCCGGGAGTTCAGCGCCGAGATCGTCTGTAGCTCCGGCGAACGGTACCGCGACAGCTGGAGAGGAGTGCCGATCGACCGGCTGATAGAGCGCGTCGAGGTGCCCGCGGAGACGACCCACCTGACGGTCGAGGCCACCGACGGCTTCCGGGTCTGTGTCGGGGCACTCGACGCGCTCGGTGGCGTGCTCGCGACCCACCAGGGCGGGGAGCGGCTCTCGATCGACGCCGGCTACCCGCGGTTCGTCGCCGCGGGCCTGGAGGGGCCACGGGCGGTGAAAAACGTCGCCGAGATCGGGACGCTGGCGCTGTCCCCCGGCGAGGATCCGGAGGCCTACGAGGAGCTACAGCTCGGCTGATCGCGAGCCGGCGTCGTCCCGCCCGCGACACGGCCGCCACGACGACGCCCGCGACACGGCCGTCCCGTCGTCGCGGCCCCGATCAGTCGTCGTCCGGAACGACGACGACCCGTCCGTCGCTCGCGACCGTGACGTGACAGCCCTCGTGGGCGAACGAGACGGACGCGTTCCCCCGGGAGGTCGCGAGCGCGCCGAGCGCGCCCGAGTCGACGGAGGCGTGAAGCGGCGTGATCTCCGTCGGGGGACGGCCGACAGCCGAGCCGATCGTCTCGACGATCGCGACGATCGCGGCGTCGGAACCGTCCTCCGGGTCGAACTCGCTTCGACGACCGTCCGTCCCGGGATCGTGGTGTGCGTTCCAGCCGCCCGCAGAGAGGACGGCGTCGCCAGAGCCGCTCGTGTCCTCGCTCATACCCGGGCTACCCCACACGGATATCTAAACCTCGGGGCTGACTGGTCAGCGTGCGTCCTCGCCGGTGCGTTCGAACAGCGCCCGGAACACCGCCAGTTCGGCCTTCCGGAGGTGCTGGTTGAACGTCTGGCGGGTCACGCCGAACCGCGCCGCCAGCTCGTTGCCGGTACTCTTCCGTGGCGTCTCGAAGTAGCCGCCGTAGTAGGCGGCCTCGAGGGCGGCGAACTGGCGGTCGGTGAGCGCCTCCTCGACGACGTCATAGAGGAGGTGTGGCGAGTAAACCAGCTCCTGGGAGCGGAGTTCGGCGTTCGGGTGAAACGCCCGGATCCCCTCGACCGCCTCGCGCGGGTCGACGTCCCCGGGTAACTCCCCGTAGAACCGGACCTCCTCCGTCCCCACGACGACGGCGCGGGGCCGGCCGCCGAGCGTCTGGAACACCCCGGAGACGGTGCCGGAATCGGCGTGAGCTTCGACCCGACAGCGCCCTCCGGCGCTGCTGAGCAGGCGGACGTCGGAGTAGTGGGGAACCTCCTCGACCCCCCGGACGAACTCGGTGGCCGACAGGTCTTCGGTCGACATGTACTGGACGGTGGTTCCGTCGGGCAGCGAGACGACCGAGTCGACGTCGATCCGCAACTCGTCGTCGATCGCCTCGCGAAAGGTCGTCGGAACCGCCGACCGGTCCGCCCGGATCTCGAGTCGTCTGAGGCGGTCGCTCGTCAGCTTCCGCTCGCGGCGTTTCAGCTCCGTCGCGTCCTCGAAGCCGACGACGACACACTCGATTCTCCCGTCGTCGATCACCGGTGCCGAGTTGGTCGACAGCCACCGCTCGGTGCCGTCGGGGAGCTCGATCCAGTGTTCGAAGCCGAAGACGGGCTCGCCGGTCGCCAGGACGTGCGTGACCGGGTGGTCCTCGAACGCGATCGGCGCCCCGTCCTCGGAGTACACCCCCCAGTCGTCGGGCTCGTACGTCCGGTCCGTGACCTCCGCGGCCGGAAGGCCGAGGATCGCTTCCCCACGTGCGTTCACGAAGGAGATCTCCCCGGAGGGTTCGACGACGGCGATTCCGACGGGACTCGCGTCGAGGATCCGCCCCGCGACGGTTCCAGTGAGGGCGTTCTCCACCGAGGATCGGTCGTCGTCGGTCGCGGCCGAGTTGGTCGGTTCGGTCATCGTGGGGGGAGGATCGTCAGTGAGACGGCAGTGTGGATCGACGAGTTACGCCCTCGGGACGTATATATATGTCAGTCGATCTCGGTCGTCGTTGACGATCCGTCAACGGTCACACCTCCGATGGTCCGGAGGCCGTCGTAACCGTCGAAACCGCGGTCCCGTCACTCCTCCGGGTCGGGAAAGAGGCTCTCGGGGAGGTACGCGGAGACGACCCAGTTGGGGGCGTCGACGACCTCGTTGATCTTCAGGTCGACCGCGGCCGAACAGAGGATGTACGCCTCCCCGCGGGTGAGCCCGCGCTCGGCCGACAGGTGGTCGATCATCGATCGGACGGCCGACTTCGTCGCCGCCATCAGGTCGTCCTCGACGCCCGAGGTGGCGTACATCCGCTCGTCGTGGCCGGTCGGGGTGAACGGGCCGTCCGTCTCGAACTGCGGGGCGTCGAGCTCCCGGTCGTCGTGGATGTCGAACCGGCAGGTGACGAACATCGGCGCCTCGATGCCGGTCACACAGACCTCGCCGTCGCCCTGTGCGGCGTGGCAGTCGCCGACGCTGAACAGCGCGTCATCGACCTCGACGGGCAGGTACAGCGTCGAGCCGGCCGTGAGGTGTTTGATGTCCACGTTGCCGCCGACGGATCGCGGCGGGAGGGTATCGTGTTCGCCCGGCTCGCCCGGCGCGACGCCGATCACCCCCGGGAACGGATCCAGCGGGACCTCGATGCCGTTTACGAACCGGCCGACGTCGTCCTCGAGGTCCCAGACGTGCAGTCCCGCCTCGGGGAACTCCTCGGGGAGCAACCCGAGCCCCATCTCCCCGGGCATGAAGGCCGTGTACCCCCAGCCTTTGTGCTGGAAGGCGAGCAGCTCGATCTCGAGGACGTCGCCAGGCTCGGCGCCCTCGACGGCCACCGGACCCGTCAGCGGGTGGACCGGATCGAAGCTCACCTCCGGGACGTCCGCCGCCGACGCGTCGACCGGTAGCTGGCCGTCGACGGCGTCGCGGCACTCGAAACGGACGACGTCGCCGGGCTCGACGGTGAGGATCGGCTCAAGATCGTTGTCCCAGGCGTGGTGGACGTTCGCGTCGACGTCGCTCAGTCGGTGATCGACGGTGTAGCCGGATCGTGACATGCGTCTTCCACACCACCCAGAGTGATAAATCTCACCTCGAGATCAGACGGTCGTCGTCAGTCGCCGACCCCCGAGGGCACACCGAACGCCGTCGCTGTCGGCGGTCACGTCGTCTCACTCCCGGTCCGACGCTCCGGTCGTTTGCCGTGGATGCACGGGCACCCAAGACCGTTATTCTTCTGCGAGAACGGACACTGGATGCCAGGAGCAGCCATCGTCGTCCTCGCCGGTACCGACTCGCCGTCCGACCTCGGTCGCGTCGTCAACGCCCTCCAGACCGCCCGGGAGTTCGCCGAGGCGGGAGACGACGTGACGGTCGTCTTCGACGGCGCCGGCACGCAGTGGATCCCCGAACTCGACGACGAGAACCACGACTACCACGCCCTCTACGCGGCCGTCGAGCCCCACGTCCGTGCCTGTGAGTACTGTGCCGGCGTCTACGGCGTCGAGGCAACCGTCGAGGATACTGGAGCGTCCCTCGTCGCCGCGTTCGACGGCCACCCGAGCGTGCGGTCGTTCGTCGAGGACGGCTACGAGGTCATCACGTACTGATTCCCCGCGAGTGTGGTTCGGGGTCGCGATAGCCAGTTCCAGAGTGGAGTTCTCGGCCGCCGTCGATCCGTCGTCTCGTCAGATGTGACGTCTCACGGAGCGATCACTTCCCCGATCCGAACCGACCACTTCCCCGTCTACTGAACTCATCAGACCACCGTTGACCACTGTCTGCGTACTGCCCTCGGCCGACCCGATCGCCGGTGTGGCGTTACGGGTCACCCCGAGCAGTATCCCCGCCGACACGCCGAGTTGAAAATCCCCGTACCGTCACCGAAATCGGACAGTCACCGGATCGTGTACTTATATCGTCCGTATGTGAACCCGACCGACGATGGGGGTCGGCCGGCTGTCGACGCGTAGGTGTTCACCATCGAACCGCTTCGGGCCGACCGCCGGCGGGTGATCGTTCGGTGAGCCACGAGTGTGTTACCCTCTATCGGAGCTCGCGGGGTCGGTTTCACACCGGCTGGCAGGTCGAGCGACGGCTCCACCACGGGATCTGGAAGCCCTGCCTCCACGAGCTCGGGAGCGACCGCCGGCTGGTCGGCGACGACGAGGGGCTGCTCGCGCTGGTTCCGGTCCCGCGGTCGGCGCTCCCGGAGTGGCTGTGGATCCGCGTAGACGGCGCCGGACCGCGGGTGGTCGACCTGCGGCGTCACCCGCCGGACCGGCACGTGACCGTCCCCGGACCGGTCACTCCCGGAGGTGGCGGGCGATGATCTCCTTTTGGATCTCGGAGGTTCCCTCGTAGATCGTCGTCACCTTCGCGTCGCGGTAGTAGCGTTCGACGTCGAAGTCGGTCGTGTAGCCGTAGCCGCCGTGGATCTGGACCGCCTCGTTCGCCACCTCGACGGCGGTCTCGCTGGCGAAGTACTTGGCCATGCTGGCGGCGGCCGGATCTGCGCCGTCCTCGTTCCGGCGGGCGGCGTCGCGGGTCAGCAGGCGAGCCGCCCGTACGTTCGTCGCCATCTCCGCGAGCTTGTGGGCGATCGCCTGGTGGTCCGCGATCGGTTTCCCGAACTGTTCGCGTTCGGCGGCGTACGTCCGGGCGTCCTCGAGGGCCGCCCGGGCGAGGCCGACCGCCTGGGCCGCGATGGCGATCCGTCCCCCCGTGAGGACCGAAAACGCCGCCTTCAGCCCGTCGCCGACCGGTGTCAGCCGGTTCTCCGCGGGGATCCGGACGCCGTCGAACCGGAGGCTCGTGGTGTCGCTCGCGCGCAGCCCGAGTTTCTCCTCTCTCGGGCCGACCTCGAGACCCTCGGCGTCGACGGGGACGAGAAACTGGGTGACCGTCCCCGGCTCCGTCCGGTCGGTCTTCGCGAAGAGGACGACGACGCCGGCGCGGGCGCCGTTCGTGATCCAGGCCTTCTCGCCGGTGACGACGTACTCCTCGCCGTCGCGTCGGGCCTCGGTGGTCATCGCCGCCGGGTTCGAGCCCGCGTGGGGCTCCGAGAGCGCGAACGCGCCGACGGGACGACCGGCGGCCATCTCCGGGAGCCACCGCTCCCGGAGGCTCTCGTCGCCGAACTCGGCGATACACGACGTCGCGAGCGCGTGAACCGACAGCGCGGTCGCCACCGAGAGGTGGCCGCGGGCGAGCTCCTCGTTGACGACGACGTCGGTCAGCCCGTCGGCCCCGACGCCGCCGTAGGCCTCGGGAACCGCCAGCCCGGTCAGATCGAGCTCGGCGAGCCCGTCCCAGATCGCCTCCGGGAACTCCCCGCTCGCCTCGGCCTCCCGGGCTGCCGGTCGGAGCTCCTCCGTGACGAACTCCCGGACCGTCTCGCGGACGAGCCGCCGTTCGTTCGGTTCCATGGTGGCCACGTACGGCGGCCAGCACAAAGGCCTGTGTGCCGGCCGTGGGGAGGCCCAGCGACGGTTCGGCGGAATCGTCGGGACTCCGGCGGCTACGCGAGCAACACCGCGACGGCCGCCACGATACCGACGGTCACGACCAGGAAGCCGACGAACGCGACCGTCCCGCCGACGACGGCGGCGGTCGCGGCGGCGACGAGGACCGCGAGCGCCCCGAGGGCGATCACGCCGAGCGTCCCGGCGTCGAGTTCGACGCCGGCCACCGAGAGAGCAGCGCCCGCCGATCCCTCCGTTCCCCTGTCGGGGGGGTCGGCCAGCCGCTCGTCGACGTCGACCGGCGGCGGCCCCGGCGTCACCGTCACGGCGACCGTCGTGCTCGCGGCGCCGTAGCCGGTCGACAGCTCGATGCTCCCCTCGACGGGCTCTTCGAGGCGGCCGTCGGCCCCGTCGCCATCGATGGCGACCGGGACGGCGGTCTCGCCGTCGGGTTCGACGTAGTAGTTCGATCGCTCCACGCTCGCCACCTCCGCGAGGGGGCCATCGAGTCGGCAGTGGACGTGTGCCGGCCCGCCGTGGCCCCTCAGGAGGACGCCGAACGAGCCCTGGGTCTCGTAGGCGTCGACCCCGGCCGCGATGCTGGTCCCCCCCTCCCTGCCGACGTCGACGACGAGCTCCTCCCCCGACACGGCCCCACCTCAGGCCGGTGCCTCCTCGCGCATGTCCGGCGGGAGCAGGTTCGGGATGCCGTCCTCGATCGGGTAGCGTTCGCCACACTCGGTACAGACGAGGGTTCCGGAGACGATCTCCTCGCCGTCGTACTCCGCGTCCTCGAGTTCGAGCTCGTGTTTGTCGAGCGGACAGCGGAGGATCTCGAGCAGCGACTCTTTCATACTGTGTGGGCTGGCCCCGGAGGTCAAAAGGTTTCGGGAAGGGACGGCGTGGCTCAAGCCTCGGCGTGGAGGCTCGGCTGGTCGGACTCAACGCTCGACGCGGAGACTCGTCTTGCCCGCGACCGCTTCGGCTTCCTCGAACTCCCCGCCGCCGAGCAGCCCACGGGTCGCCCGTTTGGCCCACTCGACGGCCGGCTGATCGAAAGCGTTCACGCCCGACAGCTCGCCGACGAGCACGCAGGCGGCTTCCATCCCGTACAGCAGGCCGCCGAGCTCGCCGGCGTCGACGCGGTCGAGCTCGATCCGGACGCTCGGCCGACCTACCGCGGCGAGGCTCGCCTCGGTGGCCGCGAACTCGGCGTCGAGCAACTCGCCGAGCCCCCGCCCCCCGAGGTAGGCGAGCTCGTCCACTTCGGTCTCGGGGATCGCCAGCTCGGGGCGTTCGTCGGGGACGACGAACGTGACGAGTTTGTCGCGGGGACCCGCCCGGTAGAGCTGGAGCTGGGAGTGCTGGTCGGTCGCGCCGAGGGCACGGACCGGCGTCCCTCCCAGCCCGTCCTTGCCGAGGCTCTCGGCCCACAGCTGGGCGAACCACTCGGCGTAGGTCTCGAGGGACTCCGCGTACGGCATCATCGCGTTGATCGACGCGCCACGGCAGTTCAGCGCGTAGGTGATCGCGCCGTAGGCGTAGGCCGGACAGTCGAAAAGCGAGCCGGCGAGGCTCTCCGACTCGGCCCGGGCGCCGGCCAGCACCCCCTCTATGTCGACGCCGGCGAGGGCTGGCGCGACCAGCCCGACGGGCGACAGCGCGGAGAACCGCCCCGGAACGCCGTCGGGGACGGGGAGCCGGCGCAGGTCGTGGCGGTCGGCGAGGTCGGCGAGCGGCCCCGATCGACCGGTCGTGACGACCGTCCGCTCGGTCCAGTCGACGCCGGCCTCGGCGAACGCCTCCCGGACGACGAGGAAGTTCGCGAGCGTCTCCGCCGTGGTCCCCGAGCGGGAGACGACGTTGATCGCCGTCTCCGAGAGCGGGAGCCGATCGAGGACCGCGTCGATCCGGGCGGGATCGACGTTGTCGAGGTAGGCCGTCTCGAGGTCGGCCCCGAGCGCGTCGGTGATCGTCGCGGCGCCGAGGGCGCTGCCGCCGATGCCGACTGTCACGAGTGCCTCCGGTTCGCCGAGAGGGTCGACGGCCGCCCGGACGGCGTCCGGATCGGCCCGCTCCGGGAGGTTCAACGCGGCGTAGCCGTGGTCGTCCGCGGCCCGGCCGGCCTCGATGCGTTCGTGAGCTCGCGCGACCCGATCGTCGAGCCGCTCGAGGGAGTCCCGGGAGACCCCCGGGGAGGCGACCGACGAGAGGGCGTTGCCGATGTCGACGTCCATGGCCGGGAGGGCGCGTGCAGGCCCTAAAACGGTTCCGTCACGCGGACCGGGGTCCGTCTGCCGGACCGGGGACCTCCGTCAGAGCCGGAGTCCTCACGCGAGTCGAAACCCGGAAAGCCGTCGACGCCCTCCGGCCGGTATGACCGAGAAGACGGGCACGTTCGTCGTCACACACGCCGAGGAGGGGTCGGCGGTCCTCCGGGACGTCGAGACCGCACAGGTACACACGCTCGCCTCGAACCCCGGACTCGCGGTCGGCGAGGTGCTCGAGGGGACGGTCACACCGGAGCCACCCCTGGAGCTCTCCTGGGAGCTGGTGGGGGTGGAGGATCGCCGCCGGATCGAGCTCGTCGACAGCGACCTCGAGCCGACCCGCGACTCCGTCGAACGCGTCGCCGACGCCGAGGTGGGCGAGGTGCTCCGGGTCGACCGCGCCGGTCGGGGCGAACTCCACCTCCTCCCGGTCCCGTCCGGGGAGGTCGAGACGGCCGCGACGGAGGTCCTCGCGGACGAGGAGACGATCGCCCGCGCGGCGCGGCTGGAGGCCGTCCGCGTCGAGGTGCGCCGGTCGGCCGACGACGGCCTGGTGAGCGTCCGCTACCTGCCCGACCACGGCGGCTGACCCCCCGACAGGGAGGGGTCCGGAACTCTGACCTTCGCGAAAGGACTTTATTCTCGAGTGACGTACTGTCGGCTACACCATGAGCAAACACTTCGAGGATTCGGCGTACTACCTGAAACGAGCCGCGAGACACGCGAAACTCGGCGTCGCGGAACACGCCCGGTCGATAGAGGGACGCGTCCGGCGGCGCCTGGGCCGGGAGCGAGAGCCTGAACCGGGCCGCGTGGAGTCGATAGTCACGGAGGTCAGGTCGGCCGAACGACGGGCCGAGCGGGGGGCCCGCGAATCGCTCGACGGCGCCCGTCAGCGTCTCGGTGGCCTCCGGTAGGCCGATTTCGCGTTCCGAAGGGAACTCTTAAGTCGAATCGACGGCTACCGACGGCTGCGGGTTGGTGATCTAGTCCGGTTATGATACCTCCTTCACACGGAGGAAGTCGGCAGTTCAAATCTGCCCCAACCCATTTCTGACGAACACGAACGACGAGCGTAGCGAGGAGTCCGTGAGTCAGAAATTGTCACAAAGATTTGAATCGGGCGAGTCGCAGCCCGCGCAGGCGAACGAAGTGAGCCGAGCCGGACCGTCTCGACGTGGTTCAAATCTGCCCCAACCCATTTCTGACGAACACGGACGCCGACCGTTGAGCCGTCGAGAAGTCGAATTCCGGTGAATCTCACTTCTCGTGACGGCCCCGTTACAGCCGGCGACGGCGAGTCGGAAGGGTTATCCGTGAACGGGGACTCCGTTGGGACGCAATGGCGAAAGGAACCGTTGATTTCTTCAACGACACCGGCGGCTACGGATTCATCTCGACTGACGACGCGGACGACGACGTGTTCTTCCACATGGAGGACGTCGGCGGTCCGGACCTCGAGGAAGGCCAGGACGTAGAGTTCGACATCGAGCAGGCCCCCAAGGGCCCGCGCGCGACCAACGTCGAGCGCCTGTAAGGCGAATTCGCGGGAGCATCGGCACGTAACAACCGTATTTTACACCGGCGAGCGACGGCGCCGTCGGCCACGACGTCGAGAACGCTCAGGAGCCGGTCGCGACATCGTGGAACGTCCGGGAGCCGGTCGCGACGCGAGAACGCTCGGGTGGTCGGCCGTGACGAGGAACGTTTAGGTTACCGGCCGTCCACGTCGGGGGCATGAGCGATCCCGAGCTGGTGATCCGCCGTGGCGGGGAGATCGAGTACGAGTCCGTCGACGCCGCCGACGGGCTCCGGAAAGGCGTGTTGATCGACGAGGACGACGGCGCACCGAACTTCGCCGTCCGTCGGTTCACCCTCGATCCCGGCGCCGCGGTGCCAGAACACACGAACGCCGTCGAACACGAGCAGTACGTCCTCGAGGGGGAGTACACGGTGGGGATCGGCGACGAGGAGTACCGCGTGAGCGCGGGCGACTCGTTGCTCATCCCCGCCGGAACCGTTCACTGGTACCGCAACGAAGGTGACGATCCCGGGGCGTTCCTCTGTGCGGTGCCAAACGGCGACGACGAGATTCGGCTGCTCGAGTGAGCGGCCCGCGGCCGTCGTTCCGAACCGCTCAAGTGCGCCGCCGAACTACCGTTCGGCAGTGTCACAGCAGGTCGGAGAGGTCGAGACGCTGTTCTGTCACGAGGCCGGCGACGACTACCTCGTGGTCGTCGAGCGCGACGGCGAGCGGCTGTTCCGGGCGAAACTCGGACTCTCGGAGACCGACGCCGGCCCACGGCCGACGAAGTTCCGCGTAAAACGCGGCTCGAGCGAGGAGCCCCGCCAGCCCGACGAGTTCGTCGAGCTGGCCCGCCGGGCCGGACGCATCCGCATCTCGGAGCAGACCTCCCGGAATGGACGACGCGAACTCCGGGAGATGCTCGACGGCTACCAGCTCGAGGCGAAGGTCGTCCGGACCTGCCGGTACTGTGCCTCCGCGGGCCGGTACTCGCCGGTGACGACGGAGACGGCGATCAGAGACGACGACGACTGGATCTGTGCGGACTGCGCCCGACGCGAGCTCGAACGCCAGCTCTCTTATACCGGCTCGGTGACCGGCGCGGCCAGAGAGCGCTTAGAGGAGCTCATGTTCGAGGTGGGGGATCTCGGGCGGATCGTCAACCTGCTCAAGGGACGGCTCGACCCCGAGCTCACGCGGTTCGACACCATCAGCGCGACGACCGACGAAGTCGACCCCGTCCGGGTCGACACCCTCGACCTCCACCCGTCGGTCCAGAAGCTCCTCGAGGACCGGTTCGACACCCTCCTTCCCGTCCAGAGCCTCTCGGTGGGCCACGGACTCCTCGAGGGTGCGGACCAGCTCGTGGTGAGCGCGACGGCGACGGGCAAGACCCTGGTCGGCGAGATGGCGGGGATAGACCGCGTTCTCGAGGGAAAGGGGACGCTGCTCTTTCTGGTCCCCCTGGTCGCGCTGGCGAACCAGAAGTACGAGGATTTCCGAGAGGAGTACGGCCACCTCGTCGACGTCTCGATCAGGGTCGGGGCGAGTCGCATCACCGACTCCGGCGGCCGGTTCGACCCGAACGCGGACGTGATCGTCGGCACCTACGAGGGGATCGACCACGCGCTGCGGACGGGCAAGGAGATGGGCGACATCGGCACCGTCGTCATCGACGAGGTCCACACGCTGAAAGAGCCAGAGCGTGGCCACCGCCTCGACGGGCTGATCTCGCGGCTGAAGTACGTCACCGAGAGGCGAGCCGACGAGCGGACGGGGTACGACGGGGCCCAGTGGATCTACCTCTCGGCGACCGTCGGCAACCCCGAACGGCTCGCCCGGGGACTCGAGGCCACGCTGATCGAGTTCGAGGAACGGCCCGTACCGATCGAACGCCACGTCACCTTCGCCGACGGCGAGGAGAAAGTCCGGATCGCGAACAGACTCGTCCGCCGGGAGTTCGACTCGAAATCCTCGAAGGGGTATCGCGGACAGACGATCGTCTTCACGAACTCCCGGCGGCGCTGTCACGAGGTCGCCCGCCGGCTCGAGTACGACGCCGCCGCCTACCACGCCGGGCTCGACTACGGCCGCCGGAAGACCGTCGAACGGAAGTTCGCCGACCAGGAGCTCGCCGCGGTCGTCACCACCGCCGCGCTGGCAGCCGGCGTCGACTTCCCGGCCTCGCAGGTGATCTTCGACTCGCTGGCGATGGGCATCGAGTGGCTCTCCGTCCAGGAGTTCCACCAGATGCTCGGTCGGGCCGGCCGGCCGGACTACCACGACCAGGGGACGGTGTACGTCCTCGTCGAGCCCGACTGTGTCTACCACAGCTCGATGGAAGGCACCGAGGACGAGGTCGCCTTCTCGCTGCTGAAAGGCGAGATGGAGCCCGTGGTGACCCGCTACGACGAGGACGGCGCCGTCGAGGAGACCCTCGCGAACGTGGTCGTCGGCGGCCGGGACGCCAAACGGCTCAACGACCGGATGATCGGCGACGTGCCGACCAAACACGCCGTCGGGAAGCTCCTCCAGTACGAGTTCATCGACGGGCTCGAACCGACGCCGCTCGGACGGGTCGTCACCGAACACTTCCTCACCCCCGGCGAGGCGTTCGCCCTCGTCGACGGGATCCGCAAGGACGCCCACCCGTACGACCTCGTCGCCGACATCGAGTTCCGCGACGAGGAGCTGTAGCTCCGCGTGGGGTCGGGTGAACCCGTCCACTCGGCCGGAATTATAAAGTCGCGGTCGGGCCTATCTCGCCGTATCGCCACCCGGCGAGCAGAGATGAAACCGACCACTCACGAGCGGATCGAGCCTCCCGGGACCGTGCTGGCCCTCCACGGTCCCGGCGGCGAGCCGGAGCCGTGTCACTCCCTCTCGAGCCGTCACGGCGCGACCGCCGAGCTCCAGGTGACGTTTCCGGGGGAGTCCCCGGACGGCCCGTCTGCGAGCGAGGCGCCGGCGAAACTTGGGTTGATTTCGATCGGCGACGTGCTCCGCTCTACGAGCGCCGCCGACGGCCCCGACTTCTCGGGACCGATCGCGGTCGACGCGATCGAGGATCCGGCCGACCTGACTGCGATCGGCCTCTCGGTGAGCCGATTCTGTGAGCGGTGGGGAGCTACCGGGGAGCGGATCGTCGTCTGTTTCCACTCGCTCAACGCCCTGCTCAGACACGTCCGTCCGGACCAGGCGTTCCGGTTCGTCCACACCCTCGCCGGCCGGTTCGACAACGTAAACGCCCTCGCGTACGTCCACTGGAACGTCAGAGGCGAGGACGACCGGCTGGTCTCGACGTTCACCTCGATTTTCGACGACGTGGTCTGTTCCGGCCTCTCGCCCTCGGAGGCGACCGACGAGGACGTCGCCGAGGTGCTCGCGGCCTGGGAGGAGCCCACCACCACGGCGGTCGACGCCCGACGGATCACCGAAGCCACCGACGAGGACGTCGCCCGCGTGGTCGACGATTCTGTGTGAGGGTGCTAGACGACTCGACGTGAGGGTGGTCGACGATTCTGTGTGAGGGAGGTTCCCGATCTCGACCGCCCCCAGTCGGCCGTTTTCAGGACTGGAAACCGCTGTCGTGCCTACTTGCCTCCGCGAGCCGTGGGCGCGAGTATGGAGTCGACCGACACGCCCACCCTCCACAGCGGTTCCCGCTCGGCAGCCGCCCTCCGACACCCCGGGTCCGTCCGCACCGTGATCTACAGAGATGCAGCGAGAGTGCCTCGGGGTCGTACGGAAGACTTCGTCTTCCGTGATGACGAGACGCGAAGCGTCTCGAACCACTTGACCCCGAGGGTGAATCGCGTAAGTTTTATTACTCAATCCACCGAACCATTGAGTACAGTTGCGACGTGGATTAAAGACCTTAATTCGAAGCAACTGCCGGCAGTTGCGAAGGGATGCGACACCCCTCAAAACCCTGCTACGGCAGGTGAGACGGGTGTTGTCGGGCGGGGTGGAGCCGCCGGCCCCCACGGACGCACCGGGCGTTCGGGTGTTAATTCCAACCGACCCATCGCGGGGAGGTCGGGGGAAATTAAATTCGCCTGCGACGGCACGGCCCGTTTTTGGGCGTGCGGTCAAAACGGTGAAGCCGCGGGGCTTGTCCCCGCGGTACTTCACACCGCGTGGCTGTCCGGACGGATCGTCGCCGACGCGATCGGCGGAGATGGCTGCGGAGTCGCCCTCGAAACCGACGCGATCGATGCCGGGCCCGCGTCCGAAGGGATCGATGCCGAATCCGTATTCGACGCGATCGATACAGAACCCGCGTCCGAAGCGAGCGACGAGGACGTCTCCGAGGCCCTCGGCATCGAGAGCGAGGACGGTGTCGGGGTGGGAGACGGCGATTCCCTCGGGCTCGAACCCGACTCGTTCTCCGAGGCGACCGACGAGGACGTCGCTCGCGAGATCGCCGACTGACGGAACGCGTCGGATAATCTCACGTGGCTGCTCGACGGACGACACTGTAGCTGGCCGTCGGCCTCCCCCCGCCGGCGAAATCCCTCACAGTCCGCCAGGACCGCGAGCGAATCCGCTGGACTCGCGGGGCTACCCCGAAACCGGCTCGAGCTCCGCGGTGAAGTGACGGAGCTCGGCCATCTCGGGTTCGCTCTCGATCCGTAGCCCGGACACCGCAGACCGGTTCTCGAGGACCGTTCGTGCGGTCTCGATGACGTGCTCGAAGTGTTCCCGGCCGTAGGTCCGGCGGGGAACGGCCAGCCGGACGAGCTCCGGTCGATCGGTTTTCGGGAACGCGAAGCTGCCGAGTTCGACGGCCCTGACCCCGCCCTGCCGGTAGAGCTCACAGACCAGCGCCTGGCCGGGGAACTCCCCGGCAGGGAGGTGGGGGAGCGCGGCCGCGGCGTCGACGTACACCGCGTGGCCGCCGGTCGGCTCGTAGATCGGCACGCCGGCGTCGGCGAGCAGCTCCCCCAGGAGCCCGACCTCCGCGAGCCGGTCTCCGACGTACGCGTCCTCGACGGCCTCCCGGAGCCCCACCGCGAGCGCGGCCAGATCCCGGCCAGCCATCCCGCCGTAGGTCGAAAACCCCTCGTAGAGGATGGCCCGTTCCTTGCACCGCTCGTAGAGGGTCGGATCGTCGGTGGCGACGAAGCCGCCGACGTTCGCGAGCCCGTCTTTTTTCCCGCTCATCACGACCGCGTCGGCACAGGCGAGCTGTTCGCGGGCGATCTCGGCGACCGTCGCGTCGGCGAACGCCGACTCGCGTTCGCGGACGAAGCCGGCGTTCTCCGCGAACCGGCAGGCGTCGATCACGAACGTCGCGTCGATATCCGCAGCGAAGTCGGCGACTCGGCGGCTGTTCTCGACGCTCACCGGCTGGCCCGCCGCGGAGTTGTTCGTGATCGTCTGGATCACGACCGGCACGTTCTCGACTCCGACCTCCGCGACGACCTCGCGGGCGCGTTCGATCGAGAAGTTCCCCTTGAACGGGTCGGTGGCGTTCGGATCACCGGCCGCCGGAACCGGGCAGTCGACCGGCTCGGCGCCCTGGTTGGCGACGTGGGCCCGCGTGGTGTCGAAGTGGGTGTTGTTCGGGACGACGTCGCCCTCATCGAGGAGCGTCCCGTAGAGGACGTTCTCGGCCCCACGCCCCTGGTGGGCCGGCACGACGTGGGAAAATCCCATCACGTCCGCGACGGCCGACTCGAGGGCCTCGAAGCTCGCGGAGCCGGCGTACGCCTCGTCGCCCCGGACCAGCGCGGCCCACTGGGCGTCGCTCATCGTCCCCGTCCCGCTGTCGGTCAGCAGGTCGACGTAGACGTCCTCGCTGGCGAGGTTGAACACGTTGTATCCGGCGTCCTGGAGGGCCCGCTCGCGACGCTCCCGACTTGGCAGCTCGATTCGTTCGACGACCTTCGACCGGTAGGCGGCCATACGCCCGGTCACGGGCGGGAGACAGTTCAATTCGGCTGTGACTTTTCGTCCACGGACGGACGCGACGGGCCGGAAACGTCCCGATCCGATTGTCGGTGTACGGAGCTGTCCTCGAGGCGCTCGTGGTCGAATCCGAGAGGTTTATCTATACCCGTCGGGAACGGACTGACGCGACTTGGGCTCGTAGATCAGTGGTAGATCACTCCCTTGGCATGGGAGAGGCCCCGGGTTCAAATCCCGGCGAGTCCACTATTCTGCGGCGCGAGCAAATCCGCGAGCGCCGCAACTAGTCGTCGAAGGCGGGATTTGAACGCCTGGTAGTCGCAGTGCCGAGCGAAGCGAGGCGACCGTCTACCTACGGGTTCAAATCCCGGCGAGTCCATCGGAGCGACTGAGGTTTTCTGAGGGAGCGAGAATGAAAGAACCGAGCGGAGCGTATTCGACAGACGACGAGGACTTCATATACGTCATTACTACCCTCTCTGAGCCGATTTGCCGCGGTGCACCGGGCTGGTGGAATGTCCAAAAAAGATCGTACGTAGGGCAGTACAAAACGCAGATACACTCGGAATGAGTGGCACTTCGCTCGAGGTCAGTCGTCAGAGCCGAGTGCCTTCCAGGACCAGACGAACCGCTGGGCCGCGGTGACGTGCGTGAAGATCGCAAGGAAGACGAGCGTCCACTCGACGAGCGAGAGCCCGTAGCGGACAGGGTTCGTGGCGGCCGCGATCGCAACGGTGACGCCGACGAGCAGTAGAATATCGGCGCGGCCGAGTAGCCCGCCATAGATTCGTCCGAGACCGATCGCTTCCGCCTGTGTCCCGAGATACGCCGTCAGAAGGACGCCGGTGAGCGCGAGCATCCCCAGTTCGTACTGCTCGACGCCGAGGGCGAGGCCGCCGAGGATCAGGACGTCGCCGTACCGATCGAGGGTGTGATCGAGGAAGTCGCCGGCGTCCGACGTAGTGTCCGTCGCCCGCGCGAGCGCACCGTCGAGCACATCTAAAAACCCGGTTAGCAAGACGAGTGCGGCGGCCGCGAGGTACCACGACGAATCGGAGCCCCCGAGCACGAGCGCGTATCCGGCACCGGCCGCAGTAACCACGGAGAACACCGTGATCGCGTTTGCGGAGATACCGAGTCGGGCTGTGGCGGCGACGAACGGCGTGATCGCCCGACTGACGAACGGGCGAAGTCTATCGAGCGTCATCGCCGTCGGTCGCCCCCGCGGTCTGAAACCATCCGTGGGACAAGTATCTGTGCGTGGAGTATAAGTGACCCTGATCTCACTCGCCCCGGTAGACTCCGGTCCGGATCCCACTCGCTTCGATCACTCCGAATA
>LFFM01000597.1_pt1 | contig 25521 bp, 24 predicted proteins | sample 643131 | NCBI WGS metagenome assembly LFFM01 (sample SAMN03777445, study PRJNA286221) | soda lake metagenome | biome: soda lake; feature: Kulunda steppe; material: water; isolation source: sample Tc-Br brine of Tanatar trona crystallizer | place: Russia: Kulunda steppe | collected 2011-07
CACACATACGTGCTCACCTCGTCGTCGAGCAGCTCCGCCGCAGCGGCGAGCGCGTCGCGACGCTCGGCGAGGCCGTCCTGATGGGCGGCAAGCCGCTCGTTGGCGTCCCCGAGGGAGGCCTCGACTGACGCCGGTGCGGGGCCGCCGACCGAGTCACGCGAGGCGACGCTTTCGGCCGGGTCGAGTGCCGTCTCCACTGCGGCCGGATCGACGTACTCCGCGAGGGGGGCGTCGAGCACCTCGCGGGCCGCGGCGTCGACCGCATCACGGTCAGCCCCTCGCTCGGACGCAACCGCCACCACCTCGTGGGCGGTCCGGAAGGGTAGCCCGTTCGCCGCGAGCAGGTCGGCGACACCCGTTGCCGTCGAGAAGCCTTCGCCAGCGGCCTCGGCGAGGACGTCCTCGGGCCACTCCGCGGTCGCGATGGCCCCGCCGACTACGTCGGTCGCGTCGAGTACGGCGTCGACCGTCTCCCAGGCGTACGGCGTCGCGGACTGCAGGTCGCGGTTGTACGCGCGGGGGAGCCCCTTGAGCGTCGTCAGCAGACCGTTGACTCCCGCTGCCGCCTCGCCCGCGGTCGCACGAACGAGTTCCAGGGTGTCGGGGTTCTTCTTCTGTGGCATGATCGAGGAGGTCGAGGCGTACTCGTCGGACAGCTCCACGAACCCGCGGTTGGCGAAGACGATCACGTCCTCGGCCAGTCCGGAAAGCGTCGTGGCGTGGGCCGCCAACGCCGTCACGCTTTCGAGCAGGAAATCACGGGTCGAGGAGGCGTCCATCGAGTTTTCGACGATTCCCTCGAATCCCAGCAGCTCGGCGGTGCGCTCGCGATCGATATCGAACGTCGTCCCGGCGAAGGCCGCCGCGCCCAGCGGCGAGCGGTTGACCCGACCGTAGGCGTCGAGCAGCCGCTCGGTGTCCCGAGCGATCGCCTGCTCGTACGAACAGAGCCAGTGAGCGACCGTTGTCGGCTGTGCGGGCTGGAGATGCGTGTACCCGGGCATCACCGTATCGGTGTGCTCGCTTGCGGTGGAAAGCAGCTGTTCGCGCAGGGCGACCGTCGCCGCGACGGCGTCGAGCAGGTCCTCGCGCAGCCGGTAGCGAATGCAGCTCGCCACCTCGTCGTTGCGCGAGCGCGCAGTGTGCATCTTCCCACCCTCGGGGCCGACGCGCTCGATCACGGCCGTCTCGATCGCCGCGTGGACGTCCTCGCCCTCGGGCAGGGCGTCGTGGCCGGCCGCTTCGATCTCACCGAGGGCCGCGAGGATCTCGCCGGCGACGTTTTCGCCAACGATCCCCTGTTCGGCCAACATGACGACGTGGGCACGGTCGACCGCGATGTCGGCTGCGAAGATGCGCCGGTCGGCGTCCATCGAGGAGAGAAACTCCCGGGCGGGGCCGCCGCTAAAGCGCTCCCGGCGCACCACGTCGGAGCTGGGGGTTTCCTCCTCGGTCATCTTACTCGTCCCCGTCGACGCGCTTTGTCACGGCGTTTGACAGACGACCCTGGTAACCGTGGTACTTGGCGACGCCGGTGGCGTCCTTCTGGGTAATGCCCTGCCCTTCGATCGTCTCGGTGTTGAACGAGGCGGCCTCCTCGGAGTAGGCGGCGTACTCGCTCTCGCGGCCGACCGGGCGGGCGCTCCCGCCGTCGAGCTTGATCGTCGCCGTGCCGGTGACGCGTTCTTGGGTCTGCTCGATGAATCCTTCGAGCGCGCCGACGAGCGGCGCGTCGATCAGCCCCTGATACGCTTTTTTCGACCACTGCTGGTCGACCTGGGCCTTGAATTCGCGTTCCTCCTGCGTGAGGACGAGCCCTTCCAGCGCCTCGTGGGCGTTGAGCAGCACCGTCGCGGCGGGATGCTCGTAGTTCTCGCGCACTTTCAGGCCGAGCATCCGATCTTCCATCATGTCCGTGCGGCCGACGCCGTACGCGCCCGCCCGCTCGTTGAGATGTTCGATCAGTTCGACGGGTCCGTACTCCTCGCCGTCGACGGCGACCGGTTCTCCCTGCTCGAACTCGATCTCGACGAGATCGGTATCCTCAACGGTGCCCGGTGCATCCGTCCAGTCGTAGATCTCCTCGGGCGGGACGTAGTTGGGCTGTTCGAGATTTGCGCCCTCGACCGAGCGACTCCAGAGGTTGGTGTCGATCGACCAGTCGCCCTCGTTGCCGCTCTCGACCGGCAGGCCGCGTTCCTCTGCGTACTCGATCTCCCACTCGCGAGTAAGTTCGAGTTCGCGCACGGGTGCGATCACGTCGAGATCGGAATCTCGCCAGACGGCCTCGAACCGGAGCTGGTCGTTACCCTTGCCCGTACAGCCGTGGGCGACCGCATCACATCCCTCCTCGATCGCCGTTTCGAGAATCGCGTTGGCGATGACGGGACGCGCCAGCGCGGTGCCGAGCGGATAGCCCTGATACGTCGCGTTCGCCTTCAGCGAGTCCAGACAGAGCTGTGCGAACTCCTCTCGGGCGTCGACGACGTGCGTTTCGACGCCGAGGGCCTCCGCCGTTTCCTCGGCCTCCTCGAACTCTTCGGCTGGTTGTCCGACGTCTACCGTGACGCCGATCACTTCGTCGTATCCGTACTCCTCTTCGAGCAGCCCGACACAGACCGTCGTATCGAGTCCGCCCGAAAACGCGAGAGCCACACGGTCCATTTGTACTCGAATCCAGCTTTCGGACGGTATTAAATCCTTTTCTTTCAGTTTTTGAATAAAATGCGCAGAGATGCCTATAGCGGGTCTAAACGGTTTTCAGAGGGTTTTGAAATTCGTAGCGTCGGGGATATGATAATAGTGGGCCTAGAGACGGCCCCGCCGCCGTCGTCGACCGAAGGAAGGGTGCGGAGACTCGCCGCTCGTGGGCGCATCGGACGCCGTCGCCACGCGAGCGGTCTCCATGATAGCTATAGCTACATTATTCGCCGTATTAAACACTTGCGTGTTGGGCCCGGACACTGGCTTTCAGTGCCGTCGAGCGATCAGCGCGATTCCGAGTAGGGCTGTAAGTGCTGTGCCGATCCCGAAGCCGGGCAGGTCGTCGTCAGCGTCGCCCGTGTCGTCCGCGCCGGTCGCCGCGTCACCGTCGGCACTCAGCACGACCTCGAAGCCGTCCAGATCGGTCCCGGCATCCCAGGTCGCCGTGCCATCGCTTTCGCTATCCGGTGCCGGCGTTGCGTCGCTTACCTGGTAGCCGTCCGGTGCGACGATGGTCAGCGGGCGATCCGTCTCGTACCCGCTGGCGAACGGTTCGGTGACGACGAGGTCGTCGCCGTCCGTTGCGGCGAAGTTCGTCCACTCGACTGTCATCGACAGGACGCCAACGTCATCCTGCCGATCCGCACTGACGCTCTGGCCCGTCACTGCCATCGTCCGATCGGTTCGGTCGCTGGCCGTGTCGGCGACCGACTGCATGTTGCCCTCGAACCGGTCGAGCGCGGTCGCTTGCGCCTCCTCGTCACCCTCCAGCGACTCGAAGGCGTCGGCTTCCTCGTCGGTGTCGAGGTCGTAGGTCATCGTCAGCGTGACCTGCGCGTCTCCCGAGTCGTCGAGCTCGACGAGCAGGGACGGCTCGGTGTCGCTCTGCTGGGCTCCTGCGACCGGCATCACGGCGAGGCTACACACCACGAGTCCTGCGAGTACCGTCGCTATCGTGCGATTTGAAATCATCAGTGATGAAGTGTAGTTCCGTCAGTAGTCCGCTCCGACGTCGGTCTCGGTATCGCCCTCGACGGTCGTTCCGTCGTCGTCGCTGTCCGCCTCGACGTCGGTCTCGGAGTCAGCTTCGGCCCCGCCGTCGTCGGTGTCCGCGTCAGCATCGGCGTCCGCCCCGGCCTCGGCGTCCGAGTCGCTGTCTTCCTCGTCGCTCTCGCCGTTCATTCCGGGAATGTCGACGCCGACCTCGCCGTCAGCACCGACGCCGATCTCGATGCTCGGCCCGGCGTCGTCAGCCGCTGCGGCACTGCCGCCAGCGATCTTCTGTGCAGCCTCTGCGACTGCGGGTCCACCGAGCTCGCTCGCGCGGTCCTGGAGCGTCTGGATGGCCTGCATGTCGATACCGTTTGCGGCGAGGATCTCCTCGTCGAGGCCCTCAGTGCTCGCCTCGCTCTGTGCTGCGAGGTTCGCTGCAGTCTGGCGTTCGGAGGCCACTACGGCCATCTCGGCCTGGAACTGCCCTTCGGTGATCTCGCCGTTGTCGCGTTTCTCTTCGAGTTCGTCGACGCGGTCTTCTAGCTCGTCGACGCGTTGCTCGACGTCGTCGAGCTGTTCGCCGACGACCTCACCCTGTGCTTCGGCGCTCGCTGACTGTGCGACTTTGATGCCGAAGGTCCGTTCGTTCATCTCACCCTCGAACTCCGATTCGTGTACGGCCACGACGCCGGCGAACTGCTCGCCCGGCTCGACGTCGCTGTCATCGTCCGATTCGTCGTCATCCTCTAGCGCGTGTGCCTGCCCTGCGACGGCCATGGGCGCTGCGGCGACCATGGACACCACGACGGCAAGCGCCACGAGTGCGGTTAGGGTGCGTCTCATTGCAATCATCCGTTGGAGCGGGAGGAGTATATAAAATACAGTCTGTGAGCCCGAATCACCGACGATTAAGCCGGATTAAATCGGATTTCAAACTGCTGCTGTCCGGTGGTTCTGTCTATACTGTTAGAAGATATACACTAAAGCGACGAATGATTTATATCATATCGTTCTCGTCGACCTCGGGTAGCCTCACGACGTTCTCGCGGCCGATCCGGAACGTCTCGACCGTTCCCTCCTCGCGCAGCTCGCCGATCACCTGGCTTGTCTTCGCGTCGGTCCAGTCCAGCTCCTGGACGACCTGCTGCTGTTTCAGTCGCCCGTCGTGTTGCTCTAACAGCTGGATGACCCGCTCTTCGTTGCTGAGGAGCTCCGACGGTGGGCCGTCGTCCGACTCAGCAGTGGCGTCACCATCGTCGTTCGCACTCGAGCCGTCGTCGCTGGCGTCCGGTGTCTCTGTCGCTGCTGCTGGCTCCGTGCCTGCGTCACTCTGAGCCGTAGCAGCGCCGTCGTCGTCCGGCTCGTCGGCGAGTCCGCGGCTGTAGAGCCACCAGAGCATAAACAGCAGTGCGACGCCGGTAACGCCGCCACCAACCGGTATCAGTGGAACTCCATCGCTCTCCTCCCCATCGACCGGCCCGTTATCGAGCCCGTCACTGTCGTCCGGTTCGGTGCTCACAACGACTCGCGGCTCGTCGCCGACGAAGCTGGTCTCCGAGCCGCGCCAGAGCACCGAGTCCGACCGTGTCTCGCCGGGCTCGGGCCGGACGTCGACGAGGCTGTACTCGCTGGGCCAGCCGACGACGAGCCGGCTCTGGTCGTCGAGGAAGAACCCGGAGATGGCGTCCCCGATCTCCATGCGGTCGCCGTCGACGGCGGCGAACCCGCTCCACTCGAACTGGTATGTGAGGACACCGTACTCCTGTGGGATCGACTCCGTTCGCGTGGCCACCGTGTAACCGCTCGCGGACATTTCTCTGTCCGTCTCCTCCGCTGCCGACGCCACCGTGTCGTCCATCGACTCGGCGAACCCGTCGACGTACTCCTCGGGGTTCTCTTCGACGTCCGACTCGATCGAGGCGAACGCCTCCTCACTCTCGTCGTCGTCGAGTTGCTTCCAGTACTCGACTGTCCAGGCCGCCGTCCCGTCGCTGTCGACGGTCACGGTTAGCCGTACGTCGTCGGCGTCGAACGCCTCCTGGGCGGTCGGTGTCTCCGGCCCCGACTCCTGCAGCGAGTGGCTTCGATCGTCGACTGCCCCGGCGACGCCGCCGACGGCGAGCACCGCCACGACGCCCACGGCGAGACAGAGGACGAGTCCCCAGTGGTCCCTCGAATCCATCGTTGCCATCGTTCTCATCCTTGCCGGTAAAGCCTTGTTGCTCTCCCCCGACGGCCGATGTCCTTTTGGGACCCCCGTGACAAGCGGGTGGTATGATGGATTCCCGCGCAGATGTCGAGGTCGAGACCCTCCTCCGTATCGCGCTCGTGCTGGTCATCGTCGTGCTCGTGCTCGAACTGCTCTCGATGCTGATCAGCGGGCTGGCGTCACTGCTTGGCTTCCTCCAGCCGTTGATCCTGCTGGCCGTTGCCGTCCTGATCGTGCTCTGGTTGCTCGACCGACTGTAGGGTCGACAGGCTCATTTCGCTGGCCCGGATAGCCATCGCCAGTGTACAGTCTCAACGCTCCCGTTCCCGGTCGTGTTGCCGCGCTCGCAGGCGAGCTGTTCCCCGAACTCGTCGGTTTCGAGTCGATCCGCGAGGAGCATTCGGTCCTGCTCAAACGGCTCGGCAACGACGACTTTGCCCACCTCGCAGAGCGGGTGCGCAGGGAACTTCGGGGGGCTCCTGCCGTCGAGGCGAAAATCACGGGGATCGACTACTTCGCGGAGCCGCCACGGGGCTCCCAGCCCGTCGTCTACCTCAGTGTCGAGTCGCCGGGACTACGACGCCTCCACGAGCAACTCGTCGACGCGTTCGGCGCGATCGACGGTCTCGAAGGCGACGATTACGTGATGCACGTCACCCTCGCCCGTGGTGGCGGAGACATCGAGACCGCCCGAGCGCTCGCCGAGCGGGAGGTAGAGCCGATCACGTGGACGATCACGGAGCTTCGGCTCTGGGACGCGAAACACGGCGAAGCGGCGCGAACGATCCCGCTTCCGGCCTGATCACGCGAGCAGCCGGGGGCCGAAGATGACCAGCAGCAAGCACAGCAACATTGTCAGTCCGACCGTTGTCGTAACCGTCTTTGTCAGCTGATACGACCCCTCGATCGGCAGCCGCGAGACGATCGCTTCGGTACTCGTCCGCAAGATGTGCCCGCCATCGAGCGGGAACGCGGGAATGCAGTTGAAAAAGCCAAGCTGGATGTTGATCCAGCCGACCCAGAACAGGATATTCGCCAGCACGAAAGTCCCGGCTCCGAGCGCCGCCAGCGGGCCATCGACGACGTAGAAGTTCATGATCTCGCTCGTGAACCCGGCGAAGCTCTCGGGGAAGGTTGCGCCCCCGATAATCCCGGCAAGCGGGAGGAACAACACGAGTAGCGTCTTGCCGATGAACGAATCGGTGACGCCGGGGTCGATTGCGGCTTCCTCGTCGTTCTCGCCGCCGAGGATTTCGAGGTATGTGCCTGCGGGGTAGTACTGTAGCCCCCACTCGCTGGTCGTAATGCCGTTCACGCCGGGTGCAACCGACGCCGCGCCGACGAGTGCACCACCGTCGTCTGCTTCGGCGAACGTCACCTCGTGGGTGGTGCGATCGATCCCCTCATACACCACGATTTCGGCGGTCTCATCGGGGGATTGCTCGTCCATTAGGTCGCTGAGATCGTCGCCGGTCAGGACGCGTTCCCCGGCGATCCCCGTAATAACGACGCTCGATCCCGGTTCGAGACCGGCATCGTCAGCAAGTGGTCCGTCCTCGGCGACAACGGCCAGCGCCCCGGTTGCGAACGTCTCGTCCACCGCCTCGCCGTTCCGGTCGATGTCCACAGTCACGACCTCCTCCGCGCCAAGTGCAGTCTGGAGTTCGTCCCGCGTGTCGACCGTCTCGCCGTCGACGGCAGTGATGCGGTCGCCTATCTCGACGTTGTCGGGACCGCCCTGTGTGACAGCGTCGACGACGAGCCGTTGTTCGATCGTCCTCTCTTGGTCCTCGTTGAGTTCGACGGTCACCGCTTCCCGGTCAGTGTCCGCGAGCGCCCCTTCGAGGTCGCTGTTCGTCTCGATCGGCTCGCCATCCAGTGCGGTGATGCGGTCGCCACGGTCGATCCCTGCCGTCTCTGCCCCCGAGTTGGGGACCGGCCCGGCAATCGACGCGCCCGGTGCGACGGCGATCGCGCCGGCAACCGGGCCAAAGAGCAGCGCAAACACGAGCACTGAGAGCACGAAGTTGTTCGTCACGCCCGCCGCGAACATCCGGCTACTCCCACCACGGCTCGCATTGCGCTGGCTCTCCTGTTCGGGTTCGACGAACGCGCCGATCGGGATGATCGCCAGCATCGCGACTCCCATCGAGTTGATGTCGATGTCCTCGACGCGACAGAGCAGGCCATGCCCGCCCTCGTGAACGACGAGGCCGACGAGCAGGGCCAGCACGATTTCGGGAGCCATCGACAGCGGCAGGAAATCGTTGACGCCGGGGATCGCCAGCACGTTTCGTGGCTGTGTCACCTGTGTCGGCTGTGGCGAGGACAGCGCCAGTGCCGCCGACAGCACGAGCATCAGGAAGGCCCCCACCATCACGACCAGCGCGATGCCGAGTCCCATGTTCGCCCACGCCCGCCAGAACCGATCCCACTGGGAGAGCCAGTCGAGGAACTCCCGCCCACGTTTCGTGTGGATCGTCGTGATCGGCCCTTGGGTATTGACGTACTCGGGTAGCCAGCCGCGCTGGTTCGCCGTCCGTACGAGGATCCAGTATGCGAGGATCCCGCCCACGACCCAGACCAGCGTACTCATTGAACTATCATCGGGGAGGCGTTCTCAAATGGGTTTGGTTTGGACGTCACCGATCGGTATCTACCCCACCCCTGCCGTCGACAAGTCGGTCGGCAAGCGTATCGAGGGCCGTCCACCCACGAACATCCGTCTCCAGTTCCGGTAGTTGTCGGATCGACCGATCCGCGAACGCGAGTTCGAGTTCGTCGAGACAGAGCTGTTGGCGATCCCGTCTGTCACGACAGCGTGCACAGTCCGGGTCGACCCCCTCCAGGACGCGGTTGACGACGATCGTCTCGACGGGCACACCGAGATCGTCAAGCCGCTCGACCAGTCGACGGGACTCGTGAACCACCATCGTCTCGGGAACGACGACGACGCGAAACTCCGTCCGCTCGGCGTCTTTCACGATCGCCGCCGCGTGTCGCATCCGTTCTTCTAACTGATCGAACGCACCGCCGTCGTCCGATCGTCGGGTGTAGGCGTAGCCCGGAACCAGGGTGTTCCGGACGGATGTCGACAGCTGTCGCAGCTGTCCCCGGACGGACTCTGCCGTCCGGAGGCCCTTCCCGAGGACTTCGGGAAGCTCGAACAAGCGAAGCGTGTGCCCCGTCGGTGCGGTATCGAAGACGACGCGCTCGAAGCGCTCGTCCTCGGCGTACTCCGCGAGGAGATCGAGCGCCGCGGCCTCGTCGCTGCCCGGGACTAATCCCGCCCGCAGCAGGTCGTCGACGGCCTCGTCGTCGAGCCGAATCCCCAGCGTCCCGGCGTCCTCGAACATCGACTCGAAGACCTCGGCGTACGCGTCCATTCGCTCCGTCGGATCGACCTCGACCGCCCAGAGGTTTCCCTCAACCCGTGTCGGCTCGCTGCCGACCGAGAATTCGAGCGCGTCGGCGAGCGAGTGAGCGGGATCAGTCGAAGCGACGAGCGTGGGCTCTCCCCTCTGTGCCAGTCCGAGTGCCGTCGCCGCGGCGCAGGTCGTCTTCCCGACGCCCCCTTTGCCACCGTAGAAGACGTGTTCTTTCATACGATCCAGTACGGGTGAGGCGAGTAAATAGCCGGGCCGTTCGGCGGGGCGTGCGTCCGAAGCCGACAGCCGGCCCCGGCTCCCAGCGAGCGCTTCACCGCTCGCGTCGTAACCGGGCCAGCACGAACGACTCGTCGAGCTTCGCGAGGAAGCTCCCGAGCTTCGGCCCCTGTTCCTGATCAAAGAAGAGCCGGTAGCCGGCCGAGAAGAACTCGCCGACCTCGATGTCGTGGCGACGCGCGATCTCGTAGATCTCGCTCTGAATCGCGTCGGGGTCGTCGTGGGTCTCGATGAAGTCGGCCAGTTCGTCCAGGGCCGCCTCGGTGGCGGCGTCGAAGTCGACGGCTGGCATCGATTCGCGCTTGAGTTCGTAGTTGTAAGCGTTGTCGGTCCGGCTGGCCCACCGCCGCGCTCGCTCGACCCGCGACAGGGCGTTTTCGACGACTTCGTCGCTCGCGTCCCCCGGGATATGGCCCTCGCGCTTTGCGATCTCCTCGCGGAGTTCGGGATCCTCGGTCATGCCAAGCACCGCGGCAAAGCGGAACGGGATCCTGACCGGTCGATCGCTGTCGGCGGGATCGGCACCCGGTTCTAGGTCGTCGACGAGGAACGGGTAGACGCGTTCGGCGAAGGCGGCCTCGGACTCGTCGGTCGGTTCGACGTCGCCGTAGTAGACTGCTTCGAGCCGGTCGAACTCGTCGACGAGCTGGTCGAGTCTCGGGATCGAGAAATCCCGCGAGCGGGTGGGGTCCTTCGCGAAGAAGTACCGGAGGACTGCGGGTTCGATCAGCTCCAGCACCTCCGACACCATCACGACGTTGCCCGCCGACGACGAGAACGGCTCGCCGTCGAGGGTGAACCACTCGTAGACCATCGGCACCGGCGGCTCGATGTCGAAGACGTTCTGCGCGATATCGACGCCGCTGGGCCAGGAGCCCTCGGCGTGGTCCTTGCCGAAGGGCTCGAAGTCGACGCCGAGCTCGCGCCACTGGGTTACCCACTCGAAGCGCCAGGGGAGCTTGCCGTCCCGGAGCGTCGCGGTTCCCTCGTGGCCACAGCCCTCGATCGTCTGGTCGCCCGCCTCCATGTCGGTGCAGCGATAGTTGACGGTGCCAGCGTCGGCGTCAACGTCGGTCACGGTCTCTGTTACCTTCCCGCACTCCCCACAGATCGGGTTGAACGGGACGTACTCCTCGTCGACCTTATCCTGATATGCCGCGAGAACCGCCCGGGCTGTCTCCCGGTTCTCCAGCAGGTACTCGGTCGCTCCTTCGAACCGGCCGTCCTCGTAGCAGGCGGTGTTCGAGACGAGTTCGATCGGAATATCGAGCTCCTCGGCGATCGCGGCAATTAGCGTCGAGAAGTGGTCACCGTAGGAGTCACTGGAGCCAACGGGGTCGGGGATATCGGTGTACGGTTTGCCCAGGTTTCGGCCGAGGGCCCCGGCGTCGATATCGCCGAGCCCGACGATCTCGCCGTCCAGGTCTGCGAGCTTTCGGGGGAGGCCACGCAGCGGGTCGCGGTCGTCGGTCGTGAAAATCTGCTCGACGTCGTAGTCGCGCTCGCGGAGTACTTCGGCGACGAAGTAGCCCAGCACGATCTCGTTTGCGTTGCCCAGATGCGGGATTCCCGACGGGGAGATCCCGCCCTTGATCACGATCGGCTCGTCGGGTTCGCGCGCTTCGACCTGATCGGCGACGCGGTCAGCCCAGAAGGCGTGGTGGTCACCCCCGTCGTCTTCTCGCAAGAGATACGGATCGTACTCGGGCGGGACGCCGTGGTCGGGGTGCTCCGACCCGGAGTCGCCGTTGGTGGTTGACTCCCCGCTCATCGCTCCCCGTCCGCCCAGTAGGTCGGTTCGTCGCCCGCCCCGTCGGGGATCACGTCGGTCCCGTCGTGATCGCCGTGCCGGACCGCCGCGGCGATGCGTTCTGGTTTCGTGCCGTCGAGGACGATAGTCCGCATTCCCGAGCGCTGGATCACCTTTGCAGCGAGCAGGTCGACCGGTGCCGAACTCCCGGCGTTCATCTCGATCCCGGCGATCACGTCGACGAGGTCGGTCGCGGACAGTCGCTCGTGTTTCGTCGCGTCGTCGGTTTCGTTCGGATCGGCGCTGTAAACGCCGGGAACGCTGGTCGCGTAGACCAGCAGGTCAGCGTCGACGTACTCGGCCAGTGCAGCGCTGACGGCGTCGGTCGTCTGTGCCGGAGCGACGCCACCCATCACACAGACGTCGCCGCGCCGGATCGCTTCGCCCGCCTCCTCGTACGTTTCCGCGGGCGAGGGAACTGCTTCCTGCCCGAGCGCCGAGATCAGGAGCCGCGCGTTCAGGCGCGTGACGTCGATGCCGATCTCGTCGAGTTTCATCTCGTTTGCGCCGAGATCCCGCGCCGTACCGATATACTCGCGGGCCACGGTTCCACCACCGACGACAGCACCGACGGTACAGCCGTCCTCGACCAGTCCTTCGATGACGGCGGCGTGCTCGCGGATCCGCTCGGCCCCCAGATCCGGCGCGAGTACGCTCCCGCCGATAGAAACGACCACTTTCATACTACTCCACGATACCCCTGTTGCAGTCTTAAGGGTTGCCAAGTCCGGCGTTCCGTCGGGATCCGGTCACGGCTGATCACCCCCCTCCGGCACTGTCTCTTCCGGAAGCTCGATCCGAACCTCGAGGACCCGGTTGTTCTCCGCGGTCTGGACGACCAGCTTGACGCCGTCGTGTGTAACCGTCTCTCCCTCCTCGACGAGGCGTCCCGCCCGGTCGAACACGAAGCCGGCGATCGACTCGAACTCGCCGCCCTCTGGGAGGTCGACATCGAGTGCCTCGTTGACCTCGTGGACGTTTACCTCGCCACGCACCAGTACGACGTCCTCGGCGAGCCACCGGATCGGCACTTGCTCGGTCTTGCCGAGCACCTCGCCGATGATCTCCTCGACGATGTCTTCCATGGTGACGATCCCGGCGGTCGTTCCGAACTCGTCGACGACGATCGCCAACCTGCGCCGGTCATCCCGGAGTTCCGTCAGTATCTCGTCGACGTCTTTCGACTCCGGAACGATGTACGGCTCGATCGCGACGTCACGTGCAGTCAGGTTCTCGCCGTTCCCGGTCGCGTCGACGAGATCGTTTACCTCCACGACGCCGACCACGTCGTCGAGGGTACCGTCGTACACCGGAAGCCGGGAGTAGCCGCTTTCGATCGCGACGTCGACTGCCTCCTCGACGCGTGCCTCCGCGGGGACACCGACGACATCGAGGCGCGGTACCATCACCTCCTTGGCGATCCGGTTGCGAAAGCGGAGGATCCGCTGGAGCATCTCGTGTTCGTCGGCTTCCAGCACGCCTTCGCGCTCGCCGGTCTCGATCATATCCTGAATCTCCGAGCGGGTGACGTAGGCGTTCTCGAAGTTCCCCTCACTCCCCATGATCCTGTTGATGACCTGCGTCAGGTTGTCGAAGATGACGATCAGCGGGAACAGCAGATACTCGGCCAGCTGTAGCGGCTTGGAGATGCGCAACGCCCACGACTCGCTGTTCTCGACGGCGTAGGACTTCGGTGCGCTCTCGCCGAACAGCAGGACGATCGACGTGACACCGAAGGTCGCGATGAGGACGGCCTGTCCCCCGTCGAAGTACATGCCGAGCAGGCCGGTCGCGATCGAGGACATCGCGATGTTGGCGATGTTGTTCCCGACGAGAATCGTCACCAGCAACCGCCGTGGCTTCGATTTAAGCGCCTCCAGCGTGTTTGCTCCGCGAGCACCGTCTTCGACCAGCGCGCTGACGCGGTGGTTCCCGAGCGAGAAAATAGCGATCTCCGAGGAGGCAAAGAAGGCCGAGAGACCGATCAGGACGACGATGGCAAGGACTCCACCAGCGGTCACTGTTTCGCGCGATAGCACATCGACTGCGCCTTCGACCGGTGCCGCTCCACCGGTAAGTACCGTCGACAGCAGATCGAGTACGACCGAATCGGATACGAACGGGATCATTGTCCGGTCCTTTCGGTCCCAGCCGTATAGTTTCACCTTGATGGGCGACTCACGCCGGTCCGCTCCAGAACCTACAAGCAGCCTCCCGCCGTGAACTGTGATATGCAACTACTCGGCGTCGTCGGCCCCTCGGACTCGGGGAAGACAACGCTCGTCGAACGGATCGTCGACCGGTTGTCCGACCGGGGCCGCGTAGCAACGATAAAACGAATGACTCACGCCCCCGAAATCGATACCGCGGGCAAGGACACTCACCGTCATCGAACTGCTGGTGCGGAGACGACCTACGGGCTTACCGACGAGGACGGCTGGTTCGCAACCGGGGACGAACGGACGCTCGGAGAGACACTCGCCGAGCTATCGAAAACATACGATTACACCGTCGTCGAGGGGTATAGCGAAGCGGATCTACCGCAGGTGGTTCTCGACGGGCGGGACCATGCAGGCACGGCCATTGCGCGAGGCACCAGCGCTGACGCGATCGAGGTCTCGACCGTCATCGAACGTCTCGAAGAGAGCGATCCGTTCGAGTCACTCGATTCCCTCGTTGCCAGAGCAAAACGCGTGCCGGAGGCCGAGCGTGCCGGCGCAATTGCGACGTTCACCGGGCGCGTTCGCGCGAAGGAGGATCGCGAGGATGCACCGACAGAGTATCTTCGCTTCGAGAAGTACGATGGCGTTGCCGACGATCGGATGGCGGCGATCAGTGAGGAGCTGGAATCCCGCGACGGCGTCCAGCGCGTCCTGCTGCATCACCGCACCGGGATCATCGAGTCCGGGGAGGATATCGTCTTCGTGGTCGTTCTCGCTGGCCACCGCGAAGAGGCCTTCCGAACCGTCGAGGACGGCATCAACCGACTCAAAGACGAGGTACCGCTGTTCAAAAAGGAGGTCACCGTCGACGAGGAGTTCTGGGTTCATCAGCGGGAGTGACTTTCCCCACGACTGAACTCGTGGGCTTTCCCTTTGATCTCGTATAGTCCGTTCGCGGGAGCGCTGATGACAGATAGACAGCGGACGCCCGCGTCTTCAGGCGCGCGAGGATGTCAATGCCGCTGTCGACGTAGAATCACTCGTTTCCGAAGGATGTCAGTTATTACCACACTACTGAACAGAAATGCGAGAATACTAGCTTAGATCCGGATTTAAAATTTCTAACCGGATTTGATGGCGTTTTAAAACGTCGGAGCTGATCGTAAAACGTCTGCTATTTTTGGCAGAATCGGCGAATCGGGCCGAAACGGATCGAAGTAACCTCCCTTTATAACATCTCCCGGCAGGGTAGATGGAATCAGGTGGTATCAATGAGCGCAACTCGACAGCCCTCCACGGACGATACGAACGCCAACCGTAGCAAGGAAGAGCGACTTCGACGATACCTTGCCGAGAAAGCAAACGATGGCGAGCTCTACTTCAAGGGTAAGTTCATCGCGGACGAGGTCGGTCTCTCGCCCAAAGAGATCGGTGCCCTGATGGTCAAGCTTCGGGACTCCTGTCCCGACCTAGAAGTCGAGAAGTGGTCGTACACGAGCGCGACCACGTGGCGTGTCGAACCTGCGTAACTTCGCCGTCCTCCCCGCGCCGTGGACTCTTTAACCATGGCGAGCGTTATGTCCGAGTAGATGCACGCGACGGAGTCGCCCGATGTCGGTCCGCCACTGTCGGTGCTGACCGGTCGTTTTCACGTCCACGAAATACGAACCGAAGGCGACAGGATCGAGTACTACGGTGTGCCACTCGTCTCCCACGAGCGTCTCCTCCGCGAACTGTGGCCGGTGTTTACCGACGCCGGCTACCGGATCAGTTTCAGTCGACGGGGGCGAACTGATGTCATCGTCGCGGAACCGGTCGATACCGGAATGGATGGGATCCCGTGGACGAACGTCGTGCTCCTTCTCGCGACGATCGTCTCGACGCTGATCGCGGGCGCGCTCTGGTTTCATATCGACCTGTCCGACGGCCTCATCGCCATACTCGGGGCGTGGCCGTTTACGGTCGCGTTGCTTACGGTACTCGGGATCCACGAGCTGGGCCATTACGTCATGAGCCGGTACCACGGCGTCGATGCGACTCTGCCGTACTTCATCCCGGTTCCCTCGATCATCGGGACGGCAGGAGCGGTCATCAAAATGAGTGGACCGATCCCGGACAGGCGCGCACAGTTCGACATCGGCGTCGCGGGACCGCTTGCCGGGCTCGTCGCGACGATCGCCGTGACCGCGATCGGATTGACGCTCGATCCGATGACGGTTCCCGCCGAGTTTGCCAACGGCGACGACGGGATTACGGTGGTTCTGGGCCACCCGCCCCTCCTGGAGCTGATCGCCGCCGCTCTCGGCGAGTCGCTGTACGCCAGCGACCCGACGCGGAGCGTCCACCCAGTGGTTATCGGCGGCTGGGTCGGCATGTTCATAACTTTCCTGAACATGATCCCGGTCGGCCAACTCGATGGCGGCCACGTCTCACGGGCGATGTTCGGCCGGCAGATGGAAGCGGCGGCGGCGCTGGTGCCGTGGGCGTTGTTCGGGCTCGCGGGATACCTGTACTACGGTATCGGGGTGAGCTTTACTGGATCGTTCATCTGGCTGTTCTGGGGGCTGATCGCGATGTTTTTCGTCGCTATGGGGCCCGCACAGCCGCTTTCCGAATCGTCGCTCGGACCGAAACGCATGACTATCGGTCTCATAACCTTCCTGCTCGCGGCACTGTGTTTCACGCCGGTGCCGTTCGAAGTCATCGGCTGAGCCGGAGTTCCCGGTTCACCCGTGTGTGTAGCCCCGATCCGGCAACGGTTCCCCGTCGATGAGCACCTTCTCGTTCGTCACCCGACCGATCCGACTAATCGGGACCGGTGAGCGGTCCTCGACCGCTTCGACGGCTTCCTCGGGGAGGGTAAACACCAGCTCGAAGTCCTCGCCGAAAAAGAGTGTCGCCTCCCGTCGCTCGTCCTCGGTTGTCGTCACCTCCTCGACCGCGTCGGCAACCGGGACGGCGTCGAACTCGATCGCGAACCCACAGCCGCTCGCCTCGCCTAGCTGGTGGAGCGACCGGGCAAGACCGTCGCTCGAATCCATCATCGCGGTGGCCTCCGGCGCGAGTTCCCTTCCGGCGGCCACCCGTGGCGGAAACCGAAACAGATCGTTCCCGCGCTCGACGTCTCCGGTCCGGAACAGCTCCAGTCCGGCGGCGCTTCGGCCGAACGTACCGGTCACACAGACCGCGTCACCGGGCGTTGCCCCGCTTCGAAGTACCGGGTCGTCGGTCCGACCGATCGCGGTCGTCGCCACGGTGAACTCGACGTGGTCATCGAGATCGCCCCCAACGTAGGCTCCCTCGACGGACTCACAGACGTCACGAGCTCCCTCGACGAACTCGGTGAGTTCCGCCCGGTCGAATTCGGGGGCGGCATACACAGCGACCGCTGCTGTCGCTTCCGCACCCATCGCGGCGACGTCCGACAGCGACGCTCCGACGGCTCGCCAGCCGGCCGTGTAGCGACTCGTTCCTTCCGGAAAGTCGGTCCGCTCGTGGAGCATGTCGGTCGTGATGACCTGTTCGCCGACGACCGCGGCGTCGTCCCCGGCGGCGTCTAACTCGGTTTCGAGCATCGACAGGGCCGCGCGCTCGTCCATGCCCGTCCTTTGCGTGGAGGTACAAAAAGCGACCCGGTCGCTCGCCCGCTACCATCGTTCGTCGGCGGCCGAACGTACTGGTGACCGGTACGTTTTCGACCCACAGCGTTTAGCTGTAATTGAGGGCGCTAAGCCCCCTTCCTCAGCGAGCAGATACAGCGCCGTCACAGAGTTGCTTGCACTCTGTTCCATGAATTTATAACGGTGCCAGCCGAAGGCTGGAACCGTGATGGCAACTGCTCATCGTCTCGGCTTAGAGTCCGACAAGAAGGACGGTCGAGACAGATTCCGCCGTCACCACCGAGTAGGAGTGGGACGCTCCAAATCTACGCCTGCGGAGACTGCGCTCCCTGCGTGGACTGTCGGCGCAAGCCGACCGTCCGTAAAAAAGCGCGTCGCGGAACCAGGAAGCTCCACCCTCAGCGAGCGCGTCAGCGCGAGCAGGGTGGGGTAGTTCACCGAATCCAGTCCATACACCCGCACAAATGACGGATACGAACCGATGGACGGCAGCGGACATGCCGGACCAATCGGGGCGGACGATCGTGGTCACCGGCGCGAACAGCGGGCTCGGCTTCGAGGCGACGCGGGCGTTCGCTCGGAACGGTGCCGAGGTCATCATGGCCTGTCGGGACGCAGACCGCGGACAGAGGGCTCGCGATGAGATCCGCGAGGCGGTCCCGGATGCCGAGCTGGTCGTCGAGCAGTGTGATCTCGCCGATCTCGACTCGGTTGAGCAGTTCACCGACCGACTCCACGACCGGTATGACGAGCTTCACGTCCTCTGTAACAACGCCGGCGTGATGGCCGTCCCGTACCGCGAAACTGCTGACGGCTTCGAGCTGCAGTTCGGTGTCAACCACCTGGGCCACTTCGCGCTCACGGCCGGACTGCTCGACCTGTTTGTCTCGCCCGACGAGCACACCCGTATCGTCACCCATTCGAGCGGTATTCACGAACGCGGCGAACTCGATCCGGCGACGGTCGAACGTCACGTCGTAAGCGACGATGCGGAACGGCTCTACGGCAAGTGGGACGCGTACGGTCGCAGCAAGCTCGCGAACGTCCTCTTCGCGTACGAACTCGACCGCCGGCTTGCCGATGTCGGCGCGAACGTGTCGAGTCTCGCCTGCCACCCCGGCTACGCGAACACGGATCTGCAGCGCAGAGGACCGAAGCTCTCCGGGTCGAGCGTCCGGCTTCGGCTCGCCTCGCTCGCCAACCGGCTTTTTGCTCAGCCCTCCGACCGTGGCGCGCTGCCGCTTCTGTACGCCGCTACCGCGCCCGACATCGACGGCGGGGAGTATATCGGCCCTGGCGGGCTTTTGAACATGCGCGGCTACCCGGAGCGCCAGCGCTCCAGCGACACGTCGTACGATCGTGAGCTCGCCCGACGGCTCTGGGACATCTCCGCCGATCTGACCCAGGTGTCCTACGAGTTTGATTCTCTTGCTCCGAGGCCCTGAGCCGGCACGACAACGATACGATGGTCTTAAATGGCGCGGCAGGGAAGCAAACGCTATGACAACGCTGTACGACGTACCTGCGGACGCGCTCATCGAAGCGCTCGCCGACGAGATCGACATCGAAGAACCCGACTGGGCCGAGTTCGCCACGAGCGGCGTTGACGCCGAACTGCCACCCGAACAGGAGGACTTCTGGACGACCCGCGCCGCCAGTCTCCTCCGGAAGGTCGCGATCAGCGGCCCTGTCGGCGTCGAGCGACTCTCGACCGAGTACGGCGGCTCGAAGAACGGCTCGAACCGCTACCGCGTCGCCCCCGACAAGCGTGTCGACGGCAGCCAGAACGTCATCCGAACGATCCTCCAGCAGCTCGAAGACGAGGACCTCGTCACGACGGCCGACGGTGAGGGTCGCCGCGTTACGCCCGAGGGCGAAAGCCTCCTCAGCGAGACCGCCGAAGCCGTGATCGAGGATCTCGATCGCCCCGAACTCGAAAAGTACGCGTAGGCGTTCTCGTTCTTGCGCTGTTGCCGACCGGCCAGCTCGCTGTTCACCGGTCGCCGTTGGCGCCCGACGTCCGTAATGATTTTGCCGCCAGCGAAGCATCCTCTAGATACGTATGAGTGGCAACCCCGACGAGGACCGGCTCGACGAAATCCGCCAGAAGAAGATGGAACAGCTAAAAGAGCAACAGCAGGGCGAAGGCGACGCTGCGGAGGCCCAGCAGGCTCGCCAGCAGCAGGCTGATGCACAAAAGAAAGCGCTGCTTCGCCAGCATCTCACGGATGGCGCGCGCAAACGGCTCAACACCGTCAAGATGTCCAAACCGGAGTTCGGCGAGAAGGTCGAACAACAGGTCATCGCGCTCGCCCAGAGCGGCCGCGTGCAGGGCCAGATCGACGAGGAGCAGATGAAAGAGCTTCTCGACGAGCTCAAACCCGACTCCCAGAGCTTCAACATCCGGCGGCGGTAGGATGCGGCTGGGCCTCCTCTTTAGCGGCGGGAAAGACTCCACGCTTGCCGCATTGTTGCTCGACGAGTTCTACGATCTGACGCTCGTCACCGCCCACTTCGGCGTCACCAACGACTGGCAACACGCCCGCGATACCGCAGAAACCCTTGAGTATCCCTTCGAGCGCGTCGAACTCGACGAGTCGGTGGCCCACGAAGCGGTCGAGCAGATGCGCACCGATGGCTACCCCAGAAACGCCATCCAGGACGTCCACGTTCACGCCCTCGAAGCCGTCGCAGAGATGGACTTTGACGCGGTCGCCGACGGGACCCGCCGTGATGACCGCGTCCCGTCGGTCTCACGCGCTCAGGCACAGAGCCTCGAAGACCGCCACGACATCGACTATATCGCGCCGCTATCGGGCTTTGGTCGCGGGGCCGTCGACCGACTCGTCGATGCCACACTCGACGTCACAGTCGGGCCAAGCGAGGAGATCCCCCGCTCGGACTACGAGGCGGAACTGCGGGCACTGCTCGCCAAGGAGCACGGTCCCGAGACGATCGGCGACGTGTTCCCCGACCACGAGCAAACGTACGTCACCGACGTGCGGTCGGGGCGTCCGGACTGACTCCCGGGATCAGTCGCCGTCCGTCGGTACGATATCGTAGTACACCGTCACTCCGTCCGAGGTTTTGAACTCGTCGACGATCCGATAGCGGTCACCGAACGCCATCTCAGCCTCACCGGCGTTGTCGACGTTCACGATCACCGGCCATCCGCCCCCTGGCGACGGATGGGCATCGAGTCCCTTTTCGCTCAGCTCGCTGACTGCCGCCTCCGGCGTACTCATGCGTTCTCGTTCCCCTCGGGAGTATTTATGCTGTTCTTATGCGGCGATCTTTCGCCGTGGCCGTCTAGCATAAACGTATCGAGCACAATCCACCGGGTTCGGGATGGCCTCGCTTCGCTCGGCCACCGCTCATCGCAAACATCTGTCTTGCTGAGCGGAGCAGCAAGGCTCGGAAGTCGAGTGAAGCGAGTCTTCCGGTGGGCCAAACAGGCTGCTCGCTTCGCTCGCAGTGTCACGCCAGCGGCGTCCGTTCGACCACTGTTCCGTTCACCGTCGGGTACTGCTCGACGATCTCGCCGTTCGGCACGTCACCGTCGTCGACCATCTCTTCGAGGAGCCACCACGCAATCTCGACGTGGTCGGATTTGACGGTGTAGAACTCATCGGGGACGCCCAGATCGTCGAGTCGCTGCTCGGTGACCCACGTTTTCCCGTAGACGATGGTGCCGTCGTCGGTGATCTCGTCGAACTCCCGGCGGATGTTTCGGGCCATCCGCTTGAGCCGGCGGCGGTGCTGGGCGGCGTCCTTGAAGACGCTGGTACAGAAATACACCTTCTCGTGGTCGCCCATGATATCGAGGATCTCCTCGCGGTCGCCGTCGACCGCGCTCATGTGGCCGTCCTTGAGTTCGTAGCCCTGCTCTTGCATCCGGCGGTAGTTGCCATCGCTCATCTCGAACTCGTTGACGTTACAGAAGTCGGCTGCGCCCTCGTCCAGGAAGTCGAGGAACTCGGTCTCGGCCCGGATGCCGGGAATCTCGAAGGCGGGCGTCATCCCCTCTTCGCGAGCGATGTAGAGAATTTCTTCCCACTCGGTGCCGTGGAGGTCGCCCCACTGTTCGTACGGCGGGTGAAAGCGAATCTCGTCCAGTCCCGCCTCCGAGAGCCGACGCATGTTCTCGCGCCCGCCGGTGATCCCGGTGTACAGATGGGTGTGATGGTCCTCGCCGAACTCGTCTTTCAGGAGTTCGAGATAGTGGCAGGTCCGGTCCATCGCCTCCTGGGGCTCACCGCCGGTGATCGAGGTGCCCAGCGCGTCCATCCGGTGAGCCTCCTCCAGGACGTCCTCGTCGGATTCGACTTTGCGCTCGTTGGCGTAGACGTCCGTGACGTTCTTGCGATTCTCCCCGAGCGGGCAGTAAAAGCAGTCGCGCTGGTCACAGTAGCCGTAAACGAACATGACCATCTTCCCCCCTTTTGCGCACTGCTCGCAGCCCTTCGAGATCATTCGTTGTCCCCCGTATGTTACGGGTGCTGAAAAAGCGTCCGGATCGGGATCCGGGCGAACGGGCCGTTTGTGGGCCGTTGGCACGGTGCTCCCGGGCCACAGAGTATTCATGCACTGGGTGTATTTCATCTGGCAATGAACTCGCAACGACGACGGCTGCTCGCGGCATCCGGCGCGGCGCTCACCGGCGGTCTCGCGGGCTGTCTGGACTTTGTCACCGGTGACGAGGCACTCGAATTCGCTTCCTCGCCCGGCAGCGTCTCACAGGACGCGCTCGATCGCACCGGCTACGGCGAACACGAGATCGAGGAGGCGCCGATCGAGGAGACGTTCGAGGTCGGCGGGCAGAGCCGGACGGCTCGACTCACCAACTGGCACAGCCAGTACGACCGTGCGGTCGACATCGGACTGCTCGATCGGTTTCAGGGTGCGGTGTTCAGCGTCTTCTCGACGCCAAAGTTCGAGGTTGCCGGCCGGTCGATCAACCCGATCGATCGCTGGGACACCGACCGGATCGTCGGCATGGTACAGGATCGCTACGAGGGGCTCGACGATCTGCGCCGTGCTGGCGAGTACACGACCCCGATGCTCGGCGCGGAGCCGACGATCACCGAGTACGAGGGCCGCGCGGACATCGTCGGCGAAGGCGTCGCGATCGATCTCCGCCTCCACGTCTCCGAGGCGGTCGACCACGGCGACGACTTCCTGCTCGGCCTCGGCGTCTATCCCGCGGACGTGCCGGGCGAGGACGAGGCCGTGCGGACGCTGCTCGACGGCGTCGACCACGAATCGTGATCGGACCAAAAACGTAAATCACGGGCTGTCGTAGCCCCGCGTGATGCTACTCGTCCTCTGTGTCGACCTCGACGACGACCTCGGCCGAAAGACCGGCGTCACGACGCCCGTCATCGGCCGCGAGTCAGTCCGCGAGGCGGCGGTCGAGCTCGCGACCGCCGATCCCGAGGACAGCGACGTCAACGTCCTGTTCAAGGGGCTCAACATCGCCGAGTCCGTCACCGACGAGAGCGTCGAAGTCGCCGCAGTAACCGGGACAAACGGGAGCGATGTCGCGGCCAACCGGGCGGTCGGCGAGGAGGTCGACACGGTGCTTGCCAGCCTCTCGACGCGCGAGGAGGTTCGCGCGCTCATCGTCACCGACGGCGCACAGGACGAAAGCGTCGTCCCGGTGATCCGCTCGCGGGTCACCGTCGACGGGGTTTCCCGGGTCGTCGTCCGGCAGGCACAGGATCTCGAATCCATCTACTACACGATCAAACAGGTGCTCGACGATCCCGAGACCCGCGGGACGCTCCTGATGCCGCTCGGGATCCTCCTCCTCATGTACCCGCTGGCGGTGCTTGCGAGCTACTTCGATCTCCCCGGACTCGTGCTTGGCGTCACGTCCGGCCTGCTCGGGCTCTACTTGCTCTCCCGTGGGCTGGGCATCGGTGAGTATATCGATACGGCAGCCGACCGCGCCCGCCGGAGCCTCTACGCCGGTCGGGTGACGCTGATCACGTACGTCGTCGCGGCCGTGTTGCTCGTCATCGGTGGCGTCAGCGGCGTCGAGCAGCTCGAATCAGTCCAGGCGAGCGAGCCGGGAGCGCTTGGCGCGCTGGAGACGCTGTCCGCACTCGTCTACGGAGCAGTTCAGTGGTTCGCGGCCGCAGGTGTCACGACGAGTCTTGGCCAGATCACGGACGAGTACCTCGCCGACCGGCTGGAGTGGCGCTATCTCAACGCCCCGTTTTACGTGCTCGCCATCGCGGTCATCCTCCACGGGGTCAGTGCGTACGTGCTCGGCATCGAGGGGCTGTCTTACCTCGCGGCGGCGCTCACGAGCGGGACGCTGCTGGGGATCGGCAGCACGCTCGCCTTTGCCATCGCTGAATCGCGGTATCCGACCGATACGGAAGCGACGTCTTAGTGTTCCCGGACGACGACGAACTCCGCGAGGTCACGCAGATACTCGCCGGGATCGGTGTCGGCCGTCCCCGTCCGTTCGAGTGCGTCGATCGCTTTCGTCGCTTCCTCGCGCGCCAGCGCGTTCGCTTCGTCGGGGGTGAGCTCCGTCACCTGGACGACCGAGGGGCGGTCCATCTCGGCGTCCTGATTCGTCGGCTTGCCGAGCTCGTCGGCGTCCGCGGTCGCGTCGAGCACGTCGTCCCGGATCTGGAAGGCGATTCCCATCCGTTCGGCGTACTCGCCGAAGGCTTCGACGGTGAACGGGTCGGCGTCGGCGGCGATCGCGCCCAGCTCCGCGGCGGCACGGAACAGCGCGCCGGTCTTTCGGCGTGCAAGCTGCATATACTCCGCCTCGTTGCTCGGCTGGGCGGCCAGCTCCGTCGCCTCGCCTTCGCCGAGTTCGATCATCGCTTCCGTCGCGGCCTGCATCGCTCGCGGCTCGTCGGAAAAGAGCTCGAACGCCTCGCCGAGCAGGCCGTCGCTGGCGATGATCGCCGGGCCGTAGCCGTGGGCGGTCCAGGCGCTTTCGACGCCACGGCGCATCTCCGACTGGTCGATCACGTCGTCGATCACCAGCGAGGCGTTGTGGACGAGTTCGATACCGACACCGAAGTCGACGGCATCTTCGGCGTCGCCACCGGCGGCCTCACACGCGAGGATCGTGACGAGCGGGCGGACACGTTTGCCTCCCGAGAGCGCGACGTGTTCGATCTCCTCGGACAGCTCCGTGGGTTCGACAGCCTCGAGCACCGCTTCCAGCCGATCCTCGACCAGCCCCCGCCGGCGCTCCAGAAACTTCATTGACGCCGCGTTGGGAGTCCTCGGGCAAGTAGGTGACGGATCGGTAGAATCTGTCGACCGTTAGCTGAATGCAGGCGCTAAGCCCCCTTCCTCAAGGAGCACCGCAGTCCGCGCAAGCGGACAAGGAGCGCAGTCGGGAGGGGATACAGCGCCGTCTTCTCCTGTTCTTGCACGTTCCGGTGACAGTCTCACAGGCCCACGCAAGCATTTTTATCGGAGAACGTCTAACCAGAGTGTAAGATGGGCGTTCCGACCTGTAGACTTCGACTCACTGGCCGTTCCACATCGAATGGCTCGTTCCTTGCGAAGTTCTCAGTCACGGACAGCGTTAGAACGCGACAAGAAGCGTGCGCTGTCCCACGGAACTCTCCCGTCGAGACACTAGGAGTGGGTCACTCCGAAGGTACGCCTGTGGAGACTGCGCTCCCTACGGGAACTGCGGTTGTTCCTGCAAAGCGCGTCTTGGAAGCAGGAAGCCCCACCCTCAGCGAGCGCGTCAGCACGAGCAGGGTGGGGTAGTTCACTTGCGAATTACTTCGTTTTTGCATCGAGTATGTACTGTATACCGACAGGTAAGCTAATCCAACTGGAAGGAAAGGACTCAAGACGTTCAACGCCCTCATACGGGGTATGTCCGAGGCACAGAGCGTCAGTCTCTCTTACGAGGACGGGGCGCGGGCGGTCGAACTGGCACGGGAGGCCGTCGAGGCGTACGTCCAGAACGGACAGCGTGAACAGCCGGGAAGCATGCGCGAGTCGTTTTACGCGCGAACCGGGGCATACGTCCGGCTGGAATCGACCCGCGGGCGTGGGAGCCTGCGCGGGTGTGCCGGTGCACATCAGGGCGACGACCAGCTCGGCCACGTCATCGTCAACGCCGCTATTCAGGCCGCGACCGGCGACTCCTGTGGCTCCGAAGTGCGCCCGGCCGAACTGTCGAACATCACCGTTTCAGTCTGTGCGGTGACGAACCTGCTTCTCACCGACGACCCGCTCGACGATATGGAGCTGGGCACCCACGGCGTCGTCATCGACGCCGGCGGATCGAGCGCGTGGCTCTACCCAACCGTCCCGGTCGAGAACGGCTGGTCGGGCGAGGAGTATCTCGATCGGACCTGCC
>LFFM01000598.1_pt1 | contig 25516 bp, 17 predicted proteins | sample 643131 | NCBI WGS metagenome assembly LFFM01 (sample SAMN03777445, study PRJNA286221) | soda lake metagenome | biome: soda lake; feature: Kulunda steppe; material: water; isolation source: sample Tc-Br brine of Tanatar trona crystallizer | place: Russia: Kulunda steppe | collected 2011-07
GGTAACGACGAGTTCGTCGTCGTCGAGCGAGAGTCCGAGTTCGCCCGGAAGGTGTGCGGCCATACCGACCTCAGTGATTGACGGCAGTGCAGCACTAACCGCACTCAGATTCTGTTCGAAGTCGGTTCGTCGCCCCAAGTTTTCGCGGATAGCCTCGGCAAGCTCGTAACGGAGTCCGTCGCAGATGATGATCGCGGTTCCGTCCTCTAGGTCGGTGAATTCCTCGTAGAATGAGGTTTGTGGCGTTCCGAGCGTTGGGTTGTCACGCAAATCTTCTGCAAGTGGTCGGTTTACACCCTTAAGGAAGGCCATATAGTGTTTGGTGACCCGCTCTTTCACCGTGGTCTCCTTCGGATATAGGTATGTGGCGGTTCGGGTCGCGCTGATATAGCGTCGATAGGCCGTATCAACCTGCCACCAGCCGTCGTCGCTCGTGTATTTTTCCGCGAGCTCTGTTGACGAGAGCGCCTTTGCTTCGTCGACATCGACGGTGCCGATCTGGCGGAGCGTTTCGACCGCCTGCGCTGGGACCGACCAATCGACGAGATCCTCGTTGTTCCAGAAACTATCCTGGCGTTTCGTGACAGTCCGGTGGAGTTCCGCCGCGATCTCCGGAAGATCGGCATACGTCCCTTCGGCAAGTCGGTTCATCACGAGCCGAATGAGCCCCGTGTCGATACCCTTGAACGCGGTGGCGTCCCATCGCGTTTGATCGGATTCGACCACGGCTTCTGTGAGGTCGTAATCGGCTTCGATCTCCCGTGAATAGCGAGTAAAGTCGGCGGGAGCGTACTGCTGCCAATCGTCGCAGAACTTCGCCGCTGCTTGGGCATCATCTGCGGCAAGGTTATCGTATTGTGCCGTCGGAGCACGACTCGTTACCTCACCGAAGAGAAGTTGGGACGCCAGTTCCTTCGGGTCCAGTCCGGCATCGATGCCGTACTCCTCGCGGAGCTGTGCATCCCAGGCATCAGCCATCGCGTTATCTTCGATGTCTTCGCGGTAGTCCTCAGGGTCAGCAAGATAGTCACGGACCCATTCATCGATTGCTGGACCTACAGTCTCGAAGAGCACACAAAAGAACGCCAGCCGCTGGTACTCACGGTTCTGTCCCCAGTCTTCGTATGCATCCGGAATCTCTTCGTCGTGTTCAACGAGGAACTGTGTTACCGGTGTGTCGTCAATATCTTGGCCGACACGGTACTGGCGGCCGAGCGCATGGACATCTCGGAACCACTCGGCGTCGTTACGGGACTCGGGGATATAGAACAGCCAGTTCTGCTCGTAGTTCGGATCCTCGTCATGGAGCCAGCGCTTCAGCTCGAAGTAACTACCATCGTAGTGCGCGAGTGTGACATCGTCCAGTTCAGCTTCGACCTCGTCGAGAACACCTTTGTACTTCTCTTGGGCGTCGTACCACACCCAAATAGGGTGCCGATCGAACTTTTGACGAAGTTCCGTTATGATGCTGTCCGCGAGATCTCCCATATCAAATCACCTCGAATAGCTCGATTTTAGTTTTGGTAGGCCAGTTTCGAGGACCTCATACTGATCCCACTCCTTGATATTTTCCCAGATACCCTTCTCTGGGTCAACGGTGACACCGTCATCAATCATTTTGTCGATGGTACCACGAAACTCCCTAATGTCTTCAAGATCGTTTTGAACTTCCTCTTTCCTATTCAGAAGCTCCTTATCTGGGTTGTCGCCGCGGGTTTGAGCGTTTAGTGTTTCGAGTTCGTTTTCAAGCTTATTGATGAGTTGGTCAAGATACTGGCCCCGAAGGCGAGGAAGCGTGTTTGAATCTATTTGGTGATAATAAATGATACAGCTGAACACTCCTTGTGGGCTTTCAAGTTGCCAATAGACTGGAATTCGCTGCCCTCGTCGTCGATACGATTTACAATGACAATATCGGAAGAATCGTTCTTTTAACCATTCTTCAAGTTCAGTGCCTAACGCGCTTTCAATTACTCCAACAACATCTTCTGAGCTAATTGACGAGAGTTCATCCCTTAGCAAACCTAGATCATCAAAACCCCGGTCTGGCTTTAATACTAGTAACCCATCTGATACTTCTCCTTCTTCTTGGTACTTTCCGAACAGGTGTCCGATCGCGGTGGTGATGAGCAGTTCGGCCGCGGATTGACTTTGTGAGGTATGATAGATTCCCTCTTCCTTCTGTATTTCAAGAATACTAAGGGGGGAAACCCCGTGTGCTTTTGCCACATCTACCGGCTCAGATTCTACTTCGTTCGTTATCTGATCGGCAAGATTTCTATATTCCACTTCATCTTCTTTGATTGGAATGTGATTAAGGAGATGGCTATCCATTTTTTCCTTGCCGGTTTTGATGTATGTGAGAGATGAAAGGTCACTTGTTAGTGAGTTTAGAATCCGATTTCCTGTCTCATCAGTTAAGTTATATTCTTCGAATACAAGGCTGCTAATTACATCTCCCCCCACAAGGGCTTCAATCCGGTTTCGTTCAACAACATATTCTATTTGGTCCCAGTTCTCGTACACTATGTCTGGATCAAAGCTGTATGCGGTATCTTCATATTGGAATTGTCGTTCACGCCTTTCGATACAAAATCGAACAAGTTCCTCAATTTCTGACTGGTTTTCCCTAGATGAAGGGATCGGCATTGACTTGGCATCGCCTGGATTGAAATTCAACCCCGGATTTAGCCCCATCATGATAAATCGATTCACAGCGGAATTAAGAAGACCTAAAAGATATTCCTCAGATAGGGACTCAGTTGATTCTACATAATACGCTTTATTGCTGAATACGTGATCTTCTTTCAGGTATTTTGCCGTGAAATTGTCACTGAAATCTCTAAAGACTACGCCGGATTTGAAGTATCGATCTGTTTTAGAAAGTCCTTGATAATTTTTTCCGTGAGCATCTGCATATTCGATTATATTCTTCCCACCCTTTTCCCATCGGATCGCCGTATCTGTGTAATCGAAATAGTCAAAATCACGCCCATTACTTATATATAGTTCATAATCTTCGCCAATTTTCGAGTTGGGTATTTCCCAAATTTTCCGAAGGTGATGGTCATTATCTCCAGTTTTCACACCACCATAAACATCGGTGCAATCACCGATTGTTTGGTTACTAAATAGATTCAAAATATTTTGTCCAAACCAATAAACGAATGGTTGCCTATCGATTTTTCGGAAACTACTTTGATCTACGACATATACATCCTCATGCTTATTTTTATTACGAAGGACCTCTATAATCTCCTGAAGTCCTCGTATCTTTGCCTCATAGGAATTGTACTCTGTCTGTTCGTGGGTCATACGATAGAATTTGGACGAGCCAAACTCTCCAGGATCACGGGCGCGTAGTAGGAATGGTATTGTGAAAGGCCGGTCCTTTATTGAGAAGCTATGGCCAGAAAGATGCACACCCTCAATGAATTCTAAATTTGAAATTATATGATCCCGAAGTTTTCGGTAGGAATACTGGGTCATGAAATCTTCTGGTGTTACTAAAGTGGCATATCCAGCAGGTTTTGTCATATTCGCAGATCGCTCAATAAAGCTTGTGTAAAGATCTCGATACCCAATGTAATTATCTTTTAAGAAACTTTTCAGATCATCGCCAATTTTCGCACTGCTCAGGTATGGCGGATTAGATATAACAACATCATATTCATGAATGAGCAGATCCATTAACTCAACTGATTTCTCAACCTCTCCCGCGAACAGCTCTTCGATTGGATCGTTCCGGTCCAGTGCCTCAGAGGCTAGATTTCTGACTTCGTCAAGTAGTCGATTTTTTACTTGATTCCACGATTCTTGCTCTCCTCTTTCGGAAATGAATGCACTTTGCGTTGAAAATGAACCGTCATCGGTGAATTTGACTTGCCCAGTTGCTTCAATGGCCTCTCTGTGCTCTTCCAGGATTTCATCTATACGTTCCTCAACCCGAACAAGGCTTCCAAATTCACGAATACTAGAGAAACTACGCCAAATTTGCTCAAGAATTTCCACCTCTTGCTCAGAGCGTGCCCGTTCTAAGATCTCCTGTTTTCTATCTCCGTTAATAAGCACGGCATCAGCTGATACAATATTCAATTGAGGGATGGATACATTTGGAGAACTCTTTTTCGCCTTCAAGTACAGCGATAGTGCCGCAATCTGTGCTGCACCTGAATCGATGTCGATCCCATAGAGGTTATTGCGAAGGATCTCACGAGGGATATATTCTTCAGGAATTTCTCCCTCTTCTAGGTACATCTGGTAAAGCACGTCAAATGCATAGAACAGCATATGACCGCTGCCACAAGCGGGATCAAGCACGGTAATGTCTTCAACTGCCTTAGTTTCCCGATCAATTAGGGAGTCTTCTAACGGAGCAAGGTAGAAGCAATCCTCTTTATCACCAATATTTGTTCGTTCACCCCGCATTTCCAGCCAGATTCGACCCAGTGAGTTGTCGACCATCCACTCAACAATATACCTCGGAGTGAACAGCTGAGTCTTCGTAGCAATATCTGTCCCCGCGATCTTGTAGTTCTCTTCATCGACACGGTCGTCAATTTCTTCCCGTTCTTCCTCACCGAAGTACTGGTACACCCAACCAAGTGCTTCGTCACTCTTCCAAGCCTCATCATCAATAGAATCCAGTTCGTTGAGGACTTCCGCACGAACCTGCGCGTCGAGATTAATGGCGGTGTGTTCGGACTCTTCGAAAATCATCCGAATTTCTGCGCCAATCTCTTGATACGCAAGATCCAGCGCGGCACCGTAGCCGTCATCAGGTGCGTTAGTTAGCTCGCCAGCGACTTCGGCAACGGTGTGATGCACGTACGACCGGTTCCCGTACTCCGGGCGTTCAGAAATGGTCTCCTCAACGAGACCACGAACTTCAATGGTCTTCAGCGCGACGAACCGGTTGAGGTAGGTTTTCGTCGCTTCGCGGACGTAATTGGCAATAGAGCGCTCCAAATCACCTTCCGTGGATTCGAGTTCTCGTTCGATAGCAGCATCGAGGGTACGTCGAGTGTGGATTTCCTCAACGGAGAGGTGGGACAGATTCTCCAGTGGGAGTGTCTTGTCTTCGTAGATGCCGTACTTTTCGAGTTGGCGGCGAAGTTCGTCTTCAAGCGTATGGCGTGTACTGAGGATCGTGCTTCGGATGGTCGAGCGTTGATCCGACGAGAGACCGGGTTGACCGTGGGTTGTGGACATGGATATTAGAGGATGGCACGCCGCTGTGAAACGGGTGGGGTGACAGCGTGCCGTGTCGTGGTTCCCACCCGCGGTAACATACCACCGACAAGCAGTCGGCGTCTCTTATAATTGTGGGAGTGTCGATTTCAGAGATTCCAACTGGGATCCGAGCCCTGTCTAAAACCCTCAAATATCGGCATATGCGCTATCGGAAGCGGATTTCTACATCGCCGTCCTGATCGAGGAGTTCCTCGACTTCTGCACGGAGTTTGGAGATTGGTTGGTCGATGTCGTTCGGATCGGTGACGACGACGGAACCGAAGATGGAGTCGATGTCGACACTCTCTCGAACCGTGCCGTCTTCTTCATCGTCTTCCAAGTCGTCGATCTCTGTCTTCGCAGCGTCCTCGTACGCATCGACGGTTTGGATATGCTCAATGAGTCGTGGGAGTGACGGCGTCGGATTGATATGCTCTTCATCGGCAATATCCAGATCTACGGTTCCCTCGCCCTGGCGTTCCGTCAGATCGGACAGAGCGGCGTCGAGATCGGTTTCTCCGATGTCCGGCCCAGCGTATGTTCTGACGGTTTCGATGGACTCTGTGTACGTCTCGTGGCGTTTCTCGTACAGGGATTCGTACGTGGTAGTGAAGGATTCTGCGGCAGTTCGGTAGTCAGTCTTGACATTGTTCCACTGACTGATGACCCCTTCCGTGTCTAACGTATCAGCAACGCGTCGAGCAGCCTCACGCGCTTCGTCGCTGATGTCGACGAGCCCAGCGTGGTCATCGGCTTCGTCGACGAGGGACTCCCATTCGGTCCTGATGAACCGCTGGATAGTCTCATAGTTCTCCAACCGGTTCTGGCCGCCGGTCTCACCGCAGAATTCGGCTACATCTTTCCCGGTTTTCGTGAGCCCTTCGAGTTCGTCTTCGAAATCAACGAACTGTTTGATGCGCTTGGCCGACGTGGGCTGTTGTAGCAGATTGTTTAATCGCGTCTGGAACTGCTCAACATCGTTCGCCAGCGGGAAGTCAACCCGCTGGAGTTGCGAGAGGAGTGTGCTCGTAGTTGAAACCCACTCGTTGGCTGCCTCTCTAATTCCTTCGTCGACGGCCTGGTCAGTCGATTTGACTTTCCGGTCGAAGAGCCGGTCAAGGAGCTGCTTCGCATCCGTGCGCGTTTCGACATCGACGGTCTCCCGCTCGTCGAACGAGGTGGCTTTGAAGTTCGTTACTTGCGTGAACAGCTCCTGTGCGCCGTCTTCGGAATACGTCTCGTACGTTCGCTCTTTGTGTGTCGGGATGACGGATCCGTTTCTGAAGAGCACGGCAGCGGCTAGGCGAACGACTTCTCGACTCCACCCGTACGGTGGTTCTGCGAAGTGGTCGATCAGATCGCTTCCAGAGCGGGACTCTCCGGCTGTCTCGCGTCGCTGGATTTCGTCTTCGACTTCGGAAGCGATGCGGGCCTCTGCGATGAGATCGCCGTCTTGGACGACACCCAAGTCCGAGAACACAGATGGGTTCGACGAGCCTTGGAGATCCCCGAATATCTGCTCGATGTGGCGATCTTTGACGGTGGCTGAGCCGTGTTTGAAACTGGAGAAGACTTTGGGAATGGCGTTGTTCGTCTTCCGCGACACGAGCGAACTGAGTGACGTGCTTGTCGTGTCGAATTCCTCGGTGTCTCCGTTGTAGATGAGTGTTCCGCGCTGGAAGCTCCGTTTGAACTCGCGTTCGACTTCGTTCCGGAGACGCTGGAGATCTTCCTGTTTCTGCCCGAGGGCTTCCTGCTCTTCTTGGCTGAGCTCGTTCCCACGCTTCGATTTGACGACGGTGTTGATCTGGTAGATCGATTTCAGCTTCTCGTAGATGCTGTGTTGCTTCTCATCGTCGGCAATCCAGTACAGCGTATCGTCTTCACTGAAGCTCTGTGTTTTCAATCCATCTGGGTCGAGGTCTTCGTACCGTTGGTGGATCGGTGAGTAGGTTTTGAGATCGACGTGTCCGTTCGACGTGATGGTTTCTTCGTCGATGCTCAGATTCAACTGGAACGTTTTCCCTTCGTAGTTGACGCGTGAGGTTTCGTCGAGGATGTCGTTCAGGAACCGTTTCGAGGAGCGACGGATGTCCCCGGGACCGACCTCAATACTCTTGATTTCGTTTTCGAGTTCGCGCTCGGTCTCTCGAAGGAACCGGTATCCCTCTTCGCTTCGCCCAACGAGCCCGGCTTCGACGAGTGCATCGAGCGTGTCGTGTACGTCGTTTTCTAACTGCTTCGTGGGACCGAGCTCCGTCTGGAGTGAAGTTGCAATGTTATCGGCGGTGTTCGGGATCCAGGGGAGTTGTTGGAGTAAGTAGAGTGACTTGAGAACGCGGCGGGCGATTTCTGGATCGGCGTTCTTGGGTGTCGCTTCCCGGATGGATTTGACATCGTTGCTCGGGATGTCGTTGCTGATCTCGTCGAAGATCATATCGAGCGTGACGAGTGCCCCGAGCTCGTCGTCGTAGAGGTGAGCCTCGTCTTTCAGCACGCTCTGTGTGACATCGATGAGTGTTCGCTCGCTGCCCGCGAGTTGGTCATCCGAGCCTTTGCCCAGCGCTTTGAACATTTCCGGGAGAATGTCGAGCTGGTACGGAAGGAACGGGTAGCAGTCGATGAAGTTCTCTCTCGTGATTGGCTTCAGACTCTGACCGGAATCCAGCTTGTACCTAGCAGAAAGGATGCCTTCGTGCTGGTCGTACAGATTGCCGATGGCTTCCCTGGCGTCGCCTTTCTTGCTGAGAACACGGTCGCGGACGACCTTGTCGAGGTTTTCGGACGTGAGGTCGAATCGGTGTGGGAACCGATCGATGACTTTCGACTCCTCGGCTTCTTTTTCGAGCACGCCGGGGATGAGCTGCTGGAGCTGTTCCTGGGACGTTACTCCGAGGTACACTTTCCCTTTGCCTTTCTGGCCGAACTCCTCGACGATACTCTGGAGTTCTAAGAGGAGTTGCCCGTCATCTCCGATGAACTGGGAGATTTCGTCGATGAAGACGAAGTATCGGGAGTTGTTCCCTGTTTCCCGTTCCTGCTGTTCGACGTATTCGACGATGTCTTCTGCGAGGGTCGAAGCGTTGATCAGAACGTTGTTCTGAACGTCATCGATCGCACGGGCTGCGTCGTCTTCGTCGTCAAACTCGTCTGTCGATTCAACTAAGGCGGTCTCCATGTCCGACCGCACGAACATCGCATCCTTCCGAGCCTCTGTCCAGTCTTTCCCAGTGTTTGACTCGATGGTAGCGACGAAGTCGTCGTACACGCCTCGTGATTCGAGTTCCTGTTCCATCTGGGCGACCCAGGGCATAGAAGCGTACCCACGGGACGTGTTGAATTCACGGTGAATGATCTCGGTGATGGATTCACTTCCAGATGCATCGGCTTTCGCGCCGATCTGGAACATCAGCACCTCGGAATCGAATTTGTTCGTGACCGACGAGACGGCCCCGTCGAGCATCTCGTTAGCCTCGATTCGATCCCGGAACATCTCTGCCGCATACGTATCCCCGAACTCCCGGTTTTCCAGGACGTGCCCGAGGATTTTCATGAAGTGGCTTTTCCCGGATCCGAAGAACCCGGAAACCCACATTCCAACGTCCTCTGTCTGGGCGTGTTCCGTATCGATGACGGCTTCTAGGGCGTCCGAGAAGTGCCGTTCGAGTTGCGGTGTGAGAATGTATTCTTCGAGTTCTTTCTTGACGACGCTCGGGTCATCGTTATCGACTTTGACGACCCGGTCGATCTTCCGATTGATCGGCCGGTAGAAGATCTCGTTGATTTGGTAGGTAGAAGTAGTGTCACTCATGTCCGATCACCTTTGCGCGGTAATATGTTCCTTCAGATTCATCGAGGAATCTTAAACTCTTGTCATCAACGGTCGCCGGATAGCAAAATACGATTGGGGTGTCATCCGGCGTGTTCGTCTCCAACTGCCCCATAAGCGTAGATGCACTAGCGAACGGATACAGGATACCCATTCGATACACAACAACGGTGTCTGCGTCTTCGGCTTGCGTGGCAATAGCCGATGCCAGTTGCCCCATCTCACCGTCGTCGAGTAGTGAGGACTTCAAACCGCTGAGCAACTGTTCACGATCGCGCCGTTCGAGGTCAATTACGTTGTCCAGGATCCCTCGCTCCTCAAGTACACTGAAGACGAGGTCGCGCATATCGATCGCGGCAACCGCTTGGTCGTGGTACTCCAGTTTCTCGATGAGGCTCCGAATTTCCTCATCGACTTCGATTTCGTCGGCGGGATCGTACGTGAACACGATGAATGGAACACCCGCTCGCTTTCCGACTTCCTCTCTATCCTCACGAACGAGTCGTTCGACTTCTTCGAGTCGTGTTTGAAAGTCAGAAAGCATCGATCAACTTGTCTACCGTCTCGTGTTTCATTCTCAATCGTTCTGTCGATCCGCGTTTCTCATAGTTAATGTACTGTGGCGAAATATCGCGGATTCGGCGCTGGACTTCGGACTCATCCATCAAGAATAGTTTCCAGTCATCGTGTTCGATCACGTCCGATGCGGACGTAGCCTCTTCGTCGAAGAGACGATACACGACGTACGCGATCGTTTCGTCAGGAATGTAGGTGACTGCAAATTCTTTCTTTTGCCGTCCTTCTAACAAGCCAAAGTTCCGGAGTGCAGTAAGATACGACGATGCGGCTTGAGTAATCGTCTCGTCGGATCGATCACAAAGGTCAGAATAGTCGTCTTTGATTGATTGAATGAACGTAACGATGTCTTCACCGTTGACAGAGAGAGTTCCCCGCTCGAACTCGGGATAGAGGAACTCGATGGTGATGAGACGGATGAATGGGTCTTGTGCGAATTCATAATAGAGACACCAATCGGCTACATCACTTCGAACGTCATCTGAGAGAATCCGCATTAACGAGGTCTCAGAGTACTCGTCTTTGCTTGGGATGTGTCTCCGGGTGACCTCGCGGAGAATGTTCATCCGGTACTCGTCGGTATTTTTATTCAGAATATTGTCATCGACCACCATTCGCTCCAGTTCATCGTACGATTCGCAGCCAGAATATGCCTGTAGAATGCGCTTTGTTTCGTCAATATAGCTGCTGTGATGGGCGATTTTCGGGTCGATACTTGTGGCTTGATCGTCGTCTCCGTCTTCAGATTCCAGGTGATCGTTGCTCATGTGTACTCTTCACGCGTTTTCCGGTTTAAGCTCCGAGTTGAGTGGGTAGTACGGAACACGTAGACGATCCGTATTCTGCCCGTACCCTCGCAGAAGAGTTACCAGCAAACGCCATTTTTCCGGATCGATTTCTGACTGCCCATGCCCCTCTTCGCTGAGTTGATACGAATCAGCCGCTGGTTCTGGAAGTGAAATAGAAGACGCGGTGATATTCGAGGCAGTTTGTTCAATAATTGGGTCCGTCCAATTGCTCTCCAGAGACTGGACGGAGAGCTCTTCAAGAGCAATCAACGAAGGTTCATCAGGAGCGTTGAGATCTTCGATGGCAGCTCCGAGTTGTGCTTCGAGTTTTGGACCGAAGGAAAACAGCGAGATGGAATCGGCAGGGAGAACGTCCGATTCCCCTTTTCGACCGACCTTCATTGCGAGGTTGATTTGCGACTGTAACCGGGTTTTAGGTGTCACTTCTTCCAGTCTTGCTCGGCCAGTCTCTGTGAGAACGCGTGAGTCCCACCATCCCTGGTTATTCGATTCACCAACGCGTTCTATCAATAATCGAGATGCGATGAGATCCAGAAAGAAGTCATCTTCCAGTCCCGTCTCGCGGAGATTTTGCCGTGTTGAGGTGAATACCTCGACGAGATCATCTGAAGCCATATGTACATCCTCAAGAGGGGATGGCTTAGAACCAGCGCCTCGACTCTTAGAGCACGTCTGTCGTATCAGGAACGGTACGGAACAAATATCCCCATACGACGGGGAGTTAGCGAGTACGATGGCTCCTGGGAACGAGTTGATGGAGTTGTATGACGGCCTTTCTGTTCTCTATAACTCGTTGCCTGAGGAGACGGATGTGGAGTGGAAGCGGGCAGTAAAATCGGTGTTGTACGGTGGTGAACTGCTGGCTGAAGGGGCGTTGAGTTACGGTAAGCAACAGAATAAGCGGAATAATGTGACGCGGAAAGACTACGTACGTCAGTATGGGGACGGGTCACGGGTTACGGAGTTTTCAGCGATTACAGTGGCGGAGCCGCGACCACGGGATCGACAGTATGTCCCGTCCGGTGTGGTGATCCCGGTCGCGCCGGAGTCTGGAGAGGTACTCCCGGTACAGGTCTCGACGAACGAAGTCGATCGGGCCATCTCGTTATTGGCGGAGTTCCCACCGGAGCCCACGGCGGACCGGCCAGGTGATGGTGTCGACGTGCTGCTTGCTCCGGTTCGTGTTCGTCGTGCTCGGGAGAATACAGGACAGGAGTCAGGGGGAGATGAGGTAACGGTGCTGTTTGTGAGTGATACGCACTTGGGGTATGAGAATCGGGCGGTGACGGGGAGCGGCAAGACGGTGTCGTGGATCAGTGAGGTGTCGAGTACCGACGCGTTCACACGCATCGTATCGATTGCGATTGAGCAGGATGTTGATGCGGTTATTCATACGGGCGATGTCGTGGATCACGAGGTTGATCAGGAAACGCTCGACAACGCTGCGTCGAGGCTGGAACTATTAGCAAAAGTTGGTATTCCGGTCTACTGTATCATCGGCTCTCACGACCGAACTTCGTACGCACCGCAACACGAGAATTCGGTGAATGGGATCTCGTGGCTACAACAACAGGTTAGAAAGGGTACCCTCGTGGAACTCTCGACGAGTCCGACGCCGGTTGCCGGTGGGCCGCTTGACGCGTATGGGATTCCGGCGGGAGATACGGGGATTGACGACGTTGCGAAGTTCAGGCCTCTGGGATGGGAAGCATCCGGTATGGAGTTCGGGTCGTCGTCACTTGGGCCGAACGTACTCTGTCTACATGACGGCGTCACGCCGTACCGGAGTCGGTCAACTGCCGATGTTGATGTCGATCAGTTGCTCACACAGTCCAACGTGTCGTTTGATTGTGTGCTGGTCGGTGATGAGCATCATCCGAAGAACAACGACTTCGATACTGGGTATACGTTCGAAGCAGCGGACGGAACACCGGTGCTCTATACGGGTCCGGCGTTACGGATTACTGAACCATACCGTGACCGAGGAGCGTTTGTGACAGAGCTTTCTATATCGACGAATGGAGTCACGGCAACGCGGCATACAGTCTGACCAGACCGTGAGAACGTCTATTGTCAAGGCTATTGGTGAGTTCGAACCCACAAGCTACCCATTTTTGAGAGTACCACTCTGTGACTGTTTCCTGCTTCGTCACGTTGTACATATCCTTTCTCGGTGAGTCCCTCAACGTTGTACTGTACGCGGCTTCGGAACGTATCATTGAACTCAGTACCGTCGCTCTCTGCGAGGCCGCGTCCAACGCTAGAAATTGAGTCAACGGGTCCGTCACGGGACAGGTATGTGAGAATCCTCTTTTCGGTTTCGTTGAGATTAGCCATTGGTGGCGGTGGGAACTCGACATGCTGGTCGCCATTCAATTGCTTCGTCCCACGAGTGACACCGCGGTTCATCACATCACTCACTAAGTCGTCAAGCTGATCCCTTCGTTCACGGAGTTCGGGATCACTGGTCTCCTCTAACCGATCCTCAAGGAATGCAATCTCTGTCTCCAGTTCCTCAATCATATCGATCACCATGTACTTCTCTGGGGAGACGTAGTAGGTGTGAATTCGGTTCCGTTGGGCTGGCTCTTCGATGATGTGTGCCGCTCCAGCAGTGGCAAAAGCGAAGGCAACCGTTCTGGGCATCGATGAGATATTGAGATAGACGGTATGTCCGTCGTCGATTTCGTTGGCGATCGTTTCATAGGCAAAGACGTACAGGCTCTCATAGTCATGAATATCGTCTACCGTTACGTGAGTTACATCGAGCCCAAGAATTCTATCAAAAGCATCGTTGAGTTCTTCAACCATCGAATTGGCAAGTTCCGCTCGTCGGTTGTTCTCTGGGTTGCTTGTTGAGTTGATTAGCAACACACGATCGGTTTGTCCTTGGAATGCTCCTCGTGAAATCGGTTGGATGAGGCGTTCGAAATCGAATCCAACAGGGATGACATGGACGCTCTCGTTCATTTTCTACCAATTGCGTATAATTATGGAAAAGTTTTGCTCAGAAACGATTTCTTTGTGAATTCAATCCGCTGATTAGGGGTCTAATTAGTTCAAATAGCCACGTAGAACGCCTGTGTGATTGAATTCTCACGTGATATTTATCCGTGTCAATCGTCAACACTGGATAACCAGGTGAGTCATCGATAGGAAATACCGAGGAAGGGAATGCCCGTCCGTGGGGGCGGACGGGCACGAGCCCCGGTCAGGATGCGAGCGGCAGTAAGGCTGCATACACCTGTTCTACTGCCGATGTGTTAAAATTTCGGCTGGCAAAGGAAGCTGCCGTCAGTTCGATAGAGGAACTCAATCAATACGAAATGCGACGCGAACAACGAGCGACCATTGAAGATACAGGATTCGCGGCAGGAGTCCCACTTCCGGATAATCCGGGGGTGGTGATTCCACGGTTAGAGCGAACTATCGCTCATAAGGAGTTCGCCCGTGGAAATCACCATATTTCGGTGGTGATGATTAGTGTTGAGGCAGCAAGACGGTTCGTTGAGCGTGGTGAAACGGCAGCATCAGTGTTCCCCGATGCGCTCGTCGCCGTGACCACAACAATCCACGACGAACAGTTGGAGTGGTGGTATCCGGATCGGGAAGTCAATCTTGTTCGGGACTTCCAGCCCCATATTTATCTCCCATGTGATCGGCCGGTTTACGCGACGGATCGACCGGCGGAGCGTCGTGATACGATCCAGCGGTATCTGAACGACTTGACTGATGTGGTCGGCCGTCTTTCGAGCGATCCAGTAGCGATCGTTCCTCTGGTGAAAGGCGTTACAGAATCGGAACGACAGCGGTGTTACCAGACGTTTCGGGAGCTTGGGATTGATCGCTGGGCATACTATTGTGCCCAGTACTTCTTGTACGGGAATCGGGGAGAAGATCTGGTTCGGGATGTCCATTCGGTTGTCAAAGAAGGGTCTCCGCGTGGACTCGTACTCGTGGGGCTTCAGTCTGGATCCTACCTTAGTCGGATGCCTTCTGAAGTGTTTGCTGCAGCGGGAAAGCGGTGGATCGACCAATCAAATCTTCGGAACGACGTACTCGATATGCCACAGATACAACGACACTACGGCACGTGGAAACGGCACATAGAGAATATCCTTGACGGTGGGCAAACCCATCTCAATGATTACGTCTCACCGGGGGTGATTGCCTATGGGGACTAGGATTTCATCACCTGGTCGCTACGGAAGCAGCGAGAGTGGTGGCCCGAGTGGGAGCACTGGTGGAGAGGATGAAGGTGAGCAAACGCAACTTCCCTCTGGGCGAAGTCAAGCCGAACAAGCCGCCGAGGAAGTATGCGAAGAAGAGGCAGATGACACTGCTGTGTCCGAACAAGAAGGTGAGCAGGTTGCTGAACGCCGTGAGCAGATTCGGGAAACCCTTGACGAGTCGTTAGACATCGAAGAACAGCACATCTTCGGGTCATTAACACGAGGGACACTTGTCGGACCGATCGACGAGAACTCAGACACGGACGTGATGTACGTGCTGGATCGTGACGAACACGGTACGTGGCTCACTGACGAGAACGGACCTCGGAACTGTCTACAAAACATCAAGCATCATCTCGAAAATGACCCGCGGTACGACGCAGCCGACATCTCTATCGATCGGAATGTCGTCGCGGTTCAATTCGACGAATTCACCGTAGAAGTGGCTCCTGCCTTCCGGCAGGGCAATGACTACCTCATCCCGGATACGTACAGCGGGGGCCGTTCCTGGGTTCGAACCAATCCTCGACAGTATAAGCAGCAGTTCGAAGCCGTCGATTCCAACCGGAACGGAAACGTATCGAAGCTAGCCCGGCTGGCCAAGGCGTACAACGAGCGAACCGGTAAGCAGGTATCTTCGTATCATATGGAAGTGATGGCGTATGACTACGCTCGGACACGCCCCCAGACGAACGAATCACTTGATGAGTTGGTGGATGGATTTTTTGAGCAGTTACCACGGCGTCTTTCCAGCGGCACACACGACCCAGCGACCGGACAGCAAATTGATGATGGGATGTCACGAGAGAAGCGCGAAGCCGCGATTTCAGATGCAAAGCAGGCTAAAGAGAAGCTACAACGAGCGGAGCGACTCAAGCAGGCAGGAAAGACAGAGAAAGCAAAGCGGCTGTATCGACAGGTCATAGATGGGGAGCTCGATGACTGATAACGGGAGAGGCGGCTTGGCCACGGGCTCCCCCAAACGAGAGCAGGTCAAAGAACTGTCACAGGAATTGGCCGTTAGCCTGTGGTACACGTACAATCAGCATTTCAAGGTCGCAAATGGGTACCGCTACTTTCGGATATTAATCGATGTGCTGACGGCGATCATCGGCGGTATCCTCACCTACGCACTCATCTGGGACGGGGTCTCTACAAACATAATGATAGTGCTTGCAGTCACAATCGCGGTTTTGACGGGTATCCGAAGTGCGGTCAAACCCGGGAGACAGGAGAGTCGTTTTCGTCAATCTGCGAATGAGTACAAGTACCAGTTTGACGGCGTTCGAGATTTTCTGAAGTTAGATATTGAAGATTCAGCCCGATCTGTCGACGACTTGGCGGAACAGTATCGTGAGTACAATAACCGGCGGCGTGAGCTTAACCGAGAAGCGCCAGACGCTGGAAGTCTCTGGCACAAGTACGTCCAGTGGTGGGTTGGAGACGACGGTCCAGATGACATCAGTGTCACAGATGCTGAAATACAGAAAGTCATGGGGAGTGATTAAGAATCGCTTTGGATGCTCTGTGGAATAGCAGCCTCTAAGCAACAATAAAGCGACGCCGATTTTGAGACCACGCAGCCCATCTACCTATGACCCGACTTGCGTTTGGCTTGCCCACCAAACCACTACAATTCAACAGAGCAGTATGATGAGGCAGTCAGATGGGTATGACAGTGAGTAGTGTTCGCGGTTTTCTTATTCGAAGTTGCCTTCTATCGTTTGACGGAGTTGTTCGATCGATACGACTTCTTTTGATTCTAGTCGTGGGATTAACAGACTGACTTCGAGGTTCCAAGTTTCGTTAATTTCATTTGCTAACTGCGTTATCTCGCTGTAGTGTAGGAAACCAGCAATTGGTGGAATTATCAATTGTATAGAGGAAACACTACTATGTCCGCGATATTTCTCGATCGTTTCTTTGATTGACAGGACCGGCATTCCAGAGCCGTATAGTGTTTCAACTTCGAAGACTGCATCACCCAATTGGATGTCTGGAATCAGATTTTTGTCGGTCTGTTGCGCGATCTGCGTGTCGGTTTCTGTTGCGATCGAACTGAAAGTGTACCCCTCGGTTTCGATTAACCACCGGACTGTGAATACTTTGAGTGCGTAATGGAGATGGCTCTCGTTTGCTCGGCCTGTCTCACCAACTTGGTGTGGTTGAACAACCATTACTGGCGATTTCTCCATCGTTTCGGAGTTGATGGGAGTCGTGATCTCTGTGTGGAGTTGGCTCCGAGCCCGCCGTTCAGCGAGTGTGAATATATCATCGAACGTGTCGAATTCATCTCTGGGGTCAAGCACCTCGAACTCGGTCTGTAACCCAGGATAGCCCCACAAAGCGTCCGCTGTGGGGATAGCACGGGCATAATAACTCTCTTCGGTACTGTACTCATCCATCGGTAATCGCGGTTCAAGCTCAACAATCTGCGGGCGGTTTGGCCGGACGCGGGTTTCAAGTTCGGTCCTGAACTGCGATGCGAACTCACTGGGTAGTTGGAATAGTAAGAAACCGAGCCCCTGTGTGTCTAGTTCCTGGATTCGACGGCGGATTTTCGACCACTGAACAGAGTTCCCTGTCACTGAATTCTCGGGTCCCTGGGTATGATCAAAGAACCCGCCATCGGACTGATCAATAAATTCGATGCGGTTCCCGGCTTTCAATCGGCGTTCGATCTCGTCTGAATCTCCCCGTATCCGTCCTCTGGGGATCCCGCCTTCGAGTTGATGATACAATTCACGGCATAGAAGCTGAACAGTCGTCCCGAAGCGGTCATTCTGTGTCTCATGTAGAATAATGATTAGAGGCCGATCACGCAACACGTCACCAGGGAACGCTGCGCCGGTCTGGTCAAGCAGTTCACCGACTAAGTCAATCTCCTCTCCCCTTGGTGGACTCCGGTCAAGCGTCGTAGTCAGTAGCGTATCTTCCGTAGAGGTAGTTGATGCTCTACTTTTACCGGGTGATGTATCTGAACTCGCCGTCGAATCCAGTGAGCGTGTACCAGATTTTGTTTCATCGGCGTCCACATTTACTTCCTGTTGTAGCAGCGTATACTCCGACTCGAACGCTTGGATAATTGGCTCAGCAATTTCCTCGTGAGGTAGGCTTCTGTACACCTCAAATTCGTTCTCAACCAAGCCGATGAGCAGCAAGTCATCGTAACCGCCGCGGTGGCGCGTGAAGAACTTCTGGTAGTACTCGCTAGTAATAACAGCAATCGCCGGTGAATCAATCCATTCTTCGTCGTCTTCAGTAAGCCACGGCGCGATAATTACCTGAATTTCTTCGCTCTCTCTCGTCAACACTTGGCCGTGATACACTCCCCGGCGGGTGTCAAAGTCAAGCTTCAGGTCCACTATATCCGCTTTGCTCAGCCGTTTTTCAATTCCATCGACATCGGTTATACACTGACGCTTGGTCTCTGTAAGCCATTTGTCGATCTCATCTAGAATAAGTGGATCAAGATGAATTTGATCGTCTATCTCTGCGAGGACCCCATCGATCATTTCAAACGACATCCACGCCTCTTCATCGATACTGAGAAGATAGTCACGAAGTCCAGTCCGCGAGGCGTTGCCATCATTTTCAATCAGATATTCAAGTCCTGCGAGCTGCGGAATCGCGCTCTCATACGGACGAAGGGCTTCGATACCTTTTGATTCGGGTTCGACACCCGTCGCTCTCAGGAATCGATCGGTGTCCTGTTGAACGCCTTCATACACTGAATAAACCTGGTGATGGTACGGATTGTCGTGAGAGGTTACGTACGTTGCGGGCGAACAAATCCCCACTGAGACAAGCACATCATAGAGTGAGTGGTCTGCCGATGGGGGTTCACCAAACCAGAATTCATGATACAACTCGAACTTAGATTGAATACCAGACTCTGGTCGGAGAGTTCCTTCATCACCCCACCCGAGTAGGAATGTAGTAACAAGACGTTGCTCTTCGGTGGAGAGACCACGGATATGCTCTTGGATACGCTCGTCGAATTGCTCTCCGAATCGACGATATACCTGGTCTTCGTCTCGGAATGCAGTTAGCTCGACGCCAGCACGGTCGACAAGAATCCTTCTAAGAACTTCCTTGACTTTTGTTCGCTCCGACTCAGAAAGAGAAGGGTAGCGAATCTGAAGCATATCGTCGACATCATCCCAGAGAATATCCTCGGTGTAATTGTTCTTATCTCTAGATGTCTTTGTTGTCCGCTTCGCAGCAATAGTATACAGCGCTTCTTGGAATGGCTGATCGTACTCTGCGATTTTGTCGAAGGCTTCGTCAAGAGAGATTAGGTCGCTTTGTTTGATGAATTTTTCAGCACGGCGGACCGAGGCATCATCAACCTGCTCCCAGTCTAACTGGTTGAACTCAGCCTTCACTGTATCAAGGCCTTCTACTTCACCTATAGCGTTGAATTCACGATTAGCTTCAGGACTCTCCACTGCCCGACCATGACAGTGATAGCGCTCCCGTTCGAGATGGTTATCTTCGAATCCCAGCTCATGAGGCGATGGAACGAGAACAACCTTTTTTGTGAAAATATTTCCGTCCGGATCCGACCGATTACGACCGCCGATAAAAGCTGGATAGTGATGCTGATTAGAACTCCAACTCTTTTCATGCAGAACAACCAATATATCCTCATCCTGTTCTATCGCCTTTTCAAAATCAAAGAAGACCTGTGAACTAACATTTTCAGCGTCGTCAAGCCTGTCTTGAATCGCCGTATGAAGTTCATGTACGGTTTCACCTGCAACATCGAAGGCCTCAATCCGAACTGCGAGCTTGCGGCCTTGCGGAATAACGGCACCGACATCCACAAGCTGCTGTATCATAGCATCGGTTTCGCCCGGAAAATCCCGGTGCCATTCTAAAATAAGATCCCAGTAAGTTTCAAAGGCAGTGTTACAGGCTTCTCGATCAAACGTTAACCAGTTAGTTAACCTCTCTCGATGCTTACTAAGCAGTCTATCGAGGTCTATATCGAACGCATTCCGATCAACGTCGACACCGGCTTCCTTGAGTTCCCAGATAACGTGGTTAGCTTGAGACTCATCGAGATAGTATGAAAGAACCTCGTTAGAATTACTACACCGGATAGTTGCGTCAGTATGGATCTGTAGTAGTTCTGTAACCGTCTCTCCTTCAACAGTAGCGATTCCCTTTAGATATGAGTCGTCTTCAAGACGCGCGCTGATTTCATTGGAGATCTCGTCCGGAAGATTTCCGAGATGTTCGATTTCTGAGCGAATGTTCGATCTTGTTTGTATCGTTTCGTCAGTGAAGACGACGGGGAGAAATCGAAGCGGCTCTTCGATCTCGTCGCTATGCTCCTGAAGATACCACTCGAAATCAGCTTCGTTTGAGTCGGCAAGCCATAAGAGTCGTTGTAGGATTCGGTCATCCGACACGCTATCTGCGATGGATGCCGCGAGTTGCTCACTCACGGTCGTTTGAACATCGTCTGCCCGCTTGGCTTGTTCACGACCGTCTGCGGTCAATTCAAGGGGGTTCATGTCTCGCTGATTCCGGACAAATGAGCCTTTGAGTCCTGCATAGAGTTCGCTTACGTCATCACTATCAGCGATTGTATGTTCATAGAGTCGCTTTGCTTGGAACCCAGAGAGTTCAAATATCGTGTCATTCCGCTCAAGGAACCACAAAAACATCAAAAGATGTAATTCATCATCGGATGGGGCTGGCGGTGTACCACTATCCTCTCCATCGGGATCACTATCACCACCATCACCGTTATTCGGTGGCTCCCGGTCTGTTTCTCGATCGTTCTGTTCGGATTTGTCCCCTTGTTTCTGAGATTCTCCACTATGATTACCGATCCTCGTTGTCTCAGATCCTGATTGGTCCGCAACAGATTCTTCTCTCGCATCATCCTCACGATGCGGCTCTTTCGTTTCCTCAGATTCGTCGACAGGCATTGTGGAATACCAGACAAAGCTAGGACAAGAAAGTACGCTGTGTATTCCAGCCCATTATGTGGAAATAGTTCTGTTGTAACCTCAGCCAGTACCCCGATTCAGAGTCGCTTCTGACTAGTCGTAGTAGCTGACGCGCTCAACAACTTCTGCGAAGGCGACATTCTCGCGCACATCGGTGATCTCAATGGTGACACGCTCGCTCTGTTTGGTGTCGGGAACAATTACGACGAACCCGCGTTCAACACGCGTGATACCGTCGCCTTGGTCGCCAATATCTTCGATTTCGACGGTGCGTTGCTCTCCTTCCTGGACAGGGGGCGTCTGTGGGGCTTGCTCGGGCTGTGGATCGGCTTCAGTATCGTTGGTCTCGTTAGTCGCGGAAGACGGCAGAACAGCCACACGGTACGTCTCGTCTGCCTGTAAGTCGCCAAGGCGGAGCTCTTGCTCCGGTATCTCAACCACATATGACCCATCACGCTCCTCGACCTTTCCCGAGAACAGACACCGAAGTTCCTCTGAAATCTCCATTTGAAGACCTTACACCGGATACGCGACGAAGAACACTTTACTCTGCTGACTGCGGCTACTCCGGCGCTACAACGTTCTCACACGCCGGGCACTCGGTCCACACGCCTTCGGTGCCGTCTGCCTTCTCGTACTCAACAAGAATCCACGCTTCCGAGATGTCCTCACCACATTCCGGGCAGCAACCGAGAAGCGATTCGTCAGCATTCATGGAAAGGGGGGAAGGAGCGTGTGACTATGTTCCTTCCAAGCGAATTTCAACCGGCTTGAACCTAAGCCTTTGGCGGCTTTGCGGGTTGAACGCACTGGATTTCCGTGTGGTTACTAATTACCCGTAGCATTAACTCCCAGCCATCAAAACTTCGAAGCCCTATGAGTGTCCGCGCAGTACTTACTCGACTACTGCCCGGTGACGAGACAGAGATAGTCGTGGAATGCCGTCAGTGCGGTGAGAATCTTGCGTCGGGCACAGATGAGTGTTCCAAATGTGGGTCAGATGAGATAGAGCGCTTCCAGATTTCAGAGTAGACTACCGCGTTCGGACACGTCAGTCAATCTTGCCAATCAGTTTAGTCGCTCAAATCCGCTCACTGAGCGTAAGAACGAAGATATATGAGATTCTTTTGGGCTGACAAATGGACATTGAGAACGGTGAACCAATCGAAAGTGCTGGTGAGCAAGAAGTTGATTTCATCATAGTCCAACTGCTTGAGACCTCTGTGGATTTCAGACAGTGGCTTGTTAGTCAAGCTGTCCCCGATCTCGAACTCAGTGGCTACCTCGGGAGCGTCATGCACGCTACGTATGCCGGTGAAGGGGAGTCAGATGTTGAATTCGGATTTCGATCGGTGTCGGGAGACCAGCACTTGGTCTTGATTGAAGACAAGATCGACGCGAGTAAGCAACCGGATCAAGTTGAGCGGTATTTTAATCGGGGGCAATATCGGGTTGATCGTGGGTCTTGGGATTCATTTACTGTCTGTCTGTTAGCGCCGGAGAGTTACGTGTCGGACGGAGACGAAGCTGAATTCGACTCGATCATCCGTTACGAGGACGTACTCGACTTTCTTGAAGATGCTACTCATGATAGTGCGGCGTTCTTCTCGAAGGTATTCGAGTCGGGAATGCGGAGAGGCAGATCTCCTACAACCGACGCGTCCGATGTGCTGCGTTCCATTGCTGACCAATTCCAGGCGAGGACCGAAATTCCGGACCTTGTACAGACAGTTGACCTGAAAAAACGTGCGGGCTTCCAATCGACGCATCCGCAGCATCCAGATGCCGTCCAGTACGACGTGTATATTGCTGAGACCGGCATGAAAGGACGATCAACCGTTCGACTACAGATTACTAGCGATGAAGGGTTGACTGACTCAGAACGAGAGGCTCTCAAATCAATCGCCTCTCAACACGTGGACGCCCTCTCAGACTACGAGTCGTATCCCGGTCGCAAAAAGAACATCATCAGTACGAAAGTTTGGCACGAAGACGCCATTCAGAATCCGGAATACGACTCGTATGTTGATGCGATCGTCGACGAACTCATCACGCTTTCTGAGACCTTCCATCCACTATTCGTGGAGAATTCTACTGACTGAATCAGATGAGATTCCGCGGTCGTTTGTGAGTTAGTTTGAAGAACGATTGGCAGCTCAGACTACATGTGTCTGAGAATCTCCCTGAGCTTGACCACGATGATCTGGAGAAATTTGTACAGGAGTATATGGAGCTTGACCGTCGAGTTCAACGGCCGAAAGGCATCTATTCGATACTCCGCGGGCCACGGGAACGAAAATATCAGTACACTCTCAGATACTTCTTGGATCCGCGGAAATCCCACGGCTTCGGTCATACACTCCTCAACTGTTTCTTAGACTGTATCGACTTCTATGAGTTCAATCTCCCCGGACAGCATATTGAAATTGAAGATGAAGTCCAGATTGGAGATGAGGGTTCAGACGGTCGAATTGATCTGGTTGTTTGTGGTGGAAATGCATTAGATGACCACCCGCAATGGGCAGTATTCTTGGAATTGAAGGTTGGTGCAGAGGAAGGTGACGAACAAACAACCACGTACGCGTCAGCGGATACGTGGAATTTCACCTGGTTTGACGCGGATTCGGTGAACGTTGACGAACTGGACGCAACCAAGTACGTGTACGTGAAGCGGGACGTTGCTGCGCGCCCGGACGACAAGACTGGAACCTTCGAGTCGGTTGCGTGGTCTGATCTCGTGGAGAGTTTCGAAGCCGAGACGCAGGATTCGCTTTTTGAGTACCCCAATCGTAGTGTTATTCAGTTCACCGACTTCATTCAGTCACTAAAGGAGACAGAGAATATGGATTCACCTATTGAGGAAGACGAACTCAACGAACGGCTTCACCTGTATTTCGAACATAGCGACCTGATTCAGCAGGTCGAACAAGCGAATAGCCAGTTCGAAAGCGACTTCGAAGATGTCAGCACCTACCTGAAAGACAGCTGGGTGAATCCACTCAGTAAAAAGTACGACTTCGAGAACTCCAAGTGGAAAACATCGAGCGCGAGTAGCCCAAAGTGGCAGAAGATTCTACCGACGTACTGGGATCAAGATCCACTCAACAGAGACAGCACCATCCAATTGTATTTCCGGCATTCACCGACGACCACGCAACTCCGGGATCAGACGCTTAGCTTCAGGCTGCGACTCCCACCACAACGGAACGTACATACAGAGAAACGACACGACGGCGAGTCGTTCAATGAGGTGTTTACGCGGAAATGTACCTCTGACTCTAAGCGCATTGAGGAGTCACTGGACGGGGTCAATGTTAATGAGCTCCGATTGGGAAGCGCGTCAGCGCTTGTTGTGAAGAACTACCCGCTTGATCCACAGAATCTCACTAGCTCCTACTTCAGTCAGCTCGATAATGCGGTAGGTGACTTCTGTGCTGAGCCGAGCGACTTCTCACGAGTCATCAACGAAGTGTTCGAAGAGACATATCGAGAGGTGTTCGGTAAGGAATCCGCCGGTGAGTTCTCTGGTGGGCTTCGTGAACGGAATAACTGACTTCGATTCCTCATCGAGGCATCGATCAAGGGTTGAGTCGTCCTACGGCCCGATTGTAGGATTCGACGTGAGTAAGTCAGTAGCGAACGATCGGAGTACTTCGACATTGTCGGTGAGTAACTCGTTTCCGTTCAGGTGACTGATTTCGTCGGTGGTACCGGCCGTGGAGTACCCGTTTGTGATGAGGAGACTGGTGATCGGTACATCTGGGTCGTCAACGAGGTAGTCGTCGTGGTACGCAAACCGTCGGTAGGTAGCCAACTCCTCTAGTCCCTGCCGGAAGGTTTGTGCCGCAGATGTGTACTTGACCTCTCCGATAAGCACGGAAACGAGTTCGGCGTCTAAGGAGTTCGTGTCATAGATCTCGATGACAATGTCCGGGCGACCACTGTACAGAACGGGATCCTGGTCGGTCCCAGTCAACCCGCGGAGAGCGTCGGTATAGTCGACAAGTGCGTCCTGATAGCGTTTGAATGTCGGATGGGCAGGCACAACGTCCGGGTCAAGTGTTTCGTGGAATCCGATTGCCCCGTTCTGGTCGTGGTAAATCTCGATGCGTCGGTCGTCGGTTTCGAGCTGTGCTAAGGCAGTGCTTTCCTCAGCGAGTGGCTGGAGTTGGACGCCGGGTGTTTCGTCGTTGAGATACCGGAGAATTCGGAAGATACAGAAGAGTTCGAAGAGCGTTGGCGTTGACGCTGGGATGATGAGCGTCTCGGTCAGTAGCTTGCTGATGTCTGGGTCGAAACGGTCTGTCTGTAATCGTTGATACCGGTCAAAGAGGTCGTAGGCTTCCGTGTACAGGTCAAGTCGGGAGCGGCGAGCAGCTGTGAGATCCTGGTCGGTCACGGAGATTCAGTACCTCACAAAGCCGGTTAGTTAGAACGTCTGCTTGCTGTGAATGTGACCAAACACCAGCAGCAAGCAGACAGTGAACTCCACGAAGACCAACTCGTTAACTTCCTCGTCAAGCTGGTTGACGAGGGAGTTACTCTGAACCTCGCCAACAACGCTGAAATCGATACAGAGGACCTCGATCTCGACGCTCTGCAACTCCAGTCAAGACTCGCCATCGGCGAACACGATCCTCTATCACCTCAGGACGAAGTTCGAGCCGGAACGGCTCGAACGAGTCGCTAACACCCTTCTTCGACGAAATATCGTTGAACTGCTCCCCGAGCAGGTGGAGGTCTGCGCAGACCTCCACCTGCGGCCCTACTACGGTGATGAAGACGACACGGAGAACCTCTATCACTCGGAAGCCAAGCGTGGAACCACCGCGTTCCACGCCTACGCCACACTCTACGCGCGTGTGAAGAACA
>LFFM01000599.1_pt1 | contig 25493 bp, 21 predicted proteins | sample 643131 | NCBI WGS metagenome assembly LFFM01 (sample SAMN03777445, study PRJNA286221) | soda lake metagenome | biome: soda lake; feature: Kulunda steppe; material: water; isolation source: sample Tc-Br brine of Tanatar trona crystallizer | place: Russia: Kulunda steppe | collected 2011-07
CCCCCCAACCGTTCCCTACTGACGGCGAGCGGTAGCCGTGCCGGCGACGAGCGGCCGCTACTCCAGCCGACGACGGACGACCCCGATCGTTCCATCGACGACGGACGGTCGCCGCTCTAGTTTCATCGACGACGGACGACCCCGATCGGTCCCTTTTCGACCGACCCCTCTCCCCGCGGACGCCACCCGTCCTGTTTCTAATTGATTAGTATATCGGCGATCCCCATCTAGGTGGTTGGCAGCCATTTTTAACATACGCCGGTCCATAGTCGGAGGTGGCGACCCGCGACGGACAGTCGCCATCCCCCACACCCCCACTCTTTCCCCATCCCCCCTTTCCCCGAGGATCTCCCGCCGAGAGAGGTCACTCCCACTCGATCCACTCCTGTTCCCAGCCGCGGCGGCGTTCGGCCCGTCGCTGGGCGAACTCCACGTCCTCCCTGGCCGTCCGGTTGCGCTCGATCGATCCCGTCTGCTCGCCGTCGACGAGCAACGGATCGAACGAGACCGGACCGAGCGGCTCCCTGGTACCGTCGGCCTCGACCGCCACGAGCCGCTGGTCGTGACTCCCACGCGGGAACACGAGCCGACCGTCCGGGGCGAGCTGGTCCAGCGGCGTCGCGGGGACGGCGACGGCCGCCGCCTCTATCAGGATCTTATCGTACGGGGCGTACGCCGGCAGCCCCTCCGCCCCGTCGCGCCAGTCGACGAGGACGTCGCCGTAACCCGTCTCCGCGAGGTTCTCGCGGGCCACAGCCACCACCGGCCGGGCGATCTCGACGGCGTGGACGTTCCGTTCGCCGACCAGCTCCGCGAGCACGGCCGCGGTGTAGCCGACACCCGCGCCGACGATCAGCGTCGAGTCCCCCGGCGTCGGGTCGAGCGCCTCCATCAGACGGGCGACGGTGCTCGGGGCCAGCACGCGGGTGCCCAGCCGCTCGTGTTCGCGGTCGGCGTAGGCCTCGGGGTGATCGTCGAGAAACCGGTGTCGGGGGACCGCACACATGGCCGCGGCGACCGCCGCGTCCTCGAGGACCGCCCGCGACTCGTGTTCGAGCCCCTCGACCATGTCCTCGCGCAGTACCGCGGTGTCCATACGGACGGTACTGTGCCGACGATAATCAATACCGCGCTCGGGCCGTCCCTGCCGACCGGATCGCATCTGCTCGTCCGCGCCGACCGGATCGCATCTGCTCGTCCGCGCCGACCGGATCGCATCTGCTCGTCCGCGTCGATCCAGCCGTGACCATCCGTCCGCGTCGACCCGTCTTCCCCGACTCACTCGCGTCGGCTCTTCGGTCTCAGTTACCCTTCGAACGGCAGCTCCGGCTCGTGGCCGATCGCCTCGACCGCTGCCTCGAGGGTCCGTTCGACGTTTTCGCCGGTCTCGACGCTCATCGAGTGATCGACTTCGACCTCGCGGTCGGGCTCCCGGTCGAGCTTGTTCGCGACGACGAGCGTCGGGATCCCGTCGAACCGGGCCTCGATCGCCTCCCGGAGCTCGAGCTGGGCGTCGAGCGGATAGCCACACTCCTCGCTCGGATCGAGGACGACGAGCACGCAGTCGGCCAGATGCTCGAGCGCGCTGATCGCCTGGGACTCGATCTCGTTTCGCTCCGCCGGCGGTCGGTCGAGCAACCCCGGAGTGTCGACGATCTGGTGGCGAACGCGGTCGTGCTCGAAGTGGCCCACGCCGATCCCCCGCGTGGTGAACGGGTAGGAGGCCGTCTCGCCGCGGGCGCGCGTGACCGCGTTGACGAACGACGACTTGCCGACGTTCGGATAGCCGGCGACGACGATCGTCGGCACCTCGGGATCGATCTCCGGAAGGTCCCGGAGGGCGTTGCGGGCCGCGTTTATCGCGAGCAGCTCCGCGCCGACCTGCTCGACGACGTCGGCGAGCCGGGCGAACGCCTGCTTGCGGTGTTTGCGTGCCGTATCGACGTCGGTCTTCCTGAGTTTGGGCTGGTACTCGCCGTTTATTTCCCGGGCTTTCCGGCTCGCCCACATCACCTCGGAGAGGGCCTGTCGGAGCCCGTCGACGCCCGCCGGCCCCGCCGAGGACTCCGCTCCGAGGATCGCGTCGGCCAGCTCGTAGTAGAAGGGGTGGACGTCCCGCTCGAAGTCCGGCCAGGCGGTGACCACGTTCTCCAGGTTGTCCGAGACGATGTTCGACGCCGTCTGCAGCATCGACTGCTGGGCCTCGAGCCCGCCCTGGGCCCTGCCGGCCCGCGCCGCCCGCGAGAACGCCTTGTCGATCAGCTCCTCCGACGTGGGCGTCGTCGGGAGCTCCTCGAAAATCATGTCCGCCGGTACGGGGTCGAGTGATAAAAGGGCGTCCGTCCGGCTCGGGGATCGCTCGTCGGAGATGTCTTCTACGCCCCGACCGTGGCGGACCATCGACCGTCCCCGATCACTCCCGACCGTGGCGGACCATCGACCGTCCCCGATCGGTCCCGGCCGTGGCGGATCGCCGACCGTCCCGATCAGTCCCGGCCGTGGCGGACCATCGACCGTCCCCGATCACTCCCGACCGTGGCGGGTCAGACAGGTCGGGAGGCCGGTCAGCTCGACGGGTTCGGAGTTGTCCGGCGAGTAGACGACCATCTGGCCTTTCTCCATGTAGGGGACCTTCGACTCGAGGCTGCTCGGGATGTTGACGCTCTTGATGGCGTCCTCGTCCCCAAGGTTCAGGACGACGGTCGTATTTATCTGCTTGAAGACGGCGTCGTGGATGTCCTGGGGATCCTGGGTGATAAGAAAGAGGCCGAGCCGTTCCTTCCGGCCCTGTTTTGCCGCCTCGGTGAACTTCCCGATCACCTTTCGGGCCTGGACGCTGTCGGCGTCGGTGAGGAAGTTGTGTGCCTCGTCCATGCCGACGATCAGCGGCGTCTCTTTGATCCGGTCGTAGTCGGGATCGTTCGAGAGCTTCTGGTCGATGAGCAGCGAGGAAAGCGCCAGCACGACGGCTTCGGTCGCCCGCGAGTCGTTGACGTGGTAGGTCGGGACGACGCTGAGCCCGCCGGGTCGGACGAACTCGGCCACGAGGTCCGTGATCGGCCGGGCGTCCCGGTCGAAGACGTGGCCGAACCCGAGCACTCGCCGGTGGACGGCGTCGTAGGTCGCCTCGTGGACCCGACCGGAGTCGTCGAGCTCCTCGCGCAAGGCGGGGTCGTCGAGGAAGGTGGTGAACTCCTCGTAGGTTCCGTCGGAGCCGTGGCGGCTCCGGAACTCCGGCAGGAGGACGCGCACGAGCGCGCCGTACTGGTTGTCGTTCAGCCCGCTGCCCGCGACGAGCCACGGATCGTCGTGGACCATCGAGAACGGGATCGAGAACTCGACCTGCCTCGCCCCGTGGTGGCCCCCGGAGTACGTCGCCGAGCCGACTTTCGGGACGAAGGCGACGGTGTCCTCGTGGCCGCCGTGGACGATCCCCTCCCGGTCGAGCCGACGGGCGAACTCGCCGGTCATCTCGGGGTTGTCGTCGTGCATCTGAGCGTACTCGTCCTGGGGATCGAACTGAACGACCGCCGGGCGGACGTTCGGGCGGTCGGCCATCGGGTACGTCCGATCGCCCAGGTACTGTCTGAGGACGTTTTTCGCCGCGTGGGTCTTCCCGGAGCCCGTCCCGCCGGCGACCAGGGTGTGTCGGAACACCAGCGGATCGCCCGACTCGTAGTCGTCTTTCAGCCGGTAGTCGATCGTCGGCGGGCTGGCGGCCGTCCGCACCTTCTCGCCGCCGACCGAGAGGTGACCGAGGAAGACGCCGTCCTCGGGGATCTTCAGCCCCGTCTTGATCTCCGCGACGTCGGACGCCTCGCGGACGACCGTTCCCGGTTTGGGCACCCGATCGGTCATCCGACGACGGAGCGTCTCGCCGTCGCGGTAGACGACCGCGACCGGCTCGAGGTCGGCGACGAACTTGTAGTCGGCCTCGTCGTCCTCGTCGAACCCCTCCCGGCGCATCGCCCGTCTGGCGTGGATCTCCGTCGCGTCGTCGGTGTGGTACTGCTGGGCGTACTCCAGGCCCGCGATCCGACAGAACAGCGTCTCGCCGTCCGGATACGGCGCGAGCAGGTACGTGCCGATCCGGACCGACGACCGGTTGCCACGGGTGACGTACGCCCGCAGGCTGGTCGCGTCCTCGTCCTCGGCGATTCTGAGCCCCTGGGAGACACAGATCACTCCCATCCCGCGGTCCGCGCCCGCGGGTTCGACCGGAGCCCGCTCGAACCCCTCCCTCCCGGTCCGGCCGGCGTTTCCGCCGGAGTCGGTTCGCCCGGCAGCTCCGCTGGCCTCGGTCCGTCCGGAGTCTCCACCAGCCCCGGCCCGCCCGGCGGTCCCGTCCGACTCCCCGTCGTCAGCGGAGAACTCCTCGAAGTCACCCAGGTCGGTCATACCGATCCATCCGGGCCGATCGTAAAACGCGTTTCCCTCGCGCTCAGGGGGGACCGATCCGTCGGAGCCGCGTCCGCGGGAAGAGATACGTCCGAAGCGACGCGGGGACGGTGCCGTTCGGAGCGACCCGCGCGTGGGGGTAGATCGCCGCCACGACGGGGACGTCGGGCTCGTATCGATCGTTCGTGGGATGCTCCGCGACCGTACAGTCCGTCGCCGTGATACGGACGTGGTCCGCCCGGAGCGCCGAGACGCCGACGACGACCACCTCGGCGCCGGTCTCCCGGTCCCGTGCGCGATCACCTGCCGTGAGCTCGTGGTCGGGACAGTACGTCGGTCCCGAAACTCCCTCCTCGACGAAGACGGCCGTCCCGCAGTCACGACAGTCACGGACGACCTCCCCGGGCGGGGGAACTCGCCCCTCGGTGATCTCGATGGCCACCCGGCGGACGTGTTTACAGCGGGCCCCGCGGAAACGGTGATCCGGGCAGCTACACCGCCCCGCTTCGAGATCGACGTGGTACCGTTCCCCGCTCGCGGCGTCGACCTCGTAGCGGCCGTCGCCGACCGGGTGGACGGACATCGGTTCGGATCGCGCCCGGCGCGACCGCTCCTCGAGGCGGTCGTCGGAGGGAGTCCACAGCGGCTCGGTCGGTGACGCTCGTGTGCTCATGGGGTGCGTCGCTGGAGGGGCGTTCGTCGGGCTGTTCGGACGTGGTAGGTGCTCGAAACGGGTAAGCATCTCGGCGATGAGCCCGTGAGGGGGTCCGCGTTCGGATCGGGGAGGGACCTCGCGGGACAGTCGTCCGGTCGACCGGCAGGGGATCCACCGCGTTTATCTCCCCGCGAACGCAAACGTCGACACCGATGGACGACGAGATCACCCCGGCGGAGGTCCGCGAGCTCCTCGAGGGCGGCGAGGACGTCCGGATCGTCGACATCCGGGACGAGGAGAGCTTCGCACGCGGTCGGATCCCCGGCAGCGAGAACCTGCCCTTCGATCGGCTCCCGTCCCGAGTGACCGAGCTCGACGGCGCAGATCGGATCGTGACCGTCTGTCCCCACGGCATCGCGAGCGTCCAGGCCGCGCGGCTGATCGCCTCCTACGAGGGTGCCGCCGACGCCCGCGTCGAGAGCTTGGCCGGCGGTCTAGAGGAGTGGGCCGAGGAGTACGAGATCGAATCCGACCCCGATCTCGAAGCCGACGCGGGCCTCGAGGACGCCCCGTTCTGAACGGGCGACCGTCGATGCGGGCTCGTGAGTCCCGGATCCCCACCCCAGACTCCGTCGGTCCCGGTCGATGGGGAGCTCCGTGAGTCTCAAGACGGTGGGGCCCGTCCCGCCGGGCGTGAGCGACGACCGCGAGCGCTGGAACGAGAAGTACGCCGAGGCGAGCTTCGAGCTACCCGAGGAGCCGATCCCCGAGCTCGAACGCCGGATCGCGACCCTGCCCGACGGCCGCGCCCTCGACGTGGCCACGGGAACCGGTCGGAACGCGACGTTTCTGGCCGAACGCGGCTACGACGTCGACGCGATCGACGTCGCCGACGCGGCCCTCGAACGGGCGGCCGAACGCGCCGACCGCCGCGGCGTCGAGGTGAACTGGATCCGGGCGGACGTCGACGAGTACACGTTCGACCGTCGGGCCTACGATCTGGTGACGGTCTCGTTTTTCGCCGGGCTCGATCTCCTCCCGGAGCTGAAGGAGGCACTCGCCCCCGGCGGCGTCCTCGTCTACGAACACCACCTCAGATCGGCAGACGGTGTCGAGGTCGGTCCCTCGAGCGATCGCTACCGGTTCCGATCGAACGACCTGCTTCGGGCCTGTCTGGATCTCACCGTCCTGTACTACGAGGAACGGCTGCGTTCGGTGATCGACGGCGACGCCGCCGTGGCGACGGTCGTCGCCCGCAACTCGACCGGCGGCGCCCAGTCGTACCCCCGGCTGGAGGAGCTCGGCGCCGACGGCCGAACGGGGGAGGACACCGGCGGGACCGGCTGACGCTGGCCCCGGAACGTCGGTGGCGAGCCCCGTCGTGACGCCGGCGGACCGAGGCTTTTTCCTTCGTAGCTGAATCAGAACGGGTATGGAATCCCTTCACCCCCGCATCAGGCTGCTCTGGATCGCCCAGGCGGCGGTCGGCGCAGCCATCGTGGGGCTGATCGCGGCGGGCGTCGACAGCCAGATCCGGGAGCTGCCCGCCGCGGTGCCCGTCGGCGCCGGACTCGTGGTGTTCCTGGTCGGCGTCGTCTACGCCGTCTTGCTCTACGGACGCTGGCACTTCGATCTCCGGGAGGACTCGCTGTACCTCGAGCGGGGCGTGATCACCTTCGTCGAGACCTCGGTGCCGTTCGTCCGCGTCCAGCACGTCGACACCCGTTTCGGGCCGATAGAGCGCGCCCTCGGGCTCTCGAGTCTCGTCGTCTACACCGCCGGCTCGCGGAACGCGGACGTCCGCGTCCCCGGACTCACCCCCGAACGCGCCCGGAAGCTACAGGACACCCTGCGGGACCTCGCCGTCGAGAGCGAGGGCGACGACGCAGTATGAACCGCCTCCATCCCCTGAGTGCGGTGTTGATGGCGCTCAACCGGGGCGTCACCGGCCTGTTCCTCGGCTTCGTGTTCGCGACGGTCCTGGCGGCGGTGTTCGACCCCGTAAGCGGTTTCTGGACGGTCGTCGCGGCGCCGACGGGCTTCCTGCTCGGAGCCGCCTACGGCGTCGCCTACTACTACCGGTTCGAGTACGAGCTCACGGCGGACACCTTCGACCTCGCCTCCGGCGTCTTCGCCCGTCGCGACCGGGAGATTCCCTACCACCGCGTCCAGAACGTCGACGTCAGACAGGGGGTGTTGTTCAAGCTGTTCGGGCTCGCGATCGTCAACGTCGAGACCGCCGGCGGCGGGGCGACCGAGGGCGTGCTCAACTTCGTCGGCGAGGACGAAGCCCAACGGCTCCAGCGGGAGATCCGCCGTCTCACGGCCGAGTCGAAACGGCGTCGGAGGAAAGGGGGGACTGCCACGGACGCCGAGTCGGCGGACGACCTCGAGTGGGTCGATCCAGACGCCCTCGAGACCGGCGAGGATCGGCCCGGGGAGGCGATCGATCCCCCGGGAGCGGCCGATCCGGAGCCAGCGGAACGGGCCGAGGGAGCCACCGGCTCAGAGCCCGCGGAAGGCAGAACGGAGCCGGCCGAGGGGGCGACCGACGACGTGACGGAACCGATCGATCCCGACGAGGGCCCGAGGGCCGTCCGCGGTGAGCGGCTCGACGACGACGCCGATCTCGAGGACGGGGCAATAGATACGGCGAGCGGCCCCGGGGACGAGCGAATCGACACGGCAGCCGGATCCGGAGACTGGGCGGTCGACGACGAGCCCGTCTTCGCGGACGAGTACCGGACCAGACGGCTCTTCGAGCTGACCGCCCGGGAGCTTCTGCTCTACTCGTTTGCCTCGTTCCGGTTCGCGGCCGCCGCCGCCGTCTTCTTTTTCGCGTTCGTCGCCGGCGACTCGGCGATGGAGGTCGTCCTCGCTACCGCCCAGCCGTTCGGAGGGCCGGAGACGATCGCGACCGGTACGCCACGTGGGTACGCCATCCTCACGCTCGTCTCGCTTTTCTACGGCGCCGTGTTGACGTACGTCGTCGGCGCCGGGTTCACCTTCGTCAGCTACTACGGCTTCCAGCTCGGCCGGGCCGGCGACGACCTGGTTTACGAGCGCGGGCTCCTCCAGAACTACAGCGGCTCGATCCCGGTCGGAAAGGTCCAGTCGGTGACGATCACCGACAACCCGCTCCAGCGGCTGATCGGCTACGCCGGTCTGTGGGTCGAGACGGCGGGCTACGGCCCCGACAGCAGCGGCGGCAGCCAGTCTGCGATCCCGCTGGCGACGGAGCGACGCGCCTATCGGTTCGCCGAACGATTTACCGACCTCGAGCGGCCGACGATGGAACGGCCGACGTCGGTCGCCCGCCGGCGCTACCTCGCGCGGTACTCGATCGTCGCCGGCCTCTTCGTCGCGGCCGTCTACGGCCTCTCGACGGTCACCCCCATCGCCGGCTGGCAGTACGCCGCCCTCGCCTTCCTCGCGGTGCCGCCGGCGGCGCACCTCAAGTGGATTCACCTCGGCTACTACGTCGGCGAGAACCACGTCGTCATACGATCCGGCTTCTGGCGTCGCCAGACGACGGTGATCCCCTACTACCGCGTCCAGACGATCAACACCCGCCGGTCGATCTTCCAGCGCCGGCTCGGGCTGGCCTCGCTCGTGGTCGACACGGCGAGCTCACAGACGTTCTTCCGCGGGACGCCGACGGTGTACGACGCCGATCTGGCCGTCGCCCGATCGATCCACGACGACTGTCGCGAACGTCTCCAGACGGCGCTGGCGAAACGCGCCGCCGACGAGGACGCCGGCGAGATCGAATTCGACTGAGAGCGACGGGAGTCTGTGCAGGCTCCGACTCCCGGAAGATCCCTCGCGTCCCGCGGAAAATCCTTCGCGTCCCGCTGAGAGCCATCGTGTCACCGAGGCTTCTTCTCGCCCCGTGGAGGACCGCCAGTCGACTCGCGTAGTGGGAGTTTTGGCCCACGTCGCGAGATTTCGGTCCCACGTCGCGAGGCTTAAAGGTCCCCGCCACCTACCGCTGTCCATATGGTACTCGACGATCTGGGAAGCTCCCTTCGGAGCACCCTCGATACGCTCCGCGGGAAGTCACGGATCTCCGAGGAGGACGTCGAGGAGGTCGTCAGGGAGATCCAGCGATCGCTGCTCGCCGCCGACGTCGACGTCTCGCTGGTCATGGAGCTCTCCGAGTCGATCGAAGAACGCTCCCTGGAGGAAGAACCCCCCGCGGGGACGCCGGCGCGGGATTTCGTCCTGCGGATCGTCTACGAGGAGCTGGTCGAGCTCATCGGCGAGTCGACCGAACTCCCCCTAGAGGAGCGGACGATCCTGCTCGCGGGCTTACAGGGGTCGGGGAAGACCACCTCCGCGGCGAAGATGGCGTGGTGGTTCTCGACGAAGGGGCTCCGGCCCGCGGTGATCCAGACGGACACGTTCCGACCCGGTGCCTACGACCAGGCCAAACAGATGGCCGAACGGGCGGAGGTCGACTTCTACGGCGACCCCGACGCCGACGACCCAGTCGAAATCGCCCGCGAGGGACTCGCGGCCCTCGATGAGGCAGACGTCCACATCGTCGACACCGCCGGTCGACACGCCTTGGAGGACGACCTGATCGCCGAAATCGAGGAGATCGAGTCCGTCGTCGACCCCGACACCTCGTTGCTCGTCCTCGACGCCGCGATCGGCCAGGGCGCAAAGGAGCAGGCGAGCCAGTTCGACGAGTCGATCGGGATCGACGGCGTCGTCATCAGCAAGCTCGACGGCACCGCCAAGGGTGGCGGCGCGCTGACGGCGGTCGACCAGACCGACTCCTCGATCGCGTTTCTGGGCACCGGCGAGGAGGTCGAGGACATCGAACGGTTCGAACCGAACGGCTTCATCTCCCGGCTGCTCGGGATGGGCGATCTCGCCCAGCTGGCCGAACGCGTCGAGCGTGCGATGGAGCAGACGGGCGTCGAGGAGGACGACTGGGACCCCGAGGACATGCTTCAGGGCAACTTCACCCTGAACGACATGCAAAAACAGATGGAGGCGATGAACAACATGGGCCCGCTCGATCAGGTGCTCGACATGATCCCCGGGCTCGGCGGGAACGTGATGGACCAGCTGCCCGACGACGCGATGGACGTCACCCAGGATCGGCTGACGACGTTCCAGGTGATCATGGACTCGATGACCGACGCCGAAAAGGAGTATCCGCGGGCGATCGGCGCGAGCCAGATCGAACGCATCGCCAGGGGCTCTGGCACGGACGAGGAGGCCGTCCGGGAGCTGCTGAGCCAGTACAAGATGATGGAGAAGACGATCAAACAGTTCCAGGGGATGGGCTCGGAACAGGAGATGCAACGGATGATGCAACAGATGCAGAGTCAGGGGGGTGGCGGCGGAATGGGGCCGTTCTAGCCGGACCGAAGCCCCGGGTTCGTTTTTCGGGATGGAAGTGCCGAAGGCCCGAGCGACTCACCGACGACGGCCGGTGGCCAGTGTGAGGAACACGCGCTCTCAGAAGAAGCCAAATCGCAGGTAGAAGCCGACGAGCGCGAGGAGACTCACCCCGAAGACGACGGCGAACACCCCCCAGCTCCAGTCGCTCACCGAGTTGCCGTCGAGAGGGCCGAACGGGAGCATGTTGAACGCGGCCAGAAAGAGGTTTATCAGCACGCCCATGTGGCCGACGACCCCGATCAGGTTCGGGAAGAGCATCAACGGGAAAAAGAGGGCGGCGAGGATGAGGTTCGTCACCGGCCCCGCGAGCGCGATCATCGCGTTCTCCTTGACCGTGATCCGGCCGCGGTGGTAGACCGCTCCGGGAGCGGCGAACAGAAAGCCGATCAGCGCGCTCATGATCGCCAGAAACAGCATCCGGTAGTTCGCCCGGAACTCCGCGAGCTGGCCTTTCTCGACCGCGACGACCTTGTGGGCGAGCTCGTGGGCGAGAAAGCCGACGCCGACGGTGACGAAGCTCAGTGCCGTCGTCAAGAGGAACGGCTCCATGGCGAACCGGCCGGCCGCCGGCGGGTTGAGCAAGAGCGCGAAGGCGACGCTGAGGGTGATCCACGCGATCGCGAGGTCGATCAGCTCCCGGTCGCTGAACGACAGCGATCGCTGGCGGCGGTAGCTCACCCGATCACCCCGCGGATCAGCTCGACGCTGTTTCGGGCTCCCCGGAGGAGCTCGTTCATCAGCGCGTCGACGCCGCCGATCTCGGGGGCGAGCCAGGGCAACACGGCGAACGCGAACAGGAAGGTGCCGATCATGCTCCCGACGTTGGTCAGCGCGACGATCATGATCAGCCGGAACAGTGGCACCTCGAACATCTCCCCGAACGCCTCGCCGACCGGCCGCTCGGTGTCGCCGACGATCTCGTTGAGCCGGCCGATGTCGCCGACGTTGACGGGTCGGTAGCGCAGTTCGACGTAGCCGGCGAACCAGCCCGGCGCGAGCAGGGGGTTGATGCTCGTCAGCCAGGCGACCGCGCCGCCGACGCCCGCACTCGGCAGCCGAGCACCCGCCAGCCGGGCGAAACTGAACGCAAGAACGCCGTTGAAGATCACCCAGGCGAGAAACACCTGCAACAGGAACGTGTTCCGGACGCCGGCCATGAGCAGGAGGACGAAAAAGCCGACGAAGCCGACCATCACCAGGTAGCTTACCGCCCTGGCGATCGAGAACCGACGGCCCCGTTCGGTGCCCGTGATCGACTCCATCGGCGGCAGGCTGTCGGGGTCGGCGAGATATCGTTCGATCCCCTCCCGGTGGCCGGCGCCGACGACGGCGACGACGTCGTACCCCGACTCCCGGAGCCCGTGGAGCTTGTGGGCGATGTAGGCGTCCCGTTCGTCGATCAGCGCCTCCGCGCCCCGCGGGCTGAACCTGCGGAACTCCTCCATCATCGCCGCGACGACGTCGCCGTCGGTCAGCTCCTCGATGTCGATCTCCTCGACGTCCTCGACGTCGCCGGCCATCGCGTCCAGAGCCACCCCGACGACACCGCCGAGGAGGACGCCGACGCCGAGACCGGCCGTCCCGCCGACGCCGCCACGGAGGGTCAACGACCCGGCGTTCTCGAAGGTCGCCGCGTCGAGCGGGCCGACGAACGTCCCGGTGTGGACGGCCGCGAGCGCGGCTCCGACGCCGACTCCCGCTCCCGCGAGCAGCCGAACGGGGAGCCCGCCGACGTCTTCGAGGGAGGGCAGGAACAACAGACCGACCAGGAGGCCACCGACCAGCCCGAGGCCGACGGCGCCGACGGTCGCCAGGGTGGCCGGATCGGTAATCCCGAGCGCGAGCGTCTCCCCGAGGCCGAGAAACGGCGCGAGGAAGGCGGCGAAGACGACGCCGGCGAAGAGGCCGATCCCGGCGCCAAAGGAGAGCCCGACCGTCCGGGGATCGGTCACGCCGAGGGCGAGTCCGCCGACCATCCGGAGCTTCTCGCCCGCCGAGAGCCGCGCCCAGAACCGCTGGATCGTCACCTGGATGTCCCGGTCGACGAGCGCCAGCCCGAGACCGTTTCGTTCGGCGGCCTCGATTCCCGCCCGCATGTCCGCACCCGGCTCGACGTCGAACCGATCGCCGAGTCGCGACTGGACGTACGAGAGCATCCAGTAGGCGAGAAACTGGAAGACGGTGTTGCCGCTCAGCAGGTCACTCGCCTCGATGTCCTCGGGGGTTCCACCCTGCATCTGGCGGAACCGTCCCTCGTCGAGTTCGACGGCGACCACGTCCGGGCGCAGCCGGTCGACGGTCTCGTGGACCTCCTCGACGCTCGACTGGGAGACGTGGGCCGTCCCGAGGACGGTGACCTCGCCGCGGTCGCGATCCGGCGGCTCGGGGGGGTCCGGAACGCTCGCGTCCACGGAATCGCTCATTGGGGTGACAGAGTGGGGCCCGGCTTTTACCTGTGTCGAACACGGAGCCGACCGTCAGCCGAGTACGATCCGTTCGGTACCGGGGTCGATCTCGACGTGGCCGCCGATCGGGAGCGCCACCGTCGGGTAGGTGTGTCCGAAGTCCAGCCCGGTGACCACGGGTGCCGCGGGATTGTACTCCGCGAGGACGTCGGTGATCACCTCCCGCTGGCGCTCGCGGTACCGCTCGCGCCACTCGGGGGGATGGGACTCGAGGTGTGAGCGTCCCGGCGGCCGGCCGACGAGGACGCCGTCGAACCGCTCTAAGAGCCCCCGTTCGCCCAGCGCTCGGCAGACGCCGGCGACCCAGGTCGCCGGTGGCACCTCCTCGGAGGTCTCGATCGCGAGGACACTCCCGTCGAGGGCCGAATCCGGCGGGGCGAACCGGTCGGCGAGCAGCCACTGATCTATGATCTCCAGACAGCCACCCCAGATCCGCCCGGAGACGCGCTCGCCCCCTCCGGCCCACTGCCAGCCCGGGTTCGGCTCGGTCTCGCGGGGCGTTTCGAGCGTGGCGGGATCGGTCCAGTCGGCGGGTTCGTCGGTGAACGCCTCCGCGGGTCGGAGCTCGCCGATCGCGTCCCCGAAAAACGCCTTGCGGGCGTACTCGACGGTGAGATCGAACATGAAGCCGTCCATGGCGAGCTCGGTCATCACCGACGGCCCCTGGAAGGAGACGATCCCCTCGTTCCAGAGGGTGAGCGCGAGGTGGGTGTTGTCGCTGTAGCCGAAAAACCGGGTCGGGTTCTCCCGGAGGAGCCCGCGGTCGAGGTGGTCCAGGATCCGGATCTGGTCGTTGCCGCCGATCACGGTCACCACGCCCCGGATCTCGGGGTCGGTGAACGCGGCCATCACGTCCCTCGCTCTGGCCTCCGGATGCTCGTAGAGGTACGCCTCGCCCCGCGAGGCCGTCGGGAACTCGACCGGCTCCAGCCCGAAGACGTTCTCGAGCCGGTCGAGTCCGCGTTCGTAGACGTGGGGGAACTCCGGGGCGGGGTTCGAGGCCGGGGCGACGATCGCCACCCGATCCCCCGGCTCGAGCGCCGGCGGTACGTCGAACTCCGTCATACCTCCGAGAGCGTGGGGATCGACCAAAACGGTTCGGTCCGCGAGCTCGTCGCTAACAGTTTCGTCCCGACCCGGCCGTGGCGAGCCGGTCCGGATCGCGGAACCGTCCGGAACCGAACCCGGTATCGTCCCGATCCGGCCGTAGCGCCGATCCGAGCCCGGCACGGCTCCGGGTCGGCCCTGCCGCATCCCCAAGACTACTGACGCCGCGGAGAGACGTGAGGGATATGTCACGCGATCCCACGGAAGGGCCACGGCTGGTCGTCTCGCCGAGCAGGACCGTCGTCGGGACGGGTGCCGTCGAGCACGCGGGGAAGTACGCCGCCCTCTACGGCGAACGGGCGCTGGTCGTCGCCACCGAACAGATCCACCGGATACACGGCGCCCGTCTCGAGGGGATCCTCGAGGACGCCGGAGTCCCCTGCGAGACGTACACCGAGGTGCGTCCGGATCCGACGATCGCCGACGTCGAGGCGGCCTACGAGCGCTATCGGGAGGGCGACTGCGACGTGATCGTCACCCTCGGTGGTGGCTCCTCGATCGACGCCGGCAAGGCCGTCGGGATCCTCGCGGGAAACGACGGCGAGATCCGCGAGTTCGGCGTCGACCGGGCCGGCTACGAGGGCGTCCCCGAACCCATCCCGCCGCTCGTCGCGGTCAACACGACCGCGGGGACCGGCAGCGAGGCGACCCGATCGGTCGTGCTCACCGACGCCGACACCGACACGAAGTTCCTGATCGTCTCCGAGAACGTCGTCCCGACGGTCGCGATCGAGGATCCCGAGCTGGTCACGTCGCTCCCGCGGAGCCACACCGCCTTTACGGGCATCGACGCGCTGACCCACGCCATCGAGGCGTTCGTCTCGGTGAACGCCTGGGCGATCCCCGACGACTTCGCCCGGAACGCGATCCGGCGGCTCGACGGCTCGCTGCGCAAGGCCTGGGCCAACGGCGAGGACGTCGAGGCACGCACGGGGACGCTGATCGGACAGCTCCAGGCCGGCCAGGCGTTCACCAACTCCTCGGTGGCGCTCGTCCACGGGATGGCCAGACCGCTCGGCGCCCAGCTACACCTGCCCCACGGGCTCGCAAACGCCGTCTTGCTCCCGTACGTGATGGAGTTCTCCGCGATGGGTGCCCCGGAGAAGTACGCCGAGATCGCCCGTCTGCTCGGGGCGGCCGACGCCCACACCCCCGATCGGGAGGCCGCGAGGCTGGCCAGCGACGCCGTCTTCGAGCTCTGCTCGGAGCTCGGACTGTACGACGAACTCGAATCGTTCGGGGAGATCCCCGACCGCGAGACGTACCTGGGGCTCGTCGAGCGGATGGCCGACGACGCGATCGAGTCGGGCTCGCCGGCGAACAACCCCCGAAAGCCGACCCGCGAGGAGATCGAGGAGCTGTACGTCCGGGTGTACGACGACGCGCTGGCGCCGGAGGCCCCCCGACGGTCGGACGACGACTGATACCCTCGAGCGACGACTGATGCCTCTGGGCGACGACTGATGCCTCTGGGCGACGACTGATGCCCCCAGGCGACGACTGATGCCCTCGGACGGCGCAACCGATCCTCCGATGGCGTCCCCACGACGACCGCGCCCGCCGGAGCCGATCCACGGCGGTGCCCCCGCGACGACCGCGGGTCGGACGATTTCCGTACGCTTATTCCGGTCGCCGCCGCCCTACCGGGTATGACCGGAGCCGCGACGCTGATCCTCGAGAACGCGGAGGTCCACACCCTGACCGAGCCCGACGAGGTGTACGAGGCCGTCGTCGTCCGGGACGGCGGGATCGTCAGGCTCTGTGACGGCTACGAGGCCGCCTTCCTCGAGGGCGTCGAGACGACGGTGATAGACTGTGACGGCCGCGTCGTCCTCCCCGGCTTCGTCGACGCACACGTCCACATGGAGCTGCTCGGCCAGTACCGGGTCCACGCCGACCTCTCGGGGGCTGCCGGCCCACAGGAGTGTGTCGACCGACTGCGCGACCAGCTCGCGGCGGGCCGGGAGTGGACCGTCGGCTTCGGTTACGACGAGAGCGAGTGGCCCGACCCCCACCTCCTGACCCGCGAGGAGCTCGACGCGGTCAGTACGGACCGACCGGTCGCGGCCGTCCGCGTCGACATGCACACCGCCTCGCTGAACACCGCGGCCATAGAGGAGCTCCGCGGGGAGCTGGCCGAAGATGACGTCCTCATAGAGGACGGCGAGCCGACCGGCGTCGTCGTCGAGGACGCCGCCGAGGCCGTCTGGAGGGCGATCGAGCCCGACCTCGAGGGCTGTCGGGAGCTGCTCGTCGCCGCCCAGGATCACGCCACCGCCCGCGGGGTCACGGCGGTCCACGACATGGTCAGAGACTCCCACGCGCCGCGGGCCTACCGCGAGCTCGAGGCCGCCGGCGAGCTCGACCTCCGGGTGCGGCTGAACTACTGGAGCGACCACCTCGGAGCCGTCCGGGAGGCCGGACTGGCGACGAACGCGGGAAGCGAGCTCGTCCGGATGGGTGCGATCAAGTCGTTCACCGACGGCAGCATCGGCGCCCGAACGGCGAAGCTGTTCGAACCGTACGAGGGGCCGGACGGATCGATCGACGACGAGGGGCCGGACGGATCGATCGACGGCGAGGGAGTGGACGGCAGCGAGGTGGACGACGAAGGTACGACCGACGGCGAGGGAGTGGACGGCAGCGAGGTGGACGACGAAGGTACGACCGACGGCGAGGGGGTGGACGGCAGCGAGGGAACGGACGGCAGCGAGGAGGGTGACCACGACCGCGGGCTCTGGGTGGTCGACCCCGAGGAGCTCCGGGAAACCCTCGAGGAGGCAGAGACGGCCGGCTATCAGTTCGCCGCCCACGCGATCGGCGACGAGGCGATCGAGGCGATCCTCACGGCCTACGAGGGGCTCGAGGACCCGGGCGAGGCCCGCCACCGGATCGAACACGCCGAGCTCGCGACCGACGACCAGATTCGACGGCTCGCCGACAGCGGCGTCGTCGCCTCGATGCAGCCGAACTTCCTCCGGTGGGCCGAGGAGGGTGGGCTGTACGATCGACAGCTGGGCGCCGAGCGCCGACGCCGGGCCGATCGGTTCCGGACGCTCCTCGATTCGGGCGTGAACCTCGCTTTCGGCTCCGACTGTATGCCCCTCGATCCCCTCTACGGCGTCCACCACGCGGTCAACGCTCCGACGGCGGCCCAGTCGCTGTCGGTGACCGAGGCCCTCCGGGCGTACACCCTGGGGCCGGCGTACGCCGGCTTCGACGAGGACCGTCTGGGGACGATCGAATCCGGCAAGCGGGCCGACTTCGCCGTCCTCGAGGACTCCCCCTGGGAGCGACCGGATCGGATCGCGGAGATCGACGTCGCGCTGACGGTCGTCGACGGCGAGGTCGTCCACGACGCCCGGTGAGCCGTCTCCGGGCTCGTACCGATCCGCCCACTGGCCCCAGTTTCATGCTCCCGGATCCCAAACACGACGTATGACCGAGCCACGGGTCATCGCCGAGATCCGACTCGTCCACCCCGAACTCGTGTTGGCGCCGACGATCGAGCGCGTCCCGGGGGTCGTCTCCGAACTCGAGTCACAGACGATCGTACCGCCGGATGTCCATTACCTCTTTTTCGAGGTGAGCGGAGAGGATCTGGACGCGTTCGACGCGGCCCTGCCCGACGATCCGACGGTCTCGGAGCCGACGGTCATCGTCGACGCACCGGGGTTTCGGGTCTACCGGATGCGGCTGACCTCCGACGAACGGCTGGTGTTGCCGAAAGCCGCCGACCTCGGGATGCGGGTGTTACACGCAACGAGCGGCGAGGGTGGCTGGCTCGCGACGCTGGAGGTCCCGGAGCTGACCGATCTCAGGCGGTTCCGCGAGTACTGTGCGGATCGAGACGTGACGGTGACGGTCCGCCGGCTCTACCACGCCGACGATCCGCCGGGCTCGGAGCTCGGGCTCACCGACGTCCAGAGGGAGACCCTCGGTGTCGCCTACGAACAGGGCTACTTCGACGATCCGCGGGGGACGACGGTCGAGGAGCTCGCAACGCGGCTCGGGGTCTCCTCGTCGGCGGTCAGCGGCCGGCTCCGGCGTGGCATCCGGACGCTGGTCGAGGGAACCCTGTTCCGATAATATATAAAAAGTGGCACACTCCACCTCCGTATTTACTCGGCGTCGTGACGTACGGGTTATCGATGACGAACCCCGTCGACAGCGATCCGAGTCCCGAGTGTGACAGTGGCCAACCGCTCGTCCGCGACCGCTTTGATCCCGCGGATCCCGAAGAGCCCGCCATGACGGTCATCAACGCCCTCGCGGCGGTCCGGAACGTTCCCGCGACCGAGCTGACACCGCTCTACGACAGCGTCGACCTCGAGTCGGTCGGACGACTCCTCGATCACGCCTGCGAACGGGAGGTGTCGACCACCGTGGGGTTTTCGGCCGCCGGCTACGGCGTCCGGATTTCGAGCGACGGCACCATCGTCGTCTGCGACGACGGCCGAGGAGTCGGCCGGTCGCCCGAGTGCGTCGAGGCCAGCGACTAGGCGCAACGTCGATCGACATCGGCGGCGCGGAGCCCTCTCCCTGGAACGCCGTTCTCTGACCCGGGATCGACCCCGTCCCGGACCGCGAACGAGTCTCCTTTCGGAGTGTGAACGGCCCCGTCCCGACCGCGAACGACCCCGTCCCGACCGCGAACGACCCCGTCCCGACCGCGAACGACCCCGTCCCGACAGCGAACGGCCTCGCCCTCAGAACTCCTCGAGCCCGGACTGTTCGGCCGCGGCGAGGACGTCCGCACACGTCGACCACGACGCGCGGGCAAAGGGCGGCAGCTCGCCGTGGTCGTCGACGTACGCCGAAAGAAATCGTCGCGTCGTCGGATCGGAGGGGTAGCCGCTGCCGACGTCGCCGTACTCGGCAGCCAGCGTGGCGACGTGGGCGTCCCGTTCGACCTTCGCGATCACGCTCGCCGCGCCGACGAGCGGATCGTCGTCGTCCGCCCCGTGGAACGCCTCGACGGTCGCCGCCACGGGAGTGGCGTCGGCGACCCGGTGGGCGAATCGATCGGCGTCCGTATCACAGGCGTCACAGACGACGTCTGCGGTGTGATCGGGATCGCCGATGGCCGCGGCGATCGCCCGTGCGTGGGCCTCGACCGCGAGGCCGTTCATGTCCGTTTCGGGGTCGTCGATCCGGTCGGTCGTGATCTCGGCGACGCCGACGTCGATCCCGTCGGCCTCGCGAAGCCGCCCGACGAGATGCTCCCGGCGGGCCGGCGACAGTCGCTTCGAGTCGGCGACCCCCTCGGGGAGGGCGTCACGGCTCGTCACGGAGACTGCGGCAGCGAACATCGATCCCAGCGCCGGCCCCTTCCCGGCCTCGTCGACGCCGACTGGCATACGACGGCGGTCGGGCGGGGTCGACAAAACGGTTGCGGGAGCTCAGCCGCGTCGGAGCGGCGAGGTCATACAGTGAATTCCGCCGCCACCGTTGGTGAGGTTCTCGGGGTTCAACCCCTGCCCGTCCGGCAGTACCTCTACGCCCTCGGCTTTCAGGCGCTCGATCGTCCGGTTGTTCCCGGGATCGTAGCCTCCGTCGTCGGTCTCGTAGATCGCCACGACCCGTCCGTCGTCGACCGTAAGGAAGTTCGTCGCCCACCGCTCGGGGTACGGTGCGTCGATCACCTCGTAGCCGTGGCGGTCGAGAAACGCCGCGAGACTCTCGGTGCCCCGACGGCTGTACCCCTCTTTCCCCCTCGTGAACACCTCGACGGTCGCCGGCTCGAGGAGCGGTTCCCGGGCGACCGCGAGCCCTTCGGCGGCGACGTTGAGCCAGCCGTCGAGGTGGAGCAGCCGCGAGGAGGTGTCGTGGCGTGCTGCGAGCCGTTCGTCGGCCGAAAGCGGCGGTCGGACGAGCCCGACCTCCTCGTAGCCGACGGCGCCCTCACGGAGCAGCTCCGTCCCAGCCCCGTGGGAGCTGCGGAGCACGACCTCCCGGCCGTCCTCAATCGCCGAGACGCCGACGAGGGCGAACTCGCCAGCCGGGAGGAAGTCACCACCTTCGAGGGTCTCTCCCCCGCTCGTTCGGTGGACGAACTCCGCGCCGGCTCCCTCCCAGGCCGCTTCGATCAGGGGGAGTTCCCGCCGTCTGGTCGCGGTCGCCGGTCGCGGCAGGATCGGACCGCGGTCCCCGAGGATCTGGGAGTCGCGCTGGAAGTAGACGTTGGTGGCCGCCCGCTCGATCCGGAGGCCCGTCGCGGCTCCCTCGGGATCCGCCGACGGCGGCCCGTCGGGGAGCCGACTCAGCGTCGGTCCCAGCAGCGCCGCCTGGAGGCGCTCGTAGGCGCTCATCCCCCCGAGGTTCCCGAGGACCGTTTCCCGATCGAGTGTGGACGGGTCGTCGACGTCGATCGCCACCTCGAGCAGTTCCGAAAGCGAGCCCTCCAGATCCTCGTGGAGGTGGCGAACCTCGACCCCGGCGTCCTCGAGCGTCTCGACGATCAGCCGGTGTTCGGCTTTCGCCTCCCTGAGGGAAAACGCCCGCGAGAAGTGGTTCGGCTCCGGATCCATCGCGCCAAGGAGGGCCTCGAACCCGGGCTCGTGGACGCGCACCTCGCGCAAGGTGTCGAACTCCGCACGGGCCGTGCTGTCGGTCATGCCGGCCGGTACGCAGCCGACTACATAAATCACCCCCGGGTCGGCCCGCGCTTGTCGGCGCTCCCGGGGCGAAACGGGCCGACACCCCCGCCCCGACCCCGAGGGTTATGTCGTCCCCGGTATAACGGCCGCCGGTGAGCGTCGAACGACCCGACGATGTGGCCCCGAACGGACGAACGCCCGGTCGATGGATCCCACGCCGGAGCGGACGGCGATGAGCGGGGACGGACGGATCCGACGTCGCAAGCGGCTCGCAGCGACGTCGTTCGCCCTGTCGGTCGTCCTCGGGACAGCAGCCGCGGCGTATTTCCTCTCCCGGGGGGAGCCGGCTACGGCGGCGCTCGTCGCCGTCGTCCTCGCGCTCGCAGGCTGGTGGGAGTACCGCCGGAAGCTCGCGGACCTGCGCGATCAGCTTCGCTCCGAGGCCGAGTGAGGCGACGACCCGAACGCGTTCCCGAAAGGGATTTATTCCGTCCATGGGACGTCGGGCCATGGGTACCCTCGGAGATCAGGTCGTGGGCGACGCCTACACGAGCACGCGCGGCTTCCGGCTCATCGAATCGCTGGTCGATCTGGAACACCGGCTGCCCGGGAGCGACGGCGAGGCGGCGGCCGCCGAGCTCGTCGCCGAGCGGTTCGAGGCCACCGGCCTCGAGGACGTCTCGCTGACGGAGTTTCCGATCCCCGGCTGGGAGCGCGGTGAGGTCTCCGTCTCGGTGGACGGTCGCGGCGGCTTCGACGGGCCCCACGAGGTCGTCGGGCTCCCGGGAACGCCCGCCGGGACGGTCTCCGGCGAGCTCGTCGACATGGGGTATGCGGTGCCGGAGGACTTCGAGGGCGTCGACCTGGAGGGGAAGCTCGTGATGGCCTCGAGTCTCACCCCAGAGGAGTACGGCCGGTGGGTCCACCGCGGCGAGAAGTACGCGTACGCCGCCGAGTCGGGCGCAGTCGGCTTTCTGTTCGTCAACCACATCGACGGCTCGCTCCCACCGACGGGTGACGTCGGCGACCGGACCGGTCCCGGACCGATCCCGGCGGTCGGCGTCTCCGCGGAGGCCGGAGCCAAACTCAAACGCTACTGTGAGACCGAGAGCCAGGAAGCAACCCTCTCGGTCGACTGTCTGAACCCGCCGGCCACCTCGCGGAACGTCGAGGCGACCGTCGGCCCCGACACCGACGAGGAGGTGCTGTTCACTGCCCACGTCGACGCCCACGACGTCGGCGACGGCGCGAACGACAACGGGGTCGGCTGTGCGCTCGTGACCGAGGTCGGCCGGCTGCTGAAACGCGTCGAGGACGACCTCGAGACCCGGGTGCGACTGGTCACGTTCGGCGCCGAGGAGACCGGGCTCTACGGCGCGTACTACTGGACGCACACCCACGACCTCGACCGGGTCAAGTGTGTCCTCAACGTCGACGGCGCGGGCTACTCCCGGGACCTCTCCGTTCACACCCACGGCTTCGACGCCATCGGTGAGGCGTTCGAGGAGGTCGCCGACGACTACGAGGTGCCGATCGACGTCCGATCCGACATCCGCCCGCACAGCGATCACTGGCCGTTCGTCCAGCGCGGCGTCGCCGGCGCCCAGGGACGGACCCTCGCCGGGGACAGCGGGCGCGGCTGGGGTCACACCCACGGCGACACCTTGGACAAACTCGACGTCCGCGATCTGCGGGAGATCACGGTGTTGCTGACCGAGGGCGTGGTGAAACTCGCCGAACGCGATCGGTCGATCGAGTCCGTCGACCCCGAGGAGATCCGCGAGACGACGGTCGAGCAACGGTTCGACGTGGGCATGAAAGCGACCGGGAGCTGGCCGTGGGGGGAGGAATCGAGGGCGTGGCCCTGGCGCGACGGGGTCCGGGGCTCACCTGCCGGGGACTGAGGTCCGGGGCTCACCTGCCGGGGACCGAGACTGTCCGTGCGCACGGACGACTGCGCCCCGGACCGCCGGCCGTCACGGGAGCTACCGCCGGACGGAAACGTTTTTAGCGGGTGTCGAGTCCTCTCGTGTATGAGCCTCGATGTCGATACACAGTCGCTCGTCGGGATCCGTCGTGACCTCCACGAACACCCCGAACCGGGCTGGTGTGAGTTCAGGACCACGGCGGTGATCGCCGAGAGACTCCGTCGGCTCGGCTTCGAGGTCCACGTCGGCCCGGACGCCGTCGAGCTGACCGGCGAGGAGCGGTTCCCCGGGGAAGAAACGATCGACCGCCGGGCCGAGCGGGCGATCGAGGAGGGGGTCGATCCCGACCTCGTCGACCGACTCCGGGCGGGCGGCACCGGCGTCGTCGGCGTCCTCGAACGGGGCGACGGGCCGGTCGTCGGCCTGCGAACGGACATCGACGCCCTCGACATCCACGAGGCCGAGGACGAAGACCACCGGCCGGCAAGGGAGGGGTTCCGGTCCGAACACGCCGGGGAGAGCCACGCCTGCGGGCACGACGGACACGCCGCGATCGGTCTCGGGGTGGCCGAGACGGTCGCCGCCGACGAGTCGTTCGACGGCACGCTGAAACTCCTCTTCCAGCCCGGCGAGGAGGGGTGGGGTGGCGGCCGGGCGATGGCAGCCTCGGGCCATCTGGACGACGTCGACTCGCTGCTCGCGGTACATCTCGGTCTCGACTTGCCGACCGGCACCGTCGTCACCGGTGCCGACTTCCTGACGGTAAGTGGCTTCGAGGTCGAGTTCTCGGGGACGTCCGCACACTCGGCTGCGGCGCCACACGAGGGGAAAAACGCGTTGCTCGCCGCATCGACGGCCGTCCAGAACCTGTATGCGATCCCGAGACACTCCGACGGCGAGACCAGGATCAACGTCGGGACCCTGGAGGCCGGAACCGCGAGCAACGTCGTTCCCGGCTCGGCGACGATGAGCGTCGAGAGCCGCGGGCGGACCGACGAGCTCTGTGCGTACGTCGAAGACAGGATGGAGTCCGCGCTCCGGGGTGCAGCCGAGAGCCACGGGGTCGACGTCTCGATCACCAAACGGGGGACGACGATCTCCGCCGACCACGATCCGGCGGTCGCCGGACGGATCGCGGACGCCATCGCGGACGTCGAGGGGGTGACCGACGTCCGAACGCATCTGGCGGTTCCCGGCAGCGAGGACGCCTGCTATCTCATAGAGCGGGTGCGGGAACACGGCGGCGACGGCACCTACCTGCTCGTCGGTGCCGACCTCGCCTCGGGCCATCACACCCCACGGTTCGACTTCGACGAGAACGCACTGGGGATCGCCGTTCGGACGCTCTCCCGTGCGCTCGCCGCGGAGGCCGCCGGATAACCGGCGTCGAAGTATCAGATCGGACTATATGTTCGCCACGTCGCCCCGGACTGCTCGCCCCGATCCGGTTTGACGATTCGGCAGTTATCGGGCTTGAAAGGGGCGTCGAATCCCGAAACCGTCCAGAATATAGTTCGTGCTAGGCATTTGAATCCCTCCAAACACGCAGTGACGGGTAGGGAACACGTCTCCGGAAGATATTTGTACACATGCCTCAACCGATGAGTGTATGCGTAACGAACCGGACGCGGACCGACGATCCTTCCTGCAGAAGACGGCAGCGGCCGGCGGCGCACTCGCGGCGACCGCCGCCGCGGGCTGTCTCGGCGACGACGGCGACGACGACGCTCCCGGCGCAGAGGGCGAGCAGGTAGAGGAGTTTCTCTACCTGAACAACCCCCAGGATTACAGCCCACAGCGTCACGACGCGATCAACTTCATCGGCGAGCGGTTGGAGGAGATCGGCCTCGAGGTCGACGTCGAGGTGATGGAGTGGGGATCGCTGTTCGACACCGTAACCGAACAACAGGAGTACGACTTCGCCACCTGGTGGACGTTCTTCTTCGCCGAGATCGGCGACGGCCTACTCGAGCACTTCTACTCGGAGGGCGGCTCGAACTACTACAACTACGAGAACGACGAGCTCGACGAGCAGATCCAGGCCCAGATGGCCACGCCCGACCAGGACGAGCGGGTCGAGCTCATCCACGACATCCAGCGGACGCTGATGGACGACGTCCCGAAGATGCCCCTGGCACACATGGAGGCGCCGAACCTCTATGACTCCACGGTCATCCAGAACTGGGAGCCCCACATCCGGGGATTCAACTCCTATTTCAACATGGTCAACCTCGAGGTCGAGGGCACCGACACGATCTCGGCGGCCTGGCCGGAAGGGATGGGGCATCTCAACGTCTACGCCTGGGGTGGAGAGTCGAAGCTCCGGTACCAGTTCAACATGCTGTTCGACCGGCTCATCCACGTCGACGGCGACTACGAGATCGACCTCGATCTCGGGCTCGCGACCGACTACGAGCTTCCCGACGACGAGACGGTGATCTACGAGATCCGCGATCACAGCTTCCACGACGGCGAGCCCGTCACCGCCGAGGACGTCGCGTTCTCGTTCAACTACGTCGTCGAAAACGAGATCCCGGCGTTCATCGATCAGACCGCCTACATCGACGAGGCCGAGGTCGTCGACGACGAGACCGTCCGGATCAACCTCTCCCAGCCGCTCGGGCCAGTGCACCTCTTTTTGGGCCACGAGATCCCGATCGTCCCCAAACACGTCTGGGAGGGGATCGACGACCCGGTCCAGCAGGAGACCACCGACGACATCGTCATCGGTAGCGGCCCAATGGAGTTCGACTACTGGGACGAGGGCTCGGAGGTCGGGCTAACCAGGTACGACGACCACTTCCAGGGTGTCGACTTCGAGAACCGCTACTGGCGGATCATCCCGGAGACGTCGACGGTGTTCCAGCTGCTCGAGGACGGGGAGCTGACCTACGAGCCGTTCGGCCGCGTCGCCAGACAGACC
>LFFM01000600.1_pt1 | contig 25483 bp, 23 predicted proteins | sample 643131 | NCBI WGS metagenome assembly LFFM01 (sample SAMN03777445, study PRJNA286221) | soda lake metagenome | biome: soda lake; feature: Kulunda steppe; material: water; isolation source: sample Tc-Br brine of Tanatar trona crystallizer | place: Russia: Kulunda steppe | collected 2011-07
ACGAGACACGCGAACGCGCGGTGGCGGATCCCGTCGCCGGTGTGGGCGTCGAGACGATTGACGGTTCCCTGCTCGTTGTCGTCGGGATCGACGGCGATGACGTCCTGTGCGGCGTTCGCGTGGTCGACGTTGGCGTCGCCCACGCTTCCCTCCGGGTCGGGCGTCCCGGTGTCCTCGGAGCTCATACGGCGTTCGTCGCTCACCAGCATTAATAACTGTTCGATTCGGCGGCGCAAGCGGCTGTGCTCGAAACGGCCGAACGCTTCGACGCTCTTAAACGGCTGCCGCGGGTATCTAACGGGGATGAGTGACCCGGCGTTCGACGTTGTCGAGTTCGTGTTGACCACACACTTCTATAGCGAGAACCGCGACCTCGACGAGAACGATCTCCCGCCGCGTTTCCGGCGGGTGTTTTGGTCGGCCGACGCCACTGAGGACGCCCCTGGCGGCGTCGAGCGCCCGCTGACGGCGACCGACGAGACCGCCCGGACGGCGACCGGTGTCGAGCGACCGTGGGACGCGGTCTCCGACCTGCTTTTCACCCAGCGTACGGAGTTCTCGGGTGAGATCACGATCACGCAACCGGAGATGGCACTGGAGTGGTATCGGGACCGTGCGGACGCCGACCGGATCGCATCGAACCCGACGCTCGTCGCGACGTTCGAGGCCATGGACGGGTTCGAGCCACCGGTCGATCACGAGGCTGCGCGGGCCGATATCCGTCCGATACAGGCCGACCGCGTCTGGATCGACGCGCTTCTCGAGGAGTACTTCGACGAAGAGGAGGACGAGGACGCCGAGATGCTCGATCTGGTCAACATCCGAGCGCCGGAAGAGATCGAGACCACTCTGGCCGACCTCGTGTTGACCGGCGACCAGGAAGGCGAGATACAGAAGATCGTCAAGGCGATCGAACACCGTGAGTACCTCGCGAGCATCGGGCTCCGCGAGATCGGCAAGCTGCTGTTCGTTGGCCCACCGGGGACCGGAAAGACCACCGTCTCCCGCGCGCTGGCCCACGAGCTCGGTGTCCCGCTCGTCGAGGTGAAGATGTCGATGATCACGAGCCAGTATCTGGGCGAGACGGCCAAGAACGTCGAGAAGACGTTCGAGGTCGCGAAACGGCTCTCGCCGTGTATCCTCTTTATCGACGAGTTCGACTCCGTCGCGAAAACCCGGCGCTCCGACGAGCACGCGGCGCTCAAGCGTGCCGTCAACACCCTGCTTAAATCGATCGATGAGGTGTCGCTCGTGCGTGACGAGGTGCTCCTGATCGGCGCGACGAACCACCCCGACCAGCTCGACGCCGCCGCGTGGCGACGGTTCGACGAGATCGTCAACTTTCCCAAACCCGACCGGGACATGCGTGCGGATATCCTCCGCGTCGTCACCCGCGAGATGGAGATCGCCGACTTCGACCCACAGGTGGTCGCCGAGCGGACGAGCGGCCTCACCGGGTCGGATCTCAGAATGGTGCTTCGCGAGGCGGTGTTGGGCGCGCTCACCGAGGACCGGATGACGATCACGCAGGCTGACGTGATGGCGGCCGTCGAGGATTTCGAGGAGCGGGACAACCTCAAGAACATGGACATGATCGACGGGGAGGGTGCCGAGCTACTCGGCGAGACCGACGACACGGGTCACGACCACGGCGCGGGCCACGACCACGACACCGACCACGATCACGAGGGGTCACACGACCACGAGGACGCCGCCGGCGACGCCCACGATCACGCACACCCTCAGGACTGAGTATACGAGCGCCCTCGGGTTAACGACCTGTTCGGCGCTCGCTCACGATCCGCCCTCCAGCACGCCGGCGACCGTGTAGCCGAAGCCACGGTCGACGACCGCGGCGTCGAAGCCGGCGGCGTCGAGGTCGGTCGAGAGCGCGTCGGGAGCGAGAAACCGCGAGTCCATGCCGATCGCGCGCTCGGCGGCGACGAGCCCCCGTCCGAGCGGGTGTGTCGGGTCGAACTCGCGGATCACGAGTGCGCCACCGGGTGCGAGAACCCGGGCGGCCTCCAACAGCGCCGCCCCCTGGTCGGGGAGGTGATGGAACGCGTCGACGACAAGGACCGCGTCGACGGCGTCGTCACGAAACGGGAGCCGTCCCGCGTCGCCTGCGACCGCCGACAGCCCTCGATTTCGTCGAGCGCGCGCGAGCATCGACACCGACGCGTCGACGACCGTGATCTCCGGACCGGTTAGCGCGGCCGCCGCGCGCCCCGAGCCGCCGCCGACATCGAGCAGGCGGCCGATCGGTCGTTCCGCCCGATCGACCCCGGCCGCCAGCACGCTTCCGTCGGCGGCGGGCATCACCCGGTCGTACAGTGGCGCGACCCGATCGAAGAACCGAACGTCGCCCACGCCATGCATATGCCGGCGTACGGGGGCGGATCGTTTATAAACCCCGATCGCGGATGAAGCCTGACTGCGGGTGACGACCGGGGTCGCCAAGGACCTTTATATACATTCCCCGTAGCGACGGTATGGAGTTCGTTGTCGTCGCGGCCTCGGACAAGGGAGCGACCCTCCGGCTTGACTACCGGGCGTTCGCGTACGCCGGCAAGTTCGTCGTCGGCTCCACCGGCAAGGCCGCTTTATATACTCCGGACGGGTCGCCGGCAGCGCCGGGGTGGGAACCGGAGCGGCCGCTCCCCGACGGCGTCGACGCCGACGCGTTCGAACGCGACGTGGTCGCCGCCGTCTCCTTCTCGCCGGATCGGACGGATCCGGACCGCTGTCGGCTGCGATACATCACTGTTCACGCCGCGTGTCGCGGAGCGGGGGTCGGCCCCGAACTGATCGCTCGGACCGTCGCTTGGCTCGCTGACACCGGCTACGACCGGGTCCGGATCGCGGTGAACAACCCGTTCGCCTACGAGGCGTGTTATAAATGCGGCTTCGCGTACACGGGGGAGACGACCGGGCTCGCGGAGCTCGAACTCGAACGGCCAACGGACCGACCGGCGGCCGCTCGCGACGACCGCGGGACGTACCTGTCGGGGATAGTCGCCTTCCGCGACCGCGATGCCGACCGCACAGAGGCGGAGCGTCGGTTCCTCGTAAGTCGGATCGGAGAGCGGCAACCCGACGGCGAGCGACTACCGGATGACGAACAACGGCTCGACGGCGAACGACAGCCGGCCGACGCCAACGATGCGGACGGGGATCTCGGGTCTACCGGGCCCCCGGCGCTCATCGACCTCGTCGAATGGGACTGACCGCGTCCGAGAGGGACACCGCTCGATCCCCGTCACGGTTCGTCGGACGAGCTCCGTCTCAGTTCGCGGCCCAGATCGCGTAGTTCAACACGGTCGCGAACCCGACCCAGGCGAGGTACGGTACGAGCAGGAGCGCCGCGCGCCGGTCAAGCCGATCGAACGCGACGATCGTCGCGGGGACGAGCACGAGGAGCGCGGCGAGGACGACGAGCCCCAAGTCCGGCCGTTCGAGCCCCCAGAAGACGGGCGACCAGGCGACGTTCACCGCGAGCTGGACGCCGAAGAGGCCAAGCGCGACCCGCGTGGGGCGGTGATCGGGAACCAGGCCGGTGGCGGTCTGGAGGCCACTCCGAGCACTCTCCCCGCCGGACACGACGTGTACCCGCCCGGCCCGAACCACGAGCACGACGGCGACACCCATCAGCGCGTACAGCACGGGCCAGACGACACCGAACGCCCAGTTCGGCGGGTAAAACGCCGGCAACGTCAGCGACGTGAACCACGCGCTCCCGGTGGCGGTGAACGGGACGCCGAGCGCGCCGGCGGCGTTGACCGCGACCGCGGCGACGGTCATCGCGAGCAGATCGCGACGGTCGAACGATCCGAGATCGGCGGTCGTAGCGGTCATACCCACCTACAGGGTCGGCGAGGGGATAAACGGTGTGTCACCGCCACAACACACTTACGGTTCTCGGACCGTCGGTAGGTGTATGTACGTTGTCGCCGGCGGCGGGCTCGCCGGACTGATAGCGGCCGCCCGGATCGCCGAGGCCGGCCACGACGTTCGGGTCTTCGAGCCGACCGACGCGATCGGTGGTCGCGCCCGGACGTACGGGACCGCCGGCGACCCGATCGAGCGGTTCCCGGCCGCCCTCCCCTCCGTCGACGTCGACCAGGGCGGTACGGTCCGCGATGTGGCGGCCGTACACGGCGTCGCCGACCGTCTCGTCCAGTCGCGCGGGCGCACGGCCCGGTATCTCGATGGGGTCGTCCATCCCGTCGACGCGCCGTGGGAGCGGTTGGCGTACCCAGGGCTGGGCCCCCGAAACGCCGTTCGACGCCGGCGGGTCGAGCGAGCGGTCCGCGGGCCGGCTCCGGACGAGGCGGTCGACGACGCCGTGAACGTCCGGTCGTTCTTTGCGGATCGTGGCGTCGATCGCGACGACGAGTGGTTCGAGCCTCGCCTCTGCGCCGAGTTCGGGGATCGAGCCGATGACGTCCCGGCCACATGGCTCACAGACCGATTCGAAGCGCGAACCGATCACGACCGACACGGGATGGCTGTCGGTCGATTCGAGGGGTCACTCGAGGTGCTCGTGGAGGCGCTTGTCGAGACGATCGGCGACGATCAGGTTCAACGGAACGCTCGCGTCGTCAGTGCCGACGCCGATGACGCCGGCGACCGTCCCACACCGATGGTCACCGTCGCCGAGGACTCCGAACCCCGACAGATCGAAGCCGACGGGGTCGTCCTCGCGACAGGACCGACCGAGCTCGAACGGATCGTCGGGACGACCGTCGGTATCGATCCGGTGGGTCGGACTATCGCGCTCGTGACACTGACCCACCCAGTAACCGACATGTGGCGGATCACACTCGACGCCGATTCCCCGTTCGGGACCCTCATCGAACACACGAACGCGGCCTCGCCGGCTCGGTACGGTGGAGATCACCTGCTGTACCTCGTCGGTCGGGGGATCGGTAGCAGGGGCGGTGACGACGGGGGTGTGAGGGATGACGAGCGTGTGAGGGATGACGAGCGTGTGAGCGACGAGAGGGTTCGAGAGTCGTGGCTCGCCGCGCTGTCGGATCGGTTTCCGGCGTTCTCACGGGACTCCGTCCGGTCCGTCCGGGTCGCGACTGACCCGTCCGCTGCGGTCGTTCCTCGGAACGGCTCGACGGAGGACGATACCCGCGGAGACTGGCCGCTCCCGGTCGGCCTCGGCGACGCAAGGTTCGGCCGGATCGCGTATGCAGGTCCGGGGACCGAAGTCGATCGATTCGGAACCGGGATCGGAGGACGCGTCGCCGCTGGCGTTGCGGCCGCTGAGACAGTTCTCGATGGAGCACCCCCACCGGAGCCCGACGGGTGGTCGTGGGGGGCGACCGTGGAGTCGGGCTAACGGCTCTCGGGAGTCGGGCTAACGGCTCTCGGGAGTCGGGCCGGATCGGAACCGCCCTCAGATCGCGTCGTAATCCTCTCGAAACGTCTCCAGTGTCGCGGCGAGGACGCCGATGACGATGGGGCCGACGAAGAGACCGGTGTAGCCAATGGAGTAGATCCCGCCGAACACGCCGACGAGGATGACCCCGGGATTGAGATGCGCCTGTTGGTCGATGACGATCGGTCTGGCGTAGTTGTCCACCATCGAAACGACGGCGAGCCCGTAGGCCGCCAGCAGGATCCCGGCAGTCATCTCGCCGATCACGACGAGGTATGCCGCTGCCGGCCCCCAAACGAGGAACGCGCCGATGAGCGGCAACAGCGCGAGGATAGCCATCACGAACGTCCAGAAGACGACGTTCGGGATCCCGACGACCCAGAGCCCGAGCCCGGCGATGATCGCCTGTAACAGCGCAACGGAGATGTGGCCGATCACGACGCCGCGGGTGGTGGCGTCCACTTTCTCGAAGAGGTCGTCGGTGACGTCGGCCGGAAGCGGTATCATCGACCGGAGCCACGCGACGAACCCAGGGCCGTCCATCAGCGCGTAGTACATCAAAAAGAGCGCGAGTACCAAGCCGAGCGAGGCACGGAGAGCGCTCGTGAGTACACCGCTCAACCCGCCGAACAGGGTGTCGAGGAGCACGTCACCGGTCGTCACGAGCCACCCTTCGACGTCGAACTCCTCGCCGGTGAGCTCGGCGATCCGCGCTTCGATCGCCGCCACGTCGATGTCGCTTTCACCGGTCGCGATCGCGGTGAGGTCCTCGATGAACACGAACGAGATGTACACGAGCGGGAGGATCACGGCGATCAGTGAGCCGAGTATCAACGTCACTGCGGAGGCCATCTCGACCGCCCGAGCCGTTATCGGGCCGTGTCCCTCCGCTAACGGTGCGAGTCGCTCCGCGAGGAACTCGTGGAAGGGAAAGAGGACGTACGCGAGGATGACCGCGGCGATGACGTACTCGATGAACGGGAAGACGATCAGCAGCGAGAGCACCGCGACCGTCGCGATCAGCAGGAGGAGAAACGACTGGCCCCGGTTCATATCGACAGGTCGCCCCCACTCTTGATAAAAGTAAACGCTCGAACGGCGTCGGCGTCAGGGGCGATCGGAGCTGGTTTTCGCCGTTCAGGCGACGGATGTCGTTGCTCAGACGCTGGCTTCGTCCTCGTCGAGCCCGGGCGCGGCCGCGGGGTCGACCTCCTCCGGCTCCGTCCCGTCCCCGCCGACGACTGTCTCGCCGTCGTCCGTCTCGACGTACACGTCGTCGGCGAAGCCGGCGAGCGCGTTCTCGTACTCGGGCTCCGCGAGCCGCTCAGGGGTCTCCGGAGCGTCCGCGATGCTCTCGGCCGGTAGGAACGCCCCGAGCGGGTCGTCGATCGTGATTCCGTGATCCGTGAAGAACCCCTCGTACCGGCGATAATGCTCCTCCAACTCGTCGGCTGGGATCTCCATCATCTCGGTCCAGCCGTGATTGAAGAAGTCGAAGTTTGCCTGGATGTGGGTGATCTCGCGAGCCTTCGCCTCCGAGAACCCGGCCTCGAGCGCGGCAACGTACGTGTCCATCGTCGCATCGAAGAAGTCGTCGAGGTGCTCGCGCCGCTCCTCCCGGCGTGACTCGTCCGCCTTGTTGAGAAAGATGCTCGTATGGAGGTCGACGAGCTTGTCGTTGGCGACGTCGCCGACGACGGGCGTCGTCAACGCCTTCTTCGCGGCCCAGTGACGGATGTTCTGCCGGATCTTCATACGATGAATTGGGCGTGAACGACCTTGAATCTGTGGCGTCATGCCGACGGACCCGGGATGGCGGCGGCGGCGCGGGTCGCTCCCATCGGCGACTCGTTTTATTCTTACTGTTCTCTATGAAAGCGACCGTATGCGGGTACTTAAACACCGTCTATGCGGTTCTATCACGAACAGCAAGACGGATGACAACCCACTTTACCCCCGAATCCGAACGGCCGATCATGAGCGATTCGTACGTGATCATCGGGGACGGGATCGCGGGGGCGTCCGCGGCCGAGACCCTCCGCCAGGAAGCGCCGGACGCCGAGATCACGGTCATCACGGACGAGGGAGAGTCCCTCTACAACCGGATCCTGATCAAGGAGTACGCGAAGGGGAAGCTCCCCGAGGCACCGATCTCGATCCACGACGAGTCCTGGTATGACGACCACGATGTCGACCTCCGGCTCGACACCGTCGTCGTCGACATCGACGTCGAGAACGACGAGATCCGGACCCACGAAGGGGAGACGTTCGGCTACGACAAGCTGTTGTTGGCGATCGGCGGGACGCCCCAACAGCTCCCCGTCGAGAACGCGGACGCCGACGGGATCCACCACTTCTGGACGTTCCAGGACGCCCGGAAGATCAAAGAGAGCGTCGAGGGCGCAGAACAGGGCGTCATCGTCGGTGCGGGGCTGCTCGGTATCGACTTCGCGGCGATCTGTGGGGAACAGGACGTCGACGCGAAGTACCTGATGCGCGGGGACTGCTGGTGGCGCTACGCGCTCTCGAACGAGGGCGCGGAGATCATGCACGAGGCGATGCGCGAGCGGGGCGTCGAACCCGTCTTCGACTCCGGTGTCGACCGCTTCGAGGTCGACGACGATGGTCACGTCGAAGCCGCCGTCGACCCGAACGGCGAGCGTTACGGGTGTGATTTCGCGGGGGTCGCGATCGGCCTCGATCTGAACACCGAGCTCGTCGAGGGGACGCCGATCGAGGCGGACGACGGGATCGTCGTCGACGAGTACATGCGGACGAACGTCGACAACGTGTTCGCGGCCGGCGATATCACCCGGTTTTACGACGTCATCCTCGGCGAACAGGCGCAAAACGGCGCGTGGGGGTCGGCCAAAGAGCAGGGGACGATCGCCGCACGCAACATGATCGACTACGAGAGTGAGCGGTTCGAGTGGGTGTCGTCGTACTCGATCACGCACTTCGACTTCCCGTTCCTCTCTTTCGGCCACCCGACGCTCGGTGACGACTCGGTCGAGGCGACGACCGGGGACGGCGAGTGGCGGCGGGTCGCGTTGAAGAACGGGCGGGTCGTCGGCGGCGTGCTGATCGGTGACCTCTCGCCGCAGTCCGCGTTCAAGCGGCTGATGCGTGAGGGGCGTGACGTGCGGGGGCAGACGGAGCTGCTGATGGAGCCCGGGTTCGAGGTCGATGACCTCGCGGCGACGACCGAGCAGTGACAGTCCAGCGGTGACGACCGACACGTAGCATAGGGCTGTCCGGGCGCGTCGACCGCGAGCTTTTCACCGCTCGGCTACGTCGATGGCTAACATATGCCACATCAGACCCCGAACGACACCCCCGCTCCGACGGAGGAGGGGTTTTTCGCGTCGTTCGTCGAAGGGTGCTCGGACCCGCTGATCTCGATCGACGTCGACGGGGTCATCGTCCACGCGAGCCCGGCGGTCGAGACGACCCTCGGATACGTCCCTGAAGGGCTCGTCGGACAGCCGATCGAGCGACTCCTCCCCGACGAGGACGGGCCACGGGTCCGGTCGATCCGTGGCCGTCTGGAGGAGGTGTCACGGCTCACACGTATCGACGACCTCGTATTCCCCATGATCCGGGCGGATGGTGTCCGGATGCGCTTTTCCGTTCGGTTCCACGAGCACCGGTTCGACGGGACGCTCGTGTACACCGGCGTGTTCCGTGACGGCGTGGTCCACGACGGGCCACAGGAACTCGAAACGTTCCGGAACTTGGTCGAGCACGCCGGGCACGCGATTTACGTCACCGACACGGATGGGACGATACAGTACGTCAATCCGGCGTTCTCCGAACACACCGGATACGACGCCGAGGAGGCGGTCGGGCGGACGCCGGCGATCCTCAACTCCGGCGAGATGCCAGACGCGTACTTCTCGTCGCTGTGGGAGACGATATCCGACGGGGAGGTGTGGGAAGAGGAGATCATCGACCGCCGGAAGGACGGCGAGCCGTATCACGCTCACCAGACCATCGCTCCCGTACTCGACGACGACGGCGAGGTCTCCCGGTACGTCGCGATCCAGACCGACGTGACGGAACGGAAAGCCGCCGAAGGTCGACTCAAGCAGTATCGCGACATCGTCGAGCAGCTCGACGACCCGATCCTCCTCCAGAACCTCGACGGGGAGTTCGAGCTGCTCAACGAGGCGGTGAGCGAGTTTGCCGGGATCCCCCGCGAGGACCTGTATGGAACCGACGAGTTCTCGTTCATGGACCCGGAGACTGCGGCGTTCATCGAGGCACGGCGACAGGAGGTGTTAGAGACGGAAGAGCCAGTGTCGTACGAGACGTCGCCGGCGTTCGAACGAAGCGGTCGGGAGGCGACGTTCAGCACCCGGCGATACCCCTACTACGACGCGGACGGGGAGCTCGCGGGGACGTTCGCGATCTGCCGTGACGTCTCCGAGATGAAAGCCCGAGAGACCGAGCTGGAGCAGTTCGAGCGCGCCGTCGACGGCGCGACCGACCTCATCGCCGCGGTCGATCGCGACGGGCAGTTCCTGTTCGCGAACCGTCGGTACCGGTCGTATCACGGGACCGAGGCGAAAGACGTGAGTGGCCTCTCGCTCGCCGACGTGATCGATGACGAGCAGTTCCCGGACGTGGAACGGAACGTGAACCGCGCACTACGTGGTCGGTCCGTCGAGTACCGGACGACGCGGACACACCCCGAACGTGGGACGCGCACCTTCGACGTGCGATACTACCCGCTCGACGCCAGCAATGACGGGAGTATCGACGGGGTCGTCGGCGTCCTCAGGGACGTGACCGACAGCGAGAACCGAGCTCGACAACTCCGGGTCGTAGACCGCGTGCTCCAGCACAACCTCCGGAACGCGTTGACAGTGATCCGGGGTCGGGCCGAACAGATCGCCAAAGCGGGCGAACGAGTCGACGGAAAACGGGACCGTGACGAATCGGACTACGCGCCAGAGGGGACTGGGCCAGAATCGGCCGCGGACGCGATCGCTTCCCGGGCGAACGAGCTGCTGACGACGAGCGAGAAGGCCCACCACATCACCGAGGTGTTGAGCGATCCGCCGGACACGGGCCCCGTCGAGGTCGTCACCATGGTTGATCGACTCGCGGAGTCCGTGAGAGAGGAGTTCCCCGAGGCACGGGTGTCCACATCACTCCCCGATAGAGAGGTGGTCGTGTCCGCGACCGACTGGATCGACCAGGCCATCACGGAGCTGATCCGAAACGCAGTGATCCATCACGACGGCGACGAGCCGATCGTAGAAGTCGCTGTAGAGCCGCATGAAGGGACCGCGGAAGTCCGGATTACCGACGACGGCCCCGGGCTTACGGGGATGGATCGAGACGTATTGGAGACCGGACAGGCGGTCGATGCGCTGTATCACGGCAGCGGGCTTGGGCTGTGGATGGTGTACTGGGTGCTCCAGCAGTCCGGCGGGTCGGCGACGGTCCGGGACGCCGCTCCCCGTGGAAGTGTCGTCAGCGTGACGCTGCCGCGGCGGGACGACAGTCCCTGAGCTGTCCGGGCGAGACGGGAGGTGGTGTGCGTGTCAGTGAGCGTCAGCCAGCACAAAATTTATGATCGACCGTAATATTTGGTATCATATGCCAGTTCGGGAACAGGGTCGGCGGATGCGACTCCGACGTACCGGTACGATCCCGTCCGACGCGCGAGTTCGTCACTACGATGAGCTCGGTGACGACGCACAAGCAGCTGTCGTCGAAGTGGCGGGAGCTCCCTGGACGGCCTCGGAACCGGACGAACTCAACGACGGGGATGTCGTGAAGTACACCGACTACTACCTCGTCAGAGCCCGCTGAGCCGCCCGACACCGCTCCCGCCGAAACGAAGTTGTTTTCGCCCGTCGCGTGAGATTATAGGATATGGATAGCGGTGGATCAAGCGACATGACGCTGGCGTTCGAGCTGGACGCGTTGAAGACCCTCGCCGACCCCAACGCCGTGTTCAACAACGCCCGGCAGTGGACCGAGTACGTCGGCGTCGTTAGCGAAAAGCCCACGTACGTCGTCACCAACTTCACCCGAAAACACCGCGTGCGACAGGACTTCTTTTCGGGTCCACGTGGCGTTGAAGAGAGCCTGGAGAACATTCGGGGGCAGTTCGACACCGACCGGCACGTCTTCGTCGGGGTCGACGAGGAGGACGAGTCGGTCGCGGAGGCGACGGGCTGGGAGTTCCTGCACGTCGAAGACGCCGCGGAGGCAGCGGGATGGACACTTACCGACCCGGACCAAGCGGACGAACCCGCCGAGTCGACCCGGGACGACTGGCCGTAGCACGGGGGGCGACAGTGGAAGACCGCCTCCTGTTTTGTTGAATGCGACCGAACGGGTGTTCATGGGCGATCACGAGCACGACGACGGCCACGATCACGGCGAGGACTACGATCACAACGATGACCACGATCACAGCCGCAGCGACGACGACCAGCAAGACCACGATGTCCACGGCGACCACGACGACCACAGCCACCACCATCACGACGCGGGGACGGTCGCCGCCGCGGTCGTGACGGTCTCCACCTCCCGATCGCTGGAGGACGATATCTCCGGCGATCGGATCGTGGAGCTGTTCGAGTCGGCCGGCCACGACGTCGTGGTCCGTGAGCTCGTCGACGACGATTTCGACGGGGTCCAAGGTGCTGTCGACCGACTCGCTCGCCGCGAGGATACGGACGTTATCATCACGACCGGTGGAACCGGCGTAACGCCCGACGACGTCACACCGGAGGCGGTCCGCCCCCTCTTCGAAAAGCGACTGCCCGGTTTCGGCGAGCTGTTCCGGCGTCTCTCCTACGAGGAGGTCGGCACGCGGACGGTCGGGTCGCGAGCAACCGGTGGGATCGCGGACGGGACGGTCGTCTGTTGTCTCCCGGGTTCGGAGAACGCGGTCCTGCTCGGGGTCGAGGAGCTGGTCCTCCCCGAGATCGGCCACCTCGTCGGTTTGTCGTCGCGCGACGCGACGTGAACGGGAGTCGGTGGCCGGAACGGTGACGACGGGCCGATAGTCGGCCGACCCTCCAAGCCGATCGTCGGCCGGTCACCGGGTCGGCGACGCTGAGTCGGTTTCCGACACGATCGACGAGAGGAAGTTCCGGATCACGTCGTGACCGACAGCGGTGAGGACGCTTTCGGGATGGAACTGGACGGCCTCGATCGGGTGCTCACGATGACGAACCCCCATGACGATCGGTTCGCCGTCGTGATCCGTCGTCGCGGTCACGTCCAGCACGTCCGGGACTTCGGTCGCGACAAGCGAGTGATACCGTCCTGCTCTGAACCCCTGTTCAAGTCCCGTAAACACACCCTCACCGTCGTGGTCGACCGGGAACGCCTTACCGTGGATCGGCTCCGGGGCGTGGCCGACGCTCCCGCCGTACTCGTGGACCGCTGCCTCCAACCCCAGACAGACCCCGAGTGTCGGGACCGTCGGTGAGAGCCTCCGCAGAACCGGCGCGGTCACCCCGACATCCCGCTGGTTCTTCGGGTGACCCGGCCCGGGACTGATGATCACTGCGTCCGGAGATTCTGCCTCGATAGCCTCCAACGACGCGGTGTTCTTGTGGACGGCGATATCGATCGACTCCCCGGAGAGGTCGTCGCTATCGGTACCGGCTCCGCCGCTCTCGCCGTCAAGCGACAGCTCGGAGACGTACTCGACGAGGTTGTACGTGAACGAGTCGAAGTTGTCAACGATCACGACTTTCATCGCTCGACACCACCGATCTCCGCCCCGTTGGGCCCCGATTTCCGGATCCGATCGACGGCAGTGAGGACGCCCTCCATCTTCTGTTCGGTCTCCTCGTACTCAGCCGTCGGGTCCGAGTCAGCGACGAGGCCCGCACCCGCACGAACCGTCAGCTCGTCCTCGGTTCGGTCGCCGACGCCTTCACGTATCGTTGCCGTTCGGATGACGATCGCGAAGTCGGCGTCCCCGGTCCAGGAGTAGTAGCCGACACCACCGCCGTACGCCTCCCGTGGCGTCGTCTCCAGGTCGTCGATGATCTCCATCGCGCGCACTTTCGGCGCACCGGTGAGCGTTCCGGCGGGGAACGCCGCCCGCGTCGCGTCGAAGGGGTCTGCGTCACCCGCAAGCGTGCCGGTTACGGTGGACTCGATGTGCTGGACGTGGCTGTACTTCAGGACGTTCATGAACTCCTCGACGCGGACCGATCCCGGCTCGGACACCCGTCTGACGTCGTTGCGGGCGAGGTCGACGAGCATCGTATGCTCGGCACGCTCTTTCCCGTCCGCGAGCATCTCGCCGGCCAACCGACGGTCTTCGACGGGGCTCGTCCCGCGGGGACAGGTTCCCGCGATCGGGTTCGAGACGACCCGATCGTCTTTCACCGAGACCAGTGTCTCCGGGCTCGCCCCCACGATGCTCCGATCGTCGTGTTTTAATAGGTACATGTACGGCGAGGGGTTGACGTCGCGGAGCGCCGCGTACAGCCCGATCGGATCGACGTCCCCGCGGAGCTGCCGGCTCCGTGAGATCACTCCCTGATAGATGTCACCGTCGAGGACGTGTCGTTTGGCTTTCCGTACCGCGTCCTCGTACGCCCCCTGTAGGTCAGCCGTCTCCGCTCGAACCCGGATCCCGTCGGGGTCCGGTGGGTCGGCGTCGGCGAGCGCGCTGGTAACCCGCTCGGCCTCGGCCGCGAGCTCATCGTACACCGCCCCGGGATCGTCGTCCTCGTCGATCACGGGCGTGAAGACGAGCTCGACGCTCCCATCCACTTCGTCGAAGACCACCGTCCGCGTCGTCAACAGGAACTCGGCGTCGGGGAACTCGGTCTCGGGACGGTCCACTCCCACCTCTGCCAGCCAGAGGTCGTACACCGCCTCGTACGCGAGGAAGCCGACGAACCCGCCGGAGAGGATCTGCCGATCCGTCTCGGGGAACCCACGACGCGAGACGTCCGGGAACGCCGTGCGGATCCGGTCGACGACATCGCCGTTCTCGTTCCCGTCGCTCCCGTCGACCAAGTCGGCTGCGGGTCCGAGTCGCGTTACGTCCGTTCGGTCCGGGTGTACCGAGACGACCGCCTCGGGATCGTACCCGACGAACGAGTACCGGGCGTGTTCCTCCGCCTTCCCGCCGGCGGTGAACGCGCCGTCCGGGTCGGTCGAGGCCACTTTTTGGCCCGATTCGAGAAGGAACCCGTAGTCGCTCCCGCCGACCAGTGTCGTGTAGGCAGTCAGCGGCGTCGTTTCGGAGTCGAGCGACGCGGCAGCACGGACGACGACGGGCCGATCAGCGTCCGTGGCAAGATCGACGAACGATCGCCGCGAGCGGTCGAGTCGGGTCACGCGAACCCCACCTCGCTCCCCGCGTTGGCGACGAATCGGGCGACCGCGTTGTGGTCCTTCCGACCGTCAGGTAGTTCGACACCGGAGGCGACATCGACCGCGAACGGCTCGGCGACCCGAACCGCCTCGACGACGTTCTCCGGGGTGAGCCCCCCAGCGAGCACGATGGGTGTGGTGAGGCGCGCCCCCAACTCCCCCGTGTCCGCCCAGTCGTGTGTCTCACCGGTGCCTCCCGCGCCCGACTCGTCGGCCGAGTCGACGACGAGCGCGTCCGCCACTCCGTCGAACTCCTCGGCTCGTGCGGGGTCGTCGGCGTCGATAGCCAACAGTACTTTCCGCTCCGTCTCCGCGCGGATGAAGGACAGCTCGTCGGGAGTCCACTCCCCGTGAAGCTGGATCGCGTCCGGGCCAACAGTCCGAACGAGTTCGACCGCGCGCTCGGCCGAGGACGGCATCGTGACGAGCGTGGCCGTGACGAACGGCGGTACGCCCGCGAGCAGTTCGGCGGCTGTCGCGGGGTCGACCTCGCGCGGGGAGTCGACCGGGACCGCCGACACGACACCGACCGCGTCGGCTCCAGCGTCGACGGCGGCCGCGAGGTCCACGTCGCTCGTCAGCCCACAGATCTTCGCTCGGGCCATCAGTCGTCCTCCGGTCCTGTCGACGCGGTCGGGTTCGCCGATTCGGGTGTGTCCGGGTCGATCCCCGGATCGCCACACAGCGCCGCGAACTTCGCTGCGGCGTCGCCGGAATCGATCGCCTCGGCCGCGCGCTCGACGCCCGCCCGGAGAGAGTCGGCCTCGCCGGCGACGTAGATCGCTGCGCCGGCGTTGGCGAGGATCAGGTCGCGTTTCGGGCCCGTCACCGAGCCGTCAACGATCCCACGGAGGTCGGCCGCGTTCTCTTCTGGAGTCCCGCCGGCGACCGCCTCGATCGGGGCCGGGTCGAGCCCCAGCGTCTCCGGCGTGATCGTGAACTCCCGGACTGCCTCGCCGTTGACCTCGGCCGCGACGGTCTCGTCGTGGAGCGCGATCTCGTCCATGCCGTTCCCGTGGACGACGAGGGCGCGCTCGACGGGCATGTGTGCGAGCGCCCGAGCGATCTGTGGAACGAGGTCCGGGTCGTACACGCCAAGCACCTGCGCGTCGGCACCGGCGGGGTTCGTCAGCGGGCCGAGCACGTTGAACACCGTTCGCATTCCGAGTTCCTGTCGCGGACCGATGACGGCTTTCATCGCAGGGTGGAACACGGGCGCGAGCATGAACCCGATCCCGTCGTTCTCGATCGCGTTCTCGACGGCGGCCGGTTCGGCCTCCACGTCCGCGCCGGCGACCTCCAAGACGTCGGCGCTCCCGGAGGAGGAGGAAACGGAGTAGTTGCCGTGTTTGGCGATCGGAACGCCCGCACCCGCGGCGACGATCGCCGCTGTCGTCGAGACGTTGATCGTATCGTAGTCGTCGCCGCCGGTCCCACAGGTATCGACGAGTGGCTCTCGGGCCGGATCGATCGTGCGTGCGGCGTCGCGCATCCCTTTCGCGAACCCGGCTATCTCCGCTTCCGTCTCGCCTTTCGCCCGAAGCGCAGCGAGCAGCGCCCCGATCTGCGCTTCGGTCAACTCCTCGAAGACGAGCCTTGCCGTCTCGTGCGCCTCATCGACCGTCAGGTCCTCCCCGTTCGTGACGCGTTCGATCGTGTCGTGGATATCCATAGTATACACCAATGTATGGGTTCGTCTTGTGATGTACAAGTATGTACACTGATTTAACGTTGTCGGGGAGTGTGATGGGACGACCGTTCGGCGGCAGAAACGTAATAGGCTGGTCGTCCGCCGGGCAGAGCTCGATGGAGCCCGGGGAGGGTGACGGAATTATCTCCGAACCGGACGGAACTCAGCGGAGCGGGGTGGGCTCGTCGGACTCGACGACGAGTACCGGGACGTCGGCATCGTCGACGACGGTGTCTGTCGTGCACCCGAAGACGAACCGTCCTACCGTTCCGGTGGTCGGTGTGCCGACGACGACGAGGTCGTAGTACGGTGACTGGTCGACGATCTCCGCCGCGGCCGACCGGCCCTCAACGAGCCATCGGTCGGCGCGGTCGAACTCCCCGAGCCGAGTCTCCGCCGCGGTCAGGATCGCCTCCCCTCTTACGGTGTCGTCCTCCCGGCCGCCTGTCACCTCATCGCTACTTCCGATGGCGTCCGCATTGCTGGCTTCGGCGGGTCCGTCGGCATCGTCGTCGGCGTGACCGGTAGCCTCATCAGCCCCGTCCGAGGGGACCACGTGAAACAGGTCAACCCACGCGTCGGTCGTTTCGGCCACCGCCTTCGCGATGTCGACGGTCGCCCCGGAGTGTGGCCCGCCGGCCACGGCGACGAGGATCGACGAGACGCGATCCGGTCGCTCCGTGCGGTCGACTCCCTCGAGCGTGACCCGACTCGTGGTCGGTGCCGTCGCCGCCTCGTCGACGGCCGCCTCCAGCGACGGCGCGTTCCCGGACCGGCCGGCTCCACCCTTGCCGGCGATACCCTCGATAGTGGCGTCGTCCGGGGCCGCCTCGTCTCCCGAGCCGTCGGCGTCGCTCCCGTACATACGTATGCGTCAGACAGACGCATGATAAATCCTGTTGGTTTCGAGAGTCGACCGGACGGTCAGCCCCGACACCCCGGGACCGCCGACACCGTGTGTCGTCGACACGCACATCGTGGAGAACCTACGTCGTCGACACCCAACCGTCGCGAGACCCAACAGCCGCGAGACCCAACAGCCGCGAGACCCAACAGCCGCGAGACCCCCACGTCGTCCGCGGAGCCGTGCCGGTCGCTCGCGCCGGATCGGCACCATTTAAGCCGCCGTCGGTCCGCTTTCGAGACGGATGAAACTACACGAATATCAAGCGAAGGATATCTTCGCGGATGCCGGGATCCCGGTACCGGACTCCCGGCTCGCGACGACCGTCGAGGAGGCGCTCGACGCCGTCGACGAGATCGGCTATCCCGCCGCGATCAAGGCGCAAGTCCACGTCGGGGGGCGTGGTAAGGCGGGGGGGATCAAGATCGCTCCCGGCCGGGATGAGGCCGAGCAGTACGCCGAGGACATCCTCGGGATGGACCTGAAGGGGTACACCGTCGAGCGGGTTCTCGTCGAGGCTGGCGTCGATTTCGTCGACGAGCTGTACGTCGGCGTCACGATGGATCGCGGCGAGGGGAAGCCGGTCCTGATGGTGTCGACGGAGGGAGGCGTCGACATCGAGCAGGTCGCCGAGGAGACGCCGGACGCCATCGCCCGCGAGCACGTCGACCCCGCGTTCGGACTGCACCCGTATCAGGCAAGAAAAGTCGTCTACGAGGCTGGCGTCGATTCCGACGTGGCGCTCGACGTGGCGTCGATACTCTCGACGCTGTACGACCTGTACGAGGACAGTGACGCCTCCGAGATCGAAGTGAACCCGGTGATGATCACGAGCGATCGCGATGTCGTCGCCGCGGACGCCGTGATGAACATCGACGAGGACGCGCTGTTCCGACAACCCGAGCTCGCGGACCTCGCCGAGGAGTCCTACGAGGACGACCTCGAACGCAAGGCGGGAGAGTACGGCTTCGACTACGTCCGGCTCTCCGGTAACGTCGGCATCATCGGTAACGGCGCAGGGCTGGTGATGACGACCCTCGATCTGGTCGATCACTACGGCGGCACGCCCGCCAACTTCCTCGACATCGGCGGCGGCGCGAAGGCGGAGCGTGTCGCGAACGCGCTCGATATGGTCTTTTCCGATCCGAACGTCGACAGCGTGGTGTTCAACATCTTCGGCGGGATCACCCGTGGCGACGAGGTCGCGAAGGGGATCAACGAGGCGTTAGAGCGGTTCGACGAGATCCCGAAGAAGGTCGTCGTTCGGCTCGCCGGCACGAACGCGGCGGAAGGCATGGAGATCCTGAACACCGACCTCGTCGAGGTCGAAGAGACGCTGGAGGACGCGGTCCAGCGTGCGGTGAAGAACGCGGAGGAGGTGACCCAATGAGCGTATTCGTCGACGACGACACCAGAGTGGTGGTCCAAGGGATCACCGGCGGGGAAGGGAAGTTCCACGCCGAACAGATGATCGAGTACGGAACGAACGTCGTCGCCGGCGCGGTCCCCGGCAAGGGCGGTCAGGAGGCCGCGGGCGTCCCCGTCTACGACACGGTCGACGAGGCCGTCGAAGCCGAGGACGCGGACGCGTCAGTGATCTTCGTGCCGCCGCCGTTCGCCGCGGACGCGATCTTCGAGGCGCTCGACACGGACCTCGATCTGGCCGTTGCCATCACCGAAGGGATCCCGACCCAGGACATGGCGAAAGTGAACAAGCGACTCGGCGAGAGCGACACCCGCTTACTCGGTCCGAACTGTCCAGGTATCATCACGCCCGGCGAGGCCAAGCTCGGGATCTTACCCGGCAACATCTTCGCCGACGGTAACGTCGGGCTCGTCTCCCGTTCCGGGACGTTGACGTACCAGGTCGTCGATAACCTGACCGAGCGCGGGATCGGGCAGACGACCGCCATCGGTATCGGCGGCGACCCGATCATCGGGACCTCCTTCATCGACGCCTTGGAGGCGTTCGAGGCGGACGAGGAAACCGACGCCGTCGTGATGTGCGGCGAGATCGGCGGCGAGGACGAGGAGCAGGCCGCTCGCTTCATCGGCGAGCACATGGACACGCCCGTCGCGGGGTTCATTGCGGGACGTACCGCGCCACCGGGCAAGCGCATGGGCCACGCCGGCGCGATCGTCTCCGGCTCGGGTACGGGCACCGCACAGTCGAAGATCGACGCGCTCAACGACGCGGGCGTTCCCGTCGGCGATACGCCGGAAGAAGTCGCCGACCACGTCGAATCGTTCCTGTAGCCGTTGAAAGACGGGAATTCGGTTTTGATATCAGGTCTGATTACGTAGGAGCAAAGTTCAAATAAGCGGATACTCGTATACCTAGTATGAATTCGGATCCCGGGGACCGAGATGCCGGGATCGGAGACGGGAATTCGGACGTGACTCCCTCCGACAACGACGCGCCCGGATCGTGGGGGCAAGCGACGGAACCGACGGACTCGTCCGCCGACCGGTCGACGACGGCGGTTTCGGACCGCGTACTCGTCGTCGACGACGAGCCGGCCGCTGCCGACCTCGCCGCAACGTATCTCGAACGGCTCCTGGACGGCGTCGAGACAGTCACAGCATCGTCACCCGAAACGGCGATGGAGCGGTTACGGGACCACCCGATCGACTGCGTCGTCAGCGACCACGACATGCCCGGTGCGACGGGACTCGACCTGCTCGCGGACGTGCGTGCCGAGATCGGTGACCTGCCGTTCATCCTGTTCACGGGGAAAGGCAGCGAGGAGATCGCGAGCGAGGCCATCTCGGCCGGTGTCACCGACTACCTCCAGAAGGGTGGTGGGGCCGATGGGTACGAGATGCTCGCGAACCGCGTAGACAACGCGCTATCCCGACAGCGCGCCGAGGCCGACCTGCGAGCGATCAACCGCAAGGTCACCGCGATCCACGAGTTCGCGACCGAGGTTTCCACGGCCGAGTCGGTCGACGCCGTCTTCGAACGGGTCGTCGATGTCGCGGAACGGGTCTTGGAGTTCGACCGGTGTATCACGGCCCGCCGCGACGGCGAATACGTCCGTCCAGCCGCGCTCTCGGAGGGGGTTACCGTCGACGAGGTCCGACGCTTCGAGCTCGGTGAGGGGGTAGCCGGCCGGACCGTCGCCGAAGAGCGGACGTTCGTGATCGACGAACTGGACCGGTCGTCGGACGCGGATCCGGTCGCCGACGACATCGGCTCGGCGATCAGCGTCCCGATCGGCGGCCACGGCCTGCTTCAAGCGGTTTCCAGCTGCCCTGCCTCGTTCGACGAGACGGACGTGGAGTTCGCGGAGCTGGTCACGACGCACGCCTGTGAGGCGATCGACCAGATCGAGACCGAGAACGCACTTCGGGCGGAGCGGGACCGATTGGCCGCGCTGTTCGACAACGTGCCGCTCCCAATCGCACGGATCGTTGTCGACGCCGACGGGACACAGCACCTCGACGAGACGAACGACGCGTTTGGGGCGACGTTCGGACACTCGTCGGCGGACAGCGGGTACGAGGAGACCCGTGAGGCGATCACTCCGGAGCATGCCGACCGAGTCGCCCCCGACGTGTTCGAGGGCGACGATCCGATCCGCGAGGAGGTCCAACGGCGGACGGTCGACGGTGTCCGGGATTTCCTCCTCAACGGGATCCCGGTGAGCCGATCCGAAGGAAAGATCGTGTACAGCGTGTACGCCGACATCGACGATCAAAAGCGCGTCGAACGGACACTGAAGGGGCTCCACGAGGCGACACGAGAGATGTTTCGCGGGGAGGACCGCGAAACCGTAGCCAACGTGGCCGCTCGGGCGGCGATCGACACGCTCGGATTTCCGAACAGCGGCGTCCGGCTATACGACCCCGAGTCCGGGACGCTCCACCCGACCGCCATAACGGAGGAGGCAACCGATGCTGTCGGGGAGCACCCGCCGATCGGTCCCGGTGACGGGACGGTCTGGGAAACGTTCGAGCAGGGTGAGGCCACGGTGATCGACGACATCGATGCGTCGACAACCGAGATCGAGTACGGCGACCTTCGGAGCCTTCTCGTCGTGCCTCTCGGCGATCACGGCGTGATGCCGCTGGGCTCACGCGAGCGCGGGTTCTTCGATGAACACGACGTCCAGCTCGCCAGAGTTCTCGCTGCGAACGTCACCGTCGCGCTCGACCGTGCCGAACGCACCGAGCAGCTCCGGGAGCGTGATGCGGAACTGCAGCGCTCGCTCGACCGGCACGAGAAGTTCGCCGCCGTGATCTCTCACGACCTCCGAAACCCACTTACGGTCGCGAGCGGTCGGGTCAGACTCCTCCGCGATCGGGTCGACGAGACCAACGACGAGGCGCTCACCGAGATCGAGCATATCGAGACCGCTCACGACCGGATGGCGGAGCTCATCGACGACGTCCTAACGCTCGCCCGCCAGGGCCGAACAGTCGATACTGCCGAGTCTGTAGACCTCGCGGCGGCCGCTCGGGAAGCATGGGAGACCGTCGACACCGATGGAGGCGTTCTCGAAACGCCCGATTCCGACGTGATGATCGAGGCGGATCCGGAGCGACTCCGGACGCTCTTGGAGAACCTGTTTCGGAACTCGATCGAGCACGGCTCACGAGGAGGCGGATCGGGCATGGACGGGTCGTCCGGCGTTACCGTCACGGTCGAAGCGCTTCCGGACGGGTTCGCCGTCAGCGACGACGGTCCCGGCTTCGATCGGATCGACCCGAGCGAAGCGTTACAGCGCGGTGTTACAAGCGCTGAGAGTGGTTCCGGGTTCGGCCTGGCGATCGTCGGAGAGATCGCCGAGGCACACGGCTGGCGGACCACGGTCGCGGACGACGACGGCGCGCGCTTCGAGTTCTGCCCCGAGGAGTGACATCGAGCTCGGAACCGTGGAAGCGTGAACGTCGGATCGGTCGTGCGCAGTTTCCGCACACCCGGACCACGGTTATGCCGACATCGCACGACGGATCGATATGGACGACGACGCCCGCGACCGACTCGAACCGCTTCCGCCGAGCGCCAAGCTGGTATACTACGTGCTCGACACGGAGGGGCGGTTCGACCAGACTGGACTGGCAGACGAGACTCGGCTTTCCACTCGAACGGTTCGGTTCGCGATCGAGAAGCTCGTCGGTGTCGGACTCGTCGAGGAGGGACTCTGCCCGACGGACGCCCGACGGTCGGTGTACCGGGCCGTCGACCCCGCCGGCTCGGACACGGGTTCCGATTCGGACTCCGAGGCCAGCAGCGCCCACTCGGCGGTCGTTGCCGAGGACTGAACACGAGACCAGGGGTCGGCGCGCGAGCGCCGGCCGTGTCCCCGTCCTTCGGACCGCCGCGCTTTTGCCCGCCGACCCGGTAGAACAGGTAACTAATGGCGACGTACCACATCGAGACGTACGGCTGTACGTCAAACCGGGGTGAGAGCCGTGCGATCGAACGTGCCCTCCGCGACGGCGGCCACCGCCCGGCCGACGGGCCAGCCGACGCCGACGTCGCCATCCTCAACAGCTGTACGGTCGTCGAGAAAACGGAACGGAACATGCTCCGGCGTGCGGCGGAACTCGACGAGGAGACCCCGGGCGACCTCGTCGTGACCGGGTGTATGGCGCTTGCACAGGGAGACGAGTTCCGCGAGGCCGGCATCGACGCCGAGGTGCTCCACTGGGACGAGGTGCCGGCCCACGTGCTCAATGGGGAGTGTCCGACACACACGCCCGATACGGAGCCGATCCTCGACGGTGTCGTCGGGATCCTCCCTATCGCCCGCGGCTGTATGAGTAACTGTTCGTACTGTATCACGAAGTTCGCGACCGGCCGGGTCGACTCCCCTTCGGTAGAAGAGAACGTCGAAAAGGCCCGCGCACTGGTCCACGCCGGCGCGAAGGAGATCCGCGTTACCGGCCAGGACACGGGCGTATACGGTTGGGACACCGGTGACCGGAAGCTGCCCGAGTTACTCGACCGTATCTGCGACATCGACGGCGAGTTCCGCGTCCGGCTGGGGATGGCGAACCCCGGAGGGATCCACGGGATCCACGACGAGCTGGCGGACGTGTTCGCCCGCAACGAGAAACTGTACGACTTCATCCATGCGCCCGTCCAGTCCGGTTCCGACGGCGTGTTAGCCGACATGCGCCGTCAACACCGCGTCGAGAAGTTCCGTGAGGTCGTCGCGGCGTTCGACGACCGGCTCGATCACTGGACGCTCTCGACCGACTTCATCGTCGGCTTCCCGACCGAAGACGACGAGGATCACGAGCGGTCGATGAGGCTCCTCGAAGAAGTCCGTCCCGAGAAGATCAACGTCACTCGCTTCTCGAAGCGTCCCGGGACTGACGCGGCCGACATGAAGGGGCTCGGCGGCACGATCAAGAAGGAACGCTCGAAAGCGATGTCGGCACTGAAGATGGAGGTCGTCGGGGAGGCGTACGAGGCGATGGTTGGCGAGCGGTACGAAGTGCTCGTCGTCGAGGAGGGAACCGGCGACTCCGTGAAGTGTCGTGATCCCGCCTACCGACAGGTGATCGTTCGGAACGCGGGCGACCGGGGAGTCGAGGTCGGTGACCTCCTCACCGTCGAAGTGACGAGTCACAACACTGTGTACGCGTTCGGTAACCCGGTCGACAGGGCTGGCCCGGCATCGGTCGAGCCCACGAGCATGGACCCGGCATCGTCGCCATAGGACGGGTCGTTGGTGTACGCCGCATCAGCACTGGAAGCCGCGAGCGAGTGCGCACCCTCCAGCGACCGCCGCTCAGTACGACGCAGCGCGCTTGTCGAGGCCCGCCTCGGCGATGTCCTCCCCGTCGACGGAGGTACGGAGCACGTCCATGCCGTCGTCACGGTCGATCCCGAAGTTCGTCGCGTACAGGTCTTCTAACTGCTCGTACTCGGCGTCCGTGATCGGCGGGACGCCGCTGGCGTCACTCCACTCGGCGATGTCGCCGGCGTCCCGGAACGTGGGGGTGACCGAGGCGACCTCGTCGTGTGCGAGCAGCCACCGGATCGCGGCCTGGCTCAGCGTCCGGGCACCCTCGTCGCCCTCCGGGTCCTCAAGGAAGCGGATCGCCTCCACCTTCTCCCAGCCCGCCTCGTACCACTCTTTCGGTCGGTGTGACCGGTGGTCGCCGTCCTCGAGGACGGTGTCGGGCGTGACCTGCTCGTTGAGCAGCCCCGAGGAGTGCGGCACGCGCGCGATGACCGACGTCTCCGAACCGGTCTCGCGGACCGTGTCGATGAAGTGGCGACCCGGCTCCTGCTCGAAGAGGTTGAAGACGGTCTGGACCGCGTCGAACTCGTCGTACTCCACGGCGGCGTCGCCCTCAGCGAGCCAGCCGATCGAGGGGCCGAGCGCCCAGCCGAGCGCCCGGACGCGCCCTTCTGCCTTCCATTCGCGGAGGAGGTCACGCACCTCGGGCGTCACCTCGCTCACGTTCGCGTTGTGGAGCTGGAGGACGTCGACGTAGTCCGTATCGAGTCGGTCCAGCGAGGCCTCGAACGCCTCCGTGAGATACCCCTCGTCCAGCTCTTTGGGGAGTTCCCCGTGGCCCGCCTGCGGGTTATCGTAGAAGTCGTACCCGATCTTCGTCGACAGCGTTACTTCGTCACGACGGCCCGCGATCGCCTCGCCGACGATCCGCTCGCTGTCGCCGTGACCGTACACGTCGCCGGTATCGATGTACGTGACGCCGGCGTCGAGCGCAGTCTCGACCATTTCGACCGCCTGCTCGTCCGAGCGATCCCCCCACCAGTCGGTGCCGACGACCCACGCGCCGAAGCCTATCTCCGACACCTGGACGCCGGAGTTACCGAGTTCGCGGAACTGCATGCGTCTCGATTAGTGGCGGGTACACTTATCCGGCCCGGTCGACCCCGAGGGTTGGTGATCCCCGACGAGTGTGCGCCGGCGACGGGCTGCACACAACCGAACCCATTTGTGGGTCGGCACCGAACGATGAACGATGACAAAGCGACACGTGTCCCTACCGGACGCCACGGAGGCGTCGGTTCAAGCGTTCGTCGACGAGGTGGACGAGCGACTCGCCTCCGAGGAGGACACCTGTGAGGTCGTTCGGGACACGCTGATCGACTTACACGGCGACCGCGACCGCTGGGAGGCGTGGCAGAACGGTGCCG
>LFFM01000601.1_pt1 | contig 25443 bp, 25 predicted proteins | sample 643131 | NCBI WGS metagenome assembly LFFM01 (sample SAMN03777445, study PRJNA286221) | soda lake metagenome | biome: soda lake; feature: Kulunda steppe; material: water; isolation source: sample Tc-Br brine of Tanatar trona crystallizer | place: Russia: Kulunda steppe | collected 2011-07
GATTATCTGTAGGTGGTCCTCGTAATTTACATACTTGACCTATTAGGATTATCTGTAGGTGGTCCTCGTAATTTACATACTTGACCTATTAGGATTATCTGTAGGTGGTCCTCGTAATTTACATACTATCCTAGTTGGAGACGAGCTACTCGTGGAGCCAGTCGTACCATTCACCGAGGTCGACAAGTTCGTTCTCGGTGCCATCTGTCCCGTACTGGTGAAAGACTTCATCTACCGTTCGGGCAAGTCCTTCAGGATCAGTGTCAGGTAGCGTCTGGTCGTAGTATAGGAGTATCCCCGCGTGGTCGTACTCCGAGTGAAGTGCTTCGAAATCTTTCGCGTTGTTCGAGAGGAGAACGACTCCGTTCTCGGCACACCACTCCAGTAGTTTCACATCTTGGGTATGCTCACCGAACCGATCTTTCGCCTGTGCGACCCCGTGGCCACGCTCTATGAGAACCCGCTCGAACACACGGCCGACGTGTTCGTCGAGAAGAATCCGAACGCCAGTCACCGCACGGTCTCTTTCGGCTTCAGCGACGTTTCGCGGATTTTCTCGAACGCTTCCGCGTTTTCGCGTTCGTATTCACGCATCTCTTCTACGTGATCGTAATAATACGAGAGTGCCTCATAGACGGTCGAAAGGGAGAGGTCGAATTGATCGGCCGCGGCTGCCGGTGTTTGGCCACCGTCGATCACTCGTGCTGCGACGTGGCGGACACCAATGCGGGTTCCATCGATCCGTGGCTCCCCGCCGAGAATGTCTCCGTCACGTGTGATGGTCATAAACGAAGGTAAGCCGCCTGCTCGTTTATATCTTTTCGGCACCGTGCCGATGAGAGTGAGGTACCACGACAGCCGAAATGACTGTCGGATACGTGCTTTCACTTCCACCGAGCCCACTAGTAGAAACTCGCCCAGTAGTGTTTCGGGCGTATATTATGGCTCACTCTGGGGGTCTGAGAGCGTCTCCATCTCCTGATCCGATACCGCATCGGCGTTTCGTCCCGCTGTCTCCTGACTCGGCCGTCATGTCGATCCACCGATATATCTGACAGTACCAGCTCTCCTTCGCTCGGACCGATCCTATTGGTCCTCGTCCGCTTTGACGACGACGACGGGCATCGGCGCCTGCCGAACCACTCGCTCGGCAACGCTTCCGAGCGCGAGCCGTGTGATGCCGTCCCGTCCGTGGTTACCGATAACGACTTGATCGAAGTCCCCTTCGGAGGCGTAACCCACGATATACCGGATCGGATCGCCGAACTCGTGGGCGGTTTCGATTTCGACGCCGAGCGACGTGGCCCTCTCGTGGGCCGTCTCGAGCAGTTCGTCGGCCCTCCGATCCTCCTCTCTCTTCCAGTCCGCGAAGCTTCCGCCGGCGATGAGTCGGTTCTGCCCGGTCGCGACGTTGCTGACGTACAGCGCCGTGATCGTCGCGTCCTGGTGGGTGCGGCAGGCGTGTTCGAGGGCCGCCATGGATGGGTCGGACCCGTCGATAGGGACGAGGACTCTCATACATCGACCGAACGCTCCGCCGCGATTAAAGAACTTTTCACGGTCGACGTTCGTACGGAACGTCCGGAGCTCCACTGCGGCAAGCGATCGAAATCCGAAAGTCCACTCGTAATACGTGCCTTTCTACTTATACATTCCTTTTTGTAACCTTTTTTGAAAATAAAAACCCAAATCGAATATATTTTATATAAGACTCGGAGAAAGCTGAATATGGAAAAAGAGCTCGAGCGGGATCTGGGTCTCGTCTCGGTCGTTGCCATCAGTACGGGCGCGATGATCGGGAGCGGGATCTTCGTTCTCCCCGGGATCGCGATGGCGGAGTCCGGTCCCGCGGTGATCCTCGCGTTCGCACTCGCCGCTCTGTTGGTATTTCCCGCCGCGTTGAGCATCTCCGAACTCGGCACGGCCATGCCCGATGCGGGGGGCGATTACGTCTTCATCGAACGCGGGATGGGTCCCGCCGCCGGGACGGTCGCCGGGCTGGGGACCTGGCTCATGTTGATGTTCAAAGGCGCTTTGGCGCTCGTCGGTGGGATGTTCTATCTCGACGTGCTGTTGACGCTGCCGAGCCACGTCTCCGTCGCCGTCGCCGTCGGGACGGCACTCGTTTTGATCAATCTCGTCGGCGTCAAACAGACCGGCCAACTGCAGTCGGTCATGGTGATCGTACTCATCGTCATCCTCTCGGCGTTCGTCATCGCCACGATCACCCGCGTCGAAAGCGCCCAGTACAGCCCCTTTTTCACTCGCGGGTACGGGGGACTCGTCACCGCGACGACGACGGTGCTCGTCTCCTATGCGGGGGTGACCAAGATCGCGGCGGTCGCAGAGGAGATCGAAGACCCCGGTCGGAACCTCCCGCTCGGGCTGTTCGTTTCCCTCGTTTTGACCGCGTTTCTTTACGTCCTCATCGTCTTCGTGTTGGTCGGCACGGTCGACGCCCAACAGCTCGCCGACTCGAACATCCCGATGGTCGACGCCGTCGAAACGCTCACCTGGAGCGATTCCTTCGCTCTCAGCGCCACACAGCTGGCGTTTCTCGCGGTCGCCGCGATCGTCCTGGCCGCGGTCCTCGCGTTGGTTTCGACCGCCAACGCTGGCGTGCTGACGGCGTCCAGATATCCGCTGGCCTTGAGCCGGGACGACCTGCTTCCCGAGCAGTTCTCGTACGTCCACCCGAAGTTCCAGACGCCGGTCGTCGCGATCCTCTCGACCGGCGGTGCGATGCTTTTCATAATCGTCGCCCTGCCCGTCGAGGACATCGCCAAGACAGCCGGCGCGTTCCAGATCCTCGTGTACGTCCTCGTCTGTGCCGCGCTGATCGCCTTTCGCGAACGGGGGCTCGAATGGTACGATCCCGATTTCAACGCGCCGTGGTACCCGTGGGTCCAGCTGTTCGGGATCGTCTCGGGCGTCTACATCATCTCACAGATGGAGCTGTTACCCCTCGTCGGGGCGGTCGGGATCGTCGTGTTCGGTCTGGCGTGGTATCTGTGGTACGCGGGAGACCGCGTCGAGCGCGAAGGCGTCGCCGTCGACGTGGCGCGCCGACGGGCGGGCCGACAGTTCGTCGCCGGCACGGAACGACAGCTCAACGCCGGTACGGCGGCCGACGGGGAGATCCTCATCGCGCTACGTGGGGATGCGAGCCGGCTCGAGGAGAACCGGTTGCTCGAGACCGCCGTCCCGATCGCACGGACGAGAGACAGCCCGATCCGGATCATCCGGTTCGACGAGGTCCCCGACCAGTATCCGCTCGATCAGGCGACGGGACAGACCGCGGAGGACGTCGAGTTCGAAAAGCGGACCGACGAACTGGCGAGGGGATACGACGTCGAGATCGAAGTCGGCGAGATCGTCAGCCACGACACCAAACACGCCGTCGTCAACTACGCCGAGCGGACCGGCGTCGATCTGTTGCTCACTCAGTCCGATCCCGTCAGCCGTCTCCGGACGCTCTTCGGCAGGGACACGGACTGGATCATGAACCACGTCCCGTGTGACGTGGTGTTCCTCCAGCCCGGCAAGCTGCAGTCGCTCTCCGAGATCGCGATCATCACCGACAGAAGCCCGTTCAACGATCCGCTGAAGGTCGAACTCTCGGACGCGATCGCGAGCGCGACCGGCGGATCGATCCGGTTCGTCTTCGCCGCGGGCGAAAACCCCTCCGAACAGTATCTCGAAACCGTCCGGGAGTACCACGAAGAGCTCGACGCCAGGTGCTCCGTGCCGGTTTCGGGAGCGATCGTCGAGACGGACGACATCGATGCCCTGATCGCGACGCTCGATTCCGCGGACATGGTGATGTTGACCACGGTTACGCACCGACGGCTGCCCGACCTGATCTTCAGCCAGCGATCCGATCGGGTGGCTGCGAGACTCGAGATACCGGTGCTTTTCGTCCACTCTCACAGAAGCCGGCGGAAGACGTTCCTCGAACCGATCATCGATCGGATCCTCTTTCGGAACTGATCGCTGTCGCGCTCCGTCGGGCCGATCCGTGTCGGAGCCTCCCGACCCCGGATGTATACAGTTTTATTAGAGCGTTCCCGTTCTATGGCAGTATGTCTACCTCCGAGACGGGCCGTGAACAGTGGTCGACGCGGATCGGGTTCGTCCTCGCCGCCGTCGGAAGCGCGGTCGGGCTCGGCAATATCTGGCGCTTTCCGTTCGTGACCGGGGAGGCGGGTGGGGCCGGGTTCCTCTTCGTGTACCTCCTCTTCGTCGCCTTGATCGGGCTTCCGGCGATCCTCGTCGAGTTCGTCGTCGGCCGACGGACGCGGCTCAATCCCGTCGGCGCGATGCAGCAGATCGGGCAGGGTATCTGGCGATACGTCGGCTGGATCTTCGTCGTGACGACGTTCGTCATCATGTCCTACTACAGCGTGATCGCGGGCTGGACGATCCGGTATACGATTCTCGGTCTTGAGGACGGCTACGCGGCTGACCCGGTCGCCGCCAACGAACAGTTCGGGGCTCTGGCCCAGGGGACCGATGCCATGGCCTTTCACGCGCTGTTCCTCCTGGCGATCGTCGTCATCGTCGGGTTCGGGATCCGCCGGGGGATCGAACTCGCGGTCAAGATCATGGTTCCCGCGATCATAGCGATCGTCGTCGGACTCGCCGCCTGGGCGGCCACCCTCGAGGGCGCGAGTGCGGCCTATCGCTACTATCTCTGGCCCGATTTCGGCGTGATCGCGGCCGAGTGGACGTCGATCCTCCCCTCCGCCGCCGGACAGGCCTTCTTTACGCTCTCTTTGGGTTTCGGGATCATGATCACCTACGCGTCGTATCTCGGTGAGGACCGAAACCTCGCCGAGGACGGCGTCGCCATCATCGGGCTCGATACCGCGATCGCGTTCGTCGTCGGGCTGATCGTCTTCCCGATCCTCTTTACCGCCGGGATCGACCCGGGCGCACCGGGTGTCGGGGCGATCTTCGTCACGCTGGCGGCGGCGTTCGGTGAACTCGCCGCCGGCGGCCTCGTCGGCGCGGTCTTTTTCGGAACCGTCGTGATCGCCGCCCTCTCGAGTGCGATCAGTCTCACCGAGGTCGTCGTCGCCTACGCGATCGACGAGCTCGGGATTCCCCGGTTCCGGGCGACAGCGCTGGTCTGTGGCGGGATATTCGTTCTCGGCCTCGCGCCCGCCTACGATCTCGTACTGCTCGAGCTGTACGACGGCTTCGCCGACGGCGTGTTGCTCATCCTCGGCGGACTGTTGATGAGCACCTACGTCGCCTGGCGGTGGTCCGACGAGGCGATCGAGGAGCTCTCGCGTGGCATCGGTCCGCTCGGATCGCTCGGTACCTACTGGATCTGGACGGTTCGGATCCCTGTCGTCGTCGTGTTGCTCGTCTCGCTGGCGCTCGGCATCATCGAATACGCCGGGTTCCTCGGTGACGTGTTCCTCCCGTGGCTGGGGGTCTAGAGGCCCGGGCAGCGGCGTCGACCGTCGTTCTCTCTGGCTGGGATTTTTATACTCCTCGCGAGCAGTCCTTACCGAATGGTTTCGGTCGTGGTCGCCCGGACGGTGAGCGAGCTGCCGCCGTTGACGGCCGAGATTCTGCTGATGTTCGCCATCATCGGGCTGGCGCTCGTGCTTTTCGTCACCGAGCCGCTCCCGATAGACGTCGTCGCGATCGGTATTATGTTCACGCTCGTTGCTCTGGGGCCGTGGACGGGTGTCGATCCGGCGACCGGGATCGGCGGGTTCTCGAGTACGGCGACGGTCACCGTTCTCGCGATGTTCGTCCTCAGCGAGGGGATCCGTCGGTCCGGCCTGATAAATATCATCGGCAACGAGATCGCCGAGCGGTACGGAAACAGTCCCTACAAACAGCTGCTTGCAGTGCTCGGACTTTCGGGAGGAACGGCCGGTTTCATCAACAACACGCCGGTCGTCGCCGTGATGATCCCGATGGTGAACACGCTCTCGAAAAAGACCGGAATCTCCCCCTCGAAACTGCTCATGCCGGTCTCGTACGTCGCAATGCTGGGCGGCATGCTGACGCTCATCGGCACTTCGACGAACATCCTCGCGTCTGACGTCTCCGCGCGGCTCATCGATCGGCCCTTTTCGATGTTCGAGTTCACACAACTCGGCGCGCTCGTTCTCGTGACGGGCGTGGTCTATCTGGCGACGGTCGGCCGGCTGTTGATCCCCGAACGCATCGAGATGAGCGAGGAGCTGATCGAGGGCTTCGAGATGACGGAGTATCTGACCGAGGTTGTCGTCACGGCCGAATCGCATCTGGTCGGTAAGACGGTCGACGAGTGTTTCACCGAACTCGACGTCGACGCCGACGTCGTCCAGCTGGTCCGGAACGATCGGGTCTTCACCGAACCGCTTGCCCGCAAGGAGGTCCGTCCCGACGACGTTCTCGTCCTCCGGACCGATCAGGAGAGTCTGGTCACGCTCATCGAGACGGAGGGACTGGAACTCGCTCCCGACGCCGAAGTCACCGAGGACCGATTGCGGGCAGAGGAGGAGGCGATCGAACCCGAAACCGAACAGCGACTCGTCGAGATAGTCATCTCCCCGGAAGCGACGATCCTCGGGGAGACGCTCGAGTCGCTGAACTTCCGGCATCGATACGACGCGACGGTGCTGGCGTTGCGGCGCGGCGGCGAGATCATCCACGCGCGGATGGACGAACGACGGCTTCGGGGCGGCGATACGATGCTCGTGCAGGCCTCCGAGGAGACCGTCCAGCGGCTCGCGAACGATCGCGACTTCATTCTCGCACAGGAACTGACGCTTCCGGATTTCCGGTACAACCGCATCCCGGTCGCGCTCGGGATCATCGCTGCCGTCGTCGCCGTCGCGGCCCTCGATATCCTCCCGATCGCGATAAGCGCGCTCGGCGGGATCGTCGCCATGGTCGCGACGGGCTGTGTTCGTCCCACCGAGGTGTACAGTTCGGTCGATTGGAGCGTGATCTTCCTGCTTGCGGGTTTGATCCCCCTCGGCGTCGCCATGGAGCGGACCGGGACCGCCGAGTGGCTCGCCGAGGCGATCCTCGTTTTCACCGTCGCGCTCTCGCCGGCGATCGTGTTGGGACTGTTCTATCTGTTCACCGCGCTCGTCACGAACGTCGTCAGCAACAACGCGAGCGTCGTCCTCATGATCCCGGTCGCCATCGAGGCCGCCGAAGCGATCGGCGCCGACCCGTTCACGTTCGTTCTCGCGGTGACGTTCGGCGCCTCGACGGCGATGCTCACCCCGATCGGCTATCAGACGAACCTGATGGTGTACGGCCCGGGCGGGTACAAGTTCAGTGACTTCTTCCGGGTCGGCGCGCCGCTGCAACTGCTTTTGACCGTCGTGACGACGCTCGGGTTGCTGTACATCTGGGGTATCTGAGGGGATTCCGCCCCGACGCGGGAGCGACGAGTGGACATGTATTTGCCCCTCGAGGTCGAGATAGGAACTGTTGGATGATCGAGCTACTGTTGCTTCTCGTCGGCGTCGGCGTCGCCTGTTTCGTCGCGTACAACGTCGGTGGGGCGACCACGGGTCCCGCCTTCGCCCCCGCGGTCGGCGCGAGCGTCATCACGAAAACGATCGCCGCCGGGCTCATGTCGGTGTTCTTCTTCGTCGGCGCGTGGACGATCGGGCGCCGCGTCGTCGACACGCTCGGCCAGGAGCTGGTCCGCGACCCGGCCGTGTTCACCCTCCCGGCCAGCATTGTCGTACTGTTCTTCATCGGTGGAGCGCTCTTCGTCGGGAACGTTTTCGGCGTCCCGGCCTCGACGTCGATGACCGCGGTCGGATCGATCGCCGGGCTGGGGCTGGCATCCGGCCAGCTGAACTGGGCCGTGCTGGGCGAGATCGCCTCGTGGTGGATCGTCGCGCCGGTCATCGGTTTCTGGGTCTCCGGGATGATCGGTCGGTATTTTTACGTCTACATCGACAACCTCATCGCCATCAATCAGACCGAGGGCCCGCTCGTGGAGATCGACCGCAGTGGCGGGCTCCCCCGCCCCGTCTCCGGCCCCGGAACGACGCGCCGTGAGCTATACGGGTCGGGTATCGTGATCGGTATCGGCTGTATCATGGCGTTCAGTTCCGGCACGAGCAACATCGCAAACGCCGTGGCACCGCTGGTCGGCAGCGGCCAGCTCGATATGAACGTCGCGATCGCGATCGGCTCCGTCGCGGTCGCGATCGGCGCCTTTACGATCGCCCGTCGAACCATGGAGACGCTCGGCAACGATATCACACATCTTCCGTTGACGGCGGCGATCGTGGTCGCGACGATCAGCTCGGTGCTCGTCATCGGGCTCTCCTCGATCGGGATCCCCGCCAGCTTCGTCGTCATCGCGACCATGTCGATCGTCGGCCTGGGTTGGGGACGAGCGACCCGGACGACCAAAGTCGCAGAAAGCGTCCGTGGCGAAGAAACTCCCCGTGCGTCCGTCGGGGCACTGACTGCCGACGAGGGAACCGCAACTGTCGGCGACCCGACGATCTCCGAAACGACCGATCCGGAACCGATCGGCGAGGAGAGTCCAGAGGAGGTGCCCTCGGCGTCGGATCTCTTCGATCCCTCGACCACTGCCCGCGTCGTGATCATGCAGAACGTCGTCCCCATCGTCGCGACTGTCGGCTCTTACGTGACGTTTCTGGTCATCTTCGCCGTTCGCTGACGTCCTCCCACGACGGCAGAGGGATCGGTCCGGACGGGCCCCGACCCGAAGCGACCGATATATATATCAGCGCGATTCGTTCGTGAACTGTGTCGAGTGATCCGGTTCACGGCGTCGATACCGACGCCCAGACGCGGTGTGCTCACTACCGAACCGACGAGGACGTGGTCGCGATCAGGTTCGGCTGCTGTGGAGAGTACTACGCCTGTTTTAAATGCCACGACGAACTCGCCGATCACGCTCCGGAACCGTGGCCCGAGCGCCGCCGTGGGGAACCGGCCGTCCGTTGCGGCGTCTGTGGGACCGACCTGACCGCCTCGGAGTATATGAACACGGACGAATGTCCGGAGTGTGGGGCCCAGTTCAACTCCGGCTGTGCCGACCACTACCACCTCTATTTCGCGTGGATGGGTTCGACCGATACCGAATGAGGGCCGAGAATTAAAAAGGGAACGCGGAGATCGTGGGTGGGGTTTTCAACGCCTGCGCCCGGAGCCCTCGTATGGACCCGGAGGACCTCGAATGGCTGACGCTGGACTCGGAAACCGATTACACCTGCCCCGGATTCGACGTCGTCCGGGACGACGTCCGACTGCCGGACGGGACCGAAACCGATTTCCACTACGTCTCGGAGTCGCCCTCGGTCGTCGTGTTGCCGTTCACGGAGGACGGCGACGTAGTCGTCATCCGCGAGTGGCGCCAGGCCGTCGACCGGGTGAACTACGGGCTCCCCGCGGGCGGACTGGAGGACGACGACACCGACCTCCGAGCGGCTGCCAGACGTGAGCTCCGTGAGGAGACCGGCTACGAGGCCGGCGCGGTTGAGCAAATCGCCACATACGAACCCGCAAACGGGCTCTTCGATTCCGTGTTCCACTACGTCGCCGCCCACGGCTGTGAGCCGAACGCGACACAGTCGCTCGACGAGAACGAGTCGATCGCCGTCGAAACGACGACGTTCGAGGAAATCAGAGGGCGGGCGGCCGTCGGCGATCTCAGGGACGGCCGTTCCGCGCTGGCCGTGTTACAGTACGCGGTCCGAACTGAAAATCGGGAGTGAGCGACTAGTCTTCGATCTCGACGGTCTCGATCTCGACGTCCTCGCGTGGGTCGTCGTTGCGACCGGTCGGGACCGACCCGATCTCCTCAACGACGTCCATCCCGTCGATCACCTGTCCGAAGACGGCGTGTTTGCCGTCCAGGTGGGGCTGTGCGCCGAGCGTGATGAAGAACTGGCTGCCGTTCGTGTTCGGTCCGGAGTTGGCCATCGAGAGGATCCCCGGCCCGTCGTGTGTGAGATCGTCGTGGAACTCGTCGTCGAACTGGTAGCCGGGACCGCCGCGGCCGGTTCCGGTCGGATCTCCGCCCTGGATCATGAAGTCGTCGATGACCCGGTGAAAGACGATCCCCTCGTACAGCGAATCGCCCCGTATCTCGCCGGTTTCGGGGTCCTCCCACGTGTTCGTTCCGACGTCCGGGTCGGCGTTCGCCGCCGGGTCGTGACGCGCCAGGTTGAGGAAGTTCTCGACGGTTTTCGGGGCTCGCTCTTCGAACAGTTCCACGGTGATGTCGCCGTGGGTCGTTCGGAGCGTGATAGTCGGATTGTCGGGATTCTCGATGTCTCTGCCGTTGCTCATACGGACAGATCGGGCGGGCCTCGCAAAAGACTGCCGACTCTCGTTGCGGACCGCCCGTCGCTTTTCCGGCTTCCGTCCGTTTTTGCGCCGGCCGACCGAACCGTCGGTATGGAGACCGCCGTCGTCTGGTTTCGCGATGACCTCCGCGTGACGGACAACCCGACGCTCGCCGACGCCGTCGATGCGGCCGATCGCGTCGTTCCACTGTACGTGTACGACCTCTCACGGTACGGTGAAAGCGAGTACGGTCCCGAAAAGACCGGGCGACACCGGGCGCGGTTTCGACGGGAGTCCGTCCTCGACCTCCGGGAGTCCGTCGGGACGTTGGGCGGTGAGCTGTTCGTCCGCCGCGGCGATCCGGCCGAAATAGTTCCGAGTGTCGCCGAATCGGTCGGCGCCGAGGCGGTGTACGCCCAGACGAAACCGGCAACCGAGGAGCTGCGGACCGAGAACGCGGTTCGGAACGCCCTCGAGGATCGGAACGTCACGCTCGAACGACGCTGGACGCACACGCTGTATCATCTGAAGGAGCTTCCGACGCCGTACGACGCGATCGACGACACGTTCACGCCCTGGCGAAAGGCGGTCGAAGCCGAATCGAGCGTCCGGGAACCGATCGAAGCGCCCGGCAGCGTTCGGACGCCCGAGGGACTCGCTCCCGGTTCGATACCGACGCTTACCGAACTCGGCCTCGGGGAGCCGCCCGGGGACGACCGGGCAGTCCTCCGGTTCGAGGGCGGCGAAACGGCGGGCAAAGCCCGGGTACAGCGCTACGTCTGGGACGGCGACTATCTCCGAAACTATAAGAAGACCCGAAACGGGCTACTCGGTCCGAACTACTCCTCGAAGCTCTCACCGTGGCTCGCGGCGGGCTGCCTCTCGCCGCGGTGGATTCACCGGGAGGTCGACCGCTACGAGACCGAACGGGTCTCCAACGAGGACACCTACTGGCTCGTCTTCGAACTCGCCTGGCGGGACTTCTTTCAGTTCCAGTTTCTCAAACACGGTGAGTCGTTCTTCACCCCCGGCGGGATCAGGGACGCAGACGTCGAATGGGGCCACGATCGGACGGCGTTCCGGCGGTGGGCCGACGGCGAGACGGGGATCCCGTTCGTCGATGCCAATATGCGAGAGCTGAACCGCACCGGCTACATGTCCAATCGCGGCCGTCAGAACGTCGCTTCCTTTCTCGTCGACGCCCTCGGCGTCGACTGGCGGTGGGGGGCCGCCCACTTCGAGGCGAAACTCGTCGATTACGACGTCGCCTCGAACTGGGGCAACTGGGCGTATCAGGCCGGCGTCGGGAACGACTCCCGCGACCGGCATTTCGACGTGCTTTCACAGGCCGAGCGGTACGATCCCGACGGCGAGTACGTCCGGACGTGGCTCCCCGAACTCGAGGGGCTGCCCGCGGAGTCGATCCACCGCCCGTGGACGCTTCCGACGACCGAGTTGGCAGAGTGTGGGATCGAACTCGGCGTCGATTACCCCGAGCCGATGCTCGATCTCGAGGCGCGATACCGGGAGCTTTGAGCGTCGATCCGACCGACCGCGGGCCCCCGGCTACGGTGCGAGCGCTTCCAGCGTCCGACGGCGGTCGCCGTCGTCCATACCCTTGAAAAAGCCGATCTGTACCGCGTCGACCTCGTCGATCGCCTCGAAGCGTTCGATCCGCTCTCTGGCCCTTTCCGGCGTGCCCGCGGCGACGACGTCGTCCAGGAGTTCGTCCGGCACGGCCTCGATGGCGGCGGATTTGTCCCCGTCGAGCCAGGTCTCCCGGACGGTCTCGGTCACGTCCTCCCAGCCCGCCTCGGCGATCGCCTTCCGGTAGAACGGCCCGTACAGCGCGATCATGAACGCGACCTGTGAACGGGCGTACTCCCGTGCCGTCTCGCCGTCCTCGAGCGCACAACACCGGATGGTGTAGGAGACCCTGATATCCTCGAGGGTCCTGTCCCCCAGTTCAGCCCCTCGGCGGAGGTCCTCGATCCGATCGAGCAGCCCGTCGTAGGGGATGAGCTGTGGGACCCACCCGTCGGCGAACCGCCCGGCGAGTTCTGTTGCCTTCGGGCCGAGGGCGGCGACGTCGACCGGTGCGGGCGTCTCCGGCGCCGGACAGATCAACGAGAGGCCGTCCGGCGTGTAGATCTCGCCGTCGTACTCGAGTGGCTCGCCCGTCTGGACCTGTCTGACGATTTCGACGGCCTCCCTGATGCGTCGAAGGGGTCGGTCGAACGACAGTCCGTGCCAGTCCTCGGCGAGCGCCGGCGAGGAGGCACCGATCCGGAGCCGGAAGCGGCCGCCGCTCAGCTCCTGCATCGTCACCGCCGTCTGACCGATGAGGGCGGGCGATCGCGAGTACGGCGAGATGACATCGTTCGTGATCCCGATGCTGTCGGTCTCGCGGGCGAGAACTCCGAGAACCATCGGTACGTTCCGTCCGCTCGTCTCGCCGGTCGTCAGAAAGCCGTACCCCAACTCTTCGGCGTATCCGGCGAGCGAGTACAGTTCGGAGAGGTCGTCGTACTGACTGACCGGTAACACCACGTCGCGGCTGGGTTCGGATGACATACTCGGACGTGGGGCTATCACCACATCAAACCAACCATCGATCAGTTCTCACCGATGACAGTCACGGCCCAGGGGACACGGCGAACGGCCGACCCGGCGACACTTCCGAGCGACAGCCGACTGACGCCGGATCGTCCGGTGTTTCCCATGACGATGTGGTCGATCCCGTGCGCTTCGGCGATCCCGCTCGGCCAACAAGCACATATGCGACAGGCGCTTCAGACAGAACGATGAAACGACGAGCGCTACTCGCCGGGACGGGCGGCCTCGTGGCCGTCGGCGTCGCCGGCTGTCTGAGTGCGGTCGGGATGGACGAACACGAGGCGTCGCCGGCCGGTGTCGCCCCGGACGTCCGCGAGGAGACGGGATACGAACAGGTCAACGTCGACGAACTCGTCGTCGATCGGACGGTTGCGGGCTCCGAGGAGGTCACCGTGACGAACTACCTGACCGAACACGAAAAGGGGATCGAACTCGGCCCGATCGGAACGGTACAGGCGGCCGCGTTCGTCGTTTTGACGTCGCCACAGGTCTCTATCGCCGGTCAGGAACTCAACCCGATCGCGGAGATGCCGTCCGAGGAACTCATCGAGTTGATCGAGGCCGATTTCGACGGCATCGACGACGTCGAGCACGTCTCCGACGGGGAAACGGACGTTCTCGAACAGGAGACGACGGAATCGATCTACGGGGCCGACGCCGCGTTCAACGGCGTGACGGTCGACGTAAACGTCCACATCACGGAAAGCGTCGAAACGGCCGAGGACAACCTCGTCACGATCGGGGTCTACCCGGAGCAGGTCGAGAGCGTCGAATCGGAGAACATCCGGAGCTTACAGGGATCGATCGTCGAGGATATCAACTGAGGCCGGACTTAGGGGGATCCGACGCTTCTCGGATATCCGTCTACCGGAGTGCACCGCTCGTGCTTAAGCGGTCCGCTCTTCGAGGATCCGTTCGGCGACGCCGGAGAGATGTACCTGTCCGAACGTGGCGACGACAAGTGCACCGAGCGAATTGAACATGAGGTCCCGGACCGTGTCGTCGAGCCCGTGCTGTGCGAGCGGCATCTCGATGCCGGTCTCCTCGGCGATGATATCGAGTCCGAACTCGAACAGTTCCCAGAGCACGCCGAACGAAAGGACGACCACGAGGACGTACACGAAGAAGAACCGCTTCGGCAGACGGATCCGATCGCTGTGGAGATCGACGGCCCGGGCGAACGTGTATCCGACGCCGGCGACGAGCGAGGCCGACATGGCGTGGGTAAGGTGATCCCACCATTCGATCTGGGCGTACAGTCCCGCCGATCCCATCGTGTGCAAAAAGACGGCAACGGTGATCCAGAGCCCGAGCCACGGATCCAGTGGGATCTCGTAGTTCCGTTCTAAGAGTGCCGGGACGGCTGTAATGAGAAGCGAGATGCCGCCGTTCGTGATCGCCTTCGGTTCCCCGTAGACGATCCCGTAGACGACGATCCCGAGAAGTATCAGCTGCATCCCCCGCGTGAGCCGACGCTGGTTCGGGACGGACGGACGTGGGAGCGCTCTCATCGTCGGATCACCCGTCTGAGTCGTGCACCGAGTCTGCGCCCCCGACGCTTGAAGTACGCATCGAAGAGGACGCCGGCGGCGAGTCCGGCCAGCGTCACCCAGACGAATTCGATCATGAGCGCCGCGTTGGCCTCCGTCCCCGTCATCCCCGGCTGTGTGAGGAACTCGGTTCCGAGGTACCGATCGGCGTTCCACCGGACGACGGCCCACGCCGCGACGGACGCCATCGTCGTCATGGTGACGAAGACGACCGCGAACCAGTGAGTCATCCGGACGCTCGTGAAGGTGTGTAACTCGACGGTGACGATGAGCGCCAGCCCGGCGACAGAGAGATAGTACGCGAACGTCCCCAGCTCACCGCCGAAGAGTCCGCGGACGAGGATCGGCAACAGCGCGAGCACCAACACCTCCCAGGGGAGCATCATCCGCCAATCACGGTAAGCGACAGGGGGAATGAGAACGATCACGGCGGTGACGGCCACGAACAGAATCCAGAGTCGATCGAAATCGATCAGGCTCTCGAGAAACACCAACGCCAGTACTCCGACGAGGAGCCACGAGGCGATGGCGTTCACTCGACCGCTCCGGAACAAAGCCGCGAGCAGATCCTCCGGCTCGTTCGGGGCGTCCTCGCTTACCGGTTTCTCATCGTCAGGCATTGCCGACAACGATGGTGCTCTCGATAATAAACCCACTCACAGCGACTCCGCCGTCCGGATCGTCGATCCGCGGGGGCCTCCTTCGCCCGAAACAAAACATTGAACTATGCGTTCGTTGTACAAGTCGACGTTATGGTCGACAGAGACGATCTCAGACAGCAGTTCATCGAGGCGTTCGAAGGCGCTGAGTACCCGGTCAACAGTCCGATGGATCTCGTTCCCGCCCTGCCGGATGGCCCGGGAACGAAGTTCGAGTCCGGCGATTTCTCGATGACTGCGATGGAACTCAACACCAAAGCGAGCGGCAACCAGGAGTTCCCCTACGAGACCGTCGACGAACTCGTCGACGACGTGATGGAGAGCCTCGAAGCGGAAGGTCATCTCTAGATCCCCGAACCGGAACCGACGACGTTTCCCCGACGCCCCGCACAGAACAGTTCACTAGCACATGAAACAGGCGACCTTCGTGAAGCTCTCGGCGCTGGCGTTCGGTCTCGTTCTCGTGAGCTTTCTGATCCGCGGGTTCTCGGGGCTCGTCGTCGCGACCGAGACCGCGGCGCTGCTCTCGGCGCCGACGATGATCGCCGGCGCCTCCCTAGTCGTCCTCCTGACGCTTCGATCCGTGCTCGCCGTTTCCGGACTTCGGCCGTTACAGAAATGACAGATCTCGTGTGACGTGCCCTCTCTGCCAGCGGAAACGAAGGTTTAAATATACACACACTAACGGCCGGTAGTTCGCTCCTAATCATGGTGCATCCGGCCGGAGTCGACGTCGATGCTGACCCTCGGATAACTGGAGAGTACCTCCGGCAGGTCCCCGGGGGACCGGGGAAACTGACGCTCGTCGGCGTCGTCCACGACCATCCGGCGAGTACGTACCGCACACGACGGGTCATCGAAGAACTCGATCCGGCGGTGCTCGCGTTGGAGCTGCCACCGGTCTCGATCCCACTGTTCGAGGAGTACGCGGCCACCGATCGGGTCCCGCCCGTTTTCGGCGGTGAGATGAGCGCGGCGATCCAGGCTGCAGCTCCCGCCACGGCCGTCGGTATCGACCGGCCGACCGTCGGCTTCTTCCAGCGACTGGGAGAAAAAACCCTCCAGGAGCGGCCCTCAGCGGAGACGGTTCGAAACATCCTCTCGAACATCCTCTCGACGACGAAACACGCACTCCTCTGTCGGATCGCCGCGATCCTCGCCGCTCGGACCTCGGTTCGGCTTGAGGTCGACTCGCCGAATACATACGGTATCGACTGGACTGGTTCGCCCGAAGATCAGGCAATCGACGAGCGTGAGCAGGTACGCCGCTCCCGCTCGTTTATGAACGCGTTTCGAACCACCAACCGATCCCGAGCCTCACAGCTCGAGGACGTCGCCCGGGAGGCGGACATGGCCACTCGGCTCTCGGCCCTTCGCGAGCAAGGGGACGTCGTGGCCGTCGTCGGTATCGATCATCTCGACTCGCTGACCGAGCGGCTGGATACGGGGACGAAAGCGGCCTGAGTTGAGACTCGAACGATCACCGATGGTAAGGGGAAAGACAATACGTATTTGACCGCACGCGGACCGTGCGATCGACGTGTAACGACGGAGGATCGAAGAGAGAGCCCGCGGCTTCAGCCGTGGGCGCATCTCAAGTCCGGTATGTACGATAGGATGGTATTACTCCGGCCCGTCGGAACATACCGAAAGAACTCACCGGATCCCCTGGCCGTCGGCGGCTTCGGCGGATCGATCGGTAACGATACCGATACGAACGAAAACGGCAGCCACTCACGGCCCGGTTCCGATGACCCTGTCCGTTTCGACGGGGTAAGCTGTGTAACAGAAGGATACCTGTTCGCCCGCTCGGATACCACGTATATAACTAACCCCGGTGAAGTCCACCGGACAGTTGCAATGACGCGAAAACACATCATGGACGAGGACGAGGGGAAGAGAGTGGTAGATTCCGGGGGCCACGAGGTCGGGATGATCACCGAGGTCAGATCCGGAACCGCGTACGTGGAAGCGGATCCGGGACTGGCGGATACGATTCGCTCGAAACTCGGATGGAACAAGGCGGACCACGACGATTATCCCCTCGAGAGCGACAGTATCGATGTCGTAACCGACGAAGAGATCCGGCTGCTGGACAACTTCTAGACGCCGGGACGGATCGACTTTTTTATACAGACGATCGACACAGGCTCGGAACGGCTCTCCCGGTTGACCGAAATCTCTCCCGGAGCGCACCGCACACGACGACTGGGTTGTGGGACCGATCCGCGACCTCAGACCTCGGCTTCGGTGGCCGGAGCGATCTCGATGAGCGCGGCGATTTCCTCGGGGAGACTCTGTTCACCGTCCGGCGTCCGGACGGTCACGAGTCCGAACGGGGCGATCTCGATCACCTCGAGTTCGACGCCCGGCTCGATGCCGGCCGCCGAGAGATAGCGTAGTTCCTCGTCACCCTGGTGTCGGATACGCCTCACGACTCTCCGATCGCCCTCCGTTGCGTCCGAGAGGCGGTCGGTCGATTCGGCTTCCGGTAGCTTTAGATCCGCGTCGGGGATCGGGTCGCCGTGTGGATCGACGCCCGGGTTGTCGAGGACCTCGGCGATCCGTTCGGTCAACTCCTCGGAGACGTGATGTTCCAGTCGGTCCGCCTCGTCGTGGACGTCCGCCCAGTCGTAATCGAGCTGTTCGCTCAGAAACGACTCGAGGAGTCTGTGGTGCCGGAGGATCTCGAGGGCGACGATCTCGCCCTCCTCGGTGAGCGTCACGCCGCGGTACTCCTCGCGATCGACGAGTCCGCGTTCCTCGAGCTTTTTCAGCATACTGGAGACCGTCGGCGACGTGACGTCCAGGTACTCGGCGAGTTCCGAAGTTCCGACACGCTCTCCGGTGTCGTTCTCGATCATGTAGATCGCCTTGATGTAATCCTCCATGACGGCACTCAGCATTGCCCTCGGCTATGCGACCGGGAGGGATAGTGTTTATGTCGGGGGACGGAACTCACTCGGGGGAGACGGTTCGCCGGTGCCACCCCGTCGCACCGCCCGGGCGCGGCGACGACTCCTCGCCAGTCTGTACCGTCCCGTCGCGTCTGATCGCCCGTACGACGACGTCGAGTTCGCCCGGTTCGGGTGGATCGAACTCGTATCGCCACCGCCGCCACGCGTGGGCGGCGAGTTGGTCCTCGACTTCGGCGTCGTTCCAGTTCGCGCCGCCATCGACGCTCACTTCGACGGCTTCGATCTCTTCGACGCCCGTCTCGAGACCCCCGAAGGCGACTCCCCCGACGACGGCCCGGTCGCCGTCGCGCTCGGCCCCCCGGACGTAGGAAGTCGTGTTGACGATCGCTTCTTCGTCCCATCCGCGCTCGGCCCAGTAGGCCTCGTGGGACTCGTTTCTGACCTCGATCCGGTCGATCCATTTGGTCATCTTCATTCCGTATCGCCCCGGGACGAGCAACCGGGCCGGAAAGCCGTGTTCGGTGGCGAGCGTCCGTTCGCCCATCCCGTAGGCGATGAGGATGTCCTCCCGTTCGACGAGATCGAGCGGGATCGCCTCGTCGTAGCCGTCGGCGGCGTGGGTCACGACGCTTACGGCCCCCTCGCTCGGCGCGGCTTCGTCGACGAGGTCGGACAACTGGACCCCGGTCCAGTGGCCGGTTCCGATCAGCTCCCCGCCGACCTGATTGGAGATACAGACCATCGTCGTCGTCTGTTCGACGCTTCCCCCGTGGGCGATGAGTTCGTCGTACGACAGCGAGTACGGCGTTTCCACCGCCCCCTCGACGTCGAGCGTCCACGTTTCGGGATCGACGATCGGTGGACGGACGTTGATATCGACGACGTAGTGTTCCTCCGGGGAGGTGACCGCGCTCGGCATCCCGTCGAAATCGAAACGGGGATCTCCGACCGGCGGCGAGACGGATCGTTCGAGGGGCTCTTCGACCCGCTCGCTCGGTCGACGTCCGACGAGCCGATCCAGCAGAACTCGGATTCCGGCGAGTGAAACGACGCCGGCGATCGAAACGCTGCCGATCCGTTGGAGGAACTGTCGTCGATCCCCCGACTTCCAGCCGCCGATCGGTCGAATCACTGACTGTCCCCGGACGACCAGATACGGCGGCAGCGTCGCCACGAGGACGCCTCCGAGAAGCCGGAGGGAAAACACCTCCCCGGCACCGAAGAACAGGCCGAACGTGGCCGACGCGGTACCGATAGCGACCGCTGCTCCCGCGTCGGGGGCGATCGGCCGCAGGACTGCAGCGAGCGCTGTCAGCCCGACGATAGCCCCGACGACACAGGCTACGAGAACCGGTGTCGCATAAAAGCCGAGCAAGCTGATCGCCGCGGTCGAAAGCCAGCCGGGCGAGCGAACGATGATCCCTTCGGCGATCGTGACGATCGCGAAGCTTCCGACGAGCGGCTCGGCGACGTACAGCCCGGCGATCCAGGCGGCTCCGACGGCGGCGCCGAAAAGCGCCCGATGCGGGATCGGTGACTCCGGGGGCGATCCCGATCTCATACGACCGCCCACAGCCCGTCACGGAACTGTCCGGGAAAGCGGTTTCTGGAACCGGGACCCACCGAATCCGTTCCGATACCCCGCCCCGAGTGCTCGCCGATCATGCCGTGTGTTATGTGATCTATCCGCATGAGAATGACGGAGCCGGACGTCCGTGTTCACGGAGGGAAACCGCTTTCCGGAACGGTACCGAGGGTTCTCGTATGGATGTCAGAGCAGTCAGCGACCTCTCGCCGGACGAGCGGGCCGCCCTCTTCGATCGGGACGCGGGCGTGAGCGAGATCGAGAAACCGGTCTCGGAGATCGTCTCCAGAGTCCGCACGGAGGGCGACGTGGCGTTGCGATCCTACGCCAGCGAGTTCGACGACGTCGAGGTCGGTAACATCGACGTCACGGACGAAACCGAGCGGGCCTACGAGAAGATCGACCCCGAACTCCGCGAAGCGATCGAAACCGCGGCCGAGAACGTCCGGGCGTTCCACGAACGACAGCTCCCCGTAGACTGGCGTGAATCCTTCGACGGACGCGAACTCGGCCGCCGGTATCGGCCGATCGAGCGCGTCGGCGTCTACGTGCCCGGTGGCACCGCGGCGTACCCCTCGAGCGTTCTCATGGGCGTGATCCCGGCCGTCGTCGCGGGCGTCGAACACGTCGCCGTCGCCACACCGCCTGCGGATGAGCTGCCGCCGGCGACGCTCGCGGCGGCCCACGTCGCGGGCGCGGACGCCGTCTATCAGTCCGGCGGCGCACAGGCGATCGCCGCCCTCGCGTACGGGACCGAGACGATCTCGGCGGTCGAAAAGATCGTCGGGCCGGGCAACAGGTGGGTGACGGCCGCCAAAGCCGACGTCCGCGGCGACGTCGAGATCGACTTCCTGGCCGGCCCCTCGGAGGTGCTCGTCGTCTGTGATGAGACCGCCGATCCCGACCTCGTCGCGGCCGATATGCTCGCTCAGGCCGAACACGACCAGGACGCCTCCGTCGTCTGTGTCACCGACGACGAGGGGACGGCCGACGCCGTCGCCTCCGCCTGCGAACGACAGACGGACGCCCGCGCACGGTCCGAGATCATCGAGTCGGCGCTCGGAAACGACGCTTCCGGCGTCCTCCTCGCTCGCTCGATGTCCGAGGCGGTGCTGTTCGCCGAGGAGTACGCCGCCGAGCATCTCTCGATCGTCACCGCCGACGACGAGGGAATCCTCGATCGGATCGACTCCGCCGGAAGCGTCTTCCTCGGCGACCGCTCGCCCGTCGCCGCCGGCGATTACGCCTCCGGTCCCAACCACGTCCTTCCGACGGGGGGCCTGGCGAAGGTCGCCGGCGGACTCTCGGTCGATCACTTCCTCAGATCGACGACCGTCCAGAAGCTCGATTCAGAGTCCCTCTCCGACCTCCGGGAGACGGTGACGACGCTGGCTCGGGCCGAGGGGCTCGAAGCCCACGCCGAAAGCGTCGAAAAACGGTTCGAGTGACGCCGGCCGCACTGGTTCCTCTGAACTGGGTCCCCCGATGAGTTAAGACCACAGCGATCGACCCCGACGGTATGGATTACGAGACCATCGATTGCACCTCCGAGGACGGTGTCGGCCGGATCGTTTTCGACCGACCGGACGCCCACAACGCGATCAACGAGACGATGGGCGAGGAGCTTCCGGACGCGGCCCAGCGGCTCGCAAGCGACGACGACGTTCGCTGTATCGCGGTGACAGCAAACGGCGCGACGTTCAACACCGGGGCGGATCTGACGATGCTATCGGGTGGCGGAAGCGACGAACCGATCATTCGGTCGGTCGCCAACGGGCTCCACGAGTTCGTCAGCCAGCTCGTTCACGCGCCCAAGCCCGTCGTCACCGGTGTCAACGGGGTCGCGGCCGGCGGCGGACTCGGTCCTTCGGTCTGTGGCGATATCGTCCTCGCCGGCGAGTCGGCCCGCTTCGAGTTCGCCTACCCCCGGATCGGGCTCTGTGGGGACGGCGGCTCGACGTATCTCCTTCCGCGGCTGGTCGGCCTTCGCCAGGCTCAGGAGATCGCGTTCCGCGACGAGCCGATCGGTCCATCGGAGGCCACTGAGATGGGGCTGGTCACGGAGGTAGTCGACGACGAGAACCTCGAGGATCGAATCGACGAAGAGGCGTCCCGGCTGGCCGCCGGACCGACGAGGGGGTACGCCGAAACCAAACGACTCCTGACGAAGAGTCTCGATACGCCGCTGGACACACAGCTCGCCGACGAGGCGAGTTCGATCGCCCGATTGACGGGGACCGAGGATTTCGCCCGCGGTCACGCGGCCTTCGGCGGGGACGAACCGCCCGAGTTTACCGGCGAGTGAACGGATACGGTCGATCCGGGAGGGTTGAAATAACTGCCCGATGAACTCGTGGTATGGAGCTACTCGTTTTGCGGGAGGGGGCTCACGGGCGATCGACGGCGTCGTACGCCGAAACGCTTCGAGAACGGCTCGATGAACACACCGTCCGGCACGCGGCGACTCCGGCGGAGGAACGGCGATGGATCGAGTCCGCCGACATCGTGACCGGAACCTCGATCGACCGGGCGCTTCTCGAACGGGCCGAGAAACTCCGATTGTTCGCGTGTTCGTTCGCGGGGACCAGCCACCTGCCGCTCGACGCGCTCGCCGATCTCGGTGTCGAGGTGACGAACGCATCCGGCGTCCACGCGCCGAACGCGTCCGAACACGTCATCGGAGCCATACTGGCGTTCTCCCGGCGCCTTCACGAGGCGGCTCGCGCGGACAACTGGCAGCCCGCCTCGCCGGGGGAACTGTCGGGATCCACGGTAGCGATCGTCGGATTGGGGGCGATCGGACGGGCGGTCGCCGACCGTCTGGAGCCCTTCGACGTGACGACGCTCGGGATACGGCGCGATCCCGACGCCGGCGGGCCGACCGACGAGCTGTTCGGCCCCGACAGCCTCCACACTGCGCTCGCACGGAGCGAGTTCGTCGTTCTCTCCTGTCCGCTCACCGACGCGACCCGCGGGCTGATCGGCGAAGAGGAGATAGCGACGCTTCCGCGCGATGCGGTGCTCGTCAACGTCGCACGGGGGGAAGTCATCGAAACCGACGCGCTCGTAAACGGGCTCCGGCGGGGACAGTTGGGGGGAGCGGCGCTCGATGTGACCGACCCCGAACCGCTCCCTGACGGGCATCCGCTCTGGGATCTCGATGAGGTGCTCGTTACGCCGCATACGGCCGGCTCGACGCCGGAGTATTACGACCGACTCGTGGATATTCTCACAGACAACGTCGGACGGCTCGAGGCGGGCGAACCGCTCCGAAATCGGATCCGAATCGGCGATCGCTGAGGGGAGAGATACGACGGGGACGACTACTGGAAGCCGATCCGGCCGCCGCTTTGGCGTCGCCCGTCCGGACTTCCGCCCCGGAACTGGTCTTCGACCTGATCGTAGTACTCCCGGATGTCGTCGGTGATCGTCGGCCGCACGGACTCCAGCGCCTGCCGGAAATGCCGCATGTCGACTTCCTCGGCCGTGTCTTCCTCGCGAAGCGCCTGAATGGCCGCCTCCCGGGCGATCGATTCGAGATCGGAGCCGACGTAGCCGCCGGTGATCTCGGCCAGTTCTCGGAGGCTGACGTCCGGGGCCAGCGGCGTCTCCTCGGTGTGTATCCGGAGGATCTGCTCGCGGCCTTCGGTGTCGGGTTCGCCGATCATCACGAGCCGATCAAACCGCCCCGAGCGGATCAACGCGGGATCGATCATGTCCGGTCGGTTGGTCGCGCCGATGACCATCACGTCCTCCATGTCCTCTAGCCCGTCGAGTTCAGTCAACAGCTGGTTGACCACCCGTTCGGAGACGTTCGAACCGGTATCGGTCCCCCGACCGGGCGCGAGCGAATCGAGCTCGTCGAAGAAGATCACCGTCGGCGAGACCTGCCTGGCCTTCCTGAACGTCTGTCGGATCGCCTTCTCGCTTTCGCCGACCCACTTCGAGAGCAACTGGGGACCGCGGACGGAGATGAAGTTGGCGTTCGTCTCGTTGGCGACGGCTTTGGCCATCAGCGTCTTCCCGGTTCCGGGCGGTCCGTAGAGCAACACGCCGGCGGGCGGTGAGATACCCATCCGCTCGAACTTCTCGGGGCTGTTCATCGGCCACTCGACGGACTCTTTGACCTGCCCTTTCGCATCCGTGAGTCCGCCGACGTCGTCCCAGGAGACCTTCGGGAGTTCGACGAGCACCTCGCGCATCGCCGAGGGTTCGACCTCGTTCAGCGCGCCGCGGAAGTCCCCGCGTTTGATGATCATCCGATCGATGAGGCTCGGCGGGATGTCCTCCTCGTCGAGATCGATCTCGGGGAGGTATCGCCGCAGCGCCTTCATAGCGGCCTCCTTCGTCAGGCTCTCGATGTCGGCGCCGACGAAGCCGTGCGTCTCGTCGGCCATGCTGTCGAGCGAGACGTCGTCGGCCAGCGGCATCCCGCGGGTGTGGATCTGGAGGATCTCCTTGCGGCCGGTCTCGTCGGGAACGCCGATCTCGATCTCCCGATCGAACCGACCGGGACGACGGAGCGCCGGGTCGACCGAGTCGACTCGGTTCGTCGCCCCGATGACGATGACCTGCCCTCTCGATTCGAGCCCGTCCATCATCGTCAGAAGCTGGGCCACGACGCGGCGTTCGACCTCGCCGGTCACGTCCTCGCGTTTGGGCGCGATCGAGTCGAGCTCGTCGATGAAGATGATCGACGGCGACTCCTCGGTCGCGTCCTCGAAGATCTCTCTGAGCTGCTGTTCGCTCTCACCGTAGTACTTCGAGATGATCTCCGGGCCGGCGATGGAGAAGAAACTCGCCGAAGTCTCGTTCGCGACGGCCTTCGCGAGAAGCGTCTTGCCGGTCCCGGGCGGTCCGTGCAAAAGCACCCCCTGCGGCGGCTCGATGCCGAGCTTCTTGAAGATCTGGGGGTGTTTCATCGGTAGCTCGACCATCTCGCGGACGCGCTGGATCTCGCCCTGCAGACCGCCGATGTCCTCGTAGGTGATCCCGCCGCCGGTCTTCTCGAAGCCCGAGATCGGCTCCTCGCGGAGTTCGACCTCCGTGTCCTCGGTGATGAGACAGACGCCCTCCGGTTCGGTCTCGACGGCGATGAGAGGGATCGCCTGCCCGGGCGAGCGCATGAACGGGTGGTTCGTCGAGGACATGACGGGGACGATGTCGCGTTCGACTACGGGCCGTTTGAGTATCTGTCGTTTGACCATCCCGGCCGCGTCGGAGCCGAACTGGACGGACGCCTCCTCCGGCGGGGCGAGGACGAGCCGGTCGGCCTTCGTCGCCTCCGCCTTCCGGATCGTCACCCGCTCGCCGATCCCCACGTCGGCGTTCTGTCTGGTGAACCCGTCGATCCGGACGGTGTCGGTGTTCCAGTCCTGGCGGTCGGCGCGCCAGACCTTCGCCGCGGTCGTGTTCGCCCCTTCGATCTCGATGATGTCGCCCGGCGACAGCTTGAGATGGAGGAGCGTGTCGGGGTCGAGGCGCGCGATGCCCCGCCCGGAGTCGTTGGGGTAGGCCTTCGCGACCTCGAGTTGAACCTCGTTCATTCTGTTATATACTCTTAGTCTGCCCGGAGATATGCCTTTTGCTCACCACACCCGTTCTCGCGGATCCATTCGGCATCGATCGGGTCGAACTTCTCCCGTGCCGAGAGACCAGGGCAGAAACGCCCTCGGCATCGGTGAAGTACCACGGGCGCAGTGGCCCGTGGCGTCCGTGTTTAGTCCTGCGCTGCTGAGGCAACGGACTTTAATTCCTCTCGCGCTTGACTCTGAAAGTCTCGCGCCGACGTTCCGTGTCGGTCAACACCCGAA
>LFFM01000602.1_pt1 | contig 25417 bp, 26 predicted proteins | sample 643131 | NCBI WGS metagenome assembly LFFM01 (sample SAMN03777445, study PRJNA286221) | soda lake metagenome | biome: soda lake; feature: Kulunda steppe; material: water; isolation source: sample Tc-Br brine of Tanatar trona crystallizer | place: Russia: Kulunda steppe | collected 2011-07
CGTCCTGGACGTGGAACTGGCAGAGTAACTGTCCAAAAACGGACGGACACGGGCGGTTCGGTATTCGACCTGTTTGGGCACGTCCTCGAGTGGGGTGAGGCCGCCCGCGCCACGAAGCTGTTTTATAAGCGGTGTAAACTCGATCGGAATGGCTGCCGAAAGCCAGGGGTAGCCGGTCGATGGCGAGCAGACTTTTACTCTCGGCCGACAGAGTCCCTTCCAATGAGCGGTCAACTGGCAGCGGCAGAGCCATATGCCACCCGGTTCGAAACCGAGGTCACTGCCGTCGATGGACGGCGCGTCTGGCTCGAGACGAGTCACTTCTACGCTGAAAGCGGCGGTCAGCCGGCGGATAGCGGACGGATCGGTGACACCCCGGTCGCCGACGTCCAGCTCGAGGACGGCGAACACGTCCACGTTCTGGCCGAGGACCCAACTGTTCGACCAGGCCACCGCGTCCTCTGTCGGGTCGACTGGGCCTCCCGGATGTACTGCATGCGCGCCCACACCGCCAGTCACGTTCTCTACGGTGCCGGAAGACGACTGCTCGATGATCTCACATACGCTGGCTTCGACATCGGCGAGTCGAACGTCCGCGTGGACCTCGAGACCCCGACGCCAATCGACGACGACGTGTTGGTCGACCTCGAGCGACTGGTCAATCGCGCAATCTGGGAGTCCCGACCCGTATCCTGGGAGGCGATACCGGTCGCTCACGCCCGCGAGCGGGACGAGATCGCGTTCAACGAGGCGACCGAGGATGAGGCGGTCTCTCGAGGAGAGGTCAGGGTCGTCACCATCGGTGACACGACCGACGACGGCCGCACGGCAAGCGGCTCGAGCAATCCCTGGGACGTCGCGGCGTGTGGTGGGACGCACGTCCGCAACACACGGGAGATCGGTCCCGTTACGGTGCTCGATCGGTCGAATCCAGGCGAGGGACTGACAGGTGTCGAGTTCGCCGTCGGCCCACGGGCAATCGAGCGTCGAGCCGCCGAAAAGCGGGCGACGTACGCCGCGAAGCGCACTCTCACGACCGACGTCGAGTCGATTCCCGACACCCTCGGGGCAACGCTCGAGCGTGAAGCTACCCTCGAAGCAGAGCTGGACAGATTGCAGCAGAATCTGGTGACACGGGCGCTCGAGGACGCTTCTGGCTTCGATCGGGGAGACGTGACCTGGCTGGTGTCGAGCCTCGAGCGTATTCCTGCCGATCTGGATACGGATGTCGTCGGCGAGGTGCTTCGGGACTACACCGATCGATGCGCCGACGCAGATGCTGGCGCTGACGTCGTTGCTGTCGTCGGCAGTTCGTCGGCACCGTTCGTCGTGGTCGCCACAACGGAGGGGGTCGAAGCCGACAGCATCGTTGCAGCCCTCACAGCCGAATTCGGGGGCGGTGGTGGTGGTTCGTCGTCGTTCGCCCAGGGAGGTGGTTTCGATGTCAGCGCGACGCGTATAGTGGAGGCGCTCGAATCGCCCGAGCTCACACTCGGGGGCCAGTGATAGCGGACCCGACAGCCTGGATCGGCTCTCGAGGTCCGCTTCGACCGATGGTGGATGCGGGCCCCGCTGTCCGTCAAGTGAACGTGGGAGTATAAGGTTTTACTACTATGCGAGTCAATAGCCGGTCATGGGCATCGACTATTCACAGCTACACGACCCGAACGCCGAGTACACGATGCGGGATCTCTCGGCTGAAACGATGGGTGTCACGGGGAAACGCGGCGGCGGCCGCGACGTCGAGATCACCGACGTACAGACGACGATGGTCGACGGGAACTTCCCGTGGACGCTCGTGCGGATCTACACCGACGCCGGCACCGTCGGTACCGGCGAAGCCTACTGGGGCGCCGGCGTCGCCGAACTCATCAAGCGGATGAAGCCGTTCCTCGAGGGCGAGAACCCGCTCGATATCGACCGCCTCACCGAACACCTCGTCCAAAAGATGTCCGGCGAGGGCTCGCTCGCCGGCGTCACGGTAACGGCCATCTCCGGCATCGAAATCGCACTGCACGATCTCGCCGGCAAGATTCTCGAGGTTCCGGCCTACCAACTGCTCGGCGGCAAGTACCGCGACGAGATGCGCGTCTACTGTGACTGTCACACCGAGGAGGAAGCCGATCCGATCGCCTGTGCCGAGGAGGCCGAACGCGTCGTCGAGGACCTCGGCTACGACGCGCTGAAGTTCGACCTCGACGTGCCGTCGGGCCACGAGAAAGACCGCGCGAACCGACACCTTCGAGACGTCGAAATCGAACACAAAGCGAGCATCGTCGAGGCGATTACCGAGGCCGTCGGGCACCGGGCCGACGTGGCTTTCGACTGCCACTGGACGTTCTCCGCGGGGAGTGCGAAGCGGCTCGCGAAACGTCTCGAGGACTACGACGTCTGGTGGCTCGAGGACCCGGTGCCACCGGAGAACCACGACGTCCAGCGGGAGGTCACGCAGTCGACGACGACGCCGATCACCGTCGGTGAGAACGTCTATCGCAAGCACGGCCAGCGGCAGTTGATCGAGAATCAGGCGGTCGACATCATCGCCCCCGACCTCCCGAAAGTTGGCGGAATGCGCGAGACGCGAAAGATTGCAGACCTCGCGGACATGTACTACATCCCGGTTGCGATGCACAACGTCGCCTCGCCGGTCGCAACGATGGCGAGCGCGCACGTCGGTGCCGCGATCCCGAACTCGTTGGCCGTCGAGTACCACAGCTACGAACTCGGTTGGTGGGAAGACCTGGTCGAGGAGGACGTCATCGAGGAAGGGTACATCGAGATTCCCGAGGAGCCAGGTCTCGGCCTCACGCTCGATATGGATGCCATCGAGCAACACATGGTCGAGGGCGAGGAGCTGTTCGACGAGGTCTGATACGGATTGCTGTAACTTGTTACCGGTGATTGCCGACCCGGTATGGGCAATGACCGGTAAGAGACGACAGTAAACCGTATGAGGAGAGCCACCCGACGATACTGTACCGTCCCAACTGAACGACTAGCCCTGCTCTCACAGCGATACACGATGTCGTGAGGGTGTGTCCAGTGAGGTTCAGTGGCGACGACGGCTACGGCTCTCGGGTTGTGAATCCATGGGCTATCGCCTAGCGGCCGTCGTCTGGGGCACTCGAGACCATACCGTTGTCACACGTCACAATGGGAAAGACAGATAAAAGGCCGTCCACTGCAAACAGACAACTATGGACGTTCCCTACGATCTCACCTCGTACGTGCGGGTGCTAAAAATGGCCACCACGCCAACGCGCGAGGAGTTCATCCAGGTGTCGAAGATCGCCGGGGCCGGAATCTTGCTGGTCGGGTTTATCGGCTTCATCATTGGCGTGATCATGCTGTTCCTGACCGGCGGGGGCATATAATGTCGATCTACGCAGTCAAGACGACGGCCAGTCAGGAACAGACGGTCGCGGACATGATCATCAACCGTGAGGAGCCCTCTGTCCACGCGGCTCTGGCTCCCGACTCCCTGACCTCCTACGTGATGGTCGAGGCCGACGATTCGGGGATCATCGAGCGAATCCTCGAGGACATTCCACACGCTCGCTCGGTAATACCCGGCGAGTCGGGCATCTCGGAGGTCGAGCACTTCCTCTCGCCCAAACCGGACGTCGAGGGGATCGCCGAAGGCGACATCGTAGAACTCATTGCCGGCCCGTTCAAGGGCGAGAAGGCCCAGGTACAGCGCATCGACGAGGGGAAAGATCAGGTCACGGTCGAACTGTACGAGGCGACAGTCCCGATCCCGGTGACGGTGCGAGGGGATCAGATTCGAGTGCTCGACTCCGACGAGCGATAACGAATCAGTTCGCTGGGCACGAACAGTGTGAGCGAGGACAAGGGTTTTGACGACATTTTGCGAGGAGGGGTTGCCGAGCCGAAGCGGGCAACTCGACGACGTACCATTCAGGCGTGTGACGGTGTGGGGGGATCAGATTCGGGTACTCGGCTTCCGCGGGTGATGAAGACGGTCGTCCACCCACTCGCCGGTTGGAGTCACGCGGCCACCACCGGCTCTCGAGTGTGCAGCCTCGATTTGTACGCACTCTCCGGTCACGGGTGTAGACAATCGACGGGAATCCGTCGGCTCATCTGCCGGCCAACGCCGAACGGAATCGACGAGGTGGCCGACGGCCGGCACAGTCTCTCACAGGATTCAGCGTTGGATACCGAATCACCACTGCCCTCTCACCCGTTGAGGTATTCTGTCAATCGGTCCTCGTCCAGCACCTCGTTGATCTCCTCGAGTAGTTCTTCACGAACGCGGACATCCGTCGCACCGGCACCGTACGCGCGGACGTATTCCGCCCGACTGTGCTCGGTGAACGCGTGTCTGATCGCGAGATAGCCATCGGGTACGATGGTGCCACAGACGCCACACTCGAGGCGTTCGTGGGCGTCCACCTGGTGAGCGATCGCCGACTCGACGTCCTCGAACACCGCCTCGCAGTCGTCGATTCCACATTCCCAGGCCATTCATTGCTCCCTACTCAGGGAGCCCTTGAAGGGTCTTTCGGCGTTTGTGCTCACGGGTACCCGGGAAGCGTGTGCTTTTGGCAACTCGACGGTAATCCTCACGCATGAGCGCGCCATCGGAACCCGAGACGTTGGCGGACCTGTTCACTCGCGAGGCCAGAAGCGAGCGTCCCGCGCTCGTCGACCCGAGCGGACGCGAGTACGATGCTCACTGGCTCCGAACCTCGGCGTGGAAGGCCGGGAACTTCCTGCGTCACACGGGGGTCAGGAGGGGGGTAACGGTCGGTGTCGTGGGGGACGGGCCGATAGCGTTACTGGGCGCGTTTGGCACGGCCCTACTCGAGGGACGCGTCTGGCTCGATCCACCGACTGCCCTCGCCGATGCCGAAGACGTCCGGACGCTGGTTGCCCCACTCGACGATCTCGAGGACTACGACTTGCCCCCAGGGGGCCAGCAGGTCGGCTACGGCGGCAAGCCAACTGACCCATCGGTTCACCACTTCGATGCTGGCCTTTGGAGCGAGAACCCCTCCTTCCCGCCCGTGGAATTCGACCCGGAGACGCCGCTTTTGACGGACGGGTCGCGGACGATCGATCATCGGACGATACTCGATGCAGGGGCGGCGTTCGTCGACCGAATCGACCTCGAGGCAGGCGATCGTGTCTCGATAGAGGCCCCTTTGGACGATCCACGGACAATCGTGCTGGGTGTCGTCGCACCGTTGCTCGCGGATGCTGTCATCGAGTTGCCGACGTCGGACTCCCCGTCCACCGACGGTCGGGGGCCAGGCGTGGTCGTCACAAAACCCTCGAGTGTCGGGAAAGATGAGACAGCCGGAGCCGACTCCACAACGGAAGTCACGCGAGCCGACGGCCCCAGGAACACCTCGAGCGATGGCTCCCGCTACCCACTCGAGTGCCTGCCACTCGGCGATGTCGATTCGCCGTTCCTCGACGTCGAGTGACCACCGCTCCGTAGCGGCGTCCCCTTTCTGGGAGCGTTCATACGGGTCTATCTTCTCTTCCCGGCGATTGCCGCAGTGCTCGCCAATCGGGAGTGAAGCGGTACAGCAAACCGCATCACTGTTCCTCGATCGGCGCCACGAACCGACCCGGCGGTTCGCGCTCCCCGCTGAAGGCGGCCACTGCAAAAAAGATGGCCAGGAGACTCGTGGTGAGGCCGAGGCCAGTCAGCACCGTACCCGGAGTGGCGTCCACGATCAATCCGAGAATCAGCAGGATCGGTGTCACCGTTCCACAGGCCAATCCTCCGACGAGACGCGAGGCACTCTGCACGCCGAGTGAGCCACGGAGAAACGCCACGAGGCCACCGTAGATTGTCGCCGGCCCGGCCAGGGCGAGACAGGTCCCGACGAACCACCGTGCCGACGGGACGAACACCACGAGTCCGATGGCAACGAGACAGACCAGCGCCGCAACCACGTGCGTGCCCCGCCGGTTCTGGCCGACAGATTCGTCCATGGGCTTGAGAGGACCAATTTCGTGCTAATTCTTTCGATCCATGCCGTTCCCTCGAGGGAAAATAACGCTTAACCCGTCGCCCGTCGCGTTACCAATCATGAAGGTAGGCGTACTCGGTGCTGGCACGATGGGCCACGGAATCACCCAGGTCGTCGCGATGGCTGGACACGACGTCGTGATGCGCGACATCGAGTCGTCGCTTGTCGAGGAAGGCCTCGAGTCGATCGAGGCCACCCTGCAGGGTGGCGTCGAGCGGAATAAGGTTGATCCCGAGACCATGGCCGCCACCCTCGAGCGCATCGACGGAACGACGGATCTGGAGCGGGCTGTGCGGGAGGCCGACCTGGTTATCGAGGCAGTCCCGGAGGACATCGACCTCAAGCGAGAGACGTTCGAGTCCGTCGAGGCCAACGCTCCCGCGGGTGCAATCCTCGCCTCGAACACGTCGTCGCTCTCGCTGACCGAAATCGCGGCCGCCCTGGACGACCCGCGTCGAGCCATTGGACTGCACTTTTTCAACCCGGTTCACCTGATGGACCTCGTGGAGGTCGTCGTCCCGGAACAGACCGCTCGGGAGACGGTCGACCGAGCGCTCGAGTTCGTCGACGGCCTCCGCAAGGAACCGATAGTCGTGACGGATTCTGCCGGCTTCGCCACCTCGCGGCTGGGCGTGGCCCTCGGCGTCGAAGCCATGCGGATGCTCGAGGAGGGCGTGGCCGGCCCCAGGGAGCTGGATGCGGCGATGAAACTGGGATACAACCATCCGATGGGCCCGATCGAACTCGGCGATGTTGTCGGGCTGGACGTTCGTCTCGACATCCTCGAGCACCTGCGGGACGAACTGGGTGAGCGGTTTCGACCGCCACAGAATCTCCGTCGGAAGGTTCGAGCGGGCAACCTCGGACGCAAGACTGGCGAGGGGTTCTACGTGTGGGAGGATGGTGAGACTGTGGGAGTCAGTGACGACGTCGAACGGGAGGTGGGCCGATGACGTCGCCCGAGTCGGCCAACGACGGGGCTGGCGATAGCGACCCGGTCGTCCACCTCGAGGTCGGTGAGCGGGTCGAACACGTTGGGACCATCACGATCGACCGCCCGGAGGCTCACAATGCCCTCAACACCCAGGTCCGCCGGGAACTCAAAGACGCAATCGACAGGGTGGCCACGGACGACGCGGTCAGGGTCGTCGTGCTCACCGGGGCAGACGAGGCGAAGGCGTTCGTTGCGGGTGCGGACGTCGAGGAACTCCGTGAGCGAAACGCCCTCGAACAGCGAGAGGCGAGCAAGCGTCCCCGGGTGTACGAGGCCCTTGACGACCTCGAGAAACCGGTCATCGCCAGTCTCAACGGTCACGCCCTCGGGGGCGGCTGTGAACTGGCCCAGGCCTGTGACGTGCGGATCGCCAGCGAGCGGGCCAAACTCGGCCAGCCCGAGATCAACCTGGGACTGATTCCGGGCGGGGGTGCGACTCAGCGACTCCCCCGTCTCGTCGGCGAGGGCCAGGCCATGCGCCTGATCTGCTCTGGTGAACTCATCGATGCCGAGGAGGCCCACCGTATCGGCCTGGTTGACGGGGTCTATCCGCCCGAGGGACTCGACGAGGCGGTCTACGGGCTGGCCGAATCGATGGCTTCGAAGAGCCCGCTCGCTCTCGAGTTCGCGAAACGGGCGGTCCAGGCCAGCAGCCGGATGGCCCTCGAACAGGGCCTCGAGTACGAGGCCGAACTCTTCGCACAATTGTTTTCGACTGGTGACAAGAACGAGGGGATCGACGCCTTCTTCGAGGATCGTGAGCCGCAGTGGGGCGGGAAATAACCGTTCTTCGGACGTATAACGTCACGTTTCCGGCTCCCGTCACGTGATTTTTATTCGAAGTACGTTCGCTTTCTTTTGATGTTCACTATTTGAGGTATAGGGAAACAACCATTACCAGTGACTGTTTTGGCAACGGATATGATGTCTATGCTTCCCAGCAGACGGGGAACGGGTGGGGGCATGGACAGTGGGGCGGCGTCGACCAGCGCGAGGAGTACAGCGCCCGGACCGAGGGGCCTGGGCGTGACCGGTGGTTCTTGCAGGACCGACCGGGCGCGCGGTGTCGTGCCAGTGCTCGGACTGACGCTGCTGATCGGCATAGTCGCCGTCGCCAGCATCGGTCTCTTCGTCGTTGGCGCGGACACACTCACATCCTCCTCGGACGATCTCGAAGACGAGCAGGTCCAGCAGGCTTTCATACAACTCGGGTCCGATCTCGATACTGTTGCCGCTTCGCGCGACGACACCAGATCGATCGCGCTCGGTCTCGAGGACGCCCCCGGCGACGTCGACCTTGTCGACGCCGGACACCTGACGGTGACGGTCGGCAGCGAGGAAGAACCGCTTGTCGATCAGCCACTGCAGGCCATCGAGTATCGCGACGGCGAACAGGTGATGGCGTACCAGGCCGGTGGCGTCTTCGAGGGAGATGCCGATCACATGCGCGTCGTGTCATCACCCTCGACCGAATATCGGGACCGATCGCTGCACATACCGGTGACCCGACTCGGCTCCGCCGATTCGGCCTCGAACAACGAACTCCACCTCGAGAAGACCTCGAGTGAGATCCTGACGCGGAATGACCCGACGATCGACGGCCAGTTCGTGACGATAACCCTCGAGAGTCCGTACTACCAGGCCTGGGGAACCCATTTTGAGGACGCCGCTGGACCCGATGCCGTCGTAGTGGACGACTCGAATCAAACCGTTACCCTGACCCTCGGACAGCCCGATCCGGGCGGCACCTACGAGGAGACTGTGACGGCACAGGGTGACGTTCACTTGAGTGGTGCGTCGTCGATTTCCGGCCCGATCGCGGCAAGTGGCGAGATCACGGCCGACGATTGTGAGACCGACCCAGAGTGCATGCCGGACCAGGATATCGACTTACGATCTATCGACGACGACATCGAGTACCTGTTCGAGACGACCGAGGACGCAGACCCCATCGAAGGTGACACCATTGACGCCGGAACCTACGCCGTCGACGACTTGGTCCGAGACGATACTCTGACGGTCGACGTGTCCGACGGCAACGTGACGATCCTCGCCGATGGCCATGTTGCCCTTCGTGGGGCGACAATTGATGTTGTCGGGGGCGAGGATACCGACAACGTGGCCCGGCTCTATACCACAGGTGACGTAGCGATCGGGAACGGCGATGGCGGCGTTGCTGTCTCCGACGATCGTGCCGAACGCTTCCAGCTATACGGCACGTCCGAGATGCAGTTTGCCATCGGTCAGGGCGACTTCAGGGGCACCGTGTATGCTCCCAGAGACGAGCCCGCAAATCGAACCAACGAAGCCATCGATGAATTTGATCTGCCAAACGCCGATTGTTCACCCCACAACGACAGTGCCGATGTCTGTATTGGAACTGGGAGTGGTGATTTCAACGGATCAATTGTCTCTGGACCGATATCGACCGGGCAAAGTGTGTCGGTAAGCCATGACGAGACACTCACCGGCGTGGAACCCACCATCGCCGTCGATCCAGAACACCTCCCGCCGGCACTCGACTATTTAACCGTCATCGCTCACGACGTGGCTGTCGAGTCAGATTAGTTACCGCTTGCCGGTCAGCGCCTCACTCGCCGATGCAATCGGGAGCGCCGTTCCCACCCCCTCGTTCCGAGCGCGCTCGTACAGCATCGCCGCCGCGGCGACCGTCTCGATTCCCGTTCCGCCGCTGTCGAAGACCGTGATCTCCTCGTCGCTCCTTCGGCCCGGTGCCTCGCCAGCGACGACATCGCCCAGTTCGGCGTGAACGTTCGATTCGTCGACGGCACCTGCCTCGAGCGCGGCGAGAAACGCACCAGCGTCGAACGTGGCTCGCTCGCGAAGGTCCGGGACGTAGGTGCTCTCCGCTACCGTCTCCACGTCGATCTCCCGTTTGTTCGGATGGTACTGTCCCATCGCCGTGACGTGCGCCCCCGGCTCGAGCCACTCGCCATCGAAGACGGGTTCTGATGCCGTCGTCGCGGTGATCACGATGTCGGCACCCTCGACGGCAGCCCGACTCGAGTCGACGGCGTCGACAGTCGCCTCGAGGACCTCGTCGAAGTCGGCGGCGTAGGCCTCGCGGTGTTCCGCGGTGGGGGAGAAAACGCGGACTGCCTCGAGGTCGCGAACCGTGGCCGTCGTGTGCAGTTGCCCCCTGGCTTGGGGGCCGCTACCGATCACGCCCACGGTCGCAGCATCGTCGCGGGCGAGTTCGTCGACGGCAACGGCACCGGCGGCGCCGGTCTTGAACGGATTCATGCTCGCGCCATCGATGAGTGCGAGCGGCTCGCCGCTGTCGGCGTCGAATAGCGGCGTGACGAACCAGGCGTCTTCGGCTCCGAAGCCCGCGCTGTACATGTACCCACCCATGGCCCCAGTATCGGGAAGAATCGCGCTGTAGCTCGTGAAGAGGCCACCGGGGTCCGATCGAAAGAGCTTGGTTCGGGGTTTCGCGTGGGCACCCGCTCCGCGTTGTCGATAGCCATCGCGAACGGCGCTCACGTACGCCGTCGGTGTTGCGAGGTCGCGCACGTCGGCACTGGTCAGATACAAAAACTGGTTCATGCGGCGGAGAGAGAACCGCCAGGCACAAAAGTACTAGTCGGAGTTGACCGTGTGGGACGTAGCTGGCGTATGGGTGTCCTCGACGGTCTCGATGGGGGCATTGACGAACATGGCATGACCGATCACGCCGATCGCGACGGCCGCGCTCACCGGGACGGCAGCAGTTAGTGTGAAGCCGACGACAGACAACGCGGCGGTGATCCCCAGCAGTGCAACCGGAATGAGCCCGAGTACAATGTCGTAATATCCAGCCATAATCTATGCGATTCTATGTGGAATACCCATATAAGTGTTTCCCATAAATTTTGAGAAATGGACTTGTGAAAGACGGATATTAGGTGGGTGGATTCCCCATAACTTATGGGTTCCTTACACCATCGTCATTGGACATGGCGCGTGTGCCGATGTAATGACGAACGTATGGTTTGTAGATCGAATCTGCCGGTATCGACCGGAGAATCGAGGTGAATGCTCTGTTATTCCTTTTCTGAGCGTCGATGAATAACGCCGTTCGAACCACGATCGACTGGCACCCTTTTTATGATTGGTCAGGGCTATCCCCCTTCACGGCTGGATGATCGTCTATACGAGCGGTGCTCAGTGACGTAATCACCGGAAGCTACTAGCACCCGGGGTGCTCATCCACACAACGAGAGCGCCCTGAACCGATGGGGGAACCCGTTCTGAGCCAGGATGTCGCCACAGTGTGTCCAACGAGAGTCAGTGGGGACTGGCGTTTCGTCCCCGAGTTCGGGTCACGGTGCTACCCACCGTACTGCAACCACTCGCCAGGCGACGAGCGCGGCGACCCCAATAGCGGTCATGATAAAATTAAACGGCCAGACTGCTGACCCCTCGAACCAGGGCGATGATCGAAGGATGAGCCCGATATTGGCCGCTCCCAGCCAGGTTACTGCCCCAAGAACACCGGCCTGCGTGGCCGATTCGAGGGCACCCCGTCGATACGTGCCAGCCAGGATCGCGACGAGTGCCCAGCCGATCACGAACGGAAGCATGGTCTCGATCGTCTCCAGGGGCCGACTCACGAGAGGATAGCCGTGGTGTACTCGACCAACGAACGTCAACGACGCGATCAACACCAGATCGATCGGACCGACCCGTGAGAGTATCCTGCGATCCACTCGACTCACACCGGCGGCGAGACTGCGCGTTTCCATGTCGAATTCGGGCATCGGACGCCTATTGAACCCACCGCCTCGAGGCCGAGGCTCCGACGCGTGTGCGGCCACGGATCTGCCCGTCGACCCGGCGTCCTCCAGAGGGGAGGACTCATATGGGATCACGAGAATGTGTCTCGATAGATGGCTGTGGTCGACGAACGTCGTGAACGGTGTGACGGCTGTGGTAACACCGTCCCGCTCGAGTCCCTGACGACGGTCACGATGCCCGACGGTGAACGTCTGGCCTGCTGTGGTAACTGCGAGCCACACGCGAGAGAGGCAGCGACGAAGTTAGGGTCACTCGAGCGATCGCAGGATACCTGTGATGGCTGTCGGTCCGAGTTCCCCGCGAACGATCTCGAGGACGTGGTCCTGACGGACGGCACCGTGGTTACCTGCTGTCCGACGTGTCTCGAGGAGGTTCCCCGCCAGGATCGATCCTCGGGTGTGGCCAATCCTGACGGAGCTGGCGCTGGCTCTACCGCAGGGGACACCGAGTCAGAATCCACCGAACTCGCGACGCCGCGGCAACTCTGTAGCCAGTGTCACGAGTGGGTGCGCGAGGAGCTGTATCACGTGACGACCATCGACGACCGGACGGAGGAGATGTGCAGTGATTGCAAGGCGGTGGCCGAGCACAAAGGCGTCGTCAAGCGGGTCAGAATGCGACGGGCAGAGGCCCGGGAGATACTCCGGGTACCCGAGACGGCCTCGACCCAGGAGATCCGGGAGGCCTTCCTCACACAGATCAAACACGCTCATCCCGATCGCAAGAGCGGCAGTGAGTCGGCGTTCAAACTGGTCAAGGAAGCCTACGACCGGTTGCGGTGACCGTCGGCTCCGTGTCGACGGTGGGGGCTGCTCAGTCCTCGAGCGCCCCCTCACGGCCCTGAAAGCCGATCGTTGCCGGATCGAAATAGTAGGCCGAATCACAGACGTCACACGAGGCCGTCAGCGATTTGTTGTGTTTGTGCAGTTTCCAGAGCTTCGTCTGGCGCTGCGTAATGTCGAGCGTGACCGGTTGGCCACAGTCCGGAACCGTACACGGGAATCGAATGTACCAGTTCGGGACCGACAGTGCACCAAGTGGCGCGAGTTCGGCACGCAACCGACAGAGCAGGTTGAAGATGGTGAACGATGGGTTATCCCGATCGATTTTCACGCCCTCGACGTCACTGATCAACCCACCCCGAAGCGACGCTTCTTCGTACAGCGGCAACACCGGGATTCCCTTCGCCAGCGCATAGCCAATTTCCTGGTTCACCCAGCGGCTGATCGCAGACCGCTGGGTCAGTACCGCCACGACGACGTCGCTATTCGCGAGTCGCCCCTCGAGGCGCTTCCGGGAACGCCCGGACTCGATCTCCTCGAGGGCAATGTGAACGCCGAAAGGGAAGTTCTTGACCGTCGAAAACAGCTCCTGGACGAGATCCAGATCCGCAGGCGCGTGTGAGACGAACACCTGTTCTCCGGTCATCGAGACTCTATGACACCCTGGTAGGGATGGGTATTCAATCTGTCTATTTGCCCACCTGATCGTGCTGAATCGAGTCCAGAACGTGCTGAGAGAATTCCAGTTCGTCGATCTCCTCGTCCAGTCCGTCGAACCACGACTCCTCGACGTACCACGTCCCTCGTCGGGTTTCTGCCGTCGAAAACGCCGTCACCTCGAGCCGGCCAGGGTCCCACTCCGGGCGCTCCTCGGCGAGCGTGAGCACCGTCCGCACGACCACGCTCACCTCGTGGGTCGTCACCCCTGGCTCGTCGTGGACCATCTCGTACTCGAGGATCGTCCGATCGTTCGTCGACTCGAATCGCGTCACGTACACACCCTGGCTCATCAGGCGGTTCTCGAGCGTCGTCCCGATCGGGTGCTCACTGTCCATCCAGTCATCGTTGTGGCGGCAATGCAAAAAGCAATCCGGTGGGGTGGTCCCTGGGCTGTCCGGCTGCGTGGATTCGAGTGGCACTCAGAGCGGATCGACGAGATCCGCGAGTGCGGCTGCCGGGTCGTCGGCCTTGGCGACACCGCTGGCGAGCAACACGCCACTCGAGCCGAGATCGTGGGCGGCGATGACGTCGTCACCGGTACTGATGCCGGCACCACAGAGGACCGTCACCGCGTCGTCGACGTGGGCAGCGGCCTCGACTGCGTCCTCGACGACGTCGGGGTCTGCCTGGCTGACTGGCGTTCCGGTACCGATCAGTGCCGGTGGTTCGACCGCGACGGCGTCGGGGCCGAGAGCGGCCGCAGCGGCGATCTGGTCCGGGTTGTTGGCACAGACCACGGTCTCCAGACTCGCACGTTCCGCAGCGCGGACGGCCCCATCGATGTCGGCCAGTTTCAGCCGGCGCTCGGAGTGGTTGATCAGCGTCCCGGTTGCGCCCGCTGCGGCGACCGTTTCGGCGAGGGTGTGGCCCGTGTTCGAACCGTAATCGATCGGGTCGACGTGCTGGGCCCAGGTTTCGACGCCCGTGTCGGCGACGGCCTCGAGGTGTGTCGCCTGCGGAGCGACGGCGATGCGCGCGTCGGTCGTTTCGTCGACGTCTCGGGCAGCCTCGGCGACGGCCATCGGATCACACGGGTAGGTCTTGAGATTGATCAGCACGAACATACCTGATCGGAGGTCCGGCCGGGCAAAATAGTTTCCGAGACGGCGAGTATCGGGGCCATGCCGTCGATTCACTTCGCCGGTGTCCCTGGGGCTCCTGGCGAGGCGGTCAATCCTTGCGCTTGACGACGTCACCGAGGGTCGTTCCCCCTCCGGAGGTGTCACTCTCCCACTCGGTGTCGTCTGTCGAGGTGCCCCTCCCCGAGAGTTCGATCTCGAGGAATCGCTCGAGTTTCTGCTGCACTCGGTCGCTCGGCAGGGTGTCTCCGCGCTCTAGTTTTCGGATGAGACTCGCCTTCTCGTTGAGCTCGTTCGCCAGATCGGACTGGCTCAGCCCCTTGTTCTCTCGGGCCCGTCGAATCAGGTCGTCGTAATCGGTGGCGATCTCGTCCATCTCGTCGAACATGTCCCGCCGTCGCGACCCACCGGAGGAGCCACTCGATCCGCCGGCTGTGGAGCCACTGGATTGGCCGCCGCCACCGCTCGAGCCCGATCCGGACCCGGTCGAGTACTTCGTGGTGGTACTCGAGCTCGAGGCGGTTTTCACCTCGGTACCGAAGTCGGTGCAGTTCGAACACACGTCCAACTTCGCACCCTCGACCTTGATCGTCTTGGGTGACGACGTCTCGGCGCCACACATCTCGCACTGAACCATAGCGGATGGTAACGCGTCGGGCGTGATAAATGATGCGGGGGGTCGGGCACCGCACTGACGATCGTCCTCAATCGAGGGCACTCCAGGCGTACACGAAGCGCTGGACAGCAGTCAGATGGCCGACGACTGCCAGAAACACCAGGAGCCAGCCGACCGCATCGAGCCCACCCGCTTCGATCCCCGCGAGTGGGTAGGCGAGAAAGCCGACGAGCCCGATGATCGCCAGTCGGTCGGCCCGGCCCACCAGCCCGCCGTAAACCCGATCCAGGCCCACGGCCTGGGCCTGGGTCCCGAGGTAGGAGGTCATGACGACACCTGTGACGGCGAGAAACCCGAGCCAGTACTTGCCGATGCCTGCAGTGAGCCCGCCGATGATCACGATGTCCGCGTACCGATCGAGCACGTGGTCGAGCAGGTCGCCCGCCGAGGAGGCCACACCCTGTTCGCGGGCCAGTGCACCGTCGACGATGTCGAGCCAGCCGTTCAGAAACACGAGCGTCGCCGCGGCGACGTACCAGATCGGGTGTGCGACGCCCCCGAAGTAGAACGCAACCGCCGCGGCCACGGCCATCAGGCCCGCGATGACGCTCACGCCGTCGGGACCCACACCAACCCGGTCGAACCCCTTCACGAAGGGGTCGAGAAACCGCGAGACGTAGGGGCGGAATTTGTCGAGAGTCATGCCAGGTACCCCACGAAGTCGACGGTGCCGGCACTCGGCTCGCGCTCGCCGGTCGCGACGGCGGCGATGGCCGTTGCCACTTCGCTGGGCTTTCTATTCGTCGTCTCGACCTCGTAGACGGCCTCGAGCCCGTGGCGGTCGACGGCTTCGCTGAGGATCACGTCGAGGGCCTCACTTTCGGCGTTCTCGACGGCCTTCGCGCCGGACTCGCCACGTTCGCGCAGTCGAGTCTCGAGGGTCTCGGGCGCACACCGAAGCACGACGCATCGGTCTGCGGGGAGGTGATGGGAGAGGTGGGACTCGACGACGAGTATCTCGTGGTCGGGGGCCGATTGGATTGCCTCCCCATCGACGTCCTGATCATGGTCCGCTTGGACCACACTCCCGTCGACACCCTGAGCCTGGCCCCGCGTGTCCGCCATCGAATCGAGAGATTCGCACTGGCTCGACGCCTCGTATCTCTCGAGCCAGTCGCCGAGTGCCTCGAGGTCGGCGACCTTGCTCTCGCGTTCGGTATCGACGTCGGTGTAGAGCCCCTCCCGTTCGAGGATGTCATTGAGGTGGACTACCTCGACGTTCATCTCGGCATCGACCTCGAGGTCGGTGTCTGCCTCCAGGCCCGATCGCTCCTCGAGAAGGCGCGTTGCCGTCGTCTTCCCCGTCCCGGGGGTCCCAGTGACGGCAATTCTCACGAGTCCCGCACCCCAGGCGGGCTGGCGTCGGCGTTCGCTTCCTCGGACTCATCCCTTCGCTCGGCCAGAATCTCGTTGAGCGTCTCGATCGCTCGCGCTGTCTCCTCGTCGGTCCCGCAGGTGATGCGAACGCACTCCGGGAGGCCGAAACTCGTGCAGTCGCGAACGATGACCCCCCGGTCCTGCATCGCTTCGGCGACGGCACTCGCGTCGCCGACGTCGACCAGCACGAAGTTCCCCGCACTCGGCCAGACGTGAGCGTCGATCGCCCCGGACATTCTCGCTCTGGCGTCGGTCACCATCTCGATCGTGCGTTCCACGTGTCCATCGTCATCGAGTGCCGCCAGTCCGGCACGGCAAGCGAGTTCGCTCGCGGCGAAGGGGGTGTTCACCCGTGCGTACGCCTCGGCCCACTCCTCGGGGACGATCGCGTATCCCAGTCGCAGGCCAGCCAGCCCGTAGGCTTTCGAAAACGTGCGAAGGACGGCCACGTCGTCCCGGGGCTCGAAACCGTTCGTGCCCTCGATGAGGGTCACGGCGCTGTCGACCTCTGCGAACTCCCCGTAGGCCTCGTCGACGACCACGAGCGTCTCCTCGTCGGTTCCGTCGGCGATCGTCTCGACGGCCTCGAGGTCGATCGTCGATCCGGATGGGTTGTGGGGGCTCGTCAGGTAGACGACTCGTTCGCCGTCGTAGGCATCGAGTACCGTCTCCACCGTCTGTTCGAAGTCCTCCTCGCGCTCGAGGCTGTACGAACTGACCGTGCCGTGGTGAAAGCGAGCGCTCATTTCGTAGTAGGCGAAGCCTGGCGCCGGAACGAGGATCCTGTCTCCAGGTCGGAGGGTGGCTCGTGCCAGGTAGTCGATCGCCCCGTCAGCGCCGTTGGCCAGCCAGATCTGCCCGTCGGTGACTCCCCACCGATCGCCCAGCGCGCTCGTCAGATCGGCGTGGGCCGATTTTGGATAGGAACTGATCGTTGGCGCAGCGTCCTCGATTGCCTCGACGGCGGCGGGCGCCGGACCGAGTGCGTTCTCGTTCGACGCGAGTTTCACGAGCGTCGACGGGTCGCGCCCGAGTTCGCGGGCGACTTCCTCGATGCCCCGACCCGCCTCGTAGGCGACGTGGTCGGAGAGATCGCGTGGGTTCATACTGGATCCTTTCGGTCGCGAGTCTTAAGCATGCTTACCTCTGCCTGCCAGGTGTCCGGGCTCGCGGGCTACGCACTGGGTGCCAGCAGTCGGCCCGTCGTGACCGCCCGAGAGATGCCAGTATCACACCGGTTAAGCCCCTGGACTCGGTAGTCCACTCCATGACACTCGAGACGCTCCGGCCGAATCCGACCTGGGATAGTGCCTCCTACGAGGACACGGTGGACACGCTTGCGGCCCATCGTGGGGACCTTCGGTACCTGATCTGGGGCGGGGATTGGTGTAAGGACTGCCGTGCCCTGTTGCCCGACTTTGGAGCGGCACTCGAGGCAGCCGAGATTCCAGACGACCGAATCGAGGAACTCGCCGTCGATACGGACAAGGAGGGACCGAAGGTCGACGAGTACGACGTCACGCACATCCCGACGATCATCGTGGAGAACGCCGAGGGTGCTGAACTCGCCCGCTTCGTCGAGCGCGAATCCCTGCCACCGGCGGTGTATCTCGCCGAGGCAATTGCGGAGACCCTCGAGACGCACTGAGACGGGTTCCCCGCGTCCTTCCCTGGTGATCGCCGATTCAGATCGAGCCATCACTGGCGACGAGTCACCCCAAATCGCATCAGCCCCCGGCTCGCTCACTCGAGCAGCCACGCCAGCGCGTCATCGATGTCGTGGGTGGGCGGGGAACAGGTCCGCTGGCGGCAGACGTAGGCCGTGGGCCTCCCGTCGGTTTCCGCTCGTCCTGCCCAGATCGGTGGCGCAGACTCGAGACCAAGCTCCGACAGCCAGGGCTCGAGGTCGGCCTCGGTCGGCGGGCGTCGAGCGAGCACGCGGTCGGGGAGGTACGTCTCGCCGACGCGGTCCCGCCAGGTGGCCGGGACGGCCTCGGCAGCCACCGTCACCTCGGTCAGACCCGTCGCCAGTCGATCAGCCGCGAGACACAGGGTCGTGTACTCGAGGGGACTCGCCCGGAGGCGGTTCCGATGGGTATCGATCACGGCTTCGGCGATATCGCCGACCGGGTCGTCCGCGAAGTGTTCGAGGGCGAGGAGGGTTTCGACGGCCACTCCGGTCGCCGACGGCGTCGACGCGTCGGTCAGTTCCTGGGGGCGCGTCACGAGGGAGTCGCCACTCTCTGGGGTGAAGTACAGCGTCCCGGCATCGGCGTCCCAGAACTCGGCTTCGATCGTTTCGGCCAACTCGAGGGCGAACCCGAGGTGGCTGTGTTCACCGGTCGCCTCGTAACACGCGAGTGCGCCACGGGCGAGGAAAGCGTAGTCCTCGAGATACCCCCCGATGCCGACGCGACCGTCTTCGAATCGCCGCAAGAGAGTACCGTGAACCGTCGAGTCATCCTCCGCTTTCGGTGCCGTCCCCGACTCCGCGCTGGTCCCTGCGTCGGCGCCACCATGGCACCAGTGGTGCTCGCGCACGAACTCGAGGGCCTCCGTGGCCATCGCTGCGTACTGGTCGTTCCCGAGCACGATCGCGGCCTCCGCGCAGGCGGCGATCATCAGGCCGTTCCAGCTCGCTAGCACCTTCTCATCACGGTTGGGGCGTGGGCGATCGCTACGGGCCGCTGCGAGACGTCCACGGGCGACCCTGAGTGCCGTTTCCACCGTCTCCGCCTTGAGACCGAACGATTCGGCCAGCTCCTCGATCGACGTCGACACGTTCAGGACTGTCTGCCCCTCGAAGTTCCCGCCCGGGCGGACGCCAAAACGGTCGCACACGAGGTCGACGACGGTGTCGGATTCGATTTCCTCGAGTTCCGCCTCGACCCCGTCGGATCCGCCGGGGCTCTCGTACACCGTCTCGAGGCCCGAATCGCTGTCCAGCCCATCGACGGCGTCCGATAGGTCCAGCCCATCGAGTGCCTCGTCGATGGATTCCGGCGTCCAGACGTAGAACGCGCCCTCCTCGCGGTCGCCATCGGGAGTCTCGCTCTGGGCGTCGAGCGTGCTGAAAAAGCCGCCGTCGTCGTGGGTCAACTCCCGGTCGACGAACTCGAGCGTTCGGTCGACGACGTCGGCGTATCGCTCCGCGCCGGTTGCCTGATAGCCGGCGAGGTACGCCCGGGTGAGTTCGGCATTGTCGTAGAGCATTTTCTCGAAGTGCGGGACCGTCCAGTCACGATCCACGCAGTAACGGTGAAAGCCGTCGCCAACGTGATCGTACAGCCCGCCGCTCGCCATCGCATCGAGCGTCCTCGTCGCTGCCTCGAGGTATCCGGGTCGGCCGGTCCGATCGGCGGCCCGAAGCAGCAGGTGGATCCGGGAGGGCTGTGGGAATTTGGGGCCGTCGCTGCCCCAGCCACCGTACTGATCGTCCACGCCGCGGAGCGCCGTACTGGCCGCCGTCTGGAGGAGTGCGTCCTCGTCATCGCTGTCGCCTCGCCCCGCCTCCGCCACTGGCGAACTAGCCGAACTCGAGTCACTGGACGTGCTCTCGAGTCGATCTCTGGCCGCAGCCGTCCACTGGTCGGCCCGGTTTTCGATCTCTTCCCGGTCCGTCTCCCACGAGTGGGCGAGGTTCCCGAGGAGTTCCAGAAAGCCGGGCATCCCCCGCTTTGGCTCCTTCGGGAAGTAGGTGCCGACGTAGAACGGCCGTCCGTCGGGTGTGAGCCACGCCGAGAGCGGCCACCCCCCACGGCCCGACACCAGTTGACAGACGGTCATGTAGATGCTGTCGACGTCGGGACGCTCTTCGCGATCGACCTTGATCGGGACGAAGTCCTCGTTCAGTCGCTCGGCAACGGTCTCGTCGGCGAAGCTCTCGGCCTCCATGACGTGACACCAGTGACACGCCGAGTAGCCGATCGAGAGGAAAATGGGGACGTCGCGCTCACGGGCCGCCTCGAGCGCCTTGTCGTCCCAGGGTTGCCAGTTGACCGGGTTGTCGGCGTGCTGGCGCAGGTAGGGACTGGCGGTCGCTGCGAGCCGATTGCGGCTGGTCGGGGAAGTCATACCCGTTCATTGTCAGGCCGTGGGTAAAAGCTCGGCTCTCGGGCGACGTGGTGGGATTGGTGTGGCACACACCCACTCCATCCTGTCAGGTCGGCCCTATACGGCTCGAGTGTCCCCTCAGTATGATGACGCTGCAACCCTTACAGCGGTGTACCATCAGCGAGTCTCCCATGCCAGCCAATCCGTCACCCCCTTCCCGTCGTACCATCCTCTCGAGCGTCGCCGTCGCGGGCCTCACCTCCCTCGCCGGGTGTGTCGGCACCCTCGAGGACGTCCGCGACGTGGTTGTCGACGATACCCCACCGCCGGCCGAGGGCTACGAGGTCGAAACGGTTGGCGAGGGATTCGTCCACCCCTGGGGGGTAGCGTTCGTCCCAGACGGCTCGCAACTGTTCGTCACCGAACGCGAGGGAACGCTCAAGCTCCTCGACCGAGAGGGCGGTGACACCCAGGTCGTCGAGGGAACCCCCGAGGTGCATGTGGCCGGCCAGGGTGGTCTCCTCGACGTCGAATTGCACCCCGAGTATCCCGACGAATCGTGGGTCTATCTGACCTACTCGGTGGCGAACGACGACGGCGAGTCGACGACAGCGCTGGGCCGCGGCCAGTTCGATCCCGACGCCGACGAGCCGCGACTCGAGGACTTCGCGGAGGTGCATGCCGCTGACCCCTACATCGCCACCGGGGACGAGTACGCCGACGGTCACTTCGGGTCACGGGTCGTCTTCGACGAGGACGGCCACGTCCACTACACCACGGGCGACCGCCAGTCGAAGGCGTTCGACGAGGATCACATCTCACAGGACACGACCAACGAACACGGGGCAACGCTGCGTCTCGAGCCCGATGGGTCGATCCCCGAGGACAACCCATTCGTCGACGACGATGACGTTACCGATGCCATCTACACCTACGGTCACCGGAACGTCCAGGGAATGACGGTCCACCCCGAGACCGGTGCGCTCTGGCAGAGTGAACACGGTGAGGAAGACGGCGACGAACTCAACGTTCTCGAGGCGGGCGGGAACTACGGTTGGCCGGTGACCCACACCGGGTGTGAGTACAACACCGACGAACCGGTGGGGGAAGATCCCTTCGAGCGCGACGACGTCGTCGACCCGGTCTACTACTGGGAGTGCAATTCAGGTGGCTTTCCGCCAGCGGGAATGACCTTCTACGACGGTGAGGCGTTCCCGGAGTGGCAAGGGGACCTGTTCGTCGGGAATCTCGCGGGGCAGTATCTCGGGCGATTCACTGTCGATGGAACCGAGGTCGAGGAGACCGAATCGGTGCTGGCTGATCGCGGCTGGCGGATCCGTGACGTCGCGGTTGCACCCGATTCCGGACACCTGTACGTCGCTGTCGACGACGACGACGCGCCGATTGTCCGTCTCGTTCCCGGCGAACCCTGAACACGAGCCTCTCCGATGACGGTACTGGAATAGATGCCACCGTTTTCATAGGGTTGGTGCATCAACCGACTGCCGACCCACCGCCACGGGATCTACCCTCGGCGGGAATTGAGGATAGCGACTCCCATCAATCGCGCTCTCTGAGCGACTCCAGGACCCGGTCGACGTACTCGCGTCTAGTGATTTCCTCGTCGTTCCAGGCCTGTGCTACGTCGCGTTCGACCCGGAACACGAACTCCTGGTCCGCCGTGTCCGTTCCGGATGCACGCAGTTGGGTGGCCGACTCCCACCCCTCGACGACCCCCGCGTAGCCGCCAGCGGCAGTGCCAACCTCTTCGAGGAATCCTTCTGTACCGTACTCGTAGGCGGAGTGATATTTCAGGGCGAGTGTCCCATCTCGAAGCCTGAGCCGTTCGATTTCGAGCCCCTCAGCTTCGAGAATCTCTCGATAGATCTCGAGCAGTTCGTGATCCCGATCGTAGATCTCGAACGTGCGCGTCGTCGTCGTCTCCTGGCGTGCGACACGGTCGGCCACCTCGAGTTCGACGGTGTACTCGCCGAGTGTCGGATCCCGAGGGCTGAGATCGATGGCGAAGTACAGCTCATCGAGCGCCTCCGATCCGGAAACCGAGCTGGTTTCACGCTCCCGAATCGGGCGGTGTTCCTCACCGTCGGGCGAACGGAGGGTTATCATCACGTCCAGTTCGAACCAGTCTTCGTCTTCCCGTCGCTCGAGGGCAACTCCCTCCGGCTCGATGTAGAGCCAAATCGTCTCGTCGGGACCGAAGACGGGGTCATCGACGGGCGTGTATTCCCCGTACCCAGTCGGCCGGTCGTGGACGAATTCGAAGGTGTCGACGGCAAGTTCCGTATCCGGGCGTCTCGGCCCACTGTCTTCGATTCGGAATTCCGTCTTTGCCGTCGCCTCGTGCCCGTTCTCGTGTTGGTCATCAGTCAGGGCAATCTCAGCCGTGTACCGGCCGGGCTGTACATCGGATGTCGGTGTGAACGTGAGCGTCAGATACAGTTCATCGACCTGATCGGGAGCCAACACGTCCTCGAACGAGACGGTATCGTCGAAGACGGTCGTGTCCTCGATCGAGATCGTGAGCTCACTCGAGAGTGCAACCTGCACTCCGTCGTCTTTCGTCGTCGTCCTCACACCCACGGGTTCGAAGTAAAACCAGACCGGGTCCGTTCCGGAGAATGCACGGTCATCGAGCGGTTCGAACTCGCGGTAGCCCGTCGGTTCCTCGGCGATGGGTTGGAGAGTATTGATCTCGAGTGGCGCGGGTTCACTCCCGTTCGCGTCATCGCCGTCGCCATCGGCCGCGGATCCATCCTCGGTTTCCTCGTCCGTTTCAGTCTCCGGCTCTCCGTCGGTTCCGACACAGCCAGCGAGGGATGTGCCAGCAACAAGAGACGCACTGGCGACCATAGTCTGTCGTCGCGTACGATGTGCGTTCATACGCAATATCGATGCGAACCCGTCAATAATCCTGAGTGGATTCCCAGCTGAACGGAACGAACGCGAGGATTCATACTCGAGAAAATATTAACCGGCTGGGAGTGGTTGCTCACCCCGTTCCACATCGGGAGAGTCGATGTGAACGTTCCCACTGACCATGCCAGCAACCGTTCTCGTCCCCATCGATCGTTCGTCACAGTCGATTGCGGGGCTCGTCTACGCGCTCGAGTCGTTTCCGGAAGCCACCATTACCGCACTGCACGTCGTCGACGTCGAACACGACGCCCACAGCAGTGTAGGAGCCGACGAACCGCCCCTCGACTCACGCCGCCGAGGCGGCGAACGGATACTCGAGCGGGCGACCGACCGGGTGGCCTCAGATCGGGAAATACGGACGGCCCTCGAGACGGGCGTCCCCCATCGGACCATCGTGCAGTACGCCGTCGACCACGACGTTGACCACATCGTGCTTGGGAGCCACGGTGAGTCGCCGATCGTTCGTCCGTTCCTCGGCCACGTGAGCGAAGCCGTGATTCGGCGGGCACCCGTGTCGACGACGATCGTGCCCGAGTCACGAGCCGCACTCGAGGAGCGAACCCTCCCCGGGCGCATCATGGTTCCGGTCGATGACTCAGCGCCGGCACGGGCGGCACTGTCATACGCCACCAGACAGTTCCCGAGTGCCGAAATTACGCTCTTTCATTGCGTCTCCCTCCCGTTCGAGTACGACCTCGATGGAATCGAGGGCACGTACGTGGCCGACATCGTTGACACCCTCACCGAACGTGGAGCGGCGGTCCTCGAATCGTCCGTGCGAGCGTTCGAGGGGGACGCCAGCGCGATCGACTCCACCGAATTGGCCCACGGCAAGCCCTCTCGGGTCATCGTCGATCACGCCGTGGACACCGACCACGATCAGATCATCATGGGGAGTCACGGTCGGTCCCTACCCTCGCGCGTTCTCACTGGCAGCGTCGCCGAAACCGTCTCACGACGGTCGACGATCCCGGTGACGTTGGTGCGAGAAGATCACTCGATGGGATCGAGCTAACGACCCCCCTCGAGTGGTGACAGGGCTCAACAGTTCCGGCCGGGAGCCGGAGGCGGGATCGCGCGACGGGATTACGACGTCAGCAGGCGACGCAACACGAGGTGCAAGACACCGCCGTGTTCGACGTACCGAACGGCGGAGGGGGTGCCGACCTGGGCCGTCACGTCGAACTCGGTCGTCTCGCCGTCTTCGTGTTCCGCGGTGACGGTCAACTCGGCGTTGGGCGCGAGCCCGTCCTCGAGCCCGCGAATCTCGAACACTTCGCTCCCATCGAGACCAAGCTGTTCCCAGCCCTCACCGTCCGTGAACTGCAGGGGCAGGACGCCCATCCCGACGAGGTTGTCGCGGTAGATCCGCTCGTAGCTCTCGGCGATGGTCGCACGAATCCCAAGCAGGTCCGTGCCCTTCGCCGCCCAGTCGCGACTCGAGCCGGTCCCGAGTTCGATCCCGGCCGTGACGACGAGTGGCGTCTCTTCCTCGCGGTAGCGTTCGGCGGCCTCGAAGACCGTCGTCTCCTCCCCGGTTGGGTGATGGATCGTGTAGCCACCCTCTTTCCCGTCGAGCATCTCGTTTTCGATGCGAACGTTGGCGAACGTGCCGCGCATCATGACTTCGTGGTTGCCACGGCGGGCCCCGTAGGTGTTGAACTCGTACGGTTCGACGCCGCGCTCGCTGAGCCACTGGCCGGCGGGCAGGTCCTCGCTGAACGGCCCGGCGGGGCTGATGTGATCCGTCGTCACCGTATCACCGAGGGTGAGCAGACAGCGTGCGCCCTCGATGTCGTCGACACCGGGTTTCTCGAGCGGGAAGTCCTGGAAGAACGGCGGCTCGCGGATGTAGGTCGATTCGTCGTCCCACTCGTAGACGTCACCAGTGGGTGCCTCGAGGGCCTCCCAGCGTTCGTCGCCCTCGAAGACGCTCGCGTATTTCTCCTCGAACATCTCGGGGGAGACGTTCTCGTGAATAGTCTGACGGA
>LFFM01000603.1_pt1 | contig 25413 bp, 33 predicted proteins | sample 643131 | NCBI WGS metagenome assembly LFFM01 (sample SAMN03777445, study PRJNA286221) | soda lake metagenome | biome: soda lake; feature: Kulunda steppe; material: water; isolation source: sample Tc-Br brine of Tanatar trona crystallizer | place: Russia: Kulunda steppe | collected 2011-07
AGACCGCTATGGGGCCGGAGGGATTATGAACCACGGTCGCTGGCGCTCCCTGATTCAAATCCCACCTCAGCACAATCCTGCCGCTCGCGGGGTTGCTCGCGGCAGCAATTGATGGGGCCGGAGGGACGAACCAAATTCAAAAAAGCCCCTATGTCGGTACGCTGAGACGCCCGTGTTTGGTGTTGTTGTCATGAATCGTCCTCCTCCTCGCCGATACCGGCGATATCGAGGTCCGCAGTGTACTCCTCTCGACGTTCTGCCATTTTTCGATGCCGGTCCGCCTTGTCGTAGTAGCGCTTGATCGTGTCTGGGTCCGCGTCGACGCGCTCAGAGATCACCTCGATCGGGAGTCCGCGATCACAGTGCCACGTGAGCGACCCGGTGCGGATGTGGTGGGGCGCTCGCGAGGAGGGACACTTCGAGGCGTGCGAACGCTCCGTGAACTTACAGCTCCGCCGACGGCGCCCGTGTGGGCATTCCATGTAGAGACAGGGCTGTGTCCCCTGATAGGTCCACGAACGGATCGTTGTGTCCGTGACGCGGCCCTGACGCCCCGCAAACAGCGGCTCCCGGCCGTGCTCGTCGCGCTTGTCCGACCGCTCCCGAGCGATGTACGTGTCGAGGGCGTCGACGACCGGCTCCGAGATACGCACGACGCGCTCGCCCTGCTCGTTGTTCTTGAGGGGCGTCCCGGACTCCGGCCGGTGGTTGAAGTCGAGATAGCCGTTCTCCGGGTCGTAGTCACTGAGGTCGAGGCCAACGACGGCGCCGAGCCGGCAGCCCGTGTTCCAGAACACTTCGAGGACCGCGTGCGGTGGAGTGCCGAAGCGCGCCGGGTCGTTCCGGTAGAACTCGAGGAGCTGCTTCGCGTCGTCCGTGTCGAGCATCGTGTCGCTCGTCTCCTGTGACCGAGTGAGCTTCGGGACGTGGACCTTGTCCGGGAGGTCCTCGTCGACGGCCTCGATCGTCGCGAGGTACTGGACCACCTGCGAGACGGCGGTCATCTTTCCCTTGACCGTGGCCGGCGCGTTCTCCTCGGCGCGGAGGTGGCGTTCGTACTCGTCGAACAGCCAGCCGGAGAGGTCGCCGACGCGCTCGACGCCGCGCTCCTCGCACCAGTGGACCCAGCGCGTGAGGCGGTTGTTGTAGCTCCGGATCGTCTTGTCGGAGTTCTCCATCGAGCGCTTTTCGAGGAAGCGGTCGCGGGCCTCCCGCGGGGAGAGGTCGGAGGGGTTCGCGGGTGGCGAGGATCGCTTCCGGCTCATCGCGAGTCTCCCATGTTCTCCACCCGGTCGCTCATTGGATCGAACTCCCAGCCGTCGACGCTGCCGCCGTATAGGTCGCCGTAGGCGTCGACGACGTCGGTCGCGGTCGCGCAGTCCGACGGTGCGCTCCGGTTCGGATTCGAATCGTTGCGTGCGGCGTCCCGACGCCGGTCTTGGACCAACTGGAGAAGAAGCGCGTTCTGGAGTTCGAGCGCGTCCGCGATACGAGTGAGGTCGTCGTCCGGATCGCGACCGCCGTCAGTCACGAGCTCGTGCTCTCCGGCGTGGTACCGGAGGTCCTCGACGAGCGCGATCGCGCGGTTCGGGTCGAGGTCGCGCCGGAAGCGGTCCCGGAGATTGAGTTCGTCGACGGTTCGGGCGTCCTCGCGGATCACGAGCCGCGCGACCGTCTCGCCGTCCGACCCGTGACGCCGGTCCACGAGGTCGTAGAGCGACTGAAGTACTGCGCGGTGGTCGGTGAGGAGTCGGGACGCGCGGTCTCTGTCCGCGTACGCCAGCACGGATCCGTGGCGATTCCGGCGCACTTCGACCTCGACGGTCGGACTCATTCGGTCACCCCGTCGACTTCGAGCGCGGATTCGAGGCTGTCACGCTGTCGTGACAGTAGCTCGCGGCCGCGGTTGGTGACGCGGTACGCGTTGGTCCGCCCGTCGAACTCCTCCGTCTCGATCAGGCCCTCGTCTTCGAGGTCGCCGAGGTTGCTGTACAGTCGGCCGTGGTTGATCGGGTCGGAGTAACGATCTTCGAGGCGGGCCATCAGCGTGAGGCCCTTCGGCAGCTCCTCACCGTCGACTTCGGCGGCGACCAGGAGGAGATCGCGCTGGAACCCGAGGAGGTCGTACCAGGTGGTTTCGTCGCTGTGCGGCTCGTCCGTCGGCTGGGTGTGTGCGTCGCTCATGGTGGTGTCGTCAGTCGTCATCGGTCAGTCGTCGTGCGGTGCTGGTCGCGCCGTCGTGAACGGGCATACGTCGGGGTCGCCCCGACGCACGGATTAGTGTCGCCCGGCTGGTTCCGAACGGTTCCGGATGGTCGCGCCCTCGGTGACGTGTCCGGGTTTCCGTGGTTCGGGATGGTGTTCCGGACGGGGTGGCCGTCGCCTCGATCATCGGCCTTCCGGGTACAGATCCACCTCGCCGCGGAACTCGCGGAGCGTCGTCTGCGCTACATCGTGGATCGCGCGGTCGGCCCGCATCAGCGTCGCGAGCGCTGGCGGGTACTCGTCAGTCAAAGTCGATGCCGCTTCTCGGACGGGAGTTTCAAGCCCCCGCGTCAAATCAGTGTTCATGGGTTTCGTGCGCATTCACGGAACCCCACACGGGCCGGCTGTTGGCGCAGCGCGGCCCGCGTCCTTTTCAGGCTCGCCACGGCCGAGACGGGCGAGTGGGTCCGTGAGAGTAGCGTGCGGATTCTGGGAACTTAACTATGATGGTCAAGACTATCATATAGAATGTCAAAGCAATTAGGATGCTCGTATAACCCTATAACTAAGAGCCGTCTCGCAGAATCGGCGTCTGATGAGACCCGTGGTGAGTTGGATGACCAAGTCTGATGATGCGATCTTAGAGTTTCTCGCTCACCACGGCATAGCGCTGCCGCCAACTGCGATCGCCTTCAACGTCGAGAATGTGTCGCGACCCACGATCGACCGCCGGCTTCCAAAGCTTGAGGAGGCTGGCTTAGTGAAACGCTACGAGAACCCACAAGGATATACTGAGATCACCGACCGCGGTCGCGAGTACCTCGCGGGCGAGCTCGACGCTGCCGATCTTGAGCATGTCGACTAATTTAATTGAGTCAATTTACGGCTGTCCGGAACATTGAATAATGGAGCTAAGAATTTATGTCTGATGAGTAATAATACCGGAGAAATGGACCAACAAGACGGAGACTCCACCCAATTGAAGATGGGTGGACAGTTGCTTGTGGAATTAAGTACAGGCTCTTACACTACTCCCTCAACAGCTCTTAAAGAATATGTGAGTAATGGATGGGATGCCGGTGCTGATGAGATCGTTGTTCGGTTGTACAATCCCGACGATGCGGACCGGGCAGCATTTGAAATTGAAGATAATGGATGTGGAATGACGAGGGATGACCTCGTAAACAAATTCTTCCGAGTCGGTCGAAATCGACGTCAAGAGGAGGGCGCGGTTGTGGATACTATCCGAGGAAAACGAAAAGTCCACGGAAGAAAGGGATTAGGAAACTTGGCTGGACTCAAGCTTGCCAACCAGATGGAGGTGATAACTTGGACAGAAGATTCTCTCGAGGGGGCGCGGCTCAATTATAACGAAATCAAAGAAGATCCTAATGATGCTCCACTCATCCACTGGTTCAACCCAAGCGAGAAGCCGAGCGATTCCCCGCATGGAACATTAATTCGGCTGACTGAATTTTCGAGGCCCCGTCCTTACCAAGATGACACTCTAGTTAGAAACCTCAAACTCTGGTTTGAATTTGGGGATGAGGCCGATGTGCTCTTGGAGAAGCACGAGGGAGAAATTGGTGACTCAGAGATTATCGAACAAGAGCCAATTGGCCGTACTGAACTCTTTGCGGACATTGAGGTTCAAGAGGATGTATTGGATGTTACTTGGACAGAGGCTGGTGAAGAAGTCACCGAGCAAATAAAAGTGCGGTGGGGCTGGTTAGACGACAGTAATACTTCCGTAGATAGCTTAATTAGCGTCTTTTCTGGAACCAGAGCATTATCTACGGAGGAGACTTTCAATATTCAATCTGGTTTTACCAATATGTTTGGAATCTATAAGCTCGTCGCAGAATTTGAAGCCGATTGGATCGACAGTATCGATGGAGTAGATCCTGCGGATCTGAACAGAGAGGGCATCAATTGGGGAGCACACCCCGGACTAAAAGAACTCAGAAGCGTCGGAGAAGAGTGGGTCAAAGAAACCTGTAGGGAGCGCGCTACCTCTACCGAGGGTAAAAGCGAACTTCGAGAACGTACAGAGTCGTTGGTAAATGACCGAGAAGAATTTGACGAGTGGTCGAAGCACGAAAAGGATCGATTGGTTTCGCTCGTTACCGACTTTGCCGCTGATGAAGGTTATGCCACTTCTGAAATAAATCGCTTAATCGACTTATTCTCGTTCGTAATGAATCATGGGGCGCTAATGCAATTCATTCAAGGCCTGAAAGACGGAGAAGATCGAGATCTAGAAACCTTCTTGGACGTAGCTAACCGGTTCAACTCATCGGAGATAACAGGGCTTCTACAGGTTGCTAAGAGCAAGTTAGAGATAATTGAAGAACTACAAGAGTTAATTGCAGATCCAGAGACCACAGAGGTACCAGTAGAAGGCAAGAATGACATCACAACATTCCTCGCTAAGAATCCCTGGGTATTCGACCCTGAACTAAGGATTGACCACAAAGACGTTGGAATCAAAAAAATCGTACTGGAATCTATGGATGAACCTCAAGAGGTTCTCAATCGACTTCCAAGTGAATATTTCCAAAAGAGGCCCGATTTCGTTGGCTACAAGGGACCATCTGATCAGCGCCTGTGCGTTGAGTTAAAACGCCCAACTCATGAGATGACCGAAGGAGAGGCCCAGAGAGTTATGAGATACCGTGCGTCGCTCAGAGATGAGTGGCCTCAAATTAAAACTATCGTGGTCTCTGGGTCTTACCGAGACGACGCTAGACAGCTGATGGAATCTGTTGACGATATCCAGCTGATGGAGTTCACGGAACTTTTCGAGAAGGCTGATAAGCAAATGCGAGAGTATATTGAAAAATTAGAAGATGGACTAAGGGGCCTATCGGCTACTTCTGGACCAGCAGCTCCGAGTGATGCTGGTGACACAACACAAGAGGCCGGTAATTGAGTCCATTGGTTGCCACTGTTTGTGGCAACGTGGTTAAGAGACTAAGAAATGTGATTTAACCGAGTGGGCTGCGGTCTCTATAATTGGCTCTGAACGTATCTATTCGTGAGGTCTGCTTCTCTATTCACACTATATACCTCAACGACTTTTTTAACGAGAGTTGGAGGAACAGCGTTGATAACTCGCTCAGTATCCTGATTTGTGTTGGGGAGTTCGAACCAAGTAGGAAATCCCATCAGAAGCGCGGCCTCACGGAATGTGATCGTTCCTGATTGGATAAATTCGGTAGCTTATTTCAAGAGATCCACCGCACCGCCGAACACTTCCACGAAGCAGGTGTGCTCGGGCGTCTGGTCGAGGATCCATGACGCAAAGCGGCTCTTCCCGCCGGGGTAAGGAAAGACGGCGTCCGCCATCACCGACCACCTTCCAGGCGCTCACCGACGACGTCCGCGACGCGCTCGACCCAGTCCGGTACGTCGGCGTCGTGGACGCTGTCGCCCTCGCAGAAGACGCGGCTGATGTCGAGCGAGTCGTTGACGATCCGCGCGTCGAGCTGCCAGTCGTACTGGTTCGCCGCCTCGATCTCGATGCGAAGCGACCCGTTCGCGTCGACGCTGACGACCGCGACGGCGTAGTAGGGGCCGCGACGAACGCGGATCCCTTCGGCGACGAGGTCGATGTCGAACTCTTTGGTCTGTGCGCTACCGCCGTGGGCCGATTGTGTCGAAGCCATACTGACGGCTGGTCACCATCAGTGGTTTAGTGTGACCCATGGGGTTCCGGACGGTTCCGGATGGTCACGACGTGCAGGCCGTCTCCGGGTTTGGCGTGTTCCGGATGTGGTTCCAGATGAGGAGTTCCGTAGAAACTCTCCCGCAGTGAGAGGGTCTGCTAAAAGTAAATCTACTAACAGGAGATAGAATTATGATGGTGTCCGTGTTTAATTGTGTCATGGCGAAGAAACTATCCGAACTACCCGATGGGACAGGTGTACGATTCAAATACCTCGAAGACAGCGGTTTCAGTTATCGAGGAAAGGTACAGAATGGGAAAATATTAGATCCGAACGACGAGGAACGGTCACCGAACGGCGCCGTTAAAGTAGTAGACCGCATAATTAGAGGAGAAAAGGCCCGCGAATCTGGCTGGAGCCCGAGTCAGTGGGAGTGGTTTTCGGGTGATGGTTGGGAGGAGCTTACGACTTCTAACCGCTAATTGTCTACTGTAGAACGAACTCAGATTGGTCCGGGACGAGGTTCCGGCTCGTCAACCCCGACGAGATGGTACCGCTTCGACCCACCGTGCTGTTCGATGTCGACGAGGTTGTAGTGCTCTAGTTTCGGTAGATGGTTCTCGCGGAGGTACCGCAGCGTCACGGGGTCGTGGTGAGCCCCCTGGTACCGCGCGTAAAGCTCCTTCTGGATGAGCCCGCCCTCTTCCTCAAGCACCTCATAGAGGACGCGCTGATGCGTGTTCAGCTTCGAGATCGTCTTCTGCCGGACCTCGCGATCGGCGTTCGCGACCGCGTCCTCCACGAGTCGCGCCGGGATCGCAGAGAGGCCCTCGCGGGACGCCATGCGCGCCCCGACCCGCAGCGCCGCGATCGCCCGCCGCGCGTCTCCTTCGGAGAGGCGCGCGATCCGCGCGAGCACATCCTCGTCGACGGCGCCGGGGCCGAGCCCTTCCCGAGCTCGGCGGAAGAGTATCTCAGTGATCGTATCCTCGCGATAAGAGTCAAAGTGGACACGATATGCGACGCTGATCCGGGAGGTGATCCGGTCGTCAAGGTCCGCGAGGAGGTCGACCTCACGGTTCGCGATGCCGATCCACGAGAGCCCGCGGATCTCGTGGAGGTCGTAGAGCACGTTCGTCTCGCGCAGCTGGTCGACCTCGTCGAGGATGACGACGCCCGGTCCGTGGAGGTCGGCCGTGATTCGATCGATGAGTCGGCCCGTCGACGAAGAGCGTGGGAGCGCGGCGCCGACGAGATCGCGGGAGATTTGTTCGAGAACGGCGTTCCGCGTGTAGTCCTGCCAGCAGTTCACGTAGGCGTGGGGGACGTCGAGGACTTCCTGTCGGAGCTCACGAACGGCGGCCTTCGCGACGGTCGTCTTCCCGACGCCAGAGGGTCCAAACAGGAAGCAGTTCTCGGCACGAAATCCGTCTTCGATCGGCGCGAGGGCGTCCGTCACCTCGTTCATGTGGCGATTCCGTCCGACAATTGAGGTAGGGAGGTGGTCGTCGTCGAACACCGTTCCGTCGCGTATCACGTCTTACCCGGTCACGGTGTGGGTATATAAGCTGACGGCCGAGTGTTCCGGATGGTTCCGGATGGTCTCAAGTTCAGTAATTCTAGCAATGAATATAATAGTGAAATCTAAGAATCAGTCTTTAGGTGGGCTAGAGCGGTGTTATCGGGATCGACCCCCTCAATGAACTCAAGTAGCCGCTCTGTCGCTGTCGGGTTCTCTTCGACGTGTTCCAAGAAATGAACCATTCCCTGAAGAGCTAGGTTCTGCTTGTGGTAATCCCACGTATTAAGCTGCGTCCGAAGGTCCTCGTCCGTCATTACCTTCACGTCCTCTTCTTCGAGCGTTGTTCGAGCGTCTTCAGATACCTGACGACAGATAGCGACAGATAGAGCGGTCGAACGTTCTGCTACCTTCATCATTGTCCCCAGCTCGCTGTGGACATTATCTTCATCAATATCGCGATCCTTCACCTCAACAGAAACCATGAGGTCCGGCCCCTGATAGCCGTCAATGTCGCCGAAGCGGTGCTGTCGTGACGATCCAGTTCTGACGCTACTGGCTCGGAGGGAAAGATGTGGCCACTCTGTCTTCACGTAGCCGTAGATCATCGCCTGATACGTCAGCCCACCCATCTCGTTGTCGTGCGTCCGTTCGTAGTCGTTCAGTACTTCGAGGAACGGCTGCGGGAATGGTGGCTCTCGTGTTGGATAATTCTTTGACTCTAAGTCGATCAGTCCGAACTCGATGAGTCGCTCCGCGGCTTCGTGACGTCCTGAACTGGAAAGCGAGAATGCCAGTTCGAGAATGTTTACGTGGTCTTCCCAATTACCGGTGTAGTGTCCCGGAGCGTTCGGAAAGTTCGTCCGACTCATCTCGCTCTGAAAAAAGTCCCCGATCTCGTTGATTCGGCTCCTCAAACCTTCCTCCACGTCCCCACGACGGAGGGTCAGGGTGTCGATGTTCTGTCCAGTTCGATAGTCGACCCCCTTCTGATCGTATCGGGGAAGAATGTCGTCTTCCCAGTTCAAATTCGCCTTCGGATCCGCTACCCACTTGTCCACTTTCGAAAGTCCTTCTGCAGATAGAATGAACGACAAAGCGAGACCTAGATACCCGGATCCGCGGTCATTGTAGACGTTGCGGGAAAGTTCGACAATCTTCTCGATGTCTTCCGCTTCGTCGACGGAGAAGTCGCCCTTTTCCTCGTCCTGGAATTCTCCGAGGCTCTTGTTCGTCGACGACGCAAAATAACCGTCGAGGAATTCGTCGATCGCCTCTTGCTCGTCTTGCGTGATGTCCTTGCTCATGTGTTTGCCGTCGCATCCAATTGCCGAGGGACAGAATCGCGTCCACCGACATTTGATTGGCGAATATAATGTCTATTAAAATAACACGAGTTCAAAAGCACTGGGATTAGAAAATACGTGGCAGCAATGTGAGAGAGGCAATGATTAAATACGATTCAGCGGCAGTTCTTTCATAGATGGCCGAACAGGAGTTGACCTACGTTGACCTATTTGCTGGTGCTGGCGGCCTATCGACTGGTCTAGAGCGCGCTGGGTTCGATTTGGTCCACGCCGTTGAGGTTGACGAGGATGCTCGTTCTTCGTTCGCAAATAACCGAGAGAACATCGAACCTCAAGATCTAACCGGCGATATTCGTGATGTCGATGTCAACGACATAACCGAGGAGGTTGGTAGAGACACGGTCGATCTCGTGGCTGGAGGACCGCCTTGTCAGGGCTTCTCCGAAGTCGTGAGCCCCGACGGCTCCGATGACAGAAATCATCTGTTCGTCAACTTCATCAATTGGGTAAGCGAGTTAGATCCGAAGGCCGCTCTCTTTGAGAACGTCAGGGGAATGCAGAATACAGCTGGTGGTAAATTTCTCTCCGCAGTTGAGGAGTCCTTCGACCAGATGGGATACGAAGTTACGGCTCGCGTGGTGAAGGTCTCAGACTTCGGCGTTCCACAACACAGGCGCCGCCTTTTGGTCCTCGCTACGAAAAAGAACTTCTCGGAATTACCGTTTGAGGGGTTTGAACTAAACCCGACTGAAACGCCCAGCGTAATTGACGGAATAGGCGATCTTCCCGAAGTCGGCGCCGGCGAGCAGGTGACGGAATACTCTCAAGAGCCCCAGACGATACTCCAAAAAGATCTTCGCGGTGAAGAGAACGACCTAACTCATCATCAGGCGGCTAATCACGACGACGACATGGTGGAGATGATTTCCCACATCCCGGATGGTGGAAATCGCACTGCCATTCCCGACGAACTGCAACCATCTTCGGGATATCACAATTCCTACTCTCGCTTAGACTCTCAAAAGCCTGCAGTAGCGATAACGTCGAACATGTCGAAGCCGTCTAGCGCGAGGTGTATTCATCCATTCCAGAATCGAGGATTGACCCCTCGTGAGGGTGCGAGACTGCAGACCTTCCCGGACTCCTATCGCTTTGACGGTGGGCTCGTCTCGGTTCGTAAGCAGATCGGAAATGCGGTTCCTCCATATGTCGGCGAGGCATTAGGTTACTACCTCAAACAGAGTATCTATCAAGCCGATATCTCTGATTCTGACCGAGAACGAATCTATAGGCTTCGTTGCGGATCAAAGACGCCAGACGAGTTCGAGAGGAGTCGCGACGATCTGAGTGGCCTCGCACAACAGGTCACTCTAGACTTTGCAGACTAGATTATTCGTTAGGTTACTCAAGAAAATTCTAAACGGTCTGAACTACTCCGGTTCACGGCGCTAGGACATCACTCTGGAAGATTATTTCAGTAACCAATATTCAGTAGACATATACTGCATGTTGTCTAATATTTGCCTGTTATGAGCGACCCCGATATTTTCATCGCACCATGCAGCCGGGAACACAAAGATTCCACAATTCGGTATTTTCGGGACACAGTTCTCAATGGAATTGATCCAAACCAGTACACTGAATTCTCAGAGATGGGCTATGTGAATTCAATCCCTATCTGGGGTGTTACAGATTCGAAACGGACCACGTGGGAACAGATGGATGAAGGTGATGTGGTACTTTTTTATACTAAATCTGGTACGTACACGCATATTGCCACTGTTAAAGAAAAATTGTCGAATGAACGATTAGCTCGTCACATCTGGGAACCATTTGACGAAGGTCGCACTGTAAAAGATATTGATCAGCCTTGGTCAAATATGTTTATTCTTCAATATATCACACAACTGGATATCCCTGCGGATGAACTCCATGGAGCTCTCGGATACAACATGGAATATCCTCTCGGGTTTATGAGACCTTCTGATAGTGCTCATTCAAAGCTACGGAATAAATTTGGTAGTGTTGAGTCCTTCTTAGGTCATTTTGGTCACGATAGTCAGCAGGAGCCGACAAGTAAGAACACTGGTCCCGAAGAGGATGATTTCTCTTCAGGAGACCTTCGTCCTCGAACCGGTACACCAACCGGTCAAATAGAAGACGACATTCAGACTATTGAGGTTACAATCAACCCCGCTGAGATCCAGAGAAAAGAAAAGAAACACGAAGACATCCTCAATGAGATTGAAGAACGACTCACGTCCGCAGGATTTGATACTGGGGAGACCACGAGGAGCGACCTAATTGCGACCCGTGGAAAGGAAATAGTGCTCGGTGAGGGAAAAACAATTCATGAGGGAAACGAGAAGAGACAGATCCGCTCAGCACTTGGGCAGCTCTTAGAGTATCGGTATCATGATATCCGGATAGATACCGACCTGGACGACGATCCGCTACTATTCCTAGTACTGAGCCAGAAGCCTTCAGACTACTATGCTGTGTTTCTCAGTGATCTTCAACGTGAAGGTATCTACACACTCTGGATAGACGAGGAGAGAATAGAAGGATTCGGTGACTCAGTAACCAGGTTAGAGGATCTGTTGTAGTCCCCCATATTCACGTTTTTATACAAAGCCTGATCTGGCAGCTTCAGTTGGATTGATATGGTATCGTTTGGACGGAGAGACATGACAGTCCTCGACGACCTTCAGGATCGGTATCGAGAGTTCGTGGCTGCACGCGATTGGAATCAGTTCCACACGCCGAAGAACCTCGCCGAAGCGATCAGTATCGAAGCGAACGAACTCCTCGAGGTCTTCCTCTGGCACGACAACTACGACGCTGAGACGATCAGGGAAGACTCGGAGCTGAAGTCTCGGGTCGAAGAGGAGGTCGCCGATGTCGTCATCTACAGTATCGCGATCGCGACACAGTTGGATATCGATCTCGTCGACGCGGTCGAGGCAAAGATGGACGACAACGAGCGCCGGTTCGACGAGGAGAGTGCAGCGGAGATCACCGAGGATCTCCAGCGGTGGCAGCGCGATTGATCCGACCGCGCTAATCGCCGCCCGAGAGCCACCCGATTCGCTCGTTGTGACGCCCCAGGTACTCCGCTGAAGGTGGGTCGTTGGGGAACGTTATCGACTCACCTCGACGATCGAGGATAGTCTGGCTGAGGAACTCGCTTCGTGTATCTAGCCCCGGACGGACCGCGATCTCGTAGTCCTCGGATAGCGTGAACATATTTAGGTCGAACGCCCGGTGGTGCGTATAACAGAGCAGCAGTCCGTTCGCGGGGTCACCGCGCGGATCCTCGTACTCACTCCACTCGAGAATGTGGCCCGCTTGGAGGAGACCTGGCTCGTCAACGTCACAGAGTACGCACGTATCGTCATACCGATCGCGGACTTCTTTCCGGAAGTCCCGTTGTCCGATTCGGCGCGTCGACGTTGAGGTCGTCTCGCCCGTGGTCACATTTCCCCCACCTTCGGTGCTCTTCGTACCGGGGATGTCGTCAACGTAGATATCCGACTCAAGGCGTTCCCGAGCGAGTTCCGCCTCTCGAGCGAGCTCCTCCTCGTTGTCGTAGTACTCATCCCAGATCTCCTGTGCGGGTGCGCCGACATTCTCCATCCCGGAGTCTACTTGAGGATCTAGTGCACGGAAGTTACTAAGTCTCAAAGAGACGGAACCCGGCGAGCGGCCCATCAGATCGGCGATTTTGTTCATTCGATCGTCGTCCTGCCGCTTCTCGATTTCCGGATCATCGAGGTACAGATCGAGCGTCACAAGGAAGTCGTCACGCGTCCACGACTGGCCTCCCCTCGGGTAGGTTGAGGCCGTCGTCGTAGAAGTTCCGCCACGAGCACCAGTCGGTTTCTCCGGGTTCACACCTCGAAGGAGTTCCTTTGTCGACTCGGGGAGATCGTGCTCGAGGAGCGCATCGATGTACGCGCTTATGATCGAGGGCTTATTTTTCGCAGTGCCCGTGAGACTTTGCGGAGCGATGTCCGGACTTTCACGCCACTCTTCACGCATTACCTGATCGAACTCTCGTTCCGGCTCGCCGCGACAGTAGATCACCCAGTCGTAGTTTCTCTTCGAGTCCCCGTGCCAACGCCAGTCTTGGGGAAGTATCGACTGATCCTCTACGCGGCGTGCCTCTGAGAACGTCCAAATTCCCCGAACACCTTCACCGTTCTCGCGGACTATAATGAGGTCGCCCGGTCTCAGTAGTTCGGGATTTGGTGCGACACCGCTCTGAGGAACCCCGTGCCACGGCTCGCCGATGTGGCTGCTTGGATGATCGCTTTCATCAGTGGGACCGTTGACGCAGTGATCCCAATGGTCAGGGATTGTGTTGACGAGCCACGCTCGTGTCATGAAATTTGTGTTATTCTCTGTTTATATTAGGTTGACCATTCCCACGCTTTGTACGTGTAGGAAGTCGAATACCATAGCTTGATATGAGCTGAAAACAAGCGTCATTTCATGTCAGAATATTACCGGTTAAACACGAATAAGGACCACTTCCCAGACGGTTCGGACGGAACAATAGTATATCAGAGGGGGCTCGCCGCGACATTTGGAGGAGAAGACTATGAGAACCAAATTCAAAAGCTAGACCGCGGTGATACCGTCTTTAGTTATGTTGATGGACAGGGTTATCGCGCATTCGGGCGTGTCACAGAACCTTACTCGGGGACTCCAATAACCAATAAAGAAAACAAATTAGTAAAGAAAGATACCAATGAGTATCACATTTCCGTTGATTGGAAGTGTGTTCTATCGGAAGACGATGCGATCTACTACCGGGATGCGAATGCGATACTCGGGCTACCAGAAAGCACGCCTCCGAATGGGTCAGTGCGTTCATTAGATGTCCGTGATGAACTGGCCAAAAGACTACAGTCCCACATGCGAGGCACGGAAGACGAGGAACCAACACTCTGGCTCGGTGTTTCTGGGAGCGACCCGACAAATCTCAACAACAGCGTCGGGAGCAATATTGATGAATCAATCATCCGCCAACACTCAGACTTAGAGCCGGATGGTGATGCGTATCTCTGGGGAGCGAAGGGCGATGTATTTGAAAATGCTGAAGCAGGCGATTGGTTTCTATTCTCTGCGGAAGCTAAATTTCCGTACGCCGCTAAACTGGTTGATGTAGACCCTGACGCGGATAGTTTGGGAGATGAGATCTGGGAACCGAAGGGTAACAATGATTTCGACCGAATCTACCTGCTTGAAGACCGCCGAAAGACCAATCTGACACGTGAAGAATTCCAGAAAATCGTTGACTATTCACAATACTGGAGTGCGATGCAGAACACGTCTATTCAGGATGAACCACTTAGTCTTCTCCGGCAGAAGTTTGGTGGCGTTGAAGAATTCATAGAGGCAATTGAACAGAAAGAGCCGAACAAGCTGTATACAGACCTAGCAGAAAGGCTTGATAATCAAAAACAAATCATTTTCCACGGACCTCCCGGTACGGGAAAAACACACCACGCCAAACAATTTGCCGACTGGTGGGTAACTCAGAACCCGGAAACCGTCCAGACGAATAATCAAGTCCGGTTCGTCTCTTTCCATCCGTCTTTTTCTTACGAGGATTTCATTGAGGGACTCACTACAACGTCTAAGAACGGTACTGTTGAGTACGGAATCAAAGACGGAGTGTTCAAACAGTTCATTGAGGATATGAGGTCATGGGACGGCAGCGAAAATTGGTCGGCTGATGATTTTGACCAGAAGCCTACTTACGTACTTATTATCGATGAAGTGAACCGTGGAGATGTCTCTCAAATCCTTGGGGAGCTTGTTACCCTGTTAGAGAAAGACAAGCGAATCGACGGAGACAACGAGATTCAGACGACACTTGCCCATTCTGGAGAACCGTTCGGGATCCCTGAGAACGTGTACATCATTGGAACGATGAACACCGCAGATCGGTCCATCGCGCTAGTTGATGCTGCCCTACGACGACGATTCGGGTTCCAGCATTTCCCACCAGACTACGAATTCCTCCGAGAACATTACGAGTTCAATAATAAACAGGAATTGAGGAATGCGTATAGCGATAAGGGCGTAACTGGGCTACAGGCACTCTCAATTGGAGCTCTAAAAGAAATAAACGATGAAATCCGGAATAGGAGAGATCTCGGTCGCGGAAAACAAATTGGCCATTCGTACTTGATGGACTGCGATACAAAGAGAGACATCATCCGATCTTGGAAATATGAGGTACTGCCACTCATCGAGGAATATTTCTTTGAAGGATATGACGACATTCGGAATACCATTTTTGATGGTAATAATTCAGCTGACTTCTTGCTTGACTGGGACACACAACAGATCCGAAGCGAGTTTACTGACCCGAATAATCAAAATAAGAGCGAATACACCGCTCTAAGAGAGGCATTAGAAAATCTTGTCACTAGCTCATGATCAAACCCCCAAGTGAGGGAGAGCCTGATGAAAAGGATGTTAGGCAACTGGATGAGGGGTCGGGAAAGACATCGTTCAAAGTAACCAAAGCCGATATCCAAACTCTCGAGCAATCAGCTGCTGTAAGCTTCGACATTAGTGACGACAATACTGCTTTCGTTCGTGCTGGTCAAAAGGCAGGAGTTGTGGGACTGCCTGATGGACCTGATCTGTATTTAGAACCTAAGATTTCAGGCACAAATCTACTCTATCTCCTACAATACTCTCAAGGGATTGAAGCAACAGTAGATGACGAAACTGCCTCATTAGAAAGTAGTGGAGATATCGCGGAGCTTGTTGCTTTAATGTATATTGAAGAGCTAAGGAAGGTACTCAGACGCGGACTCAGTAAGTCCTACGAGACCGTTCAGGAGTCGGAAGAATACATCCGCGGTGACCTGGATCTCCATCGCCAATTACAAACACACGGTCCTGCTGCCACGGAATTTGAGTGCCGATATCGTGATTTATCCGAGGATACACTCCTGAATCAGACTGTATTATACGCTGGCTGGATTTTGCTCCAAGCAGTAGGGGAAGAGAACCTCAGACGACGTCTTCGGTCAAGCTTGATGCAGCTACGACGTCCCGTTACGCTTCGTAAAATTCGTAGAAGTGAACTTTCACAGCTAAACCTCTCTAGACTAGACCGCTATTATCAACAAGTATTGCGTATCTCAGAGACGGTTATTCGAAACGGATTTGTCAACAATCTAAACAACGGTGATTCCCCTGCTTATGCATTCACTATTCCGACACCAGTTCGATTTCAACAGGCCGTCCACACCTGCGTAGAGAGGTACACTCAATCCGAAGCCAGTCTCACTATCAAGGACCCAGAGTACAGTTTCGAAGCATTCCCCACCGGCGATTTTGATATGGAATTGAATGTGGACACAGTAGTTTGTAAGAACGGTTCGCCGGTGTTAGCAATCGATGCAAAGTATACCGAGCTATCCGATCATAAAACCGATCGAAAGCCGGATTCTAAATATGTCCATCAGATAGCAACATATACAGATTATCTCGATTGTCCTGGTCTATTTGTGTACCCTGAACCAGAAGACGGGGAACCTGTGGAACGGGCCGCAACGCTTTATTCTGGGCATGAGATCGTAATGGCCTCGATTCCCACTAACAGTAAGCTGAATACATACAAACAATACCGAGAACAAATGGATGAATCACTCAATAGTATAATCGAAGATTTAGTAGACACTGTGGGTTAGTCTGAGATAATCCAAGGGGACTGGATATGGATTTCAGCGAGGGCATGTCCTTGATGGCGATACAAGAGCCATATTTGAGTGAAGGAAGATATCGTCTGTTGTCGACTTGTTATAGAAGTCGATAAACAACCCCTCGAAACCGGCCCGATCACGGCGGGGACCCGCTCGGTTCTGCCGCATTAAGTGATAGCTTCTTTTGGAAGATCGTATGCGCTTAGAGGCGACAGCGAAACCGGACCAGCACAAAGTGTGGCTCACGGACGACGACCTCGAGGAGCTCCGCCGCGCCGCGGGAAGTCACCGCGACGACCTCGTGATACAACTCGGCGGGTTCGTCGGGCTCCGCGCTTTCGAGATCCCGCAGGTCGCACCGAAACACGTCAAACGCACCCCCGACGGCGACCACTTCCGGCTCCGCGTTCCGGAGGGCAAGGACACGACCGGGAGCGGCGGGAAGCCTCGCGATGCCTACCTGCCGCGAGAGGTCGAGGGCGATATCCACCGGTACGTCCGATCGGAGGACGTCGGCCGCCACGCGCCGATCGTCGACCTCTCCGAGAGCGGGATCCGGGCGGTGGTCAAACGCACGGCCGAGCGCGCGGCCGACGCGACGGGCGACGAGGACTTTCTCCACGTGTCGAGCCACGATCTCCGTCGTCGATTCGCTCAGCGGCTCCTCGTCGATAAGCAGGTGAACCCTCGCGTCGTCATGCAGGTCGGCGGCTGGGACTCCTTCCAGGCGATCGAACCGTACCTGAACGCGCCGACGCCCGACGTCGTAAACGACGCCTTCGAGGAGGCAGGGTTCGCGTGAGACCGAATATCGATCTTCCGTGGTCGCTCCACGGTGAGATTAAAGAGGTCGCCGAGTCGGAGGATCTCTCCGTTCAGGAGGCGTATGAGCGAGTTATAAGACGTGGTCTCGCGGGGGAGGAGACGGCTATCCAGCAAATGGCTCGGAGAGTGGACGACCTCAACGAGGTGGACGATGTCCGAGAGTGAGCAACAGTCGGGCGAGATCGTGCAGATAACGCTCGAAGGCGAGACGCTGGAGTTCGAGCGAATCCCGTGTGAGATGTACCCCGGCGTGTGTTCCGACCCGGCGGTCTACGAGGTCGACACGCTGGTGTACGACGGAGTGGGACAGGCAGCGGCCAAACTCCCGGCCTGCACTGCGTGCGCGTACGAGCTAACCGAACCGACCGACCCGGACGGTTCGGACAAAGCACGTCGCCTACGTCGATTAGAGAGGTGGCAGCATGTCGGCTGAGGAATCTACGGATGATGCCGATCGCGGGCAGGTAGCGACCACAGCCTTCGGGCGGGCCGCGGTCTTTGCGATCGTGTTCGGATCACTCGTGTTCGCGCTTGAACTCGGGATACTCCCGCTCCCGTTCTGACCTGTTCGGTTCTGCCGTTTTATCCGTCGCTGACAGGCTCGTTTTTATATCGGCTCGTGTGACGGGCCGGTGACAGGTATGAACGACGACGACACGGGCTCGGTGAACGAGCCCGACGGCGGCGGTGAGAGGTGGACTGACTGGCGGAACTACGGGGGCGACTCGTGACCTCGGAGGGCAGCCCGGAGATCGTTCTCCGGGGAGACTCCGAGACGACGTCGCGCCTTCGAGAAGACCTCCGCGGGATCGGGATCCGCGATGAGGTGATCCGCGAGGATACGCACGAGGGAGGCGACGCGTGACCTGGGATCCGGACGGGATCGTCGTGAGCGACGGGTTCCGTGACTACGTCGAACAGTTGAGAGCGAGAGAGAACCACGCCGCGGGCGGCGTACAGCCCGATTCTACACAACACATGAGCGCAACACAGAGCGGTAGCGACGAACAGGCAGAAAACCAGACGGCAGCGGCAGACCTCGGCTCGGTCGACCTCGACTCACCGATAGATCGACGCGTGTTCCTCGCAGGAGTCGGCGCCGCAGCAGCGACGGCAGCCGGAGCGGGAACCGTGTCGGCGCAGGGCGAACTCACGATCAATCGGGACTCGGAGTTCGCACACACCCCGACGGCGATCGGGACGGTGACGGTCGCCGAACACGGTCCGGAGTTCCCGCACTTCGGTTATATCGCGGACGATGACTCTGAAACGACGCTCGAGGCGGCGTCGCTCGCCGAGCGCGAGGACGAAGACACGCCGCACAACCCGGTTCGAATCCGTGCGGACAACGTGTTCTTCTCGGACCGCCGAGCCTTCCCGCGAGATCTCACGACGACGAACGCGGACGACGAAGAGGAAGACGGATCCGCACTCGATGCGGAGTTTTGGACGGTTGACGACGCCGACACGGCCGGAACAGTCACCGTCGAGGACGCCTCAGACGACCGTCTCCGAGTTATGACCGACGGGCAGGCCGCCGGAGATGTCGCTGTCGCGACGTTCGACGACTACGAGATCGACTCCGGCGAGCAGCGGCGCGTCCTACAGCTGATCGCGAACATCGACCAACTCGGAGCGGACACGATCGTGGACGTCGAGATCGTCGACACGGCTGGGGACTCAGTTGTCGCGACGATCGACGCGGCAGCAGACTCCGCGAACGATGCGACGATCGCGACGGAACAGGGCCAGGGCGTCATCTACCAGCAGCAGCTCGGCGAGCTACCGGACGGAGAGCTCCTCGATACGCTCGAGGAGGTCGTCATAACGGTCTCGGACGGCGACGCGGACGTGACGTTCCACGGCCTGAACGTCGAGAGCTCCTCGCAGTGGGGCTTTGGCGAGCGCGAGTCACTCGACGAGGAGGAAGACGTCGAAACGAACACAGTGCGCGACCAGGCCGGGTACTTCGGTATCACCGACTTATCGACGCTGTACGACAGCGAGCGGCTGTCGGATGCGACGATCTACGACGTGGAGTATCCGTACGCGGAGTTCGAGCCGACAGAGATCTCTCTCGAGCTTGAGGACGGCGAGCGGTACGAGTACGAGCACCGGCTCCGCGCGGTGCACAACTTCGAGCTTCCGAGCGCGTACGACCTCGAGATTGAGCTCTCGGAGTGGGTTGACGAGGTGGCACACCCGAGCGGTCGGTATCTCGCCATGGAGACGGCGACGGGACTCGATGACGTCGTTGGAGTCGACGAGACGGACGACGTGGAGTGGACAGCACGGACGTCGTCGTATTCGGACAACTCGATCGGCGACTCGGTCGAACTCCCGTCGACGATCGACGCTGGCTCGGTGTTCGCTCTCAGCGAGGACGTCCTTCTGCGGGGCGACGAGGCCGACGAGGTCGTCGTCGAGACCGGCGCCGCGATGGGCCCGACCGGTCGCTCAAGTGGCGGTTGGCTCAGCCGGATTTTCTCGGTGCCGGGGGCGATCGCATCGTCGATCCTCGGCCTCGGGCTGCTCCGGCGCATCCGGGGAGGTGAGTAATGTCCGACGGTCAGGAGTTCGTTGAACAGGCCGACGGCGTCGGAGTCACCGATGCGTTCATCCGTGTGATCACGGCTCCCCTGTTCGCTGTGGCGGCTGGTCTCGCGGGACTGATCGCGACGGGTTTCGAGCAGATCGGGGAGGTCGTCTCTGCGCTCGGTGACCTGCGAGAGTTCATCGCCGAACTGATCGCTGGTGGACCGATCACGATTCTGTCAGCTGGCGCATCGACCACCGCCGGCGAGCTCTCGCAGTTCGGCGTCGCGGCGTTCGTGGTCGCTGTCGCGGTCATCGCCGCCGGATGGCTGGTCTGGACGACGATTGACCCGGAGATCCCGCTCCTGGACAACCTGCTCCCGTGGAGGTAACTCACGATGCCTACCGGTCACGACCCTGGAAACCGAGATGACGCGACGGATAGCGGCACCTCTATCGATCTGGGATCGTCGAGCGAGTGGGTCGACGGTTCGAGCATCGATTGGCAGGGTTTCGCATCGTACCTGGCGACGATCCTCGTGCTGATCGTCGCCAACACGTACGCGCGGTTCGTCTCAGGGATCTTCGAGCTCCCACGGCGAGTACTCGCGTGGCTCGGAGCGACGGCTTCGACCCTCACCGAGTTCGTGGTCGGCTTCTGGCCGGGCGTGTTCGGCGCATCGTTCACGGGCGCAGCTGGCTCCTTGTCCGAAATCGGCGCGCTCAGCTTCATCGCTGCCGTGATATTCGTGATCGTCTGGTTCCTGGTCCTGAACGAGCTGCGGGGGGTGCTCTGATGTCGACTCGACGCGGTCACTCGACAACAAGCGACGACTCTGACGACGGCGGAGGGGGAAGCGGCGGCGGCGGCATCTCTGCCGGAGCGGTTGCAGCAGCGCTCGGAATCGGAGGGGGTGCTCTCACGCAACTCGGGGACTTTGCCGATCGACTCGCAGAAGCGGGATCGTTCCCCGAGCTCATAATCAACGTGTTACTCGTCGAGGGCGTCAACCTGATTCTGTCCGCGTTCGAGTACATCTTCGGGCAGATCCTGCTCGCGATCAACGTCATCTCAGAGTCGTTCTGGCTGTCAATCGTCACTCCGATCGGGGCGCTCGGGACGACGGTGTGGGATGTCGTGTTCGGGACGCTCGAATCGGTCCAAACGACCACAGAGGTTGCAGTTGCGTCAACGGGGATCGCGGCGCCGTTCGTGGCCTTAGCCGGCTGGGTTGCGATGCTGCTCGTCGCGGCAGTGCTGATCGGCATCGTGTGGGCGCTGCTCGAGACGTACCTACCGGTCGAAGTGATCGAAAACGAGATCCGCCGACTGGCGGGCTTGACACTGCTGCCGTTCTCGCTGCTCGAGGAGTTCGTGAGGGATCTGCTCGCCGGAGACGACGATGACGGAGGGTCAGATAATGAGGCATAACCTGTTCGGGATCCCCGTCGGGCTCGGCGTGCTGTTTGACGCGCTGTGGACCGGCGGAGATGTCCTGTTAATGCTCGGTACGGAACTGTACACGCCGCTCGCGGTGAGCGCGTCGTGGATTGCTCCGGAGGTATCGTGGTTAGACGAGGAGATCGTCGCGCTCCTGGCCGTGTTAGCGGCCTCGCTGTACGTGACAAACGTGCTGTTAAACATCTATGAACGACGAAAAGAGCGAGGGCTCACCGATGACGAGTGAGCCCACAGAGACGGATAGAACGGGCAACGCGCCCGGATTGGCGGATTTGAACGGAGGCGGTCACTGATGGGTATCTCGATATTCGGTGTCGAGATGTCGATCTGGGGATGGTCGATCCTGCTGCTCGGCGTGACGATGGTCGGCGTTGCTCAGGCACGAGCTGATGACGACGCTGGTGCGTTCAGCGGAGTCGGCGACTCGCGGATCGGGTCGATCGGCTGGGGGATCGTCCTCGCCGGCGTCGCGTACGTCGCATATCTGTCGTACACGGCCGCCGACGCAGCGAACGCGATATCGTGGGCGATCGGGCCCGGGCGCGTATGGTTCGGCCTCGGCGTCGTGTTCTACGGCGGCTACATCTGGACCAGCGTCTCGGCCGATGTCGACTCGCGAGAGGGGATGGTCTCGCAGCTCCAGGAGGCCGTTCGAGGGCCGATCCTCCAGTTCGGCGGGATCGTGAGCACGATCCTGATCACGGTCGCGGTCGGGGCGGTGTCGCTCGGCCTCGTCGCCGGCGATATTCTCGGGTTCGGCCTCGGACTGTTCTCTGATGCTCCCGGCTTCGGCGCCGCGATCGTCGGTTCGATACTCGGGTTCGTCTCGATGGGCGGGGAGCTCCCGCTCGTCGACCCGTTCGTCCCGGATCAGTTCCGGAACTTGAACCCGGCGTGGTGGCTGGCGATCATGGCGGGGCTGATCTCACTGGCGCTCGGGTTCGCATCTGACAACTTCCGCGAGGGGGCGAACTGATGCAGCCGATCGTGACTCTGCCGATCGCCATGCCGGAACAAGAGCGTGACGAGACCGGTCTCACGGACCGAGCGTACCTCGACGTTCTCGGTCGGTGCATCTCGGCTGCGCTCGTTGTATGGCTCCTGTTTGAGCTTGCGCTTCTCGACGTGGGTTCGGTTTCGTTTGCAGCGTTTCTCGGAGCCCTGCTCGTGTTTGGCTACCTAATCAGCTGGTTAAGCGAACTCCTCCGCCAGACGTTCGTGTACGCCGGAACCTGGCGATACGGGGTGATCTCGTAATGCGGCGCGGGCGGTGGGTGCTCGCGCTGGTCGCGCTCGTCCTCCTGGTCGTCTCGGCGGGCGTCGCGGTGACGGCACAGGAGACGTCGTCGGAGGCGGAATTGACGCTCGAGGAGCTGCAGCAGGACGGGACGACCTACAGCAACTCTCCGGACTCGGTGCGTATCGAAGGGAGTCAGATGTTCTGGGTCGTGCATTGGCCGGCGGGAGTCACCGGGTCACCGGGTGACGACGACCAGTGGGAGTACCTATCGCCCGACGACGTGGTCGACCGAAACTCGGTGTACCTCCGGACGATCAACGTCGATTCTGAGGAAGAGGTGACGGTCAACGTGGCGACGTACGACGTCGACCAGCGGGAGGTGCACGATCCGCAAACGAACACGACGACCACGGAAGACTACGCGCGGAACGTGACGACGACGACGCACCAGGTGACGCTCGAGCGCGGGTGGGTCATGGAGGAGATCTCCCTCCCGGAGTCACAGGACGGGCAACACGTGACGATGTGGGTCGACGATAGCGATGAGCTCAGGTGGACGTTCGAGCACCGGTCGACGGCGACGACTCAGGATCTCCCGTTCGGAACCTGGGGCGGGCTGTTACAGTGGTCGATGATGATCTTCGTGGTCCCGCTCGGTGTCGGCGGCGTCGTGTCGCTGTACGGTTCAAAGAAGGTTATCGAGCGGACCGGCAAGGGGCCGGGGTGGAGTTATGGCTCGTGGATCGGGCTGTTCGGACTCCTCGGAGCGCTCGGCGTGGCGATGTTCTGGGGGGACGTGACCAGACTCCTCGTCGAGTATCCGTGGGCAATGGTGCTGTACGTGCTCCTCTTCTTGTTCGCGCTGATGCTCGAGACGTTCGAGCAGCACACGAAGCTGGTGCGATTCGAGCGCGACGAGCTCGCACAGGCGACGATGCCCTCCGACGAGGTGGGCGTCGACCAGCTGTCTTCGGACGAAAAAGAGCTCACGATAATCGACCGACCAGAGGAGCCGGCGAAAGTAGCTTCAGATGGGCTAATGGCGTTCCTCGCACGTCTCGCGACGGGTGGGGCGGCGAGGCTGCGGACGGTCGACCCGGGCCATGAGGAGGCGGACGAACACGGAGAGACTGACACGTGGAAGGATCCGCTCCGGTGTCAGGCGACCGTCAATCAGGGGCGCGTGGATATGCGTGCATACGTCCACCCGCTCTCGCCGTCTATTGTCGACTACAAGCCGGAAGGCTGGGAGCTGTCGCTCCCCGAGCTCGAGGAGCGAGAAGACTACGTGTCGCTCGCATCGAAGGTCGGGCTGGTGATCGCGGCTGCGTGGGTTGCGACCCAACTGTTCGCGGGGCTCGGAACGATACTGGTGCTGGCGGTCGGCGTCGCATGGATCGCGCTGCGGCCTCGAGAGGCGTATGCACGCGTGTGGGCCGCTCCTGCTCACTACCGCAAGGCACGGGCGACGGCGCTGCATCTGGCCTCAGAGACGGACAACGCGGAGACAATCGAGGAGGAGCGCGAGAAGCGGATCCTCTCTGAGGTCAACACCGAGAAGGACATCATGGACGCGGTCGACGACCGCGACGACACGCTCATCGACGGGATGTTCGGTATCGGCGAGGACGAGGACGATCTCCCTGCCGGTGGCACTAACGGAGGTGCTGCGAGTGGCGACGACTGAATCGAGCGCGGAGTTCTGCGATGCGTTCGAGTCGGCCGAGCCCGTCGACGGCTCGTACCGTCCGGCGTTGGTAAAACTCGTCGAGGACGTTCGCGACTCGGAGCGGCGTCTCCTCCGCGGGTTCGGTGGGCGACGGGAGATCCTCCTGTGGACGCAGGAACTCGCCGTTCGGACGCTCGGAGAGATGCCGCAGGACTGGTTTCACCAGATGGCTCGGCAGTTCCGCGGTGTACCCGCGAGCGGTCACGATCGTACGCTCGTATCGGCGCTCCTGCGGGAGCAGTACCGTACGCGCGAGCTCGAGGAAGCGAAGGCGCGCGAGTTCCGCAGGCAGTTGAGCGCCCGCACGATCCGACCAGCGGCACACCGCGCGTTCCGGGAGCTTCGATCCGACGCCGGCGAGTACGTCGACAACGGAGCGGGCGACCAGCACGCACCGGGAAAACAGCAGTACATCGCCATGCGACCGGCGATACACGAACTCCACGAGAACCAGCGTTCGACGCTTGAAACGCTCCTCGACGGTTTCGACAACCGAGAGGCGATCCTCGACTGGGGACACGACCTCGAGCTCGCGACGCACGGAGAGATTGACGAGGAGTTCGTCACCCAGTGCTACGGCGAGCGGTCGACACGAACGCTCCTCACGAGCGACGAACAGGCCGACAGGCGCGGCCGCGAGCTACTCGCGGCGCACTACCTGATACCGGTGTACAATCGCGGCGTGCGCGACCTCGCGGGCCGTGCGAAGGAACAGGCGGACGAACAGCGCGAGGAGACGGAGACAGCGAAACTATGAGTTCGAAACACCAGGCGAGAGGCGAATCGACGAAAGCGGCCGTGCTCGGGGAGTTCCGCGAGCCGATCTCCCTGAAACGGTGGTCGGACTCGCGATCGATGCGCGAGGAGTTCGGCATGGCACCGTGGGATCGGGAGGCGTTCTAGTGGCCCTCGGTGATACCGAACTGCCTCGAGCACAGCTGGGACTCGCCGGTCGACGAGGTCGACGGCGGGACCGACTGGCTCGCTCGCGGGAAGCCCGGGACCGGAAAGTCGACGCTTGCGACGTACCTCGCGGTCCGTCTCCTCGAAATAAACGACGAGAAAGTCGTGTGGCGGGGCTCCTCGTCGCGGTCGGAGTGGCTCGCGCTCGCGCCGTGGACGACGCTGTATCTGCCGGCGGGCGTCGATATGTCCATTCGGCTCGAGCCAAAGCGACCGACACGCGAGCC
>LFFM01000604.1_pt1 | contig 25390 bp, 20 predicted proteins | sample 643131 | NCBI WGS metagenome assembly LFFM01 (sample SAMN03777445, study PRJNA286221) | soda lake metagenome | biome: soda lake; feature: Kulunda steppe; material: water; isolation source: sample Tc-Br brine of Tanatar trona crystallizer | place: Russia: Kulunda steppe | collected 2011-07
CACCTACTAAGATCATGTCCATGCCAGCCTGCTCGGCAAAGGAGGCCATGGGAAAATCATAGGCTGTTATCCAGGCCACCTTCTCACCTTTTTGCTTCATCTCCTGAAAATCTAAGATACTTTTCTTTTTAGTCATTTTATTCCCCCGCTTAAATTGAGCAAAAGTTTATTTATAATAAACACTCTATTTGTATTTTTCAATACAGACTATAATATTCCTGCATAAAAAACAAAAAAACCCAAAAAAATTTTGTTTTTGGGTTTAATGATAGTATTATATTAAATTTTTGCTCTTTATTAAAGCTTATTAAGCGATTTGTGAGTTAAAAGTATATTTAAAATAAATAAATTTTACCGAAAACTAAAAATGAGGCGGGGTTACGGCAGAGATGAAGATTAATTCTTCTTCCTTTGAAAGATTAGTGGTTTTATGGGAAATTCCGCCCATAAAATAAATGCTATCTCCTTCTTCTAGGGTGAAAACCTCATTTTCTAATTGAATTTCCATCAGGCCAGATAAAACTAATATAAACTCTTCTCCTTCGTGAGATATGGGTTGCTCATAAGTGCTGGCGCCAGGATTTAATTTTACCTGGATTACCTCCATTTCGTGGTTTAGATCGGGGCAAAGCAATTCATAAGATAGATCAGAGTTGCCAAACTCCAGAGCTTTTCTTTCGTCTTTGCGGACTATCTTACGATTATTTTTATTGTCCATCAATAAGTAGAACATAGGCACTTCTAATGCTTCTGAGATATTGCGCAAAGCTTCAATAGAGGGTTCAATATGACCTCGCTCTACTTGACTTAGATATCCCTTGGTTTTATCAATATTCTTAGCCAACTCTGTTAGACTCATATCTCTGGTTTTTCGAATTTGTCTAATTTTTTTTCCGATAAGTGATTTTTTGCTCATTGTATCTTACTCCAGGTTAATTATTTTTTAACTTGTTAAGTTCATTGATATTATAACATAAAAGTATAGTTATTCCCAAGATAAAATTTTAGGCCAGGGAGATTAAGCTTTAATTGCAGGTATTACTGGAATGAATATTGAATATAATATTACGAAAACTACAATTTAAACTATTTTTAGGTTTAGTAATAATAAAGGGTTTAGTAATAATAAAGGCTGGTGATGAAAATTAATAATTTGCTGGAAAAGTTAAATGATTTAAAAGAAAGTGATTATCTGCAAATAAGCAAAGGGGGAGATGTGTTTACCTATGAAGATAAAGCCGATAACATATATCTGATTTTAAAAGGAAGAATTATTCTCTGGAGAAGACAGGGGGAAGAGGAAGTACAGTATGATTTTGTCACTTCCGGTGATTTTTTTGGGGAAGAGGCTTTTTTAACAGAAGTACGCAGTTTGCCTAAAAGAAGCTCCCGGGCTTCCGCAGTAGTTGATACAGTCTGTATTTCTCTCCCGGCAGACAAGTTTTTAGAGATGATTATGGATGATAAATCTTTTATAATTAAAGTTATAATGGGTTTGACAAGAAGGATAAAAGCCTTGGAACAGGCCGATCAAACTCGGATTGTAAAAGAAGCTATATTGCAGGATAGTCAGGATAGTACAGATGACTCTACGGATAAAGGCTCTGCCGTAGTTGGCCAGGACAATGATCAATCTAATGATGAATCCAATGATGAAGTTAAAGATAAAGATGATGACGAAAAGGTCCAGGGCCAGAAAGAGCCTCAAATAGATAAGCCAACTAGCCTTTATTTGCCAGGGCATGGAGATTATCCTGACGAGGCTCCTGAAAAATTTGCCTATTATTTATATGACAAAGAAATTGAATGCCCGGTCTGTGGCAATGAATTTGAAGTTAAGAAAATTAGAGGCTCCAGATTGCGGCTAATGGAATTTGGCAGAGATTTACGGCCTATATATGAAAATTTCAAATCCAGCTGGTATAGAATTTGGGTCTGTCCCAACTGTTTATATGCCTATCCCCGGATGGAATTCTTTGATTTGAGCAGAGCTGAAATAAAAAATGTTAAAAATAATTTCCGGGATATAATTATCCAGCAAACCAGTCCCGAGTTCTCCTTTGCTTATAGTGAACCTAGAATTTTAAATGAAGTTTTTATTGCCTATTATCTGAGCCTGGAACTATTTAAACTTTTAGAGCCAACATCTGATAAGCCTGCTGGGTCCTGGTTAAGGTTGAGCTGGCTTTATCGAGATGCTGGCGATGAGCAGTTAGCTAAAGAAGCTTCGGCAAAAGCCAAAGACTTTTTACAGGAGTTTTATTTTAATGAGAAGCTTACTGGACTTTCCCGGGAAGGAGAGAACAAAATTACTTTGCTGTTAGCTTCTTTGTTTATTGAACATGGAGATCCTAAAGAAGCCCTGCCTCTGTTGGATAAAATAATCAGAAAAGGTGGAGTGAAGCCGACCTACAAAAGGATAGCTAAAGATAGGTTTGCTGAGGTGCGAGAAAAAATCAAAGAAAGTGATCAATAAAAGGCAAAACTAAAATACAAGTTATAGCTCTGAATTTTTCTATAAAATGAGGTATAATATAATTAAAAGAAAATAATTTCCTATTTGGCTGCAAAAAAATTTTTGGAGGGAGTTAAAATGAAAAAAAGTCTGACTGTCCTTCTTTTGATTTTGTTCGTTGGCCTGGGAATGGTAACCACAACGACTAGAGCTAGAGTTTTGCTCCCTTTGTCGCCGGATTTAGAAATCACTGATGAGGAAAGACAGGTAGGTCTGCTCTGGAATGGAGAAGAACAGATAACTATTGACAGGATGATTTTAGAGATAGAAGAAAGCGGAAAATTATTAGCAATAATGCCTCTGTCCTCAGCTACAACTCACACCTATCAGGATGAGTCGGTAATGGAGAAGGCCAGATATAATTTTAAAGAAAGAAAAAGGAGTATGTCTCTACCTGATTATTTTTATGAGCCAGGCCCTGAATATCAGGAAATGACTTCAGTTGCTACAAAACTACAGGAAATCACGGCTCAAGAAGACTTAAAAGCAGCAGTAGAAGATTTTTTAGCAGAGGAAGGATTTGCTGAGCTGGATTTTGCAGCAGAAAAATTAACCCCTTTAGAAGATTATATCAATAGAGGCTATAATTGGTTGAGTTTTGCAATTTTAGATCTTGATTCCGGGATTTCTGCCCAGGTATCAAGCTGGCGTTTTGTGACTCCAAAAATGTTTTATCCCTTAGAAACTGGGCGTGATTTTACGGTGAAATTTACTGCACTACTTTCTGACCCCAGGCCGGACTTTGAAAGCTATGGCTGGCAGGATTTTGACTTTTATATTCCGCCCCAGATTACACCTCCAGCTAAAATTGCTGAAATACACCCCTATCTGGGAGACTTTTTTCCTGGCGTAATGGTTCACACTCATTACTGGGAAATTTCATCGCCAGCTGAAGGATTTACTGATGACCTTCTGGTAACAGGTGAGGATATCAGAGATCTGCTGAGAAAACTTCGCCCCGATAGATAATATTTGTTATAGTATTGAAGGCCGGAAAATGCTTAAATAATTATATTCTTTGAGGAGTGTAGCAATGAACAGGGTATTTAATGAACTATCCCAATTAACTGTTTATAATAAATTAAATAAAGATCCTTTGCTGGCCAGACTAAAAAAAGCCAGGGTAAAGGGAGACCCTATCTTGCCAGGAGAATTGTTGCTGGCTTTGATTCAGCAGGCTGAGAACAATAATATAACCGGTGATATCTGGCAGAACTATGTCTTAGAGCTGATTTTAACTGCTGAAAATCCTTTTACCCTGGCCTGTGAGAGAAAAATATTATCTCCCGGTCAAAGCCTTTATCAGGCAGCATACCATGATCTGCAGTTATTAAAGAAATTACTTTCCTACAAAACTAAAGATATTTTAACAGGCTGTGAAAACTTGCCAGGTTATCAGAACCTTGATTTTATTGTAGATGATTACAGGCCAGCTTCATTAGCAGCAGCTGACTCCAATACCAGTAAAGACAGATTAGAAACGAAAAAAGATTATCGAAAGGTAATATTACAGAAATTAAAGAAAGATATTGCCGAAGGGCTGGCAAGCCTGATGAAGTTTTATAATAAGCAGGGAGCTGGCAGCTTAAATAAATATCGAGCTTTTTTCTGGGATGAAGAGGATAAGCTGGTGCCTGTCAAGAACTTTGATGCTGTTTCCTGGTCAGATTTAGTGGGGTATGAAAGACAGAAAAAGCAGCTAATTGAAAATACCCGGGCTTTTTTGGCTGGAGAAGGAGCTCATAATGTATTACTTTACGGAGAAAGTGGAACGGGAAAATCTTCTTCTGTGAAAGCTGTGGTTAACTCCCTGGCCAAGGAAGGTTTAAGACTGGTGGAAATTGATGGAGAGCAGATTAAAGAGCTGCCCAGGATGCTGGAATATTTTAATCAGAGAGGGCTTTATTTTATCATTTTTATGGATGATCTTTCTTTTGCAGAATTCGAAACTGAATATAAATATTTAAAAAGAGTGATGGAGGGTGGTATAGAGGCTCGACCAAAAAATGTGCTCTTTTATGCTACCAGTAACCGCCAGCATCTGATTGAAGAAAGCTGGCAGGCCAGAGAAGATGAAGTTCATGAAAAAGAAATGATTAATGAAAGGCTTTCTCTTTCTGAACGCTTTGGTCTGACCATCTTATTCAGTTCCCCCAATCAAAAAGAGTACTTGAAAATTGTCAAAGAACTAGCAGCTCAGGAAGAAATAACCATGCCTGCTTCCTCGCTGGAAAAAAAGGCGCTGGAATGGGAAAAATGGCATCGAGGGCAATCAGGCAGAACGGCTCGCCAGTTTATTGACTATCTTAAAACAAAGAAGTAATCAGTAGAAAATCTGACAGTTGGATAGGCTAAATACCATAGATTTATCTAAGAAAATTTTCTAATGTAGCCATAATAATAAAAGTAAGAAAATTAAAATATTAAAAACTAAAGTTAATATGTCAAAAAACTTAAAGTAACAATAAAGATTTCAGGCTATAATTGTAAGGATATTAATATAATCGCGATTATTTTAGCAAAAATATCCTGTGTTACATGCATAACTTTAAAATACTTTATTAAAATAAAGCAAAAATGAAATAATTAAATATAAAAATTAAATAATTAAATATTTTACTTGACATTATTAATATTATGCTTTATAATTAAGACAGAAATTAGATGTGGGAGGTGAGATTGATGTTAGAAACTAGATTGCTGGTAAGCCAGGAAAATTTTCGTTACTTTGAAGAACGCAGGGATAGCAAAGGTGGACGTTTATTTGCCAGTGAAAGTGATGGCAAAAAACTCTACTAAGAGAGGTGATTAGTATGTTAGAGAGGCAACGAGTTTTAACACAAGAGGAAAAAATAAACTGGCAGGAAAAACAATTTGCTAATAAAGGAACAAAGCACTTTGAATTCCCTAAAAGTCAGGATAAAAATTTACTAGTTTAAATTTCAAGTTAAAAAATCTTTTTAGCAGATTTGAATTAAGACTATATTAAGGATATAAAACTTAAAAGGAGGGATTAAGATGTTTACAGATATGATGTTAATAGGTCAGCGAGATAATTTTTTCCAGCGAGAAGAAAGAAAAAGACGACAACGAACTGATGAGGATCTGGATATTAGGATTAAGTAAATTAATAAAAATCTAAGGAGGTAATAACTATGCGGAGGAGATCATAATGAAAGAACTAAATATAACTTTACTGGCAAATAACTTAAAGAAAATTATTGTAAGTAAAAAATAAACCTTCCCGGGAAAGAGTCATTAAGGGAAGGTTTATTTTTTGTTTGTAATATATTTTTACTGTTATTAAAGTTCGGCTCCTAATTCATCGGCTACAGTGTAGACATCCTTATCTCCCCGACCTGATAGGTTAACGACAATTATCTGATCTTCATCAAGCTTGGGAGCTAACTTTGGCAGATGAGCTAAAGCATGGGAGCTTTCTAAGGCTGGAATAATTCCTTCAATTTCTGATAACAGTTGAAAGGCCTCAATAGCTTCCTGGTCAGTGGCTGACTCATACTGGGCTCTTCCACTGGTTTTAAGAAAACTATGTTCAGGTCCAACGCCGGGATAATCAAGGCCGGCAGAGATGGAGTGAACAGGAGCTATCTCTCCCTCTTCATTCTGTAGTACATAACATTTATAGCCATGGATAATACCAGGGCTGCCCTTGGTAAAGGTGGCAGCATGTTTATCGGTATTTAACCCTAAACCAGCTGCTTCAACTCCAATCATCTGTACCTCTTCATCTTCTAAGAAGGGATGGAAAAGACCGATGGCATTGCTTCCTCCTCCTACGCAGGCTACTAGATAATCGGGCAGCTTACCTTCGGCAGCTAATATCTGCTCCCGGGCTTCCTGACCGATGACAGATTGAAATTCCCTAACCATGGTAGGATAAGGATGAGGTCCTACCGCTGAGCCTAAGAGGTAAAAAGTATCATCGGAATTTTCAACCCAGTGCCCGATGGCTGCATCAACGGCATCAGTGAGAGTCTGGGTACCTGCGGTGACTTCATTGACCCTAGCACCCAATAATCTCATTCTAAAGACATTAAGAGCCTGACGCTCGACATCTTCAGCTCCCATGAAGATCTCACAGTCCATGCCGAACATGGCAGCAACAGTGGCCGTGGCCACTCCATGCTGTCCGGCTCCAGTTTCAGCGATGACCTTTTCCTTGCCCATCCGCTGCGCTAAAAGCACCTGCCCCAGGGTATTGTTGATCTTGTGAGCCCCCATGTGATTTAAATCTTCTCTCTTCAAGTAAATCTTGGCTCCTCCCAGCTTCTTTGTAAGCCTTTCAGCGAAATAAAGGGGATTGGGGCGTCCCACACATTCCTTGAGGTAATATTGAAATTCCTCTTGAAAATCGGGGTCTTCCCGGTATTTATAAAAAGCCTCTTCTAATTCTGTCAAGGCTGGTTCCAAAATCTCAGGCACATAACGGCCGCCAAATTCCCCGAATATTCCCCTTGTTTCTTCTGTTGCAGTTGCTGTTTTCTTGCTCATGATAAACTCACTCTCCTAATTATAGTTTTGCTGATATTTAAAAACTTTAATAAATTAAAAAATCCACCGGCAACAAAACCGATGGTTGATAGAGACGGAGTTATAGAAAAATTTGTCCACCTGGTTAATATAGGGACAAAAATACCATGTACATTAACATTTACAGCATCAAAAGCCCTAATATGATAATTCAGTAATTATTAACTAATTCAGGTGGTTATACTGCTCATCTCGTCTCAGCTCATCAATTATTGTTACCTCTGCTAAACTCATCTAATCTAACTTTTTCTAAACCTAACTATATTAACTTTTACACCATAATAATTTAATGCTTAAAAGCATGATACATCATTATAAAGCTATTGTCAAGGGAAAACTTTTTTCGAGGTTTTTACAGAGTAATAAACTTAAGATAAACCTTAGTATAACAATATGCTTACTTATCAAAAACCATTATTGATTAGGGCTGTTTTTTATGTTATAATAAACGACAAAATAATCACATATTACTTTTTGAAATTTTATTTAGCAAGTCAGATAAAAATATTATATTTGTTAACCCTATAATAAAACTTTAATTAGGGCTTTATTGTGAAATCTTTCGGAAAGGAGGGGAGATAAATTATAGCCGAAATAGACCAAATAAGAGCTGACATCTATATTTTATTTAGTAATCTCTTAACCACCCCGGAGCCAGAATTAGTAAAGCAATTAAAGGAGAACAAACATAAAGAGCTATGGGAAAAATACCTGGAATATTATAAAGCAGAAACTCAAAGCCAGGATTTGGACTTTTCTGTACCAGGAACCTGGCAGGGAGAAAATTTGCCAGAGAGTAGTAAATGGAAAGATTTATGGAATAAATATTTTCTGGGGAATAATTCAGAGATAAAGCTAATCGAGTCGGTATATAAACCCTGGACTATTGATGAAAGCTGTGGGATGCCCTTTGCTGAAGAGAAGGGTTTTGTGATGGGAGATTGGGCTCATCATATGCTCCATCTTTATGAGCTTTTAGATTTTGAGCTTCCAGAGAGTTTCTCCTACTGCCCCGACCACCTTCAGTTGGAATTGGAATTTATGAGTCTGCTGGTAGAAGAGATGGATTATAAAAAACAATATCAATTTATTGTACAGCATCTAAACTGGCTTACTGATCTTGTCAATGAGGCCGAAGAAAAAGAGGCTCCACAGTTTTGCCTGGATCTATTAATTTGGCTAGCTCAGTTTGTCGCCAGCGACAAAAGTTTTCTTGCTGATAACCTTGATGATGAAGTGCTGGCCGGGATAACTGGAACGATAGAAAAGAGCAAGAGTTGATTAAATTAATATCTTTCTTGGCATTTTAATGTTGGCATATTAAAATTTAACCGGAGGGGATTACATGTCCGAAGGAAAGAAGAATAGGAGAGATTTTATTAAAGGTTCAGCAGCTGCTGGGTTGACTGCCTTGATTTCAGGTACGGCTTTAAGTAAAAGTGAGGTTTTGGCAGCTGATGGTGATAACGCTAAAAAGGCTTTACTGATGGATAATAGTCTGTGTATTGAATGTCAGGCCTGTAGAGTTGCCTGTCAGAATGAAAATGAAATTGATGTTGAATATAGTTTTATTAAATTTATATCTAATGAAGTAGGAGAATATCCAGAGGTAGAATATCAGCTTAGAAGAAAGAGCTGTATGCATTGTCCTGACGCCCCCTGTATTGCCGCCTGTCCTGTTGATGCTTTATCAGAAGGCAAGGGCCAGTTCACTGTTATTGATGCCGAGGAATGCATTGTCTGTGGCCGATGCCAGGAGATATGTCCCTTTGAGGTCCCGGAAATGGGCGAAGAGCGGATGTATAAATGTGATGCCTGTCAGCATCTATTGGCTGAGGATAAGGAACCGGCCTGTGTTAATACCTGTATAGCCTATGCTTTAGACTTTGGAGATTATGAAGATATGCTAGAAAAGGGTCAGGAAAGAGTGGATGAATTAAAGGAAAATCATCCAGAGGCAAACCTTTATACAGCTGATTACAGTGAGGGAGAATACGGCTTGCTCTTGATCTTAAAGACTGCGCCGGAAAATTTGGATTTAGTCTAATCAATAGAAATAATTTGCAAGCTATATTACGGAAATTTCTTATTTAACGAACTGGAGGGATATTTTAGATGAAGCTGACAAGACGTAATTTACTAAAGAAATCAGGCCAGCTGGCAGGAGCTCTGGCTCTTTCTTTAAAAGGTTTCAATTTTTTCGATTGGTCAGCCGAGGCTCAGGAAGCTGAAATTGAAAAAGCACCTACTCTTTGTAATACCTGTGGTACTCAATGTGGTGCCTGGGCTTATGTTAAAAATGGTCGGGTTTGGAAGGTAGAAGGCCATGAAGAGGATGGTCGCAGCCAGGGCAAACTCTGCGCCCGTTCCCATGGAGGTCTGCGCTGGGTCTATGACTCTGATAGAATAAAAGAACCTTTAAAGAGAGTGGGGGAAGAGGAATTTGAGCCTATAAGCTGGGATCAGGCCCTGGATGAGATTGCTGAAAAATTGCAGGATATTTTGCACGAATATGGTCCAAGAACCGTTGGTTTTGGGCACTATCCTCGTTCTACCGGAACTTTCTACGGAGAGCGCTTTATGCATGCTTTAGGCGTCAGTACTGTATGTACTCATAATACTTCCTGTAATGCAGCTCGCAATGCCGGCTTTATTAATTCCATGGGAGGAGTCCCCGATGCTGACCTGGCCAATAGCAAGTATGTGTTGATGATTGGCCGAAATCACGGTGGAGGAATCAGAACTGACCAGATGAAAAAAGTTAGCAAGGCTTTAGCCGGAGATACTAAGATTGTCTGTGTGGACCCCCGCCAGAACGATATTGCTAAATTAGCTGATGAATGGCTTCCTATAGTTCCTGGAACGGATTTAGCCCTGGTACTGGCAATAAGTAATTATATTATTGAAGAAGGCTTATATGATGAGGAGTTTGTGGAAGAGCATGCCATTGGTTTTGAGGATTATGCCGATAATATCTCTCGCATCTCACCGGATTGGGCTGAACAGATTACAGATATTCCAGCTGACAAGATTAAAGAAATAGCTGAAGAATTAGGAGGAAATCGGCCTCAGGCTATTGTCCATCCTTCCTGGGGAGGAGCTTTTGGAGCAGTTTATGCCAACAGTGATGAAACAGCCCGAGCGGTATCCTGTTTAAATGCCTTATTAGGAAATATTAATCAGGAAGGCGGCCTGATTTTTCATCCTACTCCAGAATTAGGTGAGCTGGATAGTGATAAACACCCGGCTCCTGAGGTTCCCGATACCAGAAGAGCTGATGGTGTTGGAGTCATGGGAGAGTTTCCTTTAGCAGGAGATCATGGTCTGCCCCATTATTTAATGGAAAAAGCGAAGGAAGGCACCTTTAAGTCTATGTTTATCAGACATCATAACCCGGTGCGCAACTTCCCAGATTATGATCATATGGCAGAGGGTTTTAAGAGCCTGGAACTATCAGTTGTCTTTGAGATAAATATGACTGAAACGGCTATTTTGGCTGATTATATCCTGCCAGAATGCAGCTTTATGGAAAGGGAAGAGATGATCAGCGCTGTAGGTGGCCCAAAAGCTTCCATTGGGATGAGAACAGAAGTAATTCCTAAAGTATATGAAGAGACCAAAAGCTTCGATGAAATTATAGTTGAACTGGCAGAGAGACTGGATATTGGTGAATACTTCAATTTCACCCTGGATGATCTCAATGAAGCTTTACTTGAACCCTATGATATATCACTGGAGGAGTTTAAAGAAAAGGGCTCAATGTTAGTTGATTTAGAGCCTCCTATTGGTGAGACAGATTTAAATACTCGCTCCGGTGATTTTGAGTTTTACTCTGAAGTCTATGAACATGCCGGTCGTTCTGCGGTAGTAGGCTGGCAGCCTCCAGCTGTAGGCATGAACATTGAAGAGGATGAGTTCAGGTTCATTACCGGCAAGGAAGGATTTCATTCCCACACCGCTACAGCTAATATTCCCAGCCTGGCTCAAATCACCAAAGACTATGATACCAACAGGCTCTGGATAAATAGTTCAGTAGCTGAAGAGATGGGCATTGAAGATGGTGATAAAGTAAAGGTAGAATCCTCTTTAGCTGCAAGAGAAGTGCGGGTAAAGGTGACAGAAAGAATTCATCCTGGCACTGTATTTATGCCCTCCGGCTATGGTAATAGGACTCCTTATTATGAAAAATCACAGGAAATTGATACTTTAAATCCCAATGACCTGGTGCCCTATCGAACTTCGAATATTTCCGGTCATGCCATGAGACAGGAGGCACTGGTCACCCTGGAAAAGGTCTAAAATGATCTGAAAACTCAATTGAAGAATAAATTGCAAGAAGAGCAAAAGAAGTCTAAAAAAATTATTTAAGGGGGATAAAAATGCTGAAGAATAAAATTAAAATATTGGCCATGGTAGTAGCCCTGGTTTTAACTTTATCAGCTCCCGCCTATGGTTGAGCGGCGGTAGCGGAGCCTGGAGATGAGGATATCGGCTCCATGTTTTTGGTGGAAGCGGCTGAAGTTGACATTATTACAACTTCAGAATTGATGGAATTGGTGGAGACTACTTCAGATGAACGGGATAGCTATGAGGAATATCCAGGAGACTGGGAAGTGGTTCTAGTTGATACTAGATCAGCAGAGGAGTTTCAGGCTGGCCATATTAATGGAGCAATAAATATGCCAGAAGATGAAGAATTTGCTCCCTGCCCTCTACCTGAAGATGAGGAAAAGAAGATTGTCTTTTATGGTGGCGATTGCCATGAATGGATGGCTGAGACTAAAGAATTAGGCTATGAAAATGTGTATCATTATGAAGCTGGTATAGAGGGCTGGCAGGGTAATGGCAATTATTTAACGACTACTCCAGAATATATGTCTACCCTGCTGGATGCCGGTTATGCTGATGATGCTGATGAGAAGCCCTTTATGATTATAGATACCAGGGGTTTTGATGTTTTCATTGAGAGTCATATCCCAATGGCTCAACCGATGGAGCATAATGTTTTTGAGGAGAAGTTTTTAGACTATATGCCGGCTGAAAAAGATATGGAAATAATAACTTATTGTGGAGGTTTTTTCTGAGGCCACAGTCATATGGTTGCCAAGTTGTTGGCAAGCGAAGGTTATGATGATGTTAAGGTTTTAGCTGGTGGAGTTCCGGCCTGGGAAGACAGTGAATTACCACTCTTCGGCACAGATGCCACAGAGGCAGAGTTAGGAGAACCCGGTGTTGATAGAGCTATTGATAGTGATGAGTTTACTGAGTTTTATGAAGAGGATGCTGTAATTGTTGATGTCCGTGACCAGGAAGAGATTGATGATAGTGGTCTGATTGATGGGGCTCTCCATATTCCCAGCGGCGACCTCGATGAAGATCCCGAAGCCTTCCTGGATGTACTGCCAGAAGATATGGATACAACTGTAGTAGTGCATTGTGCTGCTGGAGTAAGGGCTAGAGGTGCAGTTGATGAATTAGTAGAGCTGGGCTTTGAAGATGTCTATTATTTAGATGGCCAGATTTCAGTTTCCGAAGATGGGAGTTTCTCTTTTTGATAGCTAATTACTGGCTGGTTATTACTTGAAACTATAATAATATTTTTAAATAACCGATCCAGGTAATCACATTGTTTAATAACCCTAATAGCAGCTCAAAAGGATTTTTCCACTGCTATTAGGGTTTTTTATTTTAATTAAAAACTGAAGCTTAAAAGTACTTTATCATAGCAAAAAATTATGATAAAATATTATTGCTGAACATAAAAATGTTGAAGATAAAAATCGCTTTGTTGTTTGTACAAACATAAGAGAAAAATTAGCAAGTTGAAGTAAAAGCAGGAAAATTTGTTTTAAACCAGAAGGTTATATATAGCCCCTTATTTATAGCAGTAAAGAAGTCAGGGGTCTTTTTCATTAATATATTTATTAAAAAGAAAGGAGAGGTACAAGAAGATGAGCAAAAGATTTTCTTTAGTGGTAGTGTTGGCTTTGTTTTTAGCAGTGACCCTGGTTATGCCTAGTGGGTTAGCAGCCAGAGAGGGTGGAGATTTGGATATTGCTTTAAATACTGATCCAGAGTCTCTTGACCCAGTGGAAGCTTCTTCTTCCCCGGCGGCTACAGTAATGCTGCATTCTTTGGAGACTCTATTTGACATGACAGAGGATATGGAATTAGAGCCTTTACTGGCTGAGGACTATGAAATCTCTGAAGATGGTTTAGAATATGATTTATATTTAAGAGAAGGCGTTTATTTCCATGATGGTCACTACTTTGATGCTGAGGTAGTTAAGTATAATATTGAGAGATTACAGGATGAAGAAGCTGTTTTTTCCTTCCTGGTAGATCCTGTGCAGGAGATAGAAGTGGTAGATGATTATCATGCCAGACTCCATCTGGATGAGCCCTTTGCTCCACTACTAATCAATCTTTCCCATGATTTTATTTCTATGATCAGTCCTGATGCAGCTGAAGAAGCCGGTGATGATGATGCTGATCCAGTAGGTACTGGACCCTTCGAATTTGTAGAATGGACTAGAGGAGAAGAGGTAGTTTTAGAGCGGTATGATGATTATTGGGGAGATAATGCCTACCTTGATACTGTAACCTTTAATATTGTACCGGAAGATTCTACCCGGGTTGTTCAGGTTGAGACAGGAGAAGCTGATGTTGCTGTCTTTATCCCGCCCTATGAGCGTGAGAGACTGGAAGCTGAGCCTGATGTAGAAGTAGTCCAGACTGAAAGTCTGCGGACAATTTACGCTGGTTTTCATACCAGAAATGAGCCCTTTGATGATGTGAGAGTAAGACAGGCCTTTAATTATGCCATAGATAAAGAGGCTATTGTTGAGCAGATATTAGAAGGAGCCGGACGTCCCTCTGATGCTCCAATAGCCCCAGGTATTTTTGGTTATTCTGAGCAGGAAAAATATGAATATAATCCAGAAAGAGCTCAAGAACTGCTGGCTGAAGCCGGTTATGAAGATGGTTTAGAAATAACCTTCCATCATCCTGAAGGTCGTTATACCATGGATGCCACCATTGCCCAGGCTATTCAAAGTCAACTGGCTGATGTTGGTGTAGAAGCTCAACTGGAAACCATGGAATGGACAACGTATTTGGACTTCTTAGAAAGATCTCCAGAGGAAGCCGAGCATGAGATGTATCTGCTGGGCTGGGGTACCGTCACCGGAGATGCCGACTATGGTCTTTACTCTATGTTCCACTCCTCTGAATGGGCGCCAGCTGGCTCTGATTATACTTATTTAGGTCATGAAGAAGTAGATGAGTTACTGGAAGCCGCCCAATCTGATCCAGATGAGGATAATAGGGAAGAATACTATGCTGAGGCTACAGAGATTATCTGGGAAGAAGCACCCTGGTTGTTCCTCCACCGTGATGATCAGATGAATGCCGTGCGAGATGGGGTTGAAGGGATCGTCTTCCATCCTCGCGAGCAGGTAATATCTGCCGAAGCTTATTTTGCTGAGTAAAACTTAAGGTAAAAATTGGCGAGAATTAAAAGAAAACACAGGGCCCGGAATAGATTAGTGGCCGGGCTCTTTATTTTTTTAATTGGATACAGAGCTAATACCAGGCAATGAACTAAGAAAGATGGTAACTTAGACCAAAAGTAGGAGGTTTTCAATTGTGTCTGTATATATTTTGCGGAGAATATTTTTGTTAATACCTGTGCTTTTGGGGGTAGCCCTGATTGTTTTTGGCATGGTGAGAATGTTGCCCGGTGATCCAGCCCGGGCAGTTGCTGGATTACATGCTACGCCCGAGTATGTAGAACATGTCAGGAGTGAACTGGGTCTGGATGAACCTTTACCAGTCCAATTTGGCATTTTTATGCGTGATTTGTTTCGAGGGGATTTAGGCCGGTCTACGAGGACCAGACGTCCGGTGGCCCAGGAGATCTGGCCGCGGTTTTTAAACACCTTATATTTAACAGCGGTAGCCTTAGCTCTGGCAACGATTTTCGGGATGATAGCTGGGGTTATTTCGGCTATCAGACCCTATTCCATCTATGATCAGATTAGCATGTTTTTTTCGATGATAGGTATCTCGGCTCCAGTTTTCTGGCTGGGGTTGATATTAATGCTGATTTTTTCCGTTAATTTAGGCTGGCTACCTTCGTCGGGGACAGGAACAATCTGGCACTTCATTTTACCCTCGGTTACTTTAGCTGCCCAGTCCACGGCTCTGATAGCCAGGATGACCAGGTCTAGTATGCTGGAAGTATTAGGATTAGATTATATTGTAACTGCCAGGTCTAAGGGGATTTCAGAAAGTGCTGTTAACTTAAAACATGCCCTGCGAAATGCTTTAATTCCCATTGTGACAATTTTGGGCTTGAGATTTGGTATTTTACTGGGTGGAGCTGTATTAACTGAGACCGTTTTTTCCTGGCCTGGAATTGGCAGGTTAATGGTGGATTCGATTTTAGCCCGGGATTATCCAGTGGTCCAGGGTTCGGTTTTATTATTAGCTATCTTATTTGTGATGATAAACTTATTTGTAGATATTTTATATGCTTTTCTTGACCCACAGATTCAGTATGAATAAGGGGAGGTAAATTAAATGGGATTTTTTCGTAGTAAAGCTTTTCGCCGACTACGTCGGAATAGGCTAGCAATGGCTGGCTTGATAGTTTTAGTGGTGCTTTTTACAATTGCCTTGCTGGCACCTTATATAGCTCCCCATGATCCCTTTGAAGCGGATTTCTTTCGTACTCTGGAGGGGCCTTCCAGTGAACACTGGTTAGGCACCGATGATTTAGGCAGAGACTTATTGAGCAGAATCATTCATGGGACTAGGATCTCTTTAAATATTGGCTTTATTTCTGTAGCAATTGGTTTAGTTGTTGGCTTACCAGTGGGAGCAATTTCAGGATATTATGGAGGAAAATTAGATCTGGTGGTACAGAGACTTGTCGATATCATGATGGCTTTTCCAGGGATTTTGCTGGCTATTGTCATTGTTTCCGTAATGGGAGTGGGATTAGTTAATGCCATGATTGCTGTCGGGGTGGTCTCTATACCGACTTATATCAGACTGGTCAGAGGCTCTGTCATGTCGGTTAAAAACAAAGAATATATAGAAGCAGCTCGAGCCTTAGGAGTAAGCGATAAACGAATTATCTTCCGCCATGTTGTACCCCAGTGTCTGGCTCCCATTATCGTTCAGTCTTCTTTGCAGGTGGGCTCAGCCATACTCTGGGCTGCCGGCCTGGGATTTTTGGGTCTGGGTGCTCAGGCCCCAATGCCAGAATGGGGAGCTATTTTAAGTCAAGGCCGGGGTTATATCAGGACAGCCCATCACATTACCACCTTTCCTGGTCTAGCTATTATGATTACGGTGTTAGGCTTTAACCTCTTTGGTGATGGCCTCCGCGATGCCCTGGATCCTAAAATGGATAATTAAAATTGCAATAAAAATAGGAAATTAACCATAACCTCTGTCAGCAGACTGGTTTATCTAAATAGCTGCTGGCAGAGTTTATTTTATTTAATCAGGCCTAAATCCTAAATATAACTATTCAGGGAAATTAGCAAAAATATATTGCAAATAACTCTAGTAAACTGGTCAATTATTGATTTTATTGTTATAATGTAAGTCATGACTGGGAAAAAGCGAAATAAACTAATTTGGAGAGGATATTTATGACGGATTTTAAATTGAAGAAACTCACTATCTATGGTTTGTTTATTGCCTTAGTGGCAGTTACTACTATGGCAATAACCGTGCCCATGGTAGGGGTGCAGGGTTATGTAAATGTGGGAGATACAATGATCTTTATTACGGGATTATTACTGGGTCCCCAGGCCGGTTTAATTGCCGGAGGAATAGGCTCAGCTTTAGCTGATCTATTATTAGGATATGCTCATTGGGCTCCCTGGACTTTAGTAGTTAAGGGAGTTGAAGGCTTATTAGTTGGCTTAATAGGTTATCATAGCTTTAAAAAAGAGAAAAAGATCACCTTTAAAACAGTTTTAGCTCTGGTGGTAGCAGCTCTCTGGATGGTTTTTGGCTACTTTTTAGCCGGGGGTTTCATGGTTGGTTTCGAAGCTGCCCTGGGCAGTATACCTGGTGATTTAATTCAAGGAGGAAGCAGTATTTTATTTTCACTTCCCTTAGCATATTTTCTGGGAAGAAACATTTCACGGATTCCTCTGTTAAAGGAATTTTATGAACAGGAATAAAGCATTATTGGCCTGCTATTTTATTTAGCTGAGATTTATGCTGGTTTGAGAAGACGAGGGGGTGGAGATTATTAGTAATGTTAAGATAGAACATGTTGGTTTTGGGGAAAATTTATATGCTAAAGCAATTGATGCAACTAGATCTCTTTATTTAGTTAAGGATGAGCAGGCAGTCAACTTAACTCAGGCTGAAAGATATTATGAGAAAGTAAGGCAACCTCTAACAGCGGCAAGTAAATTTTTAAAGTTAGGAGAGTTGAAAGACCTTCTTTTGGCCAATGGCCGGATTGTGTTACGAGAAGAGAAGTTATCGGTGGTTTTATTTGAATTATTAAAACCTGCTGAGAAAAAAGAACTGGGAATAGAAAACTATAATGATATTATTGAGTTTTCAGCTCGCTTCCACCGTTTTTATCGGGAATTAGCTGAGTATCAGGTAGATGATTTAGAGCCTTTATCATTAACTGGCTGGAAAAAAGAGAGAATGGAGTTAATTGAGTCTTTAAAAGAGAGGTTTCTAAGTTTTTTAAAAAAAGAGGGCTATACAGCGCCAGGGTTTCATCTGGCTACAGCTCAAAAAAATTTAGAGCAGTTGCTATCGTTAAACCTCTTTTCTTTAACCTGGTTTTCAGACCTAAAAAAAATCGTTTTATTAAACACCGTGTTTTTGACCCCGCTAGAAAAAGCTTTGCTTATAGAGATAGCCCGGCAGGCCAATCTGCCCCTAAAATTTTATCTACAACTAAGAGAAGGTGATTTTTCTGCTGCTGACCAGAGTTTCCGAGGTTTAACTATGCCGGAGAAATTAGCAGGTGATGTTGCTATATATCAAGCTCAGGAAAACACAGCCCAGCTGGCTTCAGCTCTGCAGTTGGCTACTGAGCTCAAAGATGATAGAGGAGCAGAACATATAGAGATCTTAACACCTAAATTGAAAGAAACTGGCTATCAGGATATTCTTTCAGCCAATAAAATAACTATGTCCCAAAAACATGACTTTAGCTCCAGCCATATTTATCAATTCATGGCAATGATCCAGAAAATCATGGCTGCTTCACCCAGGTCCAAAAATTTAATATCCCTAGTGGAGCTAAAAGATGCCCTGGGAAGAAAGTATTTCCGGGATTATTTCTCTCTTCCTGCTGAAATAGTGGCAAAAATTAATGGTTTATTAAAGGAAGACTATCTTTATTTAGACCCTTCTTTAGCTGAAAAAAATTGCCCTGAAATCCTGGATGTTTTCACTGAACTGGCTGAGATAAAAAGAATAAAATCGATGCCGGAGCTGGTGAACTATCTTGATAAAATTAACTTAGAAGTACTTTCCTGTTCAGACTACTGGGATGATATAGAGAAATTTTATGATGCGCTACTGGAACTAAAATCCTTAGAAGAAATGGGGCTGGTTAGTTCCTGGCTTGACTACTATGATAATCCTACTTTAGGATTGTTAGATAGACTGCTACAGTATCTGGAATTCAAAAAGATAACTCCCCTGCTAGAGCAAAAATCTCCTGAGATAAGTCTTGTTGACTTGGATGAAGCTGCTGAAAAGAAACGACAAAATTTAGTTGTTTTAAATTGCAATCAGGGTTGGCTGCCTGTAAAAGAAGATGATAATTTTATTTTATCAGAAAGGGAGCGGCAGCAAATTGGACTCCCGACTCTGGAGGAGAAAAGGGAGAGACAGCGTTATCATTTTTTTCGCCAGGTTTTTTCTGCCGATCAAGTGGTTCTGCTGGCTATTGAAGATATAGAAAACAATTTAAGTGCCGGGGCTTTTTTAGAAGAATTGCGCTTAAATTATGACCTGGAAGTCAAACCAGCTCCTGTCAGGGAGAAAAATTATCCTGAACTTTATGACGCTATTTTTTCTGGGTTAAAGCAAGCAGAGGAAGAGAAGGACGTCAATATTGAGGAGAGCAGCAAAGCTGGAAAAGACCTCCCCTGGGAGTTAGGAGCTAAAGATGAAATTAGCCAGGAAAGTGATCCTTTAATTAAAAAAGAAGACTTTCTTGAGGAAAACCAGCAGAAATTTAGATTGGGTTATTACAAATATGCTGAACTTATAAAATGTCCCTTTAGGTTTATGCTTAAACATTTATTTAAGCTGGACCCACCTTTAGAGGATATAGATAAAATAATGAGCTATAAAACTTTTGGCAGTATGGTTCACTTTATGGCTGAAGAACTATTAAAATCAGCTGATAATAATAATCTCCTTGAAATCACTGCCAATATACCTCAAGTGGTGGATAGAATCTTAAAGAAATTTTCTTTAAAAATTGATCATCGTTTTGAGTTATATTATCAAAGAGTTATTAGAGCAGAATTGGAAGATTCTCTGGAAAAATTTATTGACCTGCGGGAATCTCCCCTGGCCAGCGCAGAGGAGATTAAAGATTGGAAGGTGGAGTATAGCCCTGGCCAAGAAAGGGAACAGCTGAAGCCCTTCTGGACAAATAAGCAGTTTGAGGTTGACCTATATTTAAGCGGTAGAATTGATTTATTATTGGAATATGAAGATAAGGTTGTTCTGGTGGACTTTAAAAGTGGGAATACTGATAAAGAACAATTAAATTTTTATGCTTTGCAGTTAAAACATTCAGATCAGGAAAAACGGCCCATAAGCAAATACTTTTATCAGGTTATGGAAAGAAAGTTCTATACTGCAGAACCTAATTCTGAACTAAAATTCCGGGCAGAAATGGAAGAAAATCTAGAAGAGTTTTTTGCTGAACAAAGATTTTCTCGCAATAGTCGAGAATGTTATTACTGTGATTATAAAAAAGTCTGTCGGGTGGTGGAAAAAGATGAAAAAAGTAATTAAGGCCAGCGCCGGGACCGGGAAAACTTACCGCCTATCTTTAGAATATCTGGCTGCTTTATTATCAGGACAAAAGTTTAGCGAAATAGTGGTGCTGACTTTTACCCGTAAGGCCACTGCTGAAGCTAGAGAAAGAATTTTAACCCATCTAGAAGAACTGAGAGAGGAAGGAGAAGAATCCCAGGTCTGGCTTGAACTCTCTAGCAACTTCCCCGGGATTGCATATGATTATCAACTTTTGACGGCCAATCGCCACCAGATGTTACTCCATAAAGATAAGATCCAGATATATACCATTGACAGTTTTATTAACAGTCTTTTCCGCCAGTTAATTGCTCCTTACTTAGGTCTTTATGATTATGATATTGTTGATGAAGAAAAAGAAGATGAAATTATAAGTGAGGTATTTCAGCGCCTGTTATCGTCGGAGAAGAGTTTTGTTAGTTTAGAAAAGCTGCTCCAGATAAGAGTGGCCCGTAATTATCAGCGAACATTAAATTTTCTCCAGGAAATTGTGGCTCAGCGCTGGAAATTTATGATGATTGACCGGGATAATCGGACCCCCTATCAGAATCTAGACTATCTGCCTCCCTTTGAGCAATCTTTGCAGGTGATTAGAAAAGTAGCAGAGCAAAAAGATTTATCTGTTATAGAATTGACAAAAAAAGACTTCCAGGAAGAGATCAATAGTTTTCTTAAGCTTAAGAAACGAGGAGCGACTAAAGGGGAATTAGAAACAAATTTAATGAAATCAAAGGATAAATTTACGGCTCCCGATTCTTATTATTGGAATGGCAACCGCGTCACCGGAGAAGACAAAGATAGGGCTAAGGCTCATTACCAAAATTTTCAAGACCAACTGGCAAAACAGATCTTCAACCAGGAGATAATACCTATTGAAGATAATATTTTTAACTTAAAAGATATGATATTTAAAGAGTATGACCGGCTTAAATTTAAGCGGGGAGTATTTACTCATGATGATATTAGCAATTATGTTTATAAATATTTAGTGCAAGAGGACTTACTTTTAACAGCAAAAAATTTGCCGGAACTATTAGAAGAATTGACAGGTAATAAGATCAGCTCCCTGTTTATAGATGAATTTCAGGATACCAGTGTCCTGCAGTGGAAAATTTTAGGCTCTTTAATTGAAAAAAATCAGGATTCGTCCTTTAATTTTGTGGCTGTTGGAGATGCCAAACAATCTATCTATGGCTGGCGTGGTGGTGAGAAAGAACTCTTCCACAGACTACCAGAGCTGTTAACAGGCTCAGTGAGAGAAGATAGTCTCTCTGTCTGTTATCGCAGTGACCGGGAAATTATAAACTTTATCAATGATTTTTTTGCCGGTCTCCATGAAGACTGGAAATATGATAAAGTTAAGGCCGCTCCAGGGGCTGAGGAAGGTTATGTAAAGGTTCGCCTGGGGGGGCGTAGAGCTAAAATAGCAGAAGATACCAAAACATTTCAAAACTATGGAGTGGATCTGCAGCAAAAAATCAGAAGACAAAATAAAGAGGTAATTGAAGATCTTCCCCGGGCTATAGCTACAACTCTTAAAGAGGAATTTATCAGTTACAAAGATGTAGCTGTGCTGGCTCGCTCAGGCAATGACCTTGGGAAAATTGCCAGTAAGCTTGATGAAGTAGGAGTGGATTATATCTGGCATCAGGAAAGAAAGTTGTTGGAGAACAGAGCAGTGGAGCCTCTCCATCAATTACTGTTGTTTTTCTGGCAAAATGATTATCATTCTTTAATGAATTTTCTTCGCAGTGATTTAGTCAAATTACCTCAGACTGATTTGAAATTTCTCTTGCGTCATAAAAAAGAGATGAAGAAACTATGGGATAGGGCTATTAAGGAAGAAGAATTAATTGATTACAATAAATTGCTTCTGGGTAAAAATAGCTTAAAAGAACTATTTGAGTGGTTGGTTGATATTTATACCAGTAGTTATAGAAAATTAGCCTATAGATTGATTACAGAAAGTGGCTGTCTAACTTGCTGGCAGGACCAGGCTGCCAGAAAAAATATCTATCGTTTCTATTCTTTAATGCGCCAAAAAGACTCATTAGCTCAATTTATGGAGTTTTGTCGGGAAGAGAATTTAGAGGAAGCAGTTATTCAAAATGATAATGCTGTTGATCTCCTCACTATCCATAAAGCTAAAGGATTATCATTGCATACCGTGCTTTTTTATTGGAATATAACGGGAGGTAGAGGGGGAAACAGGGAAGAGGAGCTTGAATTTTATTTAAATTTTTCGGAAGATTATCAGCAGATAGAGGATTATTTGCTGACCACCGATAATTATGATAACCTATTGGACTGGCTTAACTTTCCCTTTAAAGAACAGCAGGAGAAAGAAAATCTCCAAGAGGAAATAAATAATATTTATGTGGCCCTGACTAGAGCCAAACATAATCTTTTTCTCTGGATCGATACCAGCTCTAAAATTAAACCAGATGAAAAAGAGGCCTGGAAAAATAAAAGTGAAAGCTATAATTTTTATGAGTCTAATATAAAGCAGGCCTGTGCTGTCGATAGTCTAGCAGAGCTTATCCCTGGTATTGAAAGGGGCACCTTTAAGCCTCCTGAAAGAATAACCACTGCTGAGAAAATAGTTTTAACTGATGTTGGTAGCTTTTTCAGACCTCATTACCAAATAAAAGATAGACTAGAGGAATTAAAAGCTGAAAAACGAGATATAACTTTGACTTTGAGCAGGGAGCGAGAAAGAATGACCGGGCTGGCCATTCATTATTACCTGGAACATATCTATCAGGGTGGAGAAGAAGAGAAGAAGACAGCTCGAAGGCAAACCTTAGCCAAGTATGGTAATATCTTAGGTGATGAATTGATTGCCCACTCCATTAAACGGGCAGAAAATTTTATTGCAGATAACCCCCGGTATTTTTCTGCTAACTGGGAGGTCTTTAACGAATACAAACCTTCCAGTCAAGAATTTAAAACAGAAGAGCAAGAGAAAACAGGGGGAAGAATTGATAAGCTGCTATTAAACCGGGAGCAGAAGAAGATAGTTATCCTTGACTATAAAAGCGGAGAAAGCAGTGATGAAGAGCAATTAAAAAGATACCGGAAGATGGTGAGGGAAGAGGTTGGAGATGATTTTGAAATAAGAGTGGAATTTCTTCATCTTTAGATTGTTGCTGAATGCTTTGGTGAGCTTGATAAAAGCCAGTTCTATTTCATTATATAATAATCTGACAATATTTTAGCAGATAAGTTGAATTAAATAACATTATGTGGTATAAATAAGATGATGAATTATTTATAAGTACTATTAAGGATTATCTTGATTTTCTTATTATAAAACTAACTATTGCAAGGAGATGATAGCAATGAAAGATGTATCTTTGTATGAGGAAATTTTTGCCGCCGTTGATGGCGAAACTCAAGACCTGGGAGATGATGCCGACGAAGATACTCTTAGCAGTCTTTCCTTAAAATTTACCAGTAAAGTATCTAATTTAGAACAGATGTGTTATATAATGGAGAAAGTTTTACTAAGAAAGCCTTCTGATGCTACAGTCTATGCTGGTTTTCAGAAAGTTTCTCGGGCTAGAGCTATCTGGGATAGGTATCAAGAATTAGCAGATAATGTTGATAAAGTCTATTTGTTCGGAGAGAAGGATGACGATTTACCTCCCCATGAAGATATAGAATTTGTCTATTTACCTAAAAATCATCAAATGGTGAGGGAATGGTTTTTGGTAATTGACAAAAAAATTGGCTCTAATATGATGGTGGCCTATGATGAAGATGGTTTTGGAGTGGATGATTTAAAAAAAGACCGCAATTTTAAAGGAGCCAAGACCACCAAGCCAGAAATGATTGATAAAGCGGTTGATTTATTGCAGGATGTTATAGAAGATATTAATGGCTAATCAGAGATTTTATTAAGAGAAAAACCTCTTCCGGTAATTACTTTTACCCTGCCGGAAGAGGTTTTTATATATTTTTTTGCCTCTTATACTTAATTATTATAATTTTCTACTTCACAGAACATGGGATCTTCTTCTTTATCTTCGGGATGATTTTTATAATATTTGCCAAACAGGAATACCAGGACAGCTAAAACCAGATAACCTAAGGCAATATCATCAAAAAAGTAGAGCCCCAACTCTTCTCCATGCATAAAACCCAGTCCTGTCAATAAATAGCCAAAGAGCATGACCACCCAGGATTTTGTCCACTCTCTTTCAATGACAAAGACTGTAAAGGCACCCCAGACCAGACCAGTGAACATAGCCCCCTGGCCTAAAGCCTCAGCAGCGGGAAATTCAGCCGCAAAACCCTCCGGGTCTAACCCTAAAAAGTTAGTAGAAACAAAATCAGCCAGTACAGGAAACATGGCAATAACAGCTGCCGGTGCATGGCGTGAAGGAATTGAGACAAAGGCCTGTCCCACCATAGCTATACCAACGAATACCAGAATAGGTGCTATTACAGGCAGAGGAATAATTTCCGCAATAGCTCCAATTACTCCAAATAAAGCAGCCAGGAAAAAGACTACACCATTTAAGATACTATAACCCCGGCCGGCATTCATATGTTTAGCTCCTGCAGAAGCTATATAAACGGTGGTAGGAAAAACACCGCCAAAGAAAGAACCAGCCATAGTACCTACTCCATCGACAATTTGAGATTCTCGCACACTATAGTCATCTCCACAGGCTGCCATCGCCTCTACATTATTCATGGTTTCCAAAAGGTTATAAATCTGGATAGGCACGACTACAGCCAATAAACCAGCAGCGGCTCCAAATAATTCAGCCATTCCTGTGATTGGAGCTGCTGTTGGCAGGAAAGGATAAATTCCTAATTGATCAAACCCCTCTCTAATAGCTTCAACTTCCACTACCCCAAAGATATAGGCTAAGATGGTACCGGCAATAATGGCAAAGAGAGAGGTCGGTACATTGAAGGGCATTTTCTTTTTAGCTATCATACCGATAATTATAATACCTGAGACTAATAGTCCCACAATAGGAGCTTCATAGGTGGTGAAAAACATCTCTCCTCCAATAAAGGTAAAGGCTACTCCAGCCAGAGCTCCCAGCATAGCAGCTCGGGGCAGATTTCTTCTCAACCAGGGCCCTATAACGCTGCCTAAAACCTCTAGGGCTCCCCCGATAAAACAGGCTCCAACTCCAATCATCCAGGCCATCTCCGCATCGCCATTGGTGAACTCTAAAGCCGGTCCTAAAACACCAAATAAGTAAATGAACATTACCGGAGTGGAAATTCCATAGGAAAGAGCAGTTA
>LFFM01000605.1_pt1 | contig 25377 bp, 22 predicted proteins | sample 643131 | NCBI WGS metagenome assembly LFFM01 (sample SAMN03777445, study PRJNA286221) | soda lake metagenome | biome: soda lake; feature: Kulunda steppe; material: water; isolation source: sample Tc-Br brine of Tanatar trona crystallizer | place: Russia: Kulunda steppe | collected 2011-07
TCCGCGACCGCGACCTCCACACCGTCTGTGAGGAGGCGAACTGCCCGAACATGGGCGAATGCTGGTCCGGCCGCGACGGCCCGGGCACGGCGACGTTCATGCTCATGGGCGACCGCTGCTCGCGCGGGTGTAACTTCTGTGACGTCGAGACCGGCGGGATGGAGCCTCTGGATCCCGACGAGCCTGAAAACGTCGCCGACGCGGTCGCGGAGATCGGCCTCGACTACGTCGTGCTCACGTCCGTCGACCGCGACGACCTCGCGGACGGCGGCTCCGCACACTTCGCCGAGACGATCCGCGAGATCAAACGGCGCGATCCCGGGATCCTCGTCGAGACGTTGATACCCGACTTCGCCGGAGATGCCGAGGCGGTTCGTCGGATCATCGACGCGGGCCCTGACGTGATCGCACACAACGTCGAAACCGTCGAACGGCTTCAGTGGCCTGTTCGGGACCGACGGGCGACCTATGAGCAGTCCCTCGCGGTGCTCGATCGGGTCGACCGCGAGAGCGACATCCACACGAAAACGAGCCTCATGCTCGGCGTTGGCGAGTACGACCACGAGGTGTACCGGACGCTCGGCGACCTCCGCGAGGTCGGTGTCGACGTGGTGACGTTCGGCCAGTACCTGCAGCCGTCGCGGTCGCACCTCGACGTGTTCGAGTACGTCCATCCGGACGTCTTCGAGACGTGGCGTGAGGTGGCCGAGACGGAGTTCGACTTCCTGTACTGTGCGTCCGGCCCGATGGTCCGGTCGTCGTACAAGGCGGGTGAACTGTTCGTAGAGGCGCTCTTGCGTGACGGACAGTCCGCCGCCGATGCCCGGCACCACGCTCGGGCAGCCGGCGGCGACTGAGCGGCGTTCGACGAGGGGTGCGTCGTCGCACCCGGTTCTCAGAGGATCGCCTTCGAGACCCTCGCTTCGTGAGTTACGGAGACTCCGTTCGGATCGGGCGACGACTCGGCGAAGATATTAAATACGTACCGTACCCTCATTCGCTTGAGTATGTCACACAAGATCGACAGACGGACCATGCTGAAGGGACTCGGTGCGGCAGGCGTGACCGTCGGTGTCGCAGGATGTGCCGACGATGGTGGCGACGCAGATGCGATGGTCGGGGTGCTCCAGCCGGCGACCGGTGATCTCGGTGATCTCGGCTCACCGATCCAGGATGCGGGTGCGTTGCCCGGCCTCCAGCTCGAAGACGAGGGCGTCCCGTACGAGATCGATATCCGGCGGGAGGACACGGAGACCGAACCCGAGGTGGGGGTCGAACGTGCCCAGGCGCTCGTCGACGCGGGATACCCGTCGATTACGGGCGCGGCCTCGTCCGGTGTCACGATCGCCGTTGCACAGGACATCTACTTCCCCGAGGAGGTCGTCGGCATCTCCCCGGCGAGCACCTCGCCGGACATCACCGATTTGCCCGGTCGGTTCCTCCTCCGGACGTGTCCGACCGACGCGCTCCAAGGTGTTGCCGCGGCGAATCTCGCATTCAACGACCGCGGACTGGAGACCGCGTCGACGTTCTATCTGAACAACGACTACGGACAGGGATTGAACGACTCGTTCGTCGCGAACTTCGAAGATGTCGGTGGCGAGGTGTTCGAACAGTCGGCGTTCGAGGCCGAACAGCCGTCGTACGACTCCGAACTCGAGGTCGTCCTCGCGGACGACCCGGACCTGCTGTACGTCGTCGGCTATCCGGACAGCGGCGAACAGATCTTCCGGGACTTCTACGAGAACTTCGACGCCGACGACACGGTCGTGATGGTCGCAGACGGGATGCAAAGCAACTCGCTCCCGGGTGATGTCGATAACCCGATGTCGAACGTGATCGGCACTGCACCGGCTGCGGTCGGTCCCGACCGCGAAACGTTCGACGAGCTGTACGAGGCGGAGTACGGCCGGGACCCGGGCGTGTTCAACGCACAGGCGTACGATGCGACCGCGGTCCACCTCCTCGCACAGCTCCGAGCGGACGAACTCACCGGGCCAGCCGTCGCCGACCAGATCCGTGAGGTCGCAAACCCCGAAGGCGAGGTCGTCACCCCGTCGACGCTGGCCGACGGTCTCGACCTGGCGGCCGACGGCGAGGAGATCCAGTACCAGGGAGCGTCCAGCGAGATCGCCTTCGACGAGAACGGCGACCTCGACGCCGCGACGTTCGACATCTTCGAGTTCGATATCGACGGGTTCACCGTCACCGAACAGTTCGAACTGTAGCGACGGAGACCGCGTCAGAGACGGTTTCAACCCCGTCCGTCGTCTCGCGACCCCACGCGACTCGACAACGTATTTTATCCTCGGTGTCGCCGCTTAGCCGCCGAGGAAGTCCTGTCGGACCTGTTCGTTCGACAGTAACGCGTCACCGGAATCCTCGTAGCGGTTCTGTCCTTGAACCAAGACGTATCCTCGGTCACATCGGCGGAGCGCCTCTTTCGCGTTCTGTTCGACCATCAGAACTGCGGTGCCGTCGTCGTTGATCGCGTCGATGCGGTCGAACATCTCGTCAACCAGGTCGGGCGCGAGCCCGGCGCTCGGCTCGTCGAGCATCAGGAGGTCGGGATCGAGCATCAGCGCTCGCCCCATCGCGAGCATCTGCTGTTGGCCGCCGCTCATCGTCCCCGCCTTCTGCGTCTTCCGCTCTTCGAGGATCGGGAACCGGTCGAACACCCTGCGGACCCGGCTCTGTGGCACCTCATCGAGGATGTACGCGCCCATCTCGAGGTTCTCCATCACAGACAACGACGGAAACACGTTGTCGCTCTGTGGAACGTAGCCGATCCCGGTTCGGATGATATCCTCTGGTCTGCGGTCGCTTATCTCCTCGTCGTCGAACGTTATCGTCCCGCCCATGAACGCTGTCAGTCCGAATATCGACTTCATCACCGTCGATTTCCCTGCGCCGTTCGGTCCGACGATGGTAACGTACTCGCTGTCGTCGACGGTGAGGTCGACGCTCTCGAGGATCTGGAGGTCTCCATATCCCGCATCGAGATCGTCGACGTCGAGCAGTGCCATCAGATATCACCCCCCAGATACGCCTCGATCACCTGTTCGTTCCGCTTGATCTCCGCGGGCGGGCCGCGAGCCAACACCTCGCCTTGGTGCATCACGACCACACGGTCACAGTGCTCCATGATGACGTCCATGTCGTGTTCGACCAACAGGAAGCTGTACCCTTCGGTACGGAGAGCGTGGATCCGGTCGAGCAGTTTCGTCTCGAGTGACGGGTTCACGCCGGCCATCGGTTCGTCCAACAGGAGCATCTCCGGGTCCGTCGACAGCGCGCGAGCGAGTTCCAGAAGCTTCCGTTGGCCGCCCGACAGCGTGCCGGCGTACTCCTCGGCGAGGTGATCGATCTCGAAGAACTCCAGCGTCCGCCACGCCTCGTCTCGGAGCGCTTCTTCCTGTGTTATCACGTCACCACGAGCGATCGGCGCGACCGAACGCCAGATCGACTCGCCGATCTGGCCTTTCGGGCCGAGCATGACGTTCTCGAGCACCGTCATCTCTGGGAGTTCACGGGCGATCTGGAACGTTCGGACGAGTCCGCGGTTCGCGATTCGTTCTGGACTCCCGCCGGTGATATCGTCGCCGTCGAAGACGACGGAGCCGCCGTCCGGTCGGTGGACTCCGGTTATGCAGTTGAACGTCGTGGATTTGCCGGCTCCGTTCGGCCCGATCAGTCCGGTGATCGATCCACGCTCCACGCTGAAGCTCGCTCCGTCGACGGCGACGATACCGCCGAACCGCTTCTCCAGCCCTTCGACCTGCAAGACCGGATCCGAGACTGACGCCGCTGCGGCTGACTCTGGTTCTGCTGTCGCCTCGGCCGACGGTTCAGCCGACACCTTCTCGCCGCTACTCATCGGACCCACCCCCGTCTCGCCGCGAGAGATCGGTCGCTGCGGCGATCTCTTTGCGATCACCCAACAGCCCTTCGGGTCGATAAACCATGAGAAGGACGAGCACGACCCCGATAATAACCCATCTGATCTCGTCGAGGCTCCCGACGAGGTACCCGACGAGCGGCATGGGATCGAGCGCGGCAAGTTCGACGACCGCGTCGTAGATCGTCTGTGGCGACCTGATATCGAGGTTCGATCGGAGGATCGTCCGAACGAATCGGGGGCCCTCCCAGAGGAACGCGGCGAAGACGAACCCGCCGAGCACGCTCCCGGTGTTCGAACCGGCACCCCCGACAATGAGCGCGACAAAGATGTAGAACGTCACGATCGGCATGAAGCTCTCGGGAGTCGCGAGCGACCGGCTTCCGATCCAGAGGATTCCGGCAAGCCCCATCAGCGCACACCCGAGTGTGAACACCTTGATCTTCGCGAGTTGCGTGTTCTTCCCGAGTGACCGGGCGACGATCTCGTCTTCACGGATCGCCTTGAGCACCCGCCCGAACGGCGAGCGAGCGATACGATACAGGAGGAAGTAGAACAGCAAGACGAATCCGATGATGACGAGCGCGTACAGTAACCGATTGACGATCGACTGTGAGACACCGACGAACTCGCCGACGCCGTACAACGCGTCGCCGACTGCTCCGACGACGGACAACTCGAGTAGCCAGGGGATGACGCTGTCGACCGGCGTGTAGCGGATCCCGCTCCCGCCGCCGGTGCCGTAGATACGATCACCGACCTCCACCTGTCGAAGGGATCCCGAGGTGATCGACAGCCGGACGATCTCCGAGAAACCTAACGTGATGATCGCGAAGTAGTCGGCTCGGACCCGCAACGCTGGCAGCGCGATCACCGCGCCGACGAGCCCAGCCGCGATCGTTCCGCCAACGACCCCGATCGGGATGGGGAGTCCGAGCCCGGCCGGGGTCCCGGTCGGGTCCGCAGTGAGAATCGCCATCGTGTACACGCCGACCGCCATGAATCCGGCAACGCCGATGTTGAACAGCCCGGTGTACCCCCAGTGGAGGTTCAACGCGAGGGTGAGCAGCGCGAACACCGCCGCGAAGAACGTCACCGTCTGCAGGAACCCGGCTGTTTCGTTCACCGAGACGCCGGTGAGGATCCCGAGCAGTCCGAACCCGGCGTACGTGGCGAGCAGGACGACGACGATGAGCTGGAGGTCACGCTTCCAGCCGAACGACTCCGTGTCGACGAGCGCTCCGATCCGTCTGCGGAGCCCACCGACACCGTCGTCGGCCGTGCGCTCCGGTTCATCGGCTTCGCCGCCGTCTTCGATGCCATCGCTCATGCTGTCTCAACGCCTCCGAACAGCCCGTCAGGCTTGAGAATCAACACGAGAATCATGATCGTGAACGCGGCGACTTCGTTGAGATCGGACGGAATCCACACCAGCGAGAGATTGATCGTGATCCCGATGACGAGCGAGCCAGCGAGTGCGCCGTATATCGACCCGATGCCGCCGAGGATCACCGCCGCGAACACGAGCAGGAGGAGGAACCATCCGAGGTTGATCGTGATCTGTGATCTATCTAACACGATCAGGTAGCCGGCGACACCAGCGAGCCCCGATCCGATCACCCACGTCGCCGTGATCACCCGTTCGGTGGAGATCCCGGTCACCATCGCGAGGTCTCGATTGTCCGACATCGCCCGCATAGACTTCCCGAGTTTGGTGTACTGTAAGAGCAGGTGCACGCCGACGATCAACACGAGCGCAGAGACGACGAGCGTGAGTTCGTGGAGGTTCACTCGGTCGACCGGCAGCCACGCAGGCTCCCAGAACGGTGCTGCCGCGACCAGCCCGCGCGTGTCTTGGGTGTATACGATCGCGATGATGTATCGCAGCGCGAGCGCGATTCCAACGCTCGCAATGAGCAGTGTGATCCCTCCCGCATCACGGAGTTTCTTGTAAACGACGCGGTCGATCGCCAGAGCGATCAGGATAGTGATGACTGCGGCCGCGACGACCCCGATCACGATCGCCAGCGGCGAACCCAGAATGCTCATCCCCAACGCACCAGCCTGTGCGCCGCCGTCCGCGTCGAGCAGCAGGCGGCTCCCGAGCCCGGCCGCACCGATCCCGCCGATCAGATAGGCGACGGTCCAGCCGCCGAACGCTCCGACGGTCAAGAGCTCACCGTGAGCAAAGTTTGCGAACCGCAAGATGCTGTACGTCATCGAGAGGCCGATCGCTGCCAGTCCGATGTACAGCGAATCGACGAATCCGTTCCACAGAAGCGACGAGAGCTGGGATGTTCCCAGATCTCCTACAGCGACGCGCCGCACGAGGTCGAGTGCCAGTACGACGATGGCCGCGACGATAATGAATGCAAAAACGTCCTGCGGTGTCGGGTTGGCAATGCGGTCCTGCAGGCGTGATATGTTCATCCGTCACACGATACCGGTCGGGGTGGCATATAGTTCACGCTCACGGCCGATACCGCACCGACGACAGACCGACTTTCGTCGGCCGATCTACGGCGCTGCTCAGATCGATCGCTGGCGCCGCCGGACCGATCACCTCGCACGGTTCGGGTCGTAGTCGAGCGGTGGTGGCTCGTCGAATCGTTCCCTCGCTCAGATCGTCTCGGGCGCTCCGATGGTGTTTCAGAGCCGGGATCGCGCACGCGACACGACTGGCACGGAGAGATCGACCGTGTCGGCCAGTGCTTCCGCCGCGCTCAACAGCCACTCTGCTCGCTCTACCCGCGAGTCGAGGTCGCCCGGACCGATACGGTACGCCTCGACGAGTTCCTCGACGGTCGCACCGTGGATCCACTCGTCGAGGATTCGGGCAGTCTTCACCGACTCTAACCACCCCTCGACGTCGTCGGGTTCGCCCATCTGCGTCGTCAGCTCGGCTGCGTGGTCGACGAACGAGTCGGGCTGTGGCAGGTCGGCGACGCGTATTCGATTCTCGGTTCGTCGCGACCGTAGTTAAATAGTCGACGGAGTGGCCCGGCACCATTCCGCCCGTGCCGGTCCTGCCTATTCCCGTTCGGTCGGCTCCTGTGTCGCTCCCGTCTCGCCTCCGACGGTCGCTCGAACGGCGTCGAGGACGCGTCCGGGATCCGCCGCTATCGTCTCGGCGTCGATCCGCTCGACACGGGCCGCCGCCGAGACGACCGCCCGGTTCGGCCCCGCGGGTTCACCCACGACGACGGCGAGGTCGGCCGCGGCGGCCAGCCCCGCTGCAGTCTCGCGGTCCGCATCCGTGGGTTGCTCGAACGACGGAACCGTCACGACCGGGTCGGAGACCCTCGCGACGCCGTGTTCGGTACTTTCAGTGCCGCTTCCCTCGCCGACGGTGGGGGCCGATGCAGCGACCGTGTCGGCGACAGCGATCGCCGCGGCGTCGCCTTCAGGAACGATCCCGAGCGTGACGGCGTGACCCGCTGCTGCGAGTCGGGCGACCAACCGGGCGGCGGGTCGTCCGCCGCCGACGACGTGGACGCGCGCGGGGTTGACGTCGTGCTCCGTCCGCGGGAACGCCGTGACGCTCGCGGTCCCAGTGGCGGGGTTTCGGCCGACGAACGCAGCGGCGTCGAACGCCTCATCGAGCGTCTCCCGGGTGAAGACGGTTTCGGGAGGACCGTCGCCGTGAACCCGGCCGCCGGCGATCAAGACGATCCGGTCACAGTACCGGGCGGCCATATCCAGATCGTGGATCGCCGCGAGGGCGGCCCGCCCCTCGTCGACGAGGTCGCGGACGAGTTCGAGCGTGGACACCGCGTGGTTCACGTCGAGGCTCGCGGTGGGTTCGTCCAGCACGACGAGGGGGGTCTCCTGTGCGAGTGCCCGCGCGAGGAGGACCCGTTGGCGCTCCCCGCCCGAGACCGCTCGGATCGACCGGTCGGCGAACCGTTCGACGCCGGCGGCCGCCATCGCCTCGTCGACCGCGACTACGTCGTCCGCATCGTGGCCGGAGAACCGGCCGAGGTGTGGCGTCCGTCCCATCTCGACGACGTGCCGCACGCGGAAGTCGAACGAGAGGCCGGTGTCCTGCGGGACGCTCGCCACCCGTCGCCCCGTCTCGGCCGCCGACAACGCCGTGACCCGGTCACCGGCCAGCCTGACCGTGCCGGCGTCGGGGTCGAGGGTCCCCTTGATCGCCCGCAACACCGTCGTCTTGCCCGCGCCGTTCGGCCCGATGAGCCCGACGAGCTCGCCGTGCTCGACGGTCAAGTCGACGTCGCGAACGGCGTCCAGGTCGCCGAAAGAGACCGTGAGATCGCTGACGGCGACGGGTGGGGGCGACTCCGTGTCGGACGAGCCCGAAGCGGTATCGACGGTCTCGAAGTCGGCGGTCTTGGAGTCGCCGGAACCACCGCCACTCACAGCTCGTGCACCTCGCGTTTCATCAGCAGGTAGATGAAGAAGGGTGCGCCGACCGCGGCGGTGACGACGCCGACCGGGAGCTCCGTCGTCCCGTATCGAGCGACGGTGTCGGCCGCGACGAGGAACGCGCCGCCCGAGAGCGCCGCGGTCGGGAGTAACACTCGATGATCCGGGCCGACGACCAGTCTGAGCATATGGGGGACGATCAGGCCGACGAATCCGATGACGCCCGCGAACGCGACGCCAGCGGCGGTGATGAGCGCGCTGGCGGCCAACAGCAGCCGCTTCGTCCGCTCGACGTTAACACCCAACCCGTGCGCCTCCTCCTCACCCAGAAGGAGGACGTTGAGGTCGCGCGCGTATGCTAAAAGCAGGACGAAAAGCGGCGGGACCACGAGCGCGGTAACGCCGACCTCCGTCCACGTCGCGCCGGATAGGTGGCCCATCAACCACGCCACGATCCGCCGGAGCGACTCCCCTGCCTGGAGCTGGAGGTACGAGATCACCGCGCCGAGGAACGTCTGGACGGCGACCCCGGCGAGCAGCAGGGTCGCCACCGGTGTCCGCCCGTGTCGGGTCGCGATGGCGTACACGCCGAACGCGGCGAGCAGCGCGCCGACGAACGCGAACAGGCTCACGCCCGCGCCGTGTGAGAGTCCGAGGTCGACCACGCCGAGAAGGGGGAGCGTCACCGTCGTCGACAGCGCGAACGGGAAGACGATGAACGCGACGGCCCCGACCGCCGCGCCCGACGAGACCCCGATGATCGACGGGTCCGCCATCGGGTTACGGAAGAACCCCTGCATCACGGTGCCCGCGGCGGCGAGCGCGAACCCGACGAGCGCGGCGAGCAGGATCCGTGGCAGCCTGACCCGGAGGACGATCCGCTGGTGGACGTCGGCGATGGGGTACGAAAACGGGGAGCGATAGACGAACGTCGGCCGGGGGAGCGTCAGCGATCCGGAGCCCGAGAGGACGCCCGCGCCGCCCGCCCTCCCCGCTCCCCCCGTCACGAACTCCACGCCAGCGGGAACGACGAGGGCGTTCAACACCGCCTTGACCACGTCGCCAGGCGGTATCCGCACGGGACCGATACCCGCGCTGACGACGACGACGAGCGCGAGCACCGCGGCTAGCGCCCCCGACCACGCCGCCGCCCGTCGCCAGACACGCATCCGATATACAACAAAACTTGTAGTAGGTAAATACTTATTGAATGAGTACCGTGCTGAACGCGATGCGACAGCACATCGCGATCGTGACCGCCCTGCTCGTGACGACCGCCCTCGTGGGCGGCGTCGGGGGCGTGGCGGCAGGTGCACAGCCAGCAGTCGACCACGCGGGCGACGCCGGGCCCCTGCAGGCGGACGAGCCGACGGAGCCGGCGACGTGTGAATTCCCGCTGGAACTGACCGACGCGACCGGCGAAACGGTGACGCTCGAGGAGCCGCCCGAGCGGATCACCACCACGAACCCGTCCGCCGCCCAGACCGTCTGGGAGCTCGGCGAGCAGGACCGCGTCGTCGGCGTGACACAGTTCGCGCTTTACCTCGAGGGCGCGGACGAGAAGACGGACGTCTCGGGTGATTTCGGCGCGGACGTCGAGCGCGTGGCCGGGACGGAACCGGACCTCGTATTGTCGCCGAACGCCTCGGCCGCGAGCGTCGAGCCGCTGCGTGAAGCCGGCCTAACGGTGTATCACTTCCCCGCGGCGACGTCCGTCGACGACATCGCCGACAAGACGACGACGATCGGCCAGCTCATCGACGCGTGTGCGGCAGCGGCCGACACGAACGAGGAGATGTACGACGCGGTCGAGGAGACCACGGACCGCACTACCGACTTCGACCGCCCCGCCGCCCTGTACCCGCTCGGCGACGGGTTCGTCGCGGCGAACAACACGTTCATCGACGAGATCATGCGTATCGGCGGGACCGACAACGTCGCCGCCGCGGAGGGTGACGGGTTCCCGCAACTGTCCGACGAGGTCGTTCTCGACACCGACCCCGAGCTGATCCTCGTGACCGACCCCGACGCGGCGATCCTCGACGAGGAGCCGTACGCGAGCACGACTGCCGGGATCGAGCGGAACTACGTGGTGGTGGACGTGAACTACCTGAACCAACCCGCGCCGCGCAGCGTCATCGAGTCCACCAGTACGCTCGCCGACGCGGTCGAGGAGCTACAGCCCGCGACGGAGGAGGACGCGGACGACGCGGCCGACGACGATGCGACTGACGAGGACACGACGGCCGAGGACGACGCGGCCGACGACGACACCGCTGACGGCGATGCGGCTGACGAGGACGCGACGGTAGACAACGTGGCCGACGACGAGACGGGCGTCGAGGTTCCCGGTTTCGGCGTCGTTCCCGCGCTCGTCGCGGCGCTCGCGGCCGCGCTGCTCGCGACGCGACGTCGGGACTGATCGGGATCCGCGGTAGTTCTTTATATACAGCGTCGCGTCGGTCGGACGACGCGGCCGTTCGGATCCGAACGACGACGGACGGGCGTCCGTCAACCGCGAACCGTGAGCCGCGTGGATCCCTCGGCTCGATCGGTTATATACCCTGGCCCATCAGGTGGCTGCGGAGCACGTCGGGCGTCTTCAGCCCGGCGTCGCTGTTGAGGAGGACGACGGTCTCGTCGCCGTCGAAGAACCCGTCATCTGCGAGCGCCCACGCGCCCGCGGGAGCGGCGCCGCCGGTTGCACCCATCTCGATGACCTCGTTCTGTGCGACCGCGACCGCGCTCGCGAGGATGTCGTCGTCGTCGACAGCCACCGCGTCGCCACCGCTCTCCGTGACCGCCTCGACCGCGTTCGCGCCACCCGCGGGGTCGGGAATCTCCAGCTCACCACATATCGTGTCCGGCGTCGACCACGGCTCCGGCTCGTCGCGCCCACGATCGACCGCGGCCACGACCGGCGCACAGCCGCTCGGCTGGGCCGCAACGAGGGTCGGGACCGTCTCGATCGCTCCGATCCGCGTCAGCTCGACGAACCCTTTATAAACACCCGCGAGCACTTCGCCGGTGCCCGTCGGGACGACGACGACGTCCGGCGGCGTGTGAAGGTCGGCGACGAGCTCGAAGGCGACGGTTTTGATCCCCTCGTGGCGGTACGGCGTCGCGAACTCGTTCAGGTCGGTGTACTCGGTTGCCAGCTGCTCGTCGACGGCCGCCGCCGCGTCGGGGAACCGACCGCCGACCACGCGCATATCACCGCCGTGGACGTTCGTCATCGCCTTGTTCGAGAACGCACACCGGGAGGGAACGAAGGCGTACGAGCGGAGGTCCGCCCGGCCGGCGTACGCCGCCATCGACTGCCCGGCGTTGCCGGGGCTCGCACAGGCGAGCGGCTCCACGTCGGCTCCCGCGTCCGCGACCCCTGCGACCGCCGTCATCGCGACGGACATCCCGCGGTCCAAGACGGTACCAGTCGGGTTCCGCCCCTCGTCTTTGACGTACACCGCGTCGACGCCGAGCTCCTCGGCCAGCCGCTCGGTCGGGACGAGCGGGGTCGACCCCTCGCTGGCGGAACGCGCGCGCGACACCGGGAACGGGAGGAGCGCATCGAACCGCCAGTGACCGTTTCGGGGGGCCGACTCGAACAGGTCCGCGGGGTCGACCGCGTCGTAGTCGTACGTCGGTTCGACGCGACCGACCTCGTCGGGGACCCTCGTCGGGTCCGCCGTCTCGTGAACCCGTCCTGACGAGCGACTCTCCAGCCCGCGGAACGCCTCCGTCGTCTCCATACCCGTCGTTGTGGCGCGCGCGACTAATCGCTTCCTTTCCCGCCGCCGCTTATAAGCGGTCGGCTCGAACGATCGCGTATGGACGCAGACGCGATTGTCGTCGGTGGCGGGCTCTCCGGGCTCGTCTCCGCGACCCGATTGGCGGCGGACGGCGCGGACGTGACGCTCTTGGAACGGCGACCGGGCCTCGGGGGACGGGTCCGAACCCGTGACGTCGATGGGTTCACGCTCGACCGCGGGTTTCAAGTGTTGTTCACGAGCTACCCCGCCGTCAGCCGCGAGCTGGACGTCGACGCCTTGGACCTCCGCGCGTTCTCGCCGGGTGCGACGATCTGCCGGCCGGGGTCGCGAGCGGTCCTTTCGGACCCGCTCCGGGAGCCGACCGCGGTGATCGAGTCCGCGCTCAACCACGAGGTGTCGTTCTCGGACAAGCTCCGAACGCTCGCGCTGCGGTACGACCTCTCGAAACGGACGGAAAGCGAGTTCTTCACGGGTTCCGACCGGTCGATCCGGACGTACCTGACCGACTGGGGATTCTCCGAAGAGTACATCGAGCACTTCGTTGAGCCCTTTTACGGGGGGATCACTCTCGACCGATCACTGTCGACCTCGAAACAGGTCTTCGAGTACACGTTCCGCGCGATGGGCCGCGGGTCGATCGCGGTCCCGGCCAAGGGGATGACCGCGATCGCGGACCAGCTCGCGGCGCGGGCGCGTGCGGCCGGCGTCGAGGTTCGGACCGGCGAAGACGTGGAGTCGGTCGATGTGGGGTCCGGCGGGCGGTTCCGGCTCGGGTCAGGCGGCCCCGCGGACGGCGCGCGCGTCGAGCTGTTGGACGGTGAGACGCTCGACGCGAGCGCCGTCGTGGTCGCGACCACGCCACCGGAGGCACGGAAGCTGACGGGCGTCGAGACGGTGCCGTCCGACGGCGTCCCGAACGTCACCGCGTGGTACACGCTTCCCAAGGGGATCGAGTTCGGAACGGGCAAGCGGATCCTGCTCAACGCGGCCGACGAGTCGCCGAACGCCGTCGTGCCGATGAGCGAAGTCGCGCCTGAGTACGCACCCGTGGACCGCGCGCTGTTCGGCGCGACGTTCCTCGGCGAGGACGCCCTCGACCGCGACGACGACGCGCTCCGCGAGGACGTTCGCGACGCGCTGACGGCCTGGTATCCCGAACGGGGGTTCGAGGGGATCGAGACGGTTGCGGTCGACCGGGTCCCGTTCGCTCAGTTCGCACAGCCGCCGGGCGTCCATGCGGGGCTTCCCGATCCGGACGACCCGGACGGGCCGGTGGTGCTCGCCGGGGAGTACACCGAGTGGTCGGCGATCCAAGGGGCGATGGAGAGCGGGCGGCGGGCGGCGGCGACCGCGGCGAAGTATTTATAAGCAGTACCGGAACGGGACGGGACGGCGGCACCAAGCGAAACGCGGACACGCCGGAGTCGGCATCCCGACGCGAGCGGGGACCGAGCTAGAAGACGTACTCGTCCTCGTGACCCATCATCCCCTCGTCCTCGAACCCGCCGGAGTCGTCCTCGTCCATCGGCCCGCTCGTTTTGAACGACTTGATACCCGTCGACAGCAGCTCCTCGATCGCCTCCTCGCGGTTGAGGAACTCGCCCTGCTCTACCATCTGTGTGATCTGCATCTCTAAGTGCTCCGGGACGGTTATCTCCACTCGTGGCATTTGCTGTTCTGGTCTAATGGGATAGGGTATATAAATGTAGCGTCGAAGCTGTGTGTATCTCAAAGAGATCCTATAGATCGTTAAAAACGAGTTTTCGATATGCGATACACAGTTTCTGTTTAGTGATCTCTGTACCGTCCGTAGAGCCGGGAACGGTACCACTACCTTGCTCCGGGTTCTACGGGGGGTATGACCGACACCGGAGCCGACGGGGCGACGGCCGAGGCGGAGGCGGCCGATGGCGAATCGACTGGCGACGCGAGTCCTGCTATCGAGGATCTCACCGACATCTACACGTCGTACGGGGAAAAACGGGTTCCGCCGGGACAGCGAGAGACGGACCGGTTTCCGGTGCTCTCGAAGAGCGGAACGCCCTCGTGGGACCGGGAGACCGACCGGTTCGAGGTCTGGGGTGCCGTCGAGACGCCCCTGACGCTGTCGCTCGCGGCGCTCCGCGAGCTCCCGGCGGCGACCCAGCGACAGGATTTCCACTGCGTGACCGGGTGGAGCAAGCTCGACTGCGTGTTCACCGGCGTCGAGTTCGCGGAGATCGTCGATCGGGCCGGCGTCCACGACGACGCCGAACACGTCCTCTTTCACGCGCTCGATGGGTACACCACGAACCTCCCGCTCTCGGAGTGTACCCGCGACGGCGTGTTGTTCGCGTACGGCTACGACGGCGACGAGCTCCCCGCGGACCACGGGGGGCCGGTTCGTGTCGTCACCCCGCACAAGTACGCATATAAGGGGGCGAAGTGGGTCTCGGGCGTCGAGTTCCTGACCGAGCGCGAGCTCGGCTACTGGGAGAAGCGGGGGTACAGCGACACGGCGAACCCGTGGAACGAGGAGCGGTACAGCTGATCGGGGCGAGAGAGACGCTCACGCGACCGAGCGACTCGTTCCCGAGGACGCATCGCCGTCACGGCCGCCGCAGTTGACACCCTTAATAGCCCCCGGGCCCGATCCCTTTTCAATGAAACCGGCGCGATCGGCGTCGTCCGCGACGCTCGTCAGTCGTACGACGGCGGTCGAGGAACCGCCGTTCGCGGCGGCGTTCGAGGCCCTGCCGTCCCCCCGGACGACGTGGAGCGCCCCGGACGACGCCCTCGTGATCGGCGGCGGCGCGGCAGCAACGCTCACTGCGAGCGGCCCCGACCGGTTCGCGGCGATCCGGACGGCGAGCGAGGAGCTGTTCTCGGCGGGCGACGTCCACGCCGGGACCGAGGCGGCCCGCCCCCGCGTTTTCGGTGGGTTCGCCTTCCACGAGGGGGCGTGTGCGGGGGACCCGTGGTCGCCGTTCCCCGAAGCCCGGTTCGTGTTGCCCCGCGTCCAGCTTACCCTCGCTGACAACGGGGCCTGGCTCACGGTGACGGAGGTGGGGTCGGACGCGTCGCCTGGGTCGGTTGAGACGCGACTCAAGCGCGAAATCGAACGGCTCGCCGCGCTCGGCGAGGGAGACACGGGAACCAAGCGGCAGTCACGCCGACCGCCCCGCCCCGGGATCAGTCGGCAGCGACGGACCACGAGCCGCGAGGCGTGGAACGAGAGCGTTTCGGCGGCGGTCGAACGTATTCGTGGCGGGGAGTTGCGAAAAGTGGTGTTGGCACAGGCGCTGGAGGCCGACCTCGCTGCCGACTTCCCTCGGGCGGCCACGGTCGAACGACTGGCGGAGAAGTACCCCGACTGCCACCGCTACTGTTTCGAGCCCGACGACGGTAAGAGCGTCTTCTTCGGCGCAACCCCGGAGCGGTTGGTCTCCCTGCGCGGGCGGACCGTCGAGACCGACGCGCTCGCGGGGACGACCGGCCGCGGCGAGACGCCGGCAGAAGACGAGTGGCTGGCCGAGGAGCTGCTGGCGGACGAGAAGAACGTCCACGAACACGCACTGGTCGCGGAGACGGTCCGCGAGCAGCTGGAGCCGTACGCGGCGTCGATATCCGCGGGTGAGCGCCGGGTACGGCGACTCGCGACGGTCCAACACCTCCACACGCCGATCACCGCCGAGCTGGACACCGACCGCCACGTGCTCGAGCTCGTCGAGGCGCTCCACCCCACGCCCGCGGTCGGCGGGCTTCCTCCCGCACGAGCGCTGGAGACGATACACGAGACGGAGCCGTTCGATCGCGGGTGGTATGCGGCCCCCGTCGGCTGGATCGACGCCGCGGGCAACGGCGCGTTCGCGGTCGCGATCCGCTCCGCGGTGGCGAGCCGGCGACGTGCGACCCTCTTCGCGGGTGTCGGGGTGGTTGCCGACTCCGATCCGGACCGGGAGTGGGACGAGATCCAGCTCAAGTATCGACCGATCCTCGACGAGCTGGAAGGCGATGGAGATCGTCGGGAGGCGAGTAACGAGCGAGGCGATAGAGACCGTCGAGAGGCGAGCAGTGAGCGGGACGACGGGACGAGTGGAGCCGACGACGCCGGCGACAACGACCCGAACGAGAGTGCCCGGAGCTACTGATACATCTTCAGCGGTTCGGCCTGCGTACTCTCTTCGGTCGCCTGCCGCATCCGTTCGGCGAGCTGCTGTTTGGCGTCACGGATCTCCGTCGCTTGGTCGACGAGACCGTCGATCGGCGTCTCCGTCCCGGCGATCGGGTCGATCCCGTCCACGATCACCCTCCGGGACGCCTCGGGGTCGGGGAACTGCGGGTCGGACTCGACGATCAGGCCGACCCCATCGCGACCGCGTTCGAGCGCGTCCGAGAGCATCGCTCCCGTCGGACCCGAGATGAGCCCCGATTCCGGCGGGTCCTCGACGTCGGCGTCGGCCAGCCGCGAGCCGCCGTCTCCGACGGTGACACCGTACAGCGCGGGAGGTGACGTCTCTCGATCGCTCGGCCGACCCGAGAGGAACACCGGGAACGTCCCCGTCTCGTCGAACCAGCTGGAGAGGCAGTCGGCGAACGTCGCGGCCGCCGACGGGCTCACCGGGACGTCGCTCTGGAGGACGACGAGCCCGGCGTCTGGCGCGGCGTACAGCCGGACCGGCGTGGTCACGCCGGTCGCGCCCTCCCGGTAGACGGCGACCTCCGGCAACCCCTCACAGTGGACGTTCGCGTAGTGGCGCATGTCGTGGACGTCAACGAGGTGGTCGGCCGCGATCTTCCCGACGAGCCCGACGCCAGGAAACCCCTCTACGAGCACCGGCCGATCGAGCTCGATCGCGTCGACGACGGAGATGTGAGCCATGCGGACGAGTACGGTAGGGGGGATGTTAAGCCTCTGGCGACCGCGGCGGTGACCCTCGGACGGCCGACTCCCGTCCGAAACCGTCTAATCGGGGCGGGCGGTACGGACGGGTATGAACCCACTCGAGCGGTATGAACCGCTCGTTGACGACGTCGAGGCGTTTCGGGCGGCCTGTGACCGGCCGCTCCCGTCCGTCGTCCGCACGAACACGCTCGCCGCGACCCCCGCGCGCGTCCGTGAGGCGTTCGAGGACGGGGATGTCGCCTACGAGCCGGTCGACTGGCACGACGGGCTCTTCCGACTCCCGGACGGGAACCCCGGCGGCAACTGGCCCCACGTCCACGGCTGGACCCACGGCCAAGAAGAGGTGTCCGTGCTCCCGGGGGTCGCGCTCGACGCACGACCCGGAGACCGGATCTGGGACGCCTGTGCGGCCCCCGGAAGCAAAACCACGCAGATCGCCGACGACATGGACGACACCGGAACGCTCGTCGCCAACGACAACAACCTGGGCCGGCTCTCCGCGCTCCGGCACAACGCGGAGCGGCTCGGCGTGACGAACGCCGTCGTCACGAACCGGGACGCCCGCAACTTCTCGATGAACCCGCTCGCGTTCGACGAGTTCGACCGCGCGCTCGTCGACGCTCCCTGCTCGTGTGAAGGGACGTGCCGGAAGAACCCCGACGTGCTCGACCAGTGGACGTACGAGCACGTCGAGGCCGTTGCCGGGATCCAGAAGGGCATTCTCGCGCGCGCCGTCCAGGCCACGCGACCCAGCGGTACCGTCGTCTACTCCACGTGCACGTTCGCGCCCGAAGAGAACGAAGCGGTCCTCGATCACGCCCTCGCGAACGAGGACTGCGAGCTCGTCGCGTTCGATCTCCCCGTCGAGACCGTCCCCGGCGTCACGGAGTGGGACGGCGAGACGTACGACGAGTCGGTGAGACGCGCCCACCGGGTGTACCCGCACCACAACGACACCGGCGGGTTCTTCTGTGCGAAGCTGCGTGTCGGCGGCGGGGACGAGGCCGAGCCGGTGGCGTCCGATTCGACCGACGACGAGGTGGGCGAGGTGAGCGCATGAGCGACGACGCCCCCACCAACGACGGCCAACAGTTCGACCGACTCCCGGAGACGCCGGCGGACCGCGAGGTCGAGGGGCGCGCGAGTCGTGAGGAGGTGCTCGACTGGTGGGACGACCGGTTCGGGATCGGGCGTGACGTGCTCGGCGAGTACACGTTCTGGGAGAAGGGTGCGGGAAAGATCTGGGTGTTCAACGGCGAGGCGACGGACCCGAGCCAGGTGGAGGCGATCGGGATGACGTTCCTCCGGACGCGACAGGAACATTGGAAACCGACGACGCGCGCGGTCCAGCGGTTCGGCGAGCACGCGACGCGTAACGTCGTCGAGCTCGGTCCGGAGGCGGCCACCAGGTTCGTCGCGGGCGAGGACCAGGACCGTCCCGAGTGGGACGGTGACTGGGGGTATCTGATCGCGGCCCACCGGATCGCGGGAGGATCGGAGCCTATCGGGGTCGGACTGTACCTCTACGACGAGCTGCGGTCGGTGGTGCCGAAGGGGAGCCGGGCGGAGCTGCCGCGAGTCGAGTGAGGAACGACCGGCTATCGAGCCGGCCGCTTGGCGAGCCACGGGACGGACCGCGTTCCGGTGATCGGCTCAGTACGGCGGCGAGGTGAACCCATCGGCGTCGCCGGTCGGTCGGACGCCGATCCCGTGGAAGTCGCTGTCGGGGTTGTCGGCGTCCGGTTGGACCATATCCACACGCTCGCGCGACTCGATGTCGAACACGGCGTACCCGGGGTTGATCCCGGTCGCGGCGTGCGGGTCGCCCGAGAGCGGGTTCGGGCCGCGTGTCGTCACGAACATATACTCCCCATCGGGGGAGGCCCACATGATGTCGGGGGCGTCAGACTCGCCCGGGTCGTCGGACTGCTCGGGGCCGAACGCGTCGATCTCCTCGAGCACCTCGTCGGTGTCGGGATCGATGATCAGCCCGTCGTTCGTCTCCCGGTTGAGGACCCACAGCTCCTCGCCGTCAGGCGTGAACCAGAATCCATGCGCATCAACCCCGCGAGTCGACTCGACGGTGGTCACTTCGTCTTCGGCGGTGTCGTACACGTAGAAGTCGCCGACACCGTCGGCCGCGACGGGGTCCTCGTCCGGGTCGGCGTCCGGGTCCGAGGGAAGCCCCGCGGTGAGGTAGAACTTCTCCTCGGTCGGGTGGGGGACCGTCCCACAGTTGGTCGGGATCTCCTCGCCGGAGTAGGCGCGGTCGACGGAGAAGTCGTCGTGGTCGACGACCACGAGCGCGGCGTCGTGGTAGCTCGGACCGATCGTGTGTAGCGACCGACCGTCCTGTGCGTACTGGTGGCAGATCGGCGACCCGTCCTCGATCCCCGCGTCGAGCACCGTTTCGTTCTCACGGAGGTCGATCGAGTCGACCTGTTCGAACGACTCGTTCTCCAAGTCGGCATCGACACGAACGATCTCTTCCTCGCCGATGACGTCGACGTGGATGAACTCGTCGTCCGGGGAGAAGCCGGCGAAATGAGAACCCGCGCCGGTTTCGAGGTTCGCGACGAGCTCGCGGTCCTCGGTCCGGTAGACGAGCGTCCGCGCGCCGGCCGTACACGCCACGGCCGCGTACTCGTAGTCGGTGGTGTAATCCACCATGTGTGGGACCTCGCCACCCTCCGCGCCGGTGTCGATCTCGTCGATCTCCTCGAAGCCGCCGTTGCCGTCCGGCTCGTGGATGTATATCGTGTTCGTCCCCTGGTCCGCACCCCAGATCTCGTAGTTGCCGTCGACCGCCTCGTCAGCACAGCCGGCCAGGCCGGCGAGGCTCGCGCCCGCGGCCCCCGCGAGGAACGTCCGCCGTGTCGTATGATTCATAGTGTGTTTAGCTTCGGGTGGGGAAAGTAAACGGTGTCGGTGCCGACATCGATATATTGGAGTAGAGGCCCCAGGCTAGCATAATTCGGCGGAATTGGTGTGTCACAGGTAACCGCAGATGTTGCGTCTAACCCGGACGCAGCACGGCCCCATCCAGACCGGATCTCGGCCGTTCTCAACGGCTATTTCAGCCGATCGACGGGTCCGATCGCGTCATCGCTCACGGTAGCGGGGGTACCCACGGACAACCTCTTTTCCGTTCCACCGTACCGTGTTATATGTCCGTTTCACGCCGTAATACCCGAGTCCCCAAGTGGGTACACGCCTCCGAGCGGACCACGGTCGAGGTGACGGCTCCGGAATGACACCGCGTATCGTGAAGCGTCGCCGGGTTGCCGAACGAGCGGGAGTGGTCGCCCTGGGAATCGGTGTCGTTCTCGCGGTTGCGCTGGTCGCACCCGTCGGTCCCGCGTTCGCCGGCGACAACCCTGGCCTCTTGGGGTTCGATCCGGAGGAGGCAGACGCGGACCACGGTGACACCGTCGAGGTGAACGTCTGGTTCCGCGCCATGGGTGGCTACGACGACGACGGTGTCGTCGCATACGAGTACACGGTCGCGTACGACCCGGACGTGTTGACCGCCGTCGACGTCGAACCGGGGCCCTGGCTGGAACGCGGCGAGGAGACGGACGTGAGTCACGGAACGGCTATCGATAACGAGGCGGGACTGGTAACCGTCGCAGCCGAGCGCGATCCGCCGGCGGGCGGCGTCGGCGACACCGCGGCGGACCGAACGCCGACGGCGACGATCACGTTCGAGGTGCCCGAGGACGCGCCCGCGGCGGACGCGGTCATCGGGCTCGCCGACGCCGACGCGCAACTGCTCCAGTACCCGCTTCCGGTGTTGACCACCCGCGAAGCCGTCATCGAAGTGGCCGGCGGCGGCGAGGAACGACCGCCACTCGCGGACGGGGACGGCGGGGACACCGAGGACCTGGGCGTGACCCTCTCCGAGGAGACCGTGGACGACGCCGAGGAGAACCGCGATGGGGAAGCCGACGGCAGGGACGACCCCAGCAGCCTCGCTGTGGGGGCGATGCTCGCGCTCGGCGTCGCCGCACTCGGGGTGCTCGCGGCCGGGCTGGTTCGACGGAGCCGTTGACCCCGATGGCCACTCCGCAGTTGACCCCGATGGCCACTCCACAGTTGACCCCGACGGCTATCCGTTCGTCTCCCGGAGCGTCCCCCCACCGAGCCCCTCCCACTCGACGCGGTACCCGAGTCGCGAAAGGACGGCACTCGTCTCGCTGATCCCGTACTGGTCGAGGACCGTCTCGGCGGCGTCGAGCGTCATGCCGGGGTCGAGCTCGTCGGCGACCGTCTCCAACACCGCGGGACGGACCAGCGTCCGCCCCACGCGCTCGTGGGTTGGGAACCGGACGCCGTCGAGCGCCTCGACGCCCGTTCCGTAGCCCTCGGCGACAGCCTCGAGAGTCACCACGTCGTCGTCGGGGACGATCTCGGGGGGGAGCGTTGCGGCCGCTTCCGCGATGAACCCGGACTCGTACTCGCGTAACACGTCGACGACGCGTTTTACCCGTACCCGGCCGGTGTACGTGACGACCCGGTGGTCGCGGGCGGCGATCTCCTCACCGACGCCGAGGCTCTCATCGACCGCGACGAGGAGGTCGACGTCTTCCACGTCCGCGAGCTGGCCGAGCTTCTTTTCGACGTACTCGGGCGTCCAGAACCCCATCACCTCGAAGTAGAGCCGGAAGTCGGCGTGGTCGTAGTCGAACGCGAAGTCGGGGATCATGACCCGCGTGCCGGTTTCGAGCGGCTCCGGCTCGCGGACGAGCGTCCAGTCGAGGTCGAGCGCGCGGAACCGCCCGGCGAAATCGGCCTCGACGCCGCTGTCGAAGTCGGGCTCCGCGACGGGGTCGACACCGGGGACGCTGACGTCGCGCTCGGACAGCGTCATCGTCCGCTCGGTTCCCCGATCGTCGATCGTCGCCTCCAGCCGCCACTCAGCCGTCTTCGCGACGGTACGGAGGAGCCGTGCGAAGGCGGTTCCGTACCGCCGCGTCCGCCGAAACAGCCGGTCCGGACCGGTGACGACGAGCTCGCGCCCGTCGTCGGTCCGGTGGACCTCATACAGGAGTCCGAGGCGCTTGACCGCGCTGACGAGCGCCTTGGGATCGGCGGAACGGACCCGGACCTCGGTCGCGTCGAACAGCGCGGTCTGTGCGAGCGAAAGGTCGTACTGGTCGAGCAGTGTGTCAGGGTCCCACCGCACGTCCGCGTCGACAAGCACCTGTCGCGTGTCGCGGTCGGCGTAGAGGTCGGCGTCCACGACCCCGGGCTCGACGCCCAACCCGTCCGCGGCCCGTTCGACCGCGCGCTGGCGGTCCGACTCGCTCGCCACGCCGACTGCTTCGGCCGCTTCGAACGCGGCCCGCCGGACGCGCGGTGGTGGGACCGTCGCGCGCGTCTCGAAAGCACACTCCCGCTCGACGAGCGCGGCCAACCCACGGACGAGTTTGAAATCGTCCGCGTCGGCTTCGATCCCGTCGAGCGTCTCCGACAACGTCGCGCGCGGCTCCCCGACCGACGCCTCGAACGCGCCGAGCACCCGCGCGGCGAGTGGGCGGTGTTCGCGGCCGACGAACTCGGGGCGGTACCCGCCACCGGCCCGCGACACGCGGAGGAGGTCCTTGCGTAACACAGTCACCGGTTGCTGGTGGGCACATATAAAACACTAACTGACTCACCGCCGTCGACCGGCGACCCGCTCTTCCGCCGTTTCGGCGCTCACGAGCTCGTACAGTCTCGCCCGTCCGCCGTCCGCCTTCGGGCGGAGCACCCGACCGAGTCGCTGGGTGAACTCCCGCTCGCTCCCCGAGCCGGAGAGCACAACGGCGACGTTGGCATCAGGGACGTCCACGCCCTCGTCGAGGACGTTGGCGGCGACCACCCGGGAGTAGGTCCCGTCACGAAACCGTTCAAGGACCTCGCGGCGTTCCGCCGCGCCCGTCTCCGCGGTGATCGCCGGGATCAAGAATCGCTCCGAGATCCGATAGACGAGGTCGGTGTGGGCGGTGAACACGATGACGCGGTCCTCGCGGTGCCGGTGGAGCAGGTCCGCGAGCCGGTCGAGTTTTCGGTCGGCGTTCATCATGATCTCGCGGGCCGCCGACTTCGCGAGCAGCGCCTCCCGCGCGCGTGGGTCGTTCCCGGAGCGCAACACCAGCTTCCGGTAGTCCTCGCCGCTGGTGAACGTGATCCCTGACTCGCGGAGGTACTCGACGAAGGTCCCCTGTTTCGCCTCGTACCGCTCCCGCTCGGCCGGCGTCAGCTCCACCTCGATCCGACGGACGTCGTACGGGGCGAGATGCTCGCCGGCGAGGTCGTCGACCTCGAGCGAATAGACGCGGTCGCCGACGAGCTCGGCGATCGTCTCGTGGGCGCCATCGGGTCGCTCGAACGTCGCTGTAAGGCCGAGGCGGGCTGGTGCGGCGAGCAGCCGGGCGATGTCTCGATACCCCTCCCCGCCGAGGTGGTGGACTTCGTCGAAGACCACGAACTCGAAGTGGTCGCCCACCGCCTCGGCTTTCAGATACGCCGAGTCGTACGTCGACACCGTGACCGCCTCCCGGCGCTGCTCGCCGCCGCCAAACCGGCCGATCGGCACGCCGAACTCCGTCGCCAGCTCGCGTTCCCACTGGTCGAGGAGGTCGACCGTGGGGACGACGACCAGCGTCGGAACGTCGAGTTCGACGATGGCCCGGATCGCGATCACCGTCTTTCCGGCCCCCGTCGGCAGTTCGAGGACACCCCGGTCGTCGGCATCGCGCCACGCCGTGAGCGCGTCCGCCTGGTACTCGCGGAGGTCGTAGTCGGTGGAGACACCGAGGTCGCCGTGATCGTCGTCGAACACCCGGTCGTCGACGTGGACGCCGGCGACAGAGAGGGCGTGTCGGATCGCCGCATAGCGGTACGCGGGGGCTCTAGCGACCCCGGATCGAGGATCCGCCTCGACGCCGGGAAGCGGCGGGAGTCGACCGTCGTCGTCCCTGTCAGCGTCCACGCGGATCGTTCCGTCCTCGTAGCCGAGCCGGGCCGTCATCAGTCGTGGTAGCCGGCGGACTGATAAAGGACCACTGCCTCGTTCCCCGCATGCGCGCGGCCGAACTCGACCCCGAACTCGCGGCGGTCGTCGACGAGCTCGAAACGCTCGGGCTTCCCGATTGGCACACCCTCTCCGTAGACGCCGCCAGGGAACTGGAAGACGAGGTGTTCTCCGGCGATCCGGAGCCGCCGGTGGCGACCGTCCGCGACCTGGCGTTCGATGGCCCGCACGGCCCGGTTCCCGTTCGGGTGTACCGACCGGCCGCGACGGTGGGGGGTCCGACCGTCGACGGCGCCGCCACCGACGCCGACGACGCCGACGATACCGACGCCGACGACACCGAGGGCGCGCGGACACTCGTTCACTTCCACGGCGGCGGGTGGGCACTGGGAACACTGGACTCCGTCGACGGCATCTGTCGCGAGCTCGCGACGCGTGCGGCCGCAGTCGTGATCTCCGTCGACTATCGACTCGCGCCCGAACACCCGTTCCCGGTGGCCGTCGACGAGGCGGCCGCGGCGGTCGACTGGGCCGTCGATGTCGCGGCATCGTTCGGCGGCGATCCCGACCGAATCGGGGTCAGTGGGACGAGCGCGGGAGCGACGCTCGCGCTCGCGACGGCGCTCCGCTTCCGGGAGTTCGACGGCCCGCCGCTCGCCGGACAGTTCCTGTTGTATCCGATCGCGGGCCACGAGTTCGACACCGATTCCTACCACGAGAACGCCGCCGGCCCGCTGCTGACGCGCGAGGACATGCGGTGGTTCTACGACCAGTACCTCCGGAGCCCTGTGGACGCGACCAACCCGTTCGCGGTGCCGCTTCGTGCCGGGGACCTAGGCAACCTCCCGCCCGCCACGGTCGTCACCGCCGGGTTCGACCCGCTTCGGGACGACGGGCTGGCGCTCGTCGATCGGTTCGAGAGTGAGGGGACGCCCGTCGACGGGAGACACTACCCCGCGATGGCACACGGATTCTGTAGCCTCTCGGATCGCGTCGGGACCGCGGAGGCGGCGCTATCGGCGGTTGCCGACGGCGTCCGCGGGCGGCTCTGAACGCCCGCGGTCCGATCCCGGCTACCCTCCGTCGACCGTCGTCGGTACCCTCAAGGGATCCGAGCCGAACGTCCCGGACATGAGTCTCATCGGGTCGCTTATCGCGTTCGTCGTGGGGCTGCTCGTCGGCGGATTGGCGATCTTCATCGCCGCCAGTGTCGTCACCGACACACAGGACTACAGTCACGCCGTGTTCACGGCGCTTTTCGGCGCGATCGTGTGGGGTCTCTCGGAACTCCTACTGTCGTGGGTCCCGCTCGTCGGCGAGTTCATCCCGCTGGTCGCGTGGATCTGGATCATTCGACGACGGTACGGATCGTCGTGGGTCCACGCGGCGATCATCGGGTTCATCGCCTGGGGTGCCGCGA
>LFFM01000606.1_pt1 | contig 25343 bp, 17 predicted proteins | sample 643131 | NCBI WGS metagenome assembly LFFM01 (sample SAMN03777445, study PRJNA286221) | soda lake metagenome | biome: soda lake; feature: Kulunda steppe; material: water; isolation source: sample Tc-Br brine of Tanatar trona crystallizer | place: Russia: Kulunda steppe | collected 2011-07
CGAGGGCGACCACCGGGTCCGTGACGTTCGCCTCCACGAGCCGATCCGCTACGCCGCGGGCGACCCGGTGGAGGGGTGGACGTTCCGGGCGCTCCTGTTGGACGCGCGGCCCGCGGTCGACGAGGCGGTCGCGGGGGCGAGCGTCGACGACGCGGCGTATCGCGCGCTCGCTCCCGACGACCTGCTCGCGGACGACCACCTGCTCTCGGAGACGTTCGGGCTCCTCGTGGCCGCCCACTACCGGACCGAGCCCACGGACCTCGCGCGGCTGCTCGACGCACCGAACCTCGTCGTCCGCGCGCTCGTCGCCGACGGCCACGTCGTCGCCGTCGCCCTCCTCGCGCGGGAGGGGCGGCTCCCGGCCGACACCCGGCGGGCGATGTACGAGGGCGAGCGCGTCCGCGGCAACATGGTCCCGGACGTGCTCACCAGCCAGCTGCGCGACGAGGACGCCGCCGCGCCGTCCGGGCTTCGGACGGTCCGGATCGCGACCCACCACGCGGTCCGTGGGACGGGGTTCGGGTCGCGGTTGCTCGACGGGATCCACGACGAGTTCGCGGACGCGATCGACTACTTCTCGGTCGGGTACGGCGCGACCCCACGGCTGCTCCGGTTCTGGCGGCGCGCCGGGTACCGGAGCGTCCACCTCTCGACGACGCGCAACGACTCGTCGGGCGAGTACTCCGCGGTCATGCTTCGACCGGTCGCCGACGCGGGCGCGGCCCTGCTCAACCGACACGCCGTCGCCTTCCGCGACCGCGAGCGCGACGGGCTCTCGGACGCCCACCGCGACGTCGACGCCGACGTCGCGCGCGGCGCGCTCCGGTCGTGCCCGGCCCCTCCGGCCGTCGACCTCACGGAGACGGCGTGGCGGACCGTCGTGGGGTCGGCGTACGGGCCGGGGATGTACGACACGGCTCCCGGCGCGTTCCGCGACCTCGCCATCGCGGCGCTCACGGACGGCGGGCTCGACGGGCTCGACGCCCGCGAGGAGCGGCTGCTCGTCCGGAAGGTGTTGCAGGGCCACCCGTGGGAGACCGTCGCCGACGACCTCGGATACGTCTCGACGAGCGCCTGTATGCGCGCGCTCGGGGAGGCGACGAAGCCGCTGGTCGAGCGGTACGGGACGGCGTTCGCCCGGCGCGAGCGCGAGCGGTTCGTGGACGGGTAGGTCGACGGCCGGCGGGCTCCGGACACGTCCCCACGAGCGGTTCCGACTGCCGATCGAACCGGACCGCTGAAACCGCTGGCGTGTCTCCGCACCGATATGACCAGTGACTACGTCGACCGGCTCGAGGCGAACCGCCGGGAGAAGGACGAGTTCTTCGCCGAACACCCGCAGTCGCCGATCCCGCCCGAACGCCGCGACGCGTTCGACGGGCTCGACTACTTCGACCCCGACCCCGACTCCCGCGTCGACGCGACCGTCACCGTCCACGAGGACCCCGACCCCGTCGAGATGGAGACGACCGCGAGCAACCCCGTCAGATACCTCCGGGTGGTGACGTTCGCGTTCACGCTCGACGGCGCGGAGTACGCCCTCTCAGGATACCGTCAGGAGGGCGAGGAGGGCGCGATCTTCGTCCCGTTCCGCGACAAGACGACCGGCCAGGAGTCGTATCATCGGGGGCGGTACATGGAGCTCGAGCCCGAGGCGGAGTTGGCCGACGGCGACGTCGTGACCGTCGACTTCAACCTCGCGTACAACCCGTTCTGTGCGTACAGCGAGACGTTCTCGTGTCCGCTCCCGCCCGAGGAGAACTGGCTGGAGACGACGATCCGCGCCGGCGAGCGAGCGCCACCATTCGAGTAGTCGGCCACCGTCTCGGCTCGACCGCACGTGTTCACCGTCCGCCGTCCGCCCCCGTCCCGGGTTTGACGCCGACGACCGTGTAGCCGAACCCGCGGTCGACGACCGCCGGCGACAGCCCGGCCGCGGACAGCTCGTCCGCCAGCGCGTCGGGCGCGACGAACGACGACCCCATCCCGAAGGCGTGTTCGGCGGCCTCGAGAGCACGCCCGAGCGGGTGTTCGGGATCGAACTCGCGCACGACCAGCACCCCGCCCGGCGCGAGGACCCGCGCGGCTTCGCCGAGCGCCGCCGTTCGGTCGGGGAGGTGATGGAGGGCGTCGACGATCATCGCGGCGTCGACGACGCCGTCACACACCGGTAACCGGCCGGCGTCGCCGGCCACTACGGGGAGTCCGCGTTGCTCGCGTGCGCGCGCCAGCATGCCGAACGAGACGTCCACCACGGTGATCTCGGGGCCGACGATCGAGGCGGCGGCCCGCCCCGATCCGCCGCCGACGTCGAGGAGCCGGCGTATCGGTCGCTCCGCGCGGTCGAACCCCGCCGCCAGCGCCTCGCCGCTCGCGGGCGGCATGACGCGGTCGTACAGCGGCGCGATCCGGTCGAAGAATCGAACGTCGCCGACGCCGTGCATGGTCGTCGATCGGCGGCGAGGGGCTTTACTCCCCGGGTCCGTATCCGTCGGTATGCAGTTTCGGATCGTCGGCTGGCCCGGGGACGAGGCCTCGCTTCGGCTCGACTACCGGGCGTTCGCGTACGCCGGGAAGTTCGTCGTCGGGGGCCCGGGGAAGGCGGTCCTCCGGACCGAAGACGGGTCCCCCGCGGTTCCCGGGTGGGAGCCCGACGAGGCACTCCCGGACGGGATCGACCCGGGCGTGTTCGACGACGACGTGCTCGCGGCGGTCTCCTTCTCGCCCGACCGGACCGATCCGAGCCGCTGCCGGCTCCGGTACGTCACCGTCCACATCGCCCGGCGTGGGGAGGGTTTCGGACCGCGACTGATCGCGCGGGTCGTGTCCCGGCTCGCGGGTCGCGGGTACGACTCCGTCGCGATCGCGGTGAACAACCCGTTCGCGTACGAGGCGCTTTATAAGGTCGGCTTCGCGTACGCCGGCGAGCGGACGGGGATCGCCGAACTGGTGCTCGAACGGCCGACCGCCCGCCCGGCGGACCGGGCCTCGATCGACGGATCGGGACGCGGCCGCCCGGCGAGCGAACGCGAGGCGGACGAGCCCGACGCTGTAGAGCGCTACCGTGCGGGCCTCGCCCGCTTCCGCGACCGCGACCTCGGTCGCGCGGAACGGCGGTTCCTCGCCGCGCGGGCGGACGCCGATCCGCCGGACGTCGTCGGGCCGGGCTGAGAGGCGGGCTCCGAGCCGTTCGCGTTTAAAAAGCGGCGTCGAGCTTTCGGTGACGACCGCCGCGGCGGTGCCGAAGGACCGGACACGACCCGTCGCCCGCAGCTGCTCGGATGTACACGATCACCCCAGTCGTGTCGCCGTCGTTCGGTAGCGTTCGAAGAGGTCGATCCCCCAGGCGATCGCGTCGGGGTCGTCGGTGTCGATCCAGGCGATCGGCGTCCCCATCTCCTCGGTGTGGACGCCCAGCCCGACCCGGTCGTCGAACACCGCCAGCGCGATCGGGAGGTCCTCGTGGACGTACGACGCCATCGTGTCGAGCTCGAACACCTCCGCGGCGATGTCGGGGTACTCGGCCGTGACGAGCTCGAGCACGCCCGGCTCGTAGACGATCTCGGCGTCCATACCCGCCAGGAGCTGTTCGTGGGCGATGTCGATGTACATCGGTTCCAGGAAGCTCTTGTTGAACGCCCGGATCTGTGGGGCTCCCTCGAACAGGTCGATGAACCGCTTCATCGGTCGGTACGGGTCGTCGTAGGTGGCGCGCGTGACGACGGCGTCCGCGAACAGGCGGTGATCGAAGGCGACCTCGTCGGGCAGCGCGCGGAGCAGCACCTCGAGGTCCACCGCCGTGGCGACGTCCTCGTGGAACCGCCGGCCGGCGTCGCCGACGATCTCGCCGAGGGGGGTCAGCTCGTAGCACCCATCGGTCCGCGCGATGAACCCGTGGGACTCGAACGAGCGGATGATACGGTGGGCGGTGGCGCGCGACACGGAGAGCGCCGCCGCGAGCTCCCGTTTATCCGCCACCGACCGCTCGAACGCCTCGAAGGCGGATCCCCGTCTGACGACCTCGAGCAGGAGGTCGAGTTCGGGGCCGTCGGAGCGGGACGGGTCCATGGGGTCCATCTACTCGTTCGTCGTGTGTGCGCAATCGCCATATGGCGCTTTCGGCTCACCTCGGTTCCATCAGCCGGTATTCGACCGTCTCAAACGTCGTCCGTAGACCGTAGGGGCGCCTTATCGGTCGTCGACGCGCTTCAGGATCGAGTTCACGAGGTGAACCCCGTTCAGGAGATGAGATTATCTCCCCCTACCCCATCTCAGAGCTATGGTAGGGGTTGGCTTCCGAACGACGCGGCGGGATCTCCGAACGAAGGTTTTCGCGGTCGTGTTCTCCGTACTGATGGTAACGTCCGTCGTGGCTGTCGGCGGGATCGGTACCGCCGTGGCCGCCGAGTCGACGGAACCCTGTGACGTACACGTCGCGGACGGCGAGTCGATCCAGGCCGCCGTCGACGACGCGTCCGCCGGCGACACGATCTGTGTCGCGCCCGGAACGTACGCGGAGACGCTCACGATCGGAACGGCCGGGATCGAGATCGTCGCCGCCGACGGTGCAACGCTCGCGCCTGACGGGGACTCCGGCGAAGCCGTCGGGCTCGCCGTCGTCGAGACGGACCGCGTCATCGTCGACGGGTTCCGAATCGACGGCGAGCGGCTCGAGAGCGACGACACCCGGTACGGGGTCCACCTCGAGACCGCCGACGAAACGGCCCTCCGAAACCTCACGGTCACCGGCTGGGACATCGGCATCCGGTTCAGCGACGCGAACGACGGCGAGGTCACCGGCGTCGTCACGGAACACAACAACGCCGGGTTCACCCTCGGCGACGCACGCGGCAACGTGGTTACGGACCTGACGACGCGACACAACGAGAACCGCGGGCTCGTTCTCGGGTCGGGATTCTACTCGACGACCACAGAGAACTCCTTTATCGACGTCACGGCCTACGACAACGAGCGGAGCGGCGGCGGGTTCTCCCCCGGGGCGATCCAGCTCTCGTCGGGGGCGACGAACAACCAGTTCGTCGGCGTACGCTCCGATTCGAGCGCCGCCGGGATCTACACCGCCGGCGGCTCGTCGGGGAACAGCTTCCGGGACGTCGTCGTGAACGACAACGACCGATACGGGCTGACTCTCGAGTCCTCGAACGGCGACTCCTTCGAGGGGATCGAGGCGTCCGGTAACGGCTGGAACGGCATCCGGGTCGGCCAGAGCAACGGGAACGAACTGGTCGACGTCACCGTGACCGCGAACGACGGAACCGGGATCTTCGTGACCGGCGACCTTCGGGGGAGCCCCGCGGCCGCCAACAACGTCTTCGAATCGGTCGTCGCCGCGGACAACGACGGGAACGGGATCCAGCTGAGCGTCGCCGCAGACAACGAGTTCCGCGACCTCCTGCTCTCGAACAACAGCGGATCCGCGTTGAACCTCCCGGGCCGGTCGGGTGGGAACGCCTTCTCCGACGTCACCGTCGTCAAGGGGAGCGGGAACGTGATCCACGTCAGCCCCGACAGCAACGTCGGAAACACCTTCGAGAACGTCGAGGTCTCGGACAGCCAAGGCGGGTTGACGCTCCTCGGCGAGCGGACGACGGTGACGGGGCTCGCGGTTCGGGACGGCTCCGGGACCGCCGTCACGGTTTCGACGGGCATGGCGAGCGGTGTGCAGGCCGGCGGCGCGGACAACGTGCTCACGGACGTCTCGGTGTCGAACGTCACGGGAACGGGGGTACGGATCGCCAACGAGGCGACGAACAACACCCTCTCCGCGGTCACCGTCCACGACGTGAGCGGGGCCGGCGTCTCCATGCAGGGCGGCTCCGAGAACGCCGTGGTCGACGCGGCCCTGAGCGACGTCGGCGTCGGGATCGACCTCGGCGACGCGGCCGAGAACCGCTTCGAGTCCGTCGCGCTCGGCGACGCGGTCGTTTCGGGATACGGTCACGACGTCCGGCTCTCCGCGGCCGACGAGCCGGCTGAGCTACCGGCCGGCGTGGAACCGCTCGGGAGCTACGTCGAGGTCACGGACACGAGTGCGACCGGAACGCTCGAACACCTCCGGATCGCGTACGACCCGGCCGATCTGGGCGGCGTCCAGGAGTCCTCGCTCCGGGTCTGGCGCTACGACGGTGCGTGGCACGCGCCGGCCGACGAACCGTACTTCTCGGGCTACGACACGGACGAGCAGTACGTGTTCGCACACGGGATCTCCGACTTCTCGACGTTCGGCGTCTTCGGCGAAACCGACCCCGAACCGTTCGAGACGGGGGCGCTCGGCGGCACCGTCAGCGGCGAGGGCGAGCCCCTCGACGGGGCGGAAGTGCTGGTCTTCGACGAGAGCGGATACGGGGACATCGACGACACGAGCGCCGACGGGTCGTACGGGTTCACGCTCCCGACCGGCTCGTACGAACTGGTCGTCAACGCGGAGGGTTACCTGTCGTCGACGGTCGAGGGCATCGAGATAGCCGAGGACGGGACGACGACGGTGGACGTCGACCTCGAGCCCGAACCCGAGCCGGGAACGCTCGCCGGCGTCGTAACCAGCGACGGCGGCGGGGCTGACGCCGGCGTCACGCTCGACGGCGGCACGGGCGGGGGGATCTGGAACGCGGCCGTCACCGCCACCGATCCGGACACCGGCGAGGAGTGGAGCACGACGACCGACTACGGTGGCTCCTACGAACTCGAGTTGGCTCCCGGGACGTACGACGTCACGGCCGACTCGGCTCGACACGCGCCCACGACCGTCGAGGGCGTGTCGATCGTCGAGGACGAGACGACGACTCTCGACATCGAACTGACGGAAGTGAGCGACGTCGAGTTCGCGTACACGCCCGCGGATCCGGTCGCCGGCGACACGGTCACGTTCGACGCCACCGAGTCGACGGTCCCGGAGGGTCGCGTGTCGTACGGGTGGGACTTCACCGGGGACGGCGGGTTCGAAGTGTCGAGCGATCCGACCATCGAGCATACCTACGCCGAGGCAGGGACGTACGACGTTCAGCTACTGGTCGAGATCCCGTCGGTGTTCTCCGAAACGACGACGCGGACCGTCGTCGTCGGTGAACCGGACGGCGAGTCCTCGCCCAGCCCGTCGCCCTCTCCCTCTCCGTCGCCGTCACCGGATCCCGAACCCGAACTCGATCCGGCGTCGTTCGCCGTCTCGATCGACGACACGGCGTCGCCGGTCGTCGCGGGCGACACGCTCGACGTGACGGCGACCGTCGAGAACGTCGGCGACGCGGACGGCTCGGGGACGGTCGAGCTCCGGCTCGACGAGGAGGCCGTCGACTCGGCGGACGTCTCGCTCGACGCCGGCGCGTCGGCGACCGTTACCCTCTCGTGGGAAACCGAGTCCGGCGACGTCGGCACACACGCACTCGAGGTCCGGGCCGGCGACGGGAGCGACACCGTCGACGTGGTCGTCGGCGACGCGGCGGTCGACCTCGCGGTCGGGTCGGCGAGCGTCGCCCCGGCGGACACGTCCGTCGGCGAACCGGTCACCGTGACGGTGACCGTCACGAACGAGGCCCCCGTCGCGGGGATCGGGACCGTCACGCTGGCGATCGACGGGGAGCCCGTCGGGGAGCGGTCGGTCGAGATCGGCGCGAACGAGACGCGGGCGATCGAGACGACACACGTTTTCGCAGAGCCGGGGACGTACGACGTCTCCGTCGACGGCGTCGACGCGGGAGCCGTCACGGTCACCGAGGCCGATCCGGCATCGATCGTCGTCTTCGGCGGGGAGGCCGACCGGGAGTCGGTCGCGCCGGGCGAGACGGTGACCGTGGTCGGTGACCTCTACAACAGCGGTGGCGTCGCCGGAAACGAGACGATAGAACTCGACGTGGGCGGCGAGGTCGTCGACTCGACCGTCGTCTCTCTGGACCCCGGCATCGAACGTGGGGCCGTGGAGCTGCAGTGGACGCCGACGACCGCCGATCTCCCGGAGAGCGGTGAGTCGATCGACGTCGACCTCCGATTGAACCTCCTCACCGTCGACACCGTCGAACTCGACGCTTCCTACACGGACATTCAGGTGATCGCCGCGTCGACCGCCGATACCGAACTCGTCGAGGGCGAGGAGACGTACGTGATCGGGTCGGTCTACCAGGCCGGCACGATGGAGGGAACCGAGGAGATCGAGCTCAGGGCGACTCACAACGAGACGGGCGAGACGACCGTCGTCGGGAGCCAGGAAGTGACGCTGAGTCCGGGCTATTACCACCTCGGTGCGATCAATATCACCTTCGCACCCGACGAGCCCGGTCACTACGACCTCCAACTCGGCGACCGCAACGCCGGGTGGGTGGACGTCGAGCCGGCCGTCTCCGACATCCAGGTCATCGCCGCCTCCACCAGCGACGTGGAGATCGTCGAGGGCGAAACCACGTCCGTGATCGGGTCGATCTACCAGGCGGGCAACGTCGAGGGCACCGAGACGATCGAGCTCAGGGCGACCCGCACGGTCGACGGCGAGGAGGTGACTGACGTGGTCGGCAGCCAGGAGGTGACGCTTAGTCCGGGCTTCTATCACCTCGGTGCGATCAACGTCACGTGGGGGCCGGATCCGGGCTACTACGACCTCCAACTCGGCAGCCGAAGCGCCGGGTGGGTGGACGTCGAGCCGGCCGAGACGGACGTTCAGGTCATCGCCGCCTCCACCTCGGACGTCGAGCTGATCGGGGGCGAGGAGACGTACGTGATCGGTTCCGTGTATCAGGGCGGGAACGTCGAGGGGACCGAGGAGATCGAGCTGACGGCGACCCACAACGAAACCGGGGAAACGCACGTCGTCGGGAGCCAGGAGGTGACGCTGTCGCCGGGTTATTACCACCTCGGCGCGCTCAACGTCACGTTTGCACCCGACGAGCCCGGCCACTACGACCTCCAACTCGGCGACCGCAACGCCGGATGGGTGGACGTCGAGCCGGCCGTCTCCGATATCCAAGTGATCGCCGCCTCCACCTCGGATGTCGAGCTGATCGAGGGCGAGGAGACGTACGTGATCGGGTCGGTCTACCAGGCCGGGAACGTCGAGGGAACCCAGGAGATCGAGCTGACGGCGACGCACCAGGGGACCGGCGAGACGACCGTCGTCGGGAGCCAAGAAGTGACGCTATCGCCGGGTTATTACCACCTCGGCGCGCTCAACGTCACCTTCGCGCCCGACGAGCCCGGGACGTACGACCTCCAACTCGGCGACCGCGACGCGGGCATCGTCGACGTCGAGCCCGCTGAGACGGACATTCAGGTCATCGCCGCCTCCACTTCGGACGTCGACATCACGCTGGGCGAGGAGACGTACGTGATCGGGTCGGTCTACCAGTCGGGCAACGTCGAGGGAACCGAGGAGATCGAGCTCACCGCGACACACCAGGAGACGGGCGAGACGACCGTCGTCGGGAGCCAGGAGGTGACGCTGTCGCCGGGTTATTATCACCTCGGCGCGCTCAACGTCACGTTCGAACCGACGCTTCCCGGGACGTACGACCTCCAACTCGGCGACCGCAACGCCGGGTGGGTCGACGTCGAGGACATCTACGCCGACGTCTCGGTGATCGCCGCGTCCGCCTCGAACGTCGAGGCGGCCGTCGGCGAGGAGACGTACGTGATCGGTAGCCTCCACAACGCCGGGAACATCCCCGGCGTGCTCGAAGTCGAGCTCGCGGCCGACGGCGAGGTCGTCGCCACCGACCCGGTGACGGTACCGCCGGGGACGTACCTCCTCGGCGGAACCAACGTCACCTTCGTCGGCGACGAGCCCGGGACGTACGACCTCTCGCTGGCCGGCACGAACGCCGGCACGGTGACGATCGTCGAGGCGACGGTCGATCCGGGCGTGACGGCGATCCACGGGGCGACGACGATGTACGACCCCGAGGACGACGTCGACAAGGTGTACGTGGGGACGGACGTTCCCGTCGACGTCGCGATCGACTCCGATCACGCGATCGATGAGGTGACGCTCGTCGTCGACTCGCTGGCGACGACGTTCACCGCCGAGTTCGACGCGACACACGTCGGCGGCGACGACTGGGCCGCGACGGTCGACCTCGACGACATCCCCGACGACGGGGAGTACGAGGTGTCCGTCGAGGCCGTCGACGCGCTCGGACACGTCGGCACGGGCGTCGCGGACGAGGTGCTCGTGATCGACCGGCACGGTCCGTCGATGGCGGCGGCGATCGAGGACGTGGACCGCGAGGACGCGACGGTCGCCGTCGCGAGCGACGAGCCGCTCGCCGAGCCCCCGACCGTCACGGTCGAGGCCCCCGACGGGTCGATCGGTTCGGTGACGATGGCCGAGGTGAACCCGGACGGGACGGCGACGGCCGCGTTCGCGGGGACCCTCGAGTTCGAGGAGTCCGGCGAGTACGCCGTCACCGTCGAGGGGACCGACCTGGCCGGCAACGACGGGCACGACACCGCGTCGGTCGTCGTTAACACCGACTTCACGATCGCGGACGGGCGGATCGTCAACCAGGTGACCGGGACCACGATCGAGTTCGACGTGGCCGATGACGCTCGGCGGGCGATCGAGGAGGAGCTGTTCCTGGCGATCTCCGAATCGACCGTGAACGCGGACCTCGACGGGTCCGCCGTCGGCGTCGGTTTCCTGACCGCCGAGCTCGACGGCTTCCTCGCCCACCACCTCGAGGAGGCGACGGTTTCGATGGCGGTCGACGGAAGCGCGCTCGCCCCCGGCACGAGCGCGGCGGACGCACAGCTCCACCACTACGACGACGCCACGGGCGAGTGGAACGCCGTCGAGACGACCCACGAGGTGGCCGACGGAACGGACTTCCTCGTGGCCGACGTCACGGGCTTTTCGACGTACGGAGCCCTCGTTCCGGACGAGGAGCCGCCGACGGTAACGGCGACCTCGCCGGACGACGGGGCGACGCTCGACGCCGACACCGACGCGGTGACGCTCCGCTTCGAGTACGAGGACGACCTCACCGGCGTCGACGTCGGGTCCGTCACGATCGCCGTCGACGGGACGGACGTCACCGACGACTCGAACAGCCGGATCACGAGCGAGAGTGCCGAACACACCTTCGCCGTCGACGTCGGAACGAGCCACGAGGCGGTCCTCACCGTCGCCGACCGCGCCGGGAACACGGCGACCCACGACCTGTCCTTCGCGGTCGACGACGCGGACGACGGCCCATCGACGTCCGAGCCGGAGCCGGCCGAGGCGTCCGTTTCGACCGGACTCTCGCCGGTCTGGGTCCTGTTCGTGCTCGGGCTGTTGGTCGGCGTCGGCGTCCTCGGATACCGGCTGCGTCGGTCGTCCTGACGACCGGTACGTCGGATCGACGCCCCCCACGTCGGATCACGCCCCCGTGCCGACCCAACGTCTCTGCGCCGACCCAAGATCCTACGCCGACCAACGTCCCCTCCGTCGGCCCGCCGATCGGTCCGAGGGCGAGTAATCCGATCCAACACCGCCCGGTCAGCCGATCGACGGGGCGGTCGTCGGTGGACGCATCGCCTTGCGTAGCCGCGAGTACGGTCACCGAACCCGGCACGGCTTTGGCTCCGTGATTTCGAAAGCACGCGCTACTCGAACGCGGGTTCGATAGCGACTGTATAGCTAACCGATCGGTCCACGTACCGCGACCGGGATGTCAAACGTACCGAACGATCAGTCAACGGAGGAGAGCACGTATCGGCGCCGGACCGTCATGGGCGGGATCGCGACCGGCGCGGGGATGAGCGCGCTCGGCTCGAACGCCGCCGGGGAGCCGGGGAGCGACGACCCGGACGAGGGCGCGTCGAGCGAGAACGTGTCGAACGAGCAGGTGACGAACGAGTGGGTGCCGGCCGACGCCAGCGAGGCGCACGTCGCCGTCCTCTCGGGGGACCAAGCGGGCGTCGAGACGACCGCGGGCGGCTGTGTACACGTCACCCCGGGCGAGGAGGGGACGCTCCTGTTCGACGTCGTCGTCGAGGACGCACAGTGTCTCACCCAGGCGCACGTTCGTGAAGGGGGCCGAGGGGAGGACGGAGAGATCGTCGCGACCCTGTTCGAGTACACGGCGGAGCCCGACGGGAGCGGTGACGGCGACCCGTTGACGACCACTCCGGAGACCCCGTTGATACAGGGCGGGCTCGTCGACGACCCCGACCTCGCGGAGGCGATCCTCACCGAGCCCGCCGGCTTCCACGTCACCGTCCACACCGCACACAACCCCGAAGGGGAGATCCGCGGACAGATCCGCGGGTTCGAGCGCGGCACGGACACCGAGATCGAACCCGTGCCCGCGGAGTTCACCGCTTCGTCGCTCCGCCCGCGCAACCCGACCGTCGTCCGCGGGGACTGGATCGACGTCTCCGCGCGGATCGAAAACCTCGGCGACGTGACGGCCACGCAGACGGTGCAGCTCCGGATCGACGGCGAGGTCATCGCCGAACGGGACGTCGAACTCGGCTGTCGACGGGCGCGAACCGTCCGGTTTCAGGACGTCGACACCGAGGACCTCGAGCCCGGCGAGTACGAACACGGCGTCTTCACCGAGGACGACTCGACGACGGGAACGCTCACCGTCCTGCGGCCGCCGGAGTTCGTCGTCTCGGAGCTTGACCCGGACGACGTGACCGTGAACCGGGGCGACCTGATCGACGTCTCCGCGCGGATCGAGAACGTCGGGGAGGCCACGGGGAGACAGAGCGTCGAGCTGCGGATCGACGACGAGCTGGTTTCGAGCCGGACCCTGCGGCTGTCCGGCGGCGACTCCCGAACCGTCACGTTCGAGGACGTCGACACCGAGGACCTCGAGCCCGGCGAGTACGAACACGGCGTCTTCACCGACGACGACTCCGCAACCGGCCAACTCAGAGTTCGGACACCGTCCGGATTTACCGTCTCGGATCTCGATCCAGAGGATGTAACGGTAAACCGGGGCGACCTGATCGACGTCTCCGCGCGGATCGAGAACGTCGGCGAAGAGGCCGGGACGCAGGACGTCGAGCTTCGGATCGACGACGAAGTCGTGGCAGACCGCGAACTCGAACTGGAAGGCGGTGACGATGAAACGGTCACGTTCGAGGACGTCGACACCGAAGACCTCGACCCGGGCGAGTACGAACACGGCGTCTTCACCGACGACGACTCTGCAACCGGCCAACTCAGAGTTCGGACACCGTCCGGATTTACCGTCTCGGATCTCGACCCCGATGAGGTGACCGTGGCTCAGGGCGACCTGATCGACGTCTCCGCGCGGATCGAGAACGTCGGCGAGGAGGCCGGAACGCAGGACGTCGAGCTTCGGATCGACGACGAAGTCGTGGCGGATCGCGAACTCGAGCTGGACGGAGGCGACGACGAGACGGTCACGTTCGAGGACGTGGATACCGAAGACCTCGAGCCGGGCGAGTACGAACACGGCGTCTTCACCGACGACGACTCCGCCACCGGTCGCTTGACCGTCGAAGCGGCGACGGACGATGGCACCATCGACGGCTGTACGGTAATCGATGAACCGGGGGACTACGAGATCGTCAACGACATCACCGACGACGGCGAGAGGTTCGGCGGACCCGACGTCGACGCCTGTATCTGGATCCGATCGGGGGACGTGCGTCTCGACGGGAACGGATACACGATCAGCGGCGAGGGCGAGGGGGTCGGCGTTTTCGTCGGCGAGCTCGACGATCGGGTCGAGGACGTGACGGTCCGTGACCTCGACGTGGAAGGGTTCGGGGACGGGATCAGTTTCGGCTCCGACCTGCTGGACTGGCCTGTTCAGGCCACTCTTGAGGACGTGACGGCGACCGACAACGAGCTTGGCGTCTTCCTGTACTCCGCGAGCGGGTCGACGCTCCGGAACGTCACGGCGTCCGGGAACGGCAATTACGGAGTCTTCGTGTGGGAGACGAACGACCCCGTGGCCGAGAACGTCACCGCCACCGAGAACGGCAGGGACGGGATCTACCTTAGTGAGGTCGGGAACGGCGAGTACACCGGGCTCACGGCAACTGACAACGACGATGTCGGGGTCAGGATGGGTGAAGACGTGGTGGGGAGCACGTTCACCGACCTGACCATCGCCGGAAACGGTGGACCGGGGCTGTCTGCGGTCGACGGCGACGACACGCTCCGCGACGCGGTGATCGAAGACAACGACGGAGCAGGCGTCTGGGTGTCGTCGAACGACCTGGAGTTCGAGGACGTGCTCATCCGCCGCAACGACGGCTTACAGGTCGAGACCCAGGGTAGTTCACAGCACACGGCGTCGGATCTGGGGATCGGCGACGCGGCCGTGTTCGCGTTCAGCGACCAAGGGGTCTCGCTCGATGCCATCGACCGTGACGACTTCCCTGCGCTGCCCGACGACGTGGTTGCGGTCGGCGACGGGGTCGAGGTCTTCGACGTCGACACGGCCGACGTGGTCCTGTCGTACGACGAGGACGACGTCGCCGGGGACGTCGTCGAACTGTGGCGGTACGAGGACGGAGAATGGACCGTCGTCGACGCGTTCGACGCGGACGGAACGATCGACACCGAGCTGACCCAAGACGGGATCTACGCGCCGGTCGAGGACACGAGCGATCCGACTGACGAAGACGACGAGGAAGAAGAGGACGAAGACGACGAGGAAGAAGAGGACGAAGACGAAGAGCCGGACGACGAGGAGGAGGAAGAGTCGGACGAAGAGGAAGAGCCGGATGACGAGGACGAAGAGGAAGAAGAGGACGAAGACGACGAGGAAGAAGAGGACGAAGACGAAGAGTCGGACGACGAGGAGGAGGAAGAGTCGGACGAAGAGGAAGAGCCGGATGACGAGGACGAAGAGGAAGAAGACGAAGAGGAAGAAGACGAAGAGCCGGATGATGAGGAGGAGGAAGAGCCCGACGACGAGGACGACGAGGAAGAAGAGGAAGAAGAGGAAGAAGAACCGGACGAAGACGAGGAAGAGCCGGATGATGAGGAAGACGAAGAAGACGAAGAGCCGGACGAAGAGGAGGAAGACGAAGACGAGTCCTGACTCAGCCTCGAGTCGGTTTTTCGAGGAGCGTCGTCGACCCGAGCCCCGCTCGGCTGGCGGTCGGTGGCTCCGACGATCGTCGCCCCGTGTTTATAGCCGCGTCAGCGTGAGGACCAACCCGGCCGTTCCGACGGCGGCCAGCAGCAGGAACCCCTCATCGAACGAGCCGTAGTCGGCGAGCACACCGATAAGCAGCGGCGAGCTCGCCGCGACCAGCATCCAGCTCGCCTTCAGCGTCCCCAACCCGGTTCCCTGCATGTCCTCGGGCAGCGAGCTCGCGATGTACGTCTGCGTGGCGACGCCGCAGCCGTTCCACGCGCTGACGAGAACCGTCAGCGCGACGAGCCCGGCGAGCCCGTGAACGAACGGCAACAGCCACAGCGCCACGACGCACCCCCCGAGCGAGAGCGCGAGCGTCGGGCGGGTTCCGAACCGGTCGAGCAGGCTCCCGGAGACGGGCTGGATCACGGCCCCGACCGCGAAGAACAGCCCGAACAGCGCCGCCGCGACCTGCGGCGACAGCCCCTTCGAGACGGTGAGGTACGTCGGGTAAAACGAGGAGAACCCCTGTATCACGAACGAGACGGTGACCTGCACGAGCACGACCGTCGGGATCGAATCGCGGCTGATCCCGCGTTTGATGCGAACCAGCACGTCTCGCGAGAACTCGTCGACCGCGCTCGACTCGCCCGACGTCCGCTTCGGAACCACGACGAAAAGCGCCACGGCGACGAGGGCGAACAGCGGGGCGAACGCTCCGATTCCGACCCGCCAGACGGTGTACGATGCGATGGCGGCCGCGACGACCGGGAAGACGGTGTTGCCGACGTTGCCCGCCGCCATCGTGAGCCCGATCGCCGACCCGGCCCGGTCCGAATAGATGTCGGTGAAGATGGTGAAGCGCGTCGGGCCGTACAGCGCGGTCGCGAGGCCGAACGCGATAGTGCCCGCGAACAGCATCGGGACGGTCACGGCCGTCGCGACGACGAGCACCGCGCCGGCCGAGACGACCGTACTGAGGACCACGACGTTCCCCTCCCCGACCCGGTCGCCGAGGATCCCGCCCGGGACGTGCCCGACCGCGTACGCCGCCCACAGCAGCGTCAACAGTAGGCCGGTCGTGCTCAGCCCGATCCCGAAGTCGGTCTGGAGGGCAGGGACGAGGACGGGATAGACGAACCGGACCCCGATCGAGAGCGCCCAGCCGACGCCCACGGCGACCAGGATCCACCCCCGCCCGTCCGACCAGAGTTCCCTCGCCACCGTCTTCGCGTGCCGTCCGATCGAGTAGACTGTGTTGGACACGGGTCGTTCGTTGCTGGTCGTAGTCGGACCCTCGGCCCTTGGTGTTGCGTACGCGGCCAATCCGGCCGGAACGCGTGCGTGTTCAATACACGCGCGGTCGTCGGCACGGTCGTGGGCGTGAACAGGCCCGATCGCGTGACGGCGACGGTTCGTTCGAATATCGGACGCCCGCTTTAGGTGGGGAGGCTGTCAATCCGCCGTCCGGAGGTCGTTGTCGAGCGCCCACCGGTGAAGGTGTCCGAACACGGGATATAGCGCTCGTAGTTGGCTCGTCGCCTCGTACTCGACGCGGGGTGGCACTTCGTCGAACCGTTGGCGGTCGAGTAGCCCGGCGGCAGTTAACTCCTGCAGGCGTGTCGAGAGCGTGTTCGGCGGCACACCGGTAGCAGCTTCGATCTCCGAGAACCTGAGCGCTCCGTCCGTGAAGGCGAACTCCGAGAGCACGATCATCGTGTGCGTTCGTCCGAGGAGGCCGAGGAGCTCCGAGACCGTGGTTTCAACTCGTTCGCGCTCCCGAGGGGTGAGAGACTCCCGTAGCGCTTCGGCCTGTCCGAGCGAGCCGTCGGTGACCTTCCCGTTCGTCCCGTCGCGTTCGTCCATGTGGTCACGGTGGAGTGAACACCGAGATACCTGTTTTGAATTCAGGTGTGAACCGACGCTCGTCCCCTCCACTTCGATACTTCGAAGTTGGAAGCTTATGAATCGGGAGAACGAACCGACGCTCATGAACTCCGAGATATGGGGCCGAGCTCTCGTCGCCGTCGTCGGGGCGGTTCTGGCCAACCTCGCCGTCCTCGCCGTCGGTCTCGTAACGGTCGGTGCCGGCGGATTCGACCCGTTTGCCGTCCCACCGGTCGCGATCGCGAGCGCGGTCGGCGCTCTCGGCGGCGTCGTGGTGTACGTCATGTTCGCACGGCTGTTCGGCGACGCCGCCGACCGACGGTTCGTCATCGTCGCCGTGATCGGTACCGGACTGTCGTTCGTCACGCTCCAGCAGGCGGCGACGTTCGACGGGGCGACGACCGCCAGACTTGCCTTCCTCGGGGCGATGCACGTCGTCGCGGCGGCGGTCGTCGTCGTTGCGCTCGTCGGGTGGAGGCGGCCCGAATGATCCTCGTTACGGGCGCGACCGGTACCGTCGGGAGCGCGGTCGTCGAGGAACTCAGCGGTGGGCCAGAGGGGCCCAGCAGCGAGTCAGCCACCGTTCGTGCCGCGACGCGCTCGACGACGACTGAGATCGACGGGGCGGACGAAACCGTCGTCTTCGATTTCACCGACCCGTCGACGTACCGGCGGACGTTCGAGGGCGTCGAGACGGTGTTCCTCGTTCGGCCGCCGGCGCTCTCGCGGGTCCGCCGTGACGTCGTCCCCGCGCTGGCTGCCGCGGTCGGTGCCGGCGTCGAGCACGTCGTCTTCCTCTCGGTGATCGGTGCCGACCGAAACCCGATCGTTCCACATGCCCGGATCGAGTCGTGGTTGGAGTCAGCACCGGTCTCGACGGCGTTCCTCCGTGCCTCCTTTTTTATGCAGAACCTCACGACGACACATCGCGAGGAGATCCGACGGGGAGCGCTGTTCGTTCCCGCCGGATCCGGTCGGACGAGCTTCGTAGACGCTCGGGACGTTGCCGCCGTGGCTGCGGGCATGCTTCGGGACCGGACCACCGGCGCGTACGACCTCACCGGGCCGGAAGCGCTGACGTACGAAACCGTTTGCCGGCGACTCTCGGCGGGTCTTGGCCGGAAGGTCACGTACGCCCAGCCGTCGCTCCCGCGCTTCCTGTACCGGGTGCTTCGAAGCGACCGAGACGTCCGAAAAGGGCTCGTCATGTCCGCGATCTATACGACCGCTCGGCTCGGGCTCGCCGCGCGAGTAACCGAAGACCTCGAGGGGTTGCTCGGGCGGCGACCGACCGACTTCGAGACGTTCGTTCGGGATCACCGAGCGGTTTGGTCGTAACGGAACACAGCGAAGCCGCGGATGGAGACCGAGCGGAGGGACGTTCCGACCAGTCCCGACTCGGCCGGTCCCGATCGAACACCCCACCGATCCCGGTCCTCAATCGTTCGAGTCCTTCCACTCACCGATCGCTTCCTCCTCGAATTCGCCCTTCGCCTCGCGTTCGGTCCGCCGCAGGACGATCGCGACGAGCCCCAGATAGAAGCCGCCGACGATACCGAGAACGAACGGGCTCGACAGCGTCCCGACCGACGCCGCCTCGAGAAACCCCGTGTCAGGCGTGTACGCGGTGATTCGAAAGAGCCAGGCGAGCAGCAGAACGCTGATCAGCGCGAGATAGATGCGCCGGAGTCGGTTTTCGACCGCCTCGAGTAGCGTGATCTTCACCGTCGGGTTGCGATAGTCCGCGGCGAGTTTCTCGCGCCAGTCGCCGTGCTCGAGTTCCTGTGCCGGATCGAGGGTCGTCGCGATCAGGTTCTGCTGAAAGACCCTGACCCGTGAGCGATAGACGTCGTAATCCCGATACCGTCGGGCCTCGATGAACAGGAACAGCGTCGCGACAAGGACGCCGACGAGGACGATGTAGTGGGGATTGTCGGGACTCGAGAACGCCCAGGTGAGGATCGCGGCCATCATCGTCACGCTCCAGGTCGTCGTCTGATCGAGCCGCGAGCGCCAGGTGGTCTCGCGATCCAGTTCGCCGCGGTAGGCATCGCCGAGAACGGCGCTCAGTTCGGAGACGTCCTGCCCGATGGTATCGCCCACGTCGTCGTCGGTCTCCGTGTCGGTGTCGTCGTCCATCCGGGATCACGTGTGACAGACGGCCGCCGGGGGGAAATACTCGAGCGGTTGGCCGCGTGGGCATCGTCGTGCTCGTCGTTATCGGGGCGGATCACGTCCCCGTGCACGTCGGTTTGAAACCGCTCGGTGGATCGAATGTCGTCCCCGGGTTCAACACGACGCACATGGCACCGCTCGCCCTCGGGGGGTTTCACCACCGGATCTTCGAGGAGACCGATACCGAGATCATCGATCTCCCCCGCATCGTCGAGAAACTCCTCGAAACCTACCCGGAGCGCGCCCACGAGGCGAATCGATCGGGACGTCTCGCCCCCGGACCCGTGACGATCTGCCGTATGGTCTCGCTATCTTCGACGAACGCGTCGGTATCGGCGGCTACGACGAGGCCACTGGACTCATGCAGGTGTTCGTCGATACGGACGAGCCGATCGCGTGCGAGTGGGCCGATCGGGTGTACGCCTCGGTCAAAGCGGACTCGGAGCCGCTCGATGAGCGGAAGAACAGAACCCGCGGCACGCGTTCGAGAGACACGAGCTGACGTTCGCCCGATTCGTTTTACGCGGAGTAATTTCGCGTTAACACTGAACGGCTCGTGAAACGGTGCCACTAGTTAACTGGTGATCCGTCCTACATACGCCGTTATGTCCGAGAACTCCGACCGCGCCGCGTGGCAGGTGACGACCGACCACGAACGGATACGGGAGTGGGCCGAGGAGCACGAGACGGTGCCCGTCCTTACCGAAGAGACGGGTGGGACCGACCTGCGGCTGCTCTCGAACCCTGACGACGATCGCGGCGAATGGCTCTCCTGGGACCGGTTCTTCGAGCGCTTCGAGGCCGAATCGCTGGCGCTTCGGTACCGGGAGACAGCGACCGGCGGAGACGGTCAACCGGCGTACGAGCTCGTGGACAGAGACGACATCTCCGGGGAGACAGCCAGTGGGAAGGAGGTCCCCGACTCTCCCGGGGCACACGCGCGCGAGGACGAGGACGAAAGTCAGCCGACTCCCCCGGGGACGGAAGGGACCGGCGTCACACAGGTCGACAGCGAGACGGCCGCCCGTGGCGACGAGGCAGCGAAGGGGAGCGAAACGCCGACTTCGGACGCGGAAGTCGACGACGACGCGGAACGGGACACCGCGATGTCGGAGTCCTCGCGCGCCGTCGAGACGGGCGCGTTCGTCCTCGACGAGATCCACGAGGCGCGCGGGCTCGGGGACGACGCCGATGACGAGTACGTGACGTTCCGGAACACGGGTGACGAGGCGCTGAACCTCTCGGGTTGGGTCGTCGAAAACGAAGACGGCCAGCGGTTCGTCTTCCCGGACGGATCCGCCCTCGACTCCGGCGGGCACGTCACGGTGTACAGCGGCCGCGGGTCCGACACCGGGACCGAGGTCTACTGGGGTTCCACGGGCGGAGTCTGGGACGACGACGGTGACACGATCACCGTCAGGACCGCGGACGGGCGAGAGGTGCTTCGAGAGCCGTACCTGAAGTGAACCGGGCGCTCGAACGGTGACGAGCAGACGACCCACCGCGGGACTCCGACTGCTAGTCGATTTCGGACGTCGAGAACTCGTCAGCGAACGCGTCCACAGTCACTTTGAGCATGCCGATGACGACGGGGCCATAGAAGATGCCCATGAAGCCGATGACGTAGATGCCGCCGAGGACGCCGAGGATAATGACGCCCGGGTTGATCTTCGCGTACCTGTCGACGACGATCGGTCGGAGATAATCGTCGGAAACGCCGACGACGATCGCTCCCCACAGGAAGAGACCGACGGCCGGCGTGGGCTGACCGTTCAGGAAGAGGAAGACGGCAGCCGGCCCCCACACGAGGAACGAGCCGACGATCGGCAGCAGCGAGAGGACGGTCATCACGACCGTCCAGAACGTGGCGTTCGGGATCCCGGTCGCTATCAGGCCGAGACCTGCGAGCAGGCCCTGTATCAGTGCGACGAGCACGTGGCCGAACAGGACCGCTTTCATGATGTGTTCGACCTCGTCGTAGTACTCGCGCTGTGTGTCGGCGGCCATCGGCATCCGCGCCTGGAGCCACTCGAAGAACTCCTCACGGTCCTTCAGGAAGTAAAACAGCAGGAACAACGTCAGCCCCACGCCGATGGCGCTGTGGGTGATCGCCCCCGCCACGCTCACGACGCTGTCGGGCTCAACGGTACCGGCCGCCGACTGCAGCGAACTCGAGAGGTCGACGTTTCTCCCCGTGAACCCCTCGATTCGCTCCTCCAGCGGGGCGAGGGTGACGTTCCCCTCGGCGATCTCCTGGAGGAACGCGACGGCGTCAGAGGCGGTCCTACGGACGACGTACACGAACGGCAGGACGACCGTGACCGACGCCACGATGACGATGACTGCGGCGGACGTTCCCGCGCCCATCCGCCTCTCCAAGCGTTCCTGGACGGGCAGGAAGAGGACCGTAAGCAACACCGCAAGGAGGAAGAAGTTGAGGAACGGTAACACGTGCGCGACCGTCAGCGCGAGAAGAACGGCAAAGACGAACAGGAAGACGCTTTTGGAGGTGTCCATATCCGGTCGACACCATACAGGCGGAAAAGTAGGCACTCGGTGGTGGAACGACCGTTCCGCTCGTCGGCGTTACGGGCGTCGTACCTGCGACTCGTGGCGGAGACGAGCGAGTGGGCGGCAGCGTCGTTGCCCCTCACGAGTCCCGTCCTTTCTCAGCGGCTCGGGGACGCGGTTCTCCCACGTTCGTGTGTCTCGCCTCGAATAGCCGCGGATAGAACGCTGGCCTCGGCACTCATAGGGCTCGTCGTCGCCGGTGCCGAGGCGGCTCGGAGCGGTGGATCGTCATCGGCCGACGGAGCGTACGGTCGGGAGTTTTAAAAAGCGTCCGTCGCCGACTCACTCGCCGTGGAGCGAGCCGGCGTAGCCGTTCTCGCCGTCGGTCGTGTTCGGGAGCCGGCGCGTGTCCGTCGGGTCGAACGTCGCCGGGCATCGCGCGATCGCCGCCGCGGCGCTCGGAAGCTGTGCGTCGTCTCCGTCTCCGTCGTCGATCGTTCGGCCGTCCTCCCGGATGGCCGGCCCGCTCGCGGTCGGCGACGCGGGCTCAGAACGTGCGTCGGTGGTGTACTACGGGTGCCACGACTCCGGCTACGACCACATACTTAATAATTGTTCGTGTTGGTTCCGGCGGCCGGGTGCGGATCCCCTCGTAGCTGGTGTCGAACCCGCCGCGTTCAGGGTCGGCTCGTGTCGCCGGCCTCGGGCATCGGCCTCAGGCGCCGGACTCGTCGAAGACCTCCTTGATGAGCTTCGCCTGTGCGGTGCGGAGCCGCTGGGAGACCGCGGACTTGCTGATGTCGAGCTCGTCGGCGAGCTGGCCCAAGTCGACGTCGCGGTCGTCGTCGAAGTAGCCGCGCACGACCGCGAGCTCGAGGCCCTGCCGCTGTTTCGTCGTGAGCGACGACAGGTCGAAGGTGACCTGCTCGCTCGCGTCCGGCCCCTCGACGACCGCGAGCCGGACCAGCCGGACGTGCCCGAGGATCCCCTGGAGCCCCTCGATCAGACCGCGGACGACCTCCCGGTCGTCGACGTACGTCGTCACCAGCATCGTTCCGTCCCGCACGCGCTGGATGTGCGGGACGCAGCCGAACCGCTGGAACACGTAACAGAGGCAGTCCTCGCCGACCTCACCCGTGGCGCGGATCATGTCCCCGCCGTCCGCGGGCTGTAAGTCCACGTTGCACTCGTCGCCGACCGCGTTGACGTTCACGTCCGCGACGCTGTCGGCCTCGCTGACGATCGGGCAGTCCCACTCGCGGCCCGGTTCGATGTCGAGGTCGACTCGGAGACGACGGTCCTCGTCTCCCGTGGCGCGTGACATGACGGTCCCTATCCGGGTCGGCGGTATATCGTTTGCCCTCGTCGCGAAACCGTCCGCTCGGTACTCACCAACCCTCGGCTCGTCACCTACCGCGTTCCGTAGGCGATCCGACCGACGAGGCGGTCCCTGTCCTCACGGATCCGCTCCGCGAGCGAGGAGAACGCCGCGAGGACGGGGTACGAGGTCCCCTCCAGTGACCCGTACAGGTACCGGTAGAAGGTGGGCGCGTCCCCGCCGTCGTCGGTCACGAAGTCGACGGCCATCGGGGGATCACGGAGGCGACGCTGGCGCTCGACCGCGGCGTCGTCGAGGCGGTCCTCGAGCACGGCGAGCCGCTCCCAGACGTCGACCTGGGCATCGAACCGAGCGTAGGGCGGGACCCCGTCGAGGTGCTCGTGGAGGGTCCGACGCTCCCGATCGATCCGCGTCAGTGTCGTCTCCGCGTCGGTCAGGGCGTCGATCTCGGCCCCGATGGCGTCCGCGAGGTCCGTGCGGGAACCCGCCGCGTGCCGGCTCCGGGTGACGAGCGCCGACTGTAACTCGGGGGAGAGGGTACCGCCGGTCGACAGCGTGGCCGTCGTGTCGGGACCGAGCTCCGCGGCGAGGCTCTCGATCGCGGTCTCGTCGTACTCCTCGGTGTAGTGGGGTAACGACAGCACCGTGTCCTCGTACGCGTCGAGGACGCGGCGTAACCGAACGTCGCCCGGCGCGTGGAGACCACTCCCGCGCTGGATCCCGATGACCGGCCCGTCAAGGGACGTGCCCGCGGCGTCGACGGGCGTCGAATCGAGCGACGCGACCCGGTTCGAGAACTCCTCGAATGCGTCCCGCTCGTCTATCACCCGTCGTCGCTCCTCGCGGCAGCACGCCTTGGCGTCACGGATGTACGCGAACGCGACGAGCGCCACGAGACCGAACACCACCACTCCCGTCACGAACCCGGGTTCCGTCGCGGCTGCCGACAGCTCGCACGTCAGGCTCGCACACTCCGCCGCGATCGGTTCCTCGTGGGGGATCCGAAACGTGGCATCCCCACCCGGGTACGTTTTCATAGACGAGTTAACACGGTACAGCATCATAGCTGTTGTGACCGTGTCCATCGGCGCTCGCTTCGGTCGAGACCCTTCGAACCGTTTCGAGCCCGGTACCGTTTTCAGCCCGGCATCGCTTTGAGCCGGGCCGTCGTACGACCCGTATGCTCTCGGACACGACCGGGCTCCATCACGTCACCGGGATCGTCGGCGCGCCCGGGCCGAGCGTCGCGTTCTACGCGGGGACGCTCGGCCTCCGGCTCCTCCGGACGACCGTGAACTACGAGGACGTCCTGAGCCACCACCTCTACTTCGGCGTCGGCGACGGCGAGCCGGGGTCGGTCCTCACCGTCTTCCCCGACCCGACCAGCGACCCCGGCCGCGTCGGGAGACCGGGCTTCGAGTCGGTCGCGTTCGCGGTCCCGCCGGGATCGCTGGGCTATTGGCGCGATCGGCTGTCCGATCGCCTCTCTGACGACGTTTCCGGCGAGGTCCACGGCGACGTTTCCGACGACGTTCCAGACGCGGTTCCCGACGGGCGCGGTACGTCGACGCCGAGCGCCGACGCCGCGGTGACCGGAATCGGCGAGGAGACACGATTCGGCGACTCCGGGATCCGGGTACACGATCCCGCCGGCACGACCGTCGAGCTGATCGCGTCGGCGGACCCTCGCGAACCGTGGGCGGGGGGATCGGTGCCGCCGTCGGCGGCGATCCGCGGGCTGTACGGCGTGACGGCGCTTCCGACGGACCCGTACGGCGCTGCGAGCGTCCTCGAGACGCTCGGGTTCGCCTACGAGGGCGAGACGGATGACCGCGTCCGGTACCGGGCCCCGGGCGACCACGCCACGGTCGTCGATCTGCTCGACCGGGACGCGCCGTACGTCCGGGAGGGTCCCGGAACGCTGCACCACGCCGCGGCTCGGGTTCCCGACCGCGCGGCGCTGCTCGCGTGGCATGACCTCTTTCGCGAACGCGGCTATCACGTCTCCCGCGTGAAGGACCGCCATTTCTTCCACTCGCTGTACGTCCGCGGTCCCGGCGGGCTCCTGGTCGAACTCGCGACCGAGAAGCCGACGCCGGACGGCCCGCCCGGACCCGGGCTCGCCGACCCGGCCGTCGCGGGACACGCCACCGAGCTCTACCTCCCCGATCGGCTCGCGGCGGACCGGGCGATGATCACCGACCAGCTCCCGGCGATCACCGCTCCCGCTTCCGATCCCGCCTCCGCTTCCGATTCCGTCTCCGCTTCCGACCCCGCCTCCGATCCCGACACCGAATCGAGGGACGACCGATGACGCGATCGCTGAACGGGGTCGAGGGCCCACACGCGAACGCGCGGCTCGTCGCGGCGGGCGCGCC
>LFFM01000607.1_pt1 | contig 25341 bp, 50 predicted proteins | sample 643131 | NCBI WGS metagenome assembly LFFM01 (sample SAMN03777445, study PRJNA286221) | soda lake metagenome | biome: soda lake; feature: Kulunda steppe; material: water; isolation source: sample Tc-Br brine of Tanatar trona crystallizer | place: Russia: Kulunda steppe | collected 2011-07
AAGTGTTACTGGTGGAGAAAATACATCATATGATCTTCAAAAATTAGATCTTAGTAATATTTCTGTTCCAGGATCCACAGTTGCTTCATTTGATATAACATCAGATGGTGGGAATGTAACAACTACAGTTTCGAGTCTTCAACCAACAAGTAATTATCTTGTGTACAAAAATGGTGATCTTTGGAAAACTGAAACTTCGTCTTCTGATGGTGAAATCACATTTTCAGATGATGATTTCTCAACAAATAATTATAAAATTGTTACAGGATCGAATATTGTAGATACATCCCAACTTAATTTATATATTCTTGGTGCGTCCCTTGGTACATTAGTTATTGGCTTTTATGGATTATATAGAAGATCAAATAATGAGGTAGAATGGATTTAATAGGTATATTTTAATAATGTGATAAAGTATATTTTTTTATGAAGAAGAATGTATTATCAATATCTTTGTCAACAATTTTAGTTTTGTCTTTATTTGTAATGGCAATTGGTCCAGTTGCTTCTGCGCCTAATTCTGTAGATTCAATTTCAGATCCTAATTTTCAAATAAGTGAAGAATTTGAAGAAGATCTTGATGAAAATGAAACAATACCCCCTGATCAAGATGTAGAAGAAGTCCTTGATGTTAATCTTGCTCCTGGAGATCGTATGAGTTTTTGGTTAACAGAAATTAATAATAGAGGAACATTTGGTGGTGTATTAGAAGCAAATTATAATGTTGATAATGATACTCCTATTCAACTTGATCTTAAAAATATTCCATCTGAAGATATTTCATATTACAAAGTTTATCATAATGGGAATCTTGTAAGTCTTCCAATATTTTCAACTGGTGAAAATATTGATGAAGATCTTCAATCTCATTTATCTGGGCAAATTGAATTATCTGAAAGTGAATTAGAAAGTAAAACTCCTAATTCAGAAATAAATGGAAATACATTAAGTACTTGGATTTATGCGACACCTGATCCAGGTTGGGAATCAAGTGCTGGAGCAGTTCGTGTTGTTGCAGTTTCAGATGGTTCTCCTATTTGTAATAATGTTGAACTTACAACAGATGATGATGGGAGAGTTACAAATGTAAATGATATAGAAAGTTTCACCGCATGTGTTGAATCTGGTGATCTATCTGAAATTAATATTGATGGTGGTTCATTTACAATTATTGATAATAGTACTGTTAGAATCAATGGTACATCTGACATTGAGTTCCCAGATGGTGATTCATTAGAAGGAATTGATGGATTAGATGTTAGAAGTCAAATTGTCTTTGAAGAAAAAGTTACTTTTACTGATACAGCAGGTACTGAACATGTTGTAAATGAAACGGCAATTGTTGATTTTGATAGAAGAGTTAATGCTGGAGATTTGGATGTAATTAATGAGACTTTTAAAGAAACAGATGAAAATGATGTAGCAATTAGAAATGATGATAAAATTAATTTCTCAAAGGATGTTATTGCATATGAAGATAATATTTCAGAGATAGATAGAACTCAATGGAATAGTTTTGAAGAATCAATAGAGAATGGATTAGTTACATTTACTGAAGAACCTGAAAGTGATTCATTATATGAAATCGAAACTCAAGATTCTTCCGTTATTGTCAGTAATGATGATTTTGAAGAAATAAATGGTAATTGGGTTGTAGATATATCTCATGAAGTTGAAGAAGGGACAGTTGAAAATATAGATTATTACGGTGGAGCAAAATCTTTTGTTTATCAAAATATAGATCCTGAAGTAATAAATAATATGGTAGATGTTGAAGTTGAAGTTATTGATTTCGAAGAAAGGTTTATTTGGGAATCTGAAGATGGAATTGAATATATAACAACACCTGGAGATGATGGAACCGTTATTCCACCAACTTCAGAAACTATTGTAATTAATGAAACTACAATTGAAAACCCGTTCATTGATGTTCCTGGAGACTTTGATTCAATTAAATGGCAAGCTTGTGATGTTAATTTCCAAAGACCCGGTGGTGATGGTGAAACAAATAAATTTTTGATGGGTAATAGCACTGAAGTTACAATGAAACCGAATGAAGTTATTGTTTCAGATCGTAGTGGTAATGAAGTAGAAAATACATCGTATAGTTATCCATCCCAAGAATCAATTGAAGTTGAAACTGGTGAAGGGATTATTGAAATATTTAATGATAACGTATATGTCCCCGAGTGTGCATATGTAATAGATAGTGGAGCTGGAGTTAACTTACCATCAACAATTGGAGACACTGAATTCAATAGGGAAGCAAATACATATTACTTAGACACTGAAATGATTATAAAACCATTTGGTCTTGTGGATGAATATATTGATGATATCCAAGACAAAGAAGCTGTTTCAGGATTTAATGTGAATCCTGTTAGTGGTGATGTTTCAGTTAGAATTGATAGTATGGATAGATCGGTAACTGATACATTTGGTGCAACAGTAACTGAATTCACATTAAATGAAGTAGAGAATCCAAGTGCAGTTGATATTACAATTCATGATTTACAACCCGGAAGAGAATATGCATTATATACGGGTGATGAAGTTTTCCAAAGTCAAGTTGCAAATGAAGATGGTAGTGTGACATTTGGGAAATCTCAAGATGATTGGAATGGTGAACAAGATTATGTCTTAGTTGTTGACGAAAGATCACAAGAAACATCTGATAGTGAAAGTGGAATTCTTCCAAGTATATCATTAAGTAGTCCTGCAATTATTTTGATGGTTGTTACATCTTCTCTATTAGCAACAGCCGGATATCTCTATTGGCGTCGTGAAGGATTTGGTGAAGATAATGCAACAATTGCGTGGTATAGATAACTTTTAGTAGTATGGTATTATTGATATTTTTGTAGTATGAATTATACTCGGAAAGTGTTACTTCTTGCAGTTATTACAGTTGTTGCCATTTCAGGGATGGCAATGGGTGTATCTGCAGAAGGAGTTACACACGATGTTAACGAAGGTGAATCGATTCAAGATGCAATAGATGCTGCTGATCCGGGAGATACAATTGAAATTGAAAATGGTACATACGAAGAGAATCTCTTTATTGCTAAACATGTAACATTAACCGGAGCAACAGAAGATGCAGATATTACAATTGATGGTTATATTGATGTAGATACTTTTACTGCAGATCAGAATTCACCACTTATTGATATTGATGAATTTAGTGTAACAGGTTACTTTGCAATTGATAATATTGTAAATCCTGAAACTTCATTTGTACAAAGTAATCAATTAGATGTTGGTGAAGATTTCATTGTTGAAAATATTGAATTAGGAACAAATGATAGTGATTTTGCATTTATTGATATTGAACAAGTTATTGTTGGCGACAATTTAGAAATTCGAGATACTGTTGTTAATACTAATTCTGAACAAAGAATACTCTCAGGTTCAGTTAATGCAAATGGGGATTTTTATATTGAATCAAATTCAATAGAAGATGCTAATGTTGATCTTTTTGGATATATCGATGATGATAGTGATGGTTTTTCAGCAAATAATGTTTATTTGATTGATAATACTGTAGATATTAGTATTGATACTTTCTTCAGAACAAGTAATGATGGTGAAATTGGTACTGTTTATATTGAGGATAATGTAGCTGAAATTGGTGAAGAAGCAATGTTTGAAATTTTTGCAGAAACTACAAATGAACTCGCTTACTATGTGAGTGGAAATGAATTTAATGGTGGAGATGGATTCAGTCCTAATGCTATATCAATAGGGTCAGATGTTGGAGGTGATCTTATTGTAAAAGATAATTCATATAGTAACGCCGAAGGAGAACTTTTACAGGCTTTTTTTGGCACAGATATAAATAATGGTGATGTTATATTTAAAAATAATAAATTTGAAAATTTCCAATATGATTATGTCCCTTACCAAACATCTTTCATAAATGTCAGTACATTTGAAATTTCAAATAATTACTTGGGTGGTATTGAAGAAGAACCTAATCAATGGTTAGCTTCTGATTTTGGTCCTGAAGAAGAAAGTCAAGTTCCAACAAATGTAATTCTGAGAAATAATAAAATTGAAAATGCTGGTTTCGTGGATGAATTTGCCCATGGTAGTGAGAGTACAGTTGTAGAATATAACGAATTAAACTCTCGTGGTGAATTGGATTTCTTATATGCTGATACGGAACAACCGGGTGGAGATCTAATTATTAGAAATAACGATATCAAAAATGTTAGCAGTGTAATGCAATACAATGAAAATATTGATAATTTCACATTTGTTGAAAATAATGTAGGTAATGTTGAAAGTGGGTTCCTTGTAAGTGATGATTTAGAAGATTCTGAATTTATAACTGGTGATATCACAACAGAAGATAATTATGTAGAGGGTGATTTAGAGTTCTCTGAAGATGATCCATTTGCGTTATCCAGTGTAGAAGATCCATATACTTCAGTAACTGAATTTGATGGAAATACTATCCTTAATTTCTTCGGTTCAGGGTCTGGTGAATTTACAATTGACCAAGAAGTTGATGATATTCTTGAACTTGACTTCGAAGCAGATGATGGTAAATTAGAAGTTATGGTTTCTGGTCTTGATTCTAATACGGATGTTTTTGTTCTTGAATCAGGTGAACTTGAAGAAGAATTAATGGCGAATGAAGATGGTGAAATTGTCTTCGAAAATGATGAATGGTCTGAAAAAGCTTACACGTTTACTTACGATGAACCTGAATCTGATGACGAATCTGAAGACGAATCTGAAGACGAATCTGAGGCTGAATCTGAAGATGAAGAAGATGATGAATCTGATGATGAGGAAGTAGTTGGCGGAACTTCCGATGATGGACTTCCACTACTCCCAATTGGACTTGGACTCGGTGTTGTCCTACTCCTCGGTGGATTTGTCTACTACAGAAAATCCAACGAAGAAAGTTACAATTAGATATCAATAATACTATAAAGATTGAACGCTTGTTTTCGGTAATGGAATCTTCGTATTCGGCAAAAAATAGTAGAAAAATTGATAATTGGAATTGTAGAGTTGAATTAGCAGAAGGTGGTGAATGTAAAGTTGATGTGGGTGGTATTAATAGACAAGATGCTTCTGATAACGCAATTCGTCGTTTAATTGAACGTGGTGATATGAAAATTGTTTGCAGAGACAATGAAATATTTTCAAATGTAACTGGTGTTAGTTGGTAAATCGTTCTAATTATATGATATAATCACGTATTATTGTACTATGAATAACGAATTTAAAAATGCATTTGAAGATAATGTTTATCTTCAATTTTTGGTAAAAGATAATACTTATGGAGTTGTTGAGAATGCATTAGAATCAGTAAATTTTGCTGGTTTTACAAGACCTAATACAAACACAATTTGTGTAAATATTCGTGATGAAGATTATTCAATTGAAGAAATTGTTTATTTGATGAAAGAAAGATATAGACAAAGGGGGATTCATATAAATATTGAATTAATTCCATGTGTTATAGGAAGGGAAGAATGGAAAATTGGGTTTGTTATCAGAGCTAAAAAAGCTTATTTTCTTTTAGAGACTCTAAATAGTGAAGATTCTTTGAAATTTCTTGAATATATGAAAAATTATAACATAGAGATAAAAGTAATCCCAATTAATAAAAAAGTTGGTGTGAAGATTCCCAAAAAATCAATAAAATATTTCCAAAAAGTAGGAAATAAGATTAAAATGGAAGAAGCAATACAAAATGTAGATAGAGCTGATTTAGAAATATTAAAATAACTCTAATAACGTTGTTTTTGATATGAAAATTGAAACTGAAAATAATATCTATGAAATTAATGATGTAGATAAACTTGAAGGAAAAACAAGAATTCTTAGTGATCGTGGATTCAAAAGTATAACAAGATATAATTTGACACCTGATCATTTTGAAGAAATACGAAATATGGATTGTCCTGTAATTACAGATAAACTTGGATTTGTTGGAGTTCACGAATCATGTAACCTTCGTAAAGATGAGTAAATGTACATCAGGTCGAAATCGTGAACTTTCTAATTTTGGTGAGTGTTTTTCATTAGCAAGAACAGGAGATAATTATTATGAAAAGAGAAATGAATGTATAGAAGACATGGAAAAAGAAGGATATGAATATATTGGTGGTACAACAAGAAACGTTTTCTTAATGCCACATGGTGATTGTGTTGTAAAAATGGGAAAACGTGGTGCTGGTGATATTTTCAACAAAAGAGAAGTTGAAAGGTCACAAAAAGAAGGATTTCAGGATGCAGTTGTTCTTGTAGATGAATTTGATACTGAATATAAATGGATTACGATGCCTACAGTTGAGGATCGTCCCAATAGAAAAACACCTTGGGATGACGTCAAAGAAGTAAAAGATAAATTAGAAGAAGGTGGGTGGGTTTGTCAAGATATTGACCGAAGTAATATTGGATATATAGATGAAAAACCTGTTGCTTTTGATTATGCAGAAGGTTGTAAAAGAATAGAAGATACAAATTCACTTGGATTATAATCCGTAAGTTGATGTATTATTGTAAAACTCTTTATAGCTATACCCCGGAGTTTTCTTACTTCAAGAGTAACGTCTGTTAATAGGAGAGACCTTCTAAACGGTGATTATATCAATCTATAAAATTTAAGCAATTGCTTGTGTAAACCATTTAGGGATATTCGCTCTATCTTGTACGTCTTTGAAACATTCATCAAAGATATAGAATTCAGCCCAATCAGTAGGAGATCGTACTGCTCTCCCTACTGACTGAATAATCGAAGTTGCTGCACTTTGATAATACCAATCCCATTGATGTTTCTTATTCAAACGCCAACTCACCCAAGAATCTCCAGGAGACATATATGGGACTTTCACAAGAACTTGCCATCTACACATATCTCCATGAAGATCAAGTCCTTCTGTTGCCTTCGGTGATAGCAAAATATCATACTTCCCAGATTGCCAATCTTTACGTGCCGATTCTGAATTATCTACAACAACATTATTTTTTAATCCATTATATTTTTCAGAACATCGTTTAATTCTTTTTGCTCTGTCATAGGAAACGGTATGAACAAGACCTTTCTTATTGTTATGACGATTAGCGATTTTATCTAATGTTACCATAATATCTTCCCAATGATCATGTTCACGTCCATTTGACATTTTCCCTATAATTTCGGAACAATGAACCGTTCGATTTTCTTTTGGGAATGGACTTTCCATACTTACTACTTTTGTATCTTGGGGATCAAGTCCAATTCGTTTTATCCATTTCATTCCTGGGAATGTTGCTGTAGATAGAACAATTTTCTTCCCTTTACACCAAACATTATCTCTTAGATAAGGAGAAACATCCACAGGTTTTAGAGTAAAATGTGTTTTATTATTTTTGTTAAAAACATTAATTGCCCACACATATCCCTTATTTGCTTCGTTGATAAATCTGGTAGATTTGAGGACAAAATTCTTGCAATCATTAATTTCTTTCGACATATCTTCATTTTCACTATGTCTTCCAATAAACCGTTTTGCAAGCGAATTAAGATTTTGTACTATATCGTATGGATCACCGTGGTGAGTCGCTTTTGATTTTGGAATATTACAATCTGGATAAAGGTCTTCAGGAAGAGAAGTTGTACTAAATCCAGCAAGAAGATTTGCGGTATATCCTTCAATTCCGTGTGCTTCATCTACAATAAGTAGATCACGTCTTTCAATATCATCACTAAGCATCCCTAATAGAGCAGACGTCATTAGAGTTGTGTTAGCATTTAGTGCTTGATTTTTTGCTCTCTTATAAACATCACTTCCATCACAATTACTCACTTCACAAATTGTTACTGGTTTATTACACTTATCACATGTGTAATCAGATTTAGCGGCAAGACCAGTAAAGTGACTATTAAGATCTTTATCGTTTTCTAACTGTTCACGCAAATGAACTTGTGGTGTGGTAATGTATGAATTATTACTCTCACGTGCGAGGGTAGTGTTAATACCTGATTTTCCTAAACCCGTAGGTAAGTCAAGTACAATTACTCGATAATTCTCGAGGCTACTGGAAGCTTCCAATAATGCCTCACGTTGACCTTTCCGGTAGGACGAATACGGAAAATACTTTTCAACACTCAAGGTTATTTACTAAAAGGGGCCAATACAATATAAACTAAACGGTTTAGAGAGTATGTATTAGTCATTAATACATGTATAATCATAAACATTATACTCCAACAAAAAAGTAATTAATTATGTCTGATTATCAAAGAAGTGAGTTTGAAGAAGTAAAACAAGAATTTAAACGTAATATGGAAGCCAAGAAGTGGGATTGTTATGATGAAGGAAGAAATAAATCATTTTGCGTTATCGGAGATGCCACAGTCGAAATTTCATTTAAGAGATAAACTCAATGAGTACTGCACCGAAATTTAGACATGGTTTTAGGAGAAGTGTTTCTGAATTAACACTCTCTAATATTGGTGTTTATGCACTTGATTCTTTTATTGATATTTCAACAGTTCTCTTTTCAGTTTCAGTAACACTAATTGTTTTAGGGGTTGCAGTTATACGATCACAAAATTGGAATAAAAATTATCAGAATGGATATATATTTGGTGCATTATTGATGTTTGCAATTGCAATGACACTTTCATTAATACAAAAAACAACTTATCTATTTCCGATGAGTTTGGTTGTATTTGTTGTGTTAGGAATATTATTTAGAGAAATTGGAATCTTTAGAAATATGATTAATGAGATAAAATCATGAAAAAGATAGCAGATTGTTATAAAGAAGCAGATTAATGGAAAAGAGATGTTTATTGATTATGAATATTGTGTTCCAATAGATTCCGACGTTGACCCAAAACGATTAATATAGAAAGTTATTACTTAGTTTTAATGAACACAAGAAATGACATGATTTTTATGGTATTAATTCCAATGTTACTATTTTTGGTGTTGTTTTCAATTGGAGTAATTTTGGTGATGAAATGAATAGAAATTTTACAAAAAATATGAGTGCAGGATTAATTTCATCAACAGTTGTTTTTATCTTTGCAATGTTGATTCCATATTTTTTGATTCGAAGAAATGTGTTCTTGTTTAGTATATCTGCTTTGATGTTGTTTGGGCTAATTGTTTTATATGATAACGGATAATAGTCTATAATATGGTGAGGTGGCAGAGTGGCCTATTGCGCCTGCCTTGAAAGCAGGTTCCTCTAAGGATCGCCGGTTCGAATCCGGTCCTCACCGTCTATTTTCCACATGAAATTTTGTTACGTTTCTCAAATGCTTTAGATCCTTCTTGATAACATGAAACTTGATCTAACGAAGCACTAAAGTAATCCATTGGATTATTGACACCAAATTCAGTACTTACACGTCTAATATTTCCATCAAAATCAAATCCAGATGCTTTTGCTTTTTCGGTATATTCTCTGCCATCTTCGTAAATTGTTAATTCACAATCAAACCATTGTTCTCGGCCTTCACCTTTGATGTCACAATCTACCATACTAACGTCATTCCAATGTGTCATATATAATAAATAATTTTGCAACTATTTAAAAGACTTGTACTAAACACTAATACATTGCAAAAATGTTTATATGATATGTTTTGAAATACTAACGTATGAATAATGATTCCAGGGAAAATTGTGAAAATAGTGGTGGAGTATGGAACGATACAAAAGAATTCTGTTCATTAGAAAGAAATAATGGTGATCTCCAAATAGGAGGTTCTATTATTGTATTATCTGGTATTCTTTCTTATCCAATTTCTTTGGTGTTTGTTTGGTCAATATTCTCTTTATTTGATTACAATCCGTTAGAAATGGGTCCAACAACCCAAGATGCAGTTAGTGAATTATTATTCCAAATAAGTCTAATTCCTTCATTAATTCTTGTAGGGTTTGGTTTCTATATGATTTTCAAAGACCAAAGAATTAAATTCCGATAAAATAGAATTTATTTGTTTTTATGAATAACTTATGAGTTTGACTAAGGCAAATCAGAAATAGGTTACATTGTAAAAAGATTTATACCTTCATATTTCAAATATTATTGTATGAGTAAAACATATGAAGAAGTCGGTTCACTTCTTTGTAACCTCGATGACCGTGATAGACTCGTTTGTGATTTTAACTATTATGATCCTGAAAGCGGTGGAGTAGCAACTGAAGAAGATTTTGAAATAGGTGGACTCAAAGTAGATGAAGGGGCAATGTATGGAAATCTTGAAATGTTAACTGGTATAAACAATAATGTTTGGGTAAATAATACTGGCAAAGATTATGATATTAGAGTTCCAGTTGAAGGAAATTGTTCATTCGGAATGTCTGGCCCGGGTGGGATATTCCAATGTAGGCCTCTATAATGCAAGGAAATAAAAATCCTTGGAGAGTTGACACATTTGGTGAATGGTGTGAAGATGTTGGTGGTGAATTTAAACATTACGACAATACCCCAAACCCAGCTGATAATGTTGCTACTTGTGAATACAAAGAAAAAGTTATTCATCATATAGACACACCAAAAAGTCATAAAAATATAATTGAAGTTAAATCTAAGAATGGTAGAACAATGGGAGAAGGGAATGGACAGTATTCGGGTATATTTAGAGGAATCCCTGCCGCAATAATTCAGAGTAGTTCTAATGACCCAGCATCTATTGCGTTGTTAAAGGACGGGACTGCAAAAGGACACCAATACACACCATGAATTGGAGAAAATCACGTGAAACGTTAGAAGAATGGTGCGATAAAAGAAACGGATCTTACAACGAGTCTACATGGACAAGAAACCCAGTATCAGGTCCACGTGCGTCATGTAGACTTTCTGGTTTTAGGCTATCGATTACTGGCGACCAAGATAAAATTAATATGACATCCCTTTCAGTTTCATCATATAATGATGATTTAAAATTTGGAAACTTCACTTCTCAAGTTCAAGAAACAGGTGGAATTTCAATTCGTGGAGACACATTAACGTTCACAAAAAATAATAACTCAGATCCCGTCGTATTTAGATAATTATCTTCGAGTAATTTCTGTTTTCTTATATCCTTGATGGACTGCGAAAGTATTTCCACTTCTACTATATCCAGTAAGTCTATTAATATTCATGTTGTTCCTTGATGAATCTTCAATTTCAAGTTTTCTTCCTGAAATTTTAACTTCAGTATTACCAAATGTACATGTGAATTCATCATTATCTAATTTAGGTATCCCATTTTGATCTTCACACCAATCAAAGAAATCTTCAACAATCCTTTCGTTGTGTCTTGTTCCTCGAATACCAAACCCACCTATCATACTATTCCCTTTTCTATCTGCGTCTTCTACTGAAACTTCAACTTCTTCCCAATTTTCTTTCATACCTTACAAAGTTTATCCTTTTATTTAATTCTTTGTTGAGTTATTCAAAATAGTTAAATTATTAGAGTAGTTCTATTCTATTATGGAATATCTTAATGGTTGGAAAAAAGATAGATGGAGTGTAACACAACCTGGAAATGAGAAGAAATTTTATGGTGAACATGAAAATGGGAATATGATTTGGGTATATCCAGGTGGTCGTTGGGGTGATTATGGTGTCAAAATAGGAACTTCTACAAAAATAGGAGATTCTTGTCATGTTGCATCAAGACTTCCAAATGAAGAAGCAGCTGAAAGAGAAGTTCAAAAATTCATAGAACGTGAAAATGATCCAAAATGTCCAGTTCATAAGATCTACAAAGGAAGGTAAATATTTATTCTTCCATATTAGTTATGAAGTATGGTAACTAAAAGAGAATTTCGTGACTTTTGTACTGACGGAAAATATGACAACAAAGATCTGGAAGAATGGCAAGGTCAACTTATTTGTACAATTGAAAGTGGACAATCTGTAACAGAAATAATTTATGATGGAAGATCTCATTCAAATGATACTATCACACATTCATCTGCAGAAGTTGAAATAGACGCATCCGATGCTCGAATTTATCGAAATTCAATTACAACCAAACAAAGTGCAACTGAAGTTACCGGTGGTTTAAATCTTCTAATTAATGAAGATTACGAACACCTTCTATGAAAGTTGTAGCGTATAAGATCTACAAAGGAAGGTAAATATTTATTGTTCCATATTAATTATGAAGTATGGTAACTGAAAGGGAATTTCGTGACTTTTGTACTGATGGGAAACACGATAATAGAAATCTTGAAGAGTGGCAAGGAGAACTTATTTGTGAAATTGATCATGGTACTGAAGGTACTGAAATTACATTTGATGGTAATACCATTTATCATTCTTCTGTAGAAGCTGAAATAGACGTATCCGATGCTCGAATTTATGGGGATTCAATTGCAACAAGACAAAGTGCAACTGAACTTATTGGTGGTTCAAATCTTTTAATTAATGAAGATTACGAACACCTTCTATGAAAGTTGTAGCATATACAAAACCCGGATGTCCTGCATGTAAAAAACAAGATTTACCACAAGGAACAAAAGAAATCACACTAACAAAAGACATTGTTACTGAGAAAGACTTACAAAAAGTCCCCACAATAGATGTTACATGTGATAATGGGAAGACTAAAAGATTTGCTGGTGTAACAGACAAAAAGAAGATAAATTCGGCTTGTTCTTGGATTTAATCTTTCGGTAAGACTTTACTTTCGTAATGTGTAATATCCATAAACCCATTTTCAACGGTTATATGAACTGAATCATCTGTTTTCTTGGCTTTAAGATGTCCTTCATCATCTTCAAACGGTGGTTCGTGTGAAAAAACAAGTACATTTTCATCAATATATTCAAAGTCTTCAATTTTATCATAACTTAATCCAGTATAATACCAACTTCTTTTATTTTTTGGTGAATAATTTTTCCCGTCAATAGTTATTTTGTGATTGTCCCAATCTCCTTGTACTTCTCCATTTTTGAATTCACAACCATAAGATGCTGACATTCCACTTTTACAATTTGGACATTTCATCATTTTTCTCCTATAAGAACATGTATTAACGGTTAATACATATATTTAATTGTTGAGATTGTTCATAAGTAGCATAGCAACTTCTGCTTGATGCTTTGCGTTATCGAGAACATCAAAGAAATATTCACCCCACCAAATTTTTACATAAAGCTTAAGTTGTGACACATTATTTTTTGTTATATGAATAAAATAGATGTAAGTAAAACTTCTGAACAAGTGATTGGTCCATCACTTGTTTTTGAAAATTGGTGCGAACAAAATGATGGTCAATACAATTATAAAACAGAAGATGGGTATGATTTTGGGGCCGAAATTTGTAGATTAGATGATACAAAAATAAATCTAATTGAAAATACATATGAAAGTTATTACGAAACAAAATATGATAAAATTCTTCATGTTAAAACTGGAACTTCATCTGAACGTGCAGCATCAACAATGACTAATGTCGACTCATTAGAAGTTGGTGGTAACAAACTCGTAGCAACTTCAGGTGATATGGTTCTTGATGTGGAGGTTGAATAAAATGACAGAATCATATTATTACAACATAGATAAAAGTGAAACACGGGATGAACCTGATAAAATCCTTGAAGAATGGTGTAAAGAAGTCAAAGGTCAGTTTAATCGAAGTTCCCATGCTATGTGTGAAGTTGGTGGCGTGAAAGTAAATATTTATGAGGAAGATGAAACATGGGGTTCACGGGTTACTGCAACTGGTGGAAAAAGTAATTTTCAACATAATTTAGGTCCAGTTAAGAAAATTTTTGCAGATAGCTATCGTGATGGTACATATCAACTACACCTCAAAGACGATGATGGGTGGGGTGACGCTGCAAATGGAATTGTTGTATCAAATAGCGGTGTTAATGTAAATTCAAATGTGAAATCGCTTGGGACTGGTGATATGGTAGATGAAGATGCAAGTTATCCTTGGATCTAAGAGTATTAATACATAATACTCTTCTGGTGTATCAATAAAGATTACGAAGAATAATCATTGCAACTTTTGCTTGATACTTTGCGTCATCGAGTGCGTTATGAGCGACACCTTTTTTAATATCAGGTGTACTTCCCAGTATTTCAAGGGTTCGATAGTCTCGTTCTTCGTCATAATTCCACGGTTCTTCTAATCCGACTGCTTCGTAAGCTTTTTCAAGGACTGAACAATCCATAGCAGGCGAATTCGCCCAAATTTCAGAACACCCATTTTCAACATAAAATTTTGTGAATTGATTTAGTGCAGTTTCAAGGGGAATTCCACCAATCAAACAACTTTGTGCTTCTTCACCTTGTTCTAACCACCACTGAAGTGTATTAACATCAACATCGAGTCCTACTTTATCACATGACTTCATATCAATGTTACAATAAAATTCTTCATGTACTCCGTTTTTATCAAAAGTAACTGCACCAATACTCAAGACGATACATCCAGGCTCGAGACCAAGAGTCTCAATATCAATCATACAACGCATACAATTTATTAGCTCTATTTGTATTTAATCGTTTGGAATTATATGAAAGTCGATTGATTCATCAGTGGGTACAGTGTTGATGGAGACATATTTACAGTTCATGGTGGTTCCAAAAAGATAGAAATCGTACCTAAAAATAATCTCCACCGTCGGTGAGAATATTAGAAAAAGAAATTGAAGTGTTTCAATTACAACTTCATGAGATTTTGCAGTTCTTTTGTTAGGAGAAGGTGAATTACCAATCGCCTCTGGGTTATATCCAGTATCTCCTTCTTCATTGTACCCAAGAATCGAATTCTTCATTGCAAATCTTCGGGCAAATCTTGCAGATTCACTATCCCCATCAGACTTTGATCCAATTACACCATATTCCCCAGTAGAATACCAATTTCTGCCTTCCCAATCATATGTTACTGTTCGGAATATTGATAATATGTATTTAATCTTCGATTGGATTCCAGTTATGTCCTGATTGTTGTGATATTTTCAAATTCGATTATCTATGGAAGAATAACCCCAGACCACCCACAATTTTTACATTCTAATTTTGATGGTTCAATAACCGGGAATTTACAGTAAACTGTTTCTTGACAATTTTCACAATTATCACTAAATAAGTGTCCTTGAGTCCTCATAGTATTATAGATTACTTTTATCAACATAGTTAGCTTGGTCATAATGGAATAAAGTTTGATATAATTCTTTTAGAACCGTTGCTTTTATAAATCACTACACCCTATTTAGTTATATGAGAAGTGTTTCTTACAATACTTATAGTCATAATTTTGGTATTATTATTCCTGATAAAACTGGTGTGATTTTTACGCACCAAAGTGGTGGTATGACTTGTACACAAACTGATTTAGAAGGAGTTTTCTTGCCACTTAGTCGACCAAAGATGATACTTGATTATCCAAATTGGATGTCAGAAACAGATAAAGATATTTCTGAAATCGATTTAACAAGTAATATTCCAAAGAAAGATTTTGATTCTTTCCCTGAATGGGTACAGGAACGTGGTAATTTTCATAATTATGATGAATTTCATTACTGGATAAATCAAGAACATGTAGATTGGTATGGTCATATAGATTTAATTAAAGAAGATAGATTATGGAATTACGATCCTAATGGTGATTTACATAAAAACATTCGAGGATATAATCCTACAGAAAAGTGGGATTCTAATGAAGATATTTGGAATGAAATTGATCTTCGATTACCATTCAAATATGAAGACTTTAATGTCCGTCAATATAAAAAAGATATTGTTTCAAATTCAGATGTTGAATTTGAGAATGTTGATACTCCCCTACCTGAAGGATATCCAGAACATGGTTCTTCATTCAAGTGGATTAAAATTGTTGGATCAAAACTTGATAAAAGAGATCAAATTCGTTGTGAATGGGCGGAAGAATTATTAGGTGAATATGTAATTATGACATTTGAAAATTGTGATTAAATAGATTCACAAAAAGACTTAACTTGTTGTTAGGTAATTCTGTATTATGGTATTTCCAGTTGATCCTGACGATTTTGAAGAATGGTGTGAACGTCGTGGTGGGGACTTCTTTGAAGCAGAAGAAAATAATATAAATCCAGATGGTGAAGAATTAGTGTGTAGTGCACCTGGAGGTGGTCAAGTTACTATTAGTTCTAATGGGAGTGTTGTTGGATATGGAGCCTACGATTACCTCGGTAATCAACTTGGTGAAGAAGGAGAACCAACTATGCATGCCTACTGGTGGAAAGATGGAAAAATAGATCATCTTGGTGGTTCTGATTGGGCTCAAGATGAACTTGTTAAGCACGGAAGTCAAATTCGGAATGGAAAAGTCGAACATCGTGAAGAAGAGAATCACAGAGGTGAGCACCGTGTCTATGAAGACCATCTAAAGTTCTACGGAAGAAATGACAGAAATATTGGATTCGTTATTACCGGTGAAGACGAGTCTTTCCATATGGAAGATTAACCAATAATAATATTAATCATGGAATATTTCTTTGGTATATGTTAAGAAAAGGAGATCCAATTAGTATTGCCCAAGATTCATCAAATGATGTAAAAGAAACAATGATTAATTATTACGATGATGATTGGACATTAATGGGTGATTCTCCAACAATTCTTTCTAATTCTGCGGAAAATATGGTAGCACTTGCGAATCAATTAAAACTCCGCCAAGAACTTCTTGAACACGATCACATTGATTGGGTAACTCCAGATCTTGATGTTCAAGACCCACGTGCAAAAATGTATAGGTATCAGGATATTACTTCAGATGTTAAAAGAGTTGTCAAAGAACATGGGTGTAAAATTGGATGGCAAAGTGGACAAGAGTTTCGTGTTGAATGTCCTACAAGTGTGGAACTTTCTGAAATCGATGAATCTCGTGAACGAAATTATTAGAAACTATTCACTCCAATCAAATTCTTCTTCGTTAATATAAGTGAGTTCACCGTTTTTAACACGAATAAGACTTTCTTGATTATATTTCTTTATAAATCCAGTTCTACTTTCAAAGTGTACTCCTGGATCAGTAATTTCAGCTTTAGGTCCATTATCAATATTAACAAACAAAAATTCTGATGGATTATTCATTGAATCAGAATTAGAATATGTTACTTCTCCATTTCTGAAATTACATGTTGATTCACTATGTGAATTAACACTATATTGACCACCTTTTTCTTCACACCACGTTTCAAACATTTTCTCTCCAAAACTTGTCATACGTAAAAATAAATATGTTCTGTTCATTTAACGTTTATTGTTAAAAATTTGTATCGATTCCACCGACGGAATATCTCTGTGATACTATTGGTTTTATTGTAAAAGAAAACGTAATTTTGTATATGAGTTCAGTAAAAGGATATGCTATTTGTTCAGAAAATTGTAATAATATGTATCCAATTAAAGAACAATTAGATGGATTTCAGTTATGTCCTGATTGTCGTGGTATAAATCGTGATGTTCTTCGTGTTGAAACAGATAGAGTAATTGATTATGAAGCAAAGGTATTCGATGATAGATGATTTGGAATAAATCAGATTCTCAAGAAATATTTGGTATGATAAGTCACTTGGGTGACAGATTGAATCTCCCCTCTGACCGTGGGGGATGAAGAAACATCTTATTTGAGTCTTTCTCATATACACATCCCCCCTGGAATACATTTGAGAGTTCCCCGGAGGGGCACGATACCGATAGGGCTATCTACTTCTATCCATGGATCCATTGGACACCCTTCTCAACTAATTAAACGCCCGTTAGATTAGTTACCCATAACACCTATATTGTTGTCTACTTTTTACTTGTATATGGTAAATGTTGAAAAGAAGAACGGTGAAATTGTAGAATGCAACGAACTTATCTCAGATATACGAGGAACATCATTCACTTGTACACAAAACAACTTTGGTAGAGGACAAAATCGTGAAGAAGTCATCAGAGGAAACGAAATTAGCAGTATTTTCTAAAATAGTACACCCTGAAAGCTCTTAAAATACCACTCAATACTTCTATATACACCCTCATCCCCTATTATAGAGGCGTCTCAAGGCTTCTACTATATGTTCAAGTTCAGGGGTATAGCCTAAACAGTATAGATCAACAAACAACAACTTTTAGATTATAACGAACAAAGGAGTCAACACTTGAATCCAAACTCATATCCACATTTAGGACACTCTTCACGACAAGACCCCTTGATTGTATGACCACACTTGTTACATTGGTTATGAAATCCCATACTTGTCAATATATTACTTGTTGATTATAAGTTTATTGTTCTATTGCATGGATGGACAGATAGACGCGGATACCCCTATCGACTGACCACTCTTCTCATGAGAACATTCTTCTCATCCTCACATAGGGGTGTCCAATAGGCGCGGATAGGGCTATCGGTATTCTGAGAAATATTATTTGATGAAATTATTTCAGAAGAAAGAGTTACTCAGGATAAAATCGAACCTCATCTCCACCAGAATAGATTTCAACTTGTTCAATTCCATTTCCATATTCTACAAATACACCAACACCTGGATCGAATTGTACTTCGCCACTCAAGTCTTCGAATTCACTATTTGTTAAATCACGGGAACTTCTAAATTCGACTCCCGGTGGTTCCCTGTCTTTAAATGAACTATATAATCTAACGTGACCTCCTCCTTTTGTATTAACAACACAAGTGTCAGATTTTTTATGTTGCCAATATGTTTTTGTTTGTCTTATTTCACCACCAACACTCTTACAAAATTCTTCGTATTCTTCTTCGTTTTTAGGATTGAATTCAGGTAACGATTCATTTCTGCTTTTTGGGGAAAAGATGTTGTTTCTTTCTTTCATGTATTTTATCTCCAACCGCTAAGGGTAAATTTCACAGGATCCATATCAGCAAATGCACGTTTTTTTGGCATAACTACTAATGTTCCTGAACCATCGTTTGGACCATCCCAATCTACCCATGTTGCATCATTGAGTTGAATTTCTTTGCCTCGAAATCTTGGTTTACCCGAGAACTCGATGGCTTCTAAATTCCCAGATACTTCTCCATTCTTTTTGTTATAAGAAACTTGCTTATCACAAATGAGGTGTTGGTCTCTTTCTTCTAATTCAGCAAAGTCATGAAGACCACACCATTTACGAAATTTTATTTCACTCATCTTGGCACCGGAAATTCACCACTATCAGTAGGTCTTTCTGATAATTTCCCAGTTTTTCTCTTAATATCTTGGCATGTTAGATCTTTCATAGGTTGACCCAATCTATCTTGCTTTACATTAAGCATATCACAAGGAACTGTAAATTCACCATATAGTCCACTTCCACCACTTGGACCATCGGCACCAGAAATTACAACTCTGTCACCAAAGTTTGATTCCTCAATTGTAAGTGTCGCATCCCAAAGTGGAACTTCTTCAATAGTTTGATCACCCGACGGGAAACAATTACCATCAAACTCTGGTCCGATACCAACAGAGAGATAATTGCCATGATCAGGTTGATTAAGTTCGTTCATCAATTTCACTGTTACTTCGCAACCCATACCTTATCAAAATTTTCCAAAAGTATAAAATTATGTATTAATAGGAAAACATGTTTTTGATGTGTAATTATTGTTTGTCTACTGGAAACTCAATATTAGAAGTAGTAGCGGGACACAACGAATTCTCCAGTTACACGACCCTCACCCGGCAGCTGAAAACCAGTCTCTTGACCCCTATCATTAACACCCTCAACATCTGTAATAAGAGTTGTGAAAGAGTCAGGACTACCGAACATGAAGTCACCTCCCTCAATATCGCTCTCATAGATGTGTACTGATTGATTTTCTGGGACGGTATCATCAAGTCCAACTTTGCACGCCCTTACAGACCCTGGGGGTGCACCCCTTATTGAAGACCCAACAATTTCACCGTCTGCTTTACGACAGAGTTCTTCTAAGGAATTAATTCCCATACTTTATCAAAATTTCCCAAAAGTATAAAATTATGTATTAATGACTAATACATGTACGCGACAGCGCTATCGGCGGCTATTGTGTGTATCGATATGCATCTGATTATCTGTCACAACTTATTAGAACACTAAGAAGGCTTCTCAAGCCTCAACGCATTAAGAATCAGTATTTAATTACTCTCTGCAATTTAGAACTGTATCTCCAACTACACAAGAACCATCAACTTCAGTGGCAAAGGCAATATGTCCATGTGGAGCTTCTATTGGACCATCTGCTACAAAATTATTAACATGAACTTTTGTTTCTTCATATTCTGGTAAATGTCCTTCTCCTTCAACTTCATGTCTGATAAAACATGACAATTCTTCTGATGGTTGCCAGTTTTCTCCTTGATTATGTCTACAACTTACCTGATATACATCTTCTATTGTTTTCATATTTATTCCACGTGAATTTCATTTTGAACTCTACCATTTTTCTTAAATTGAACATATGTAGCATATCCTGGATTAATATCAAACTCTACATCATCAAATTCATCATACCATTCTCTAAACCTAATTTCATCGCCATTATTTCTTTCTGAACCAAAATCAATCATCGCAAAGTCGTTACCATTTTCAGTAGATCCAAGGGATATATTGGCTCCATTTGGTGCTGGCATATCAGTATTAACACCTCCACCAGTTGAAATCTTATCACCAAAACTACATTCTGCTACTTCTGTTACTTCACCATGAAGATGTGAATCTGTGTAATTATATTCTCCACCACTACTATTACAGAAATCTCGAAGATCTCTTCTTTGTTGTTTATTAACCATACTTACACAGAAAGTGTTCACCAACTTATTCTTTTCTCTTATCTTGTGAAGAATACTCAAATGTAAATGTTGTGTTTCCTTTATATTCTATGATACCGTTTATACTATATATTAACAATTAATACTCTTAGTTGTAATGTCTACTTCCGAACTTAGTAATGCATTTGAAGAGCTCGAAGATGAATACAATAATTTGATGAGTGAGTTATCAAGGCATGGTGATGAGGAAGGTGATATTGAACAAATTGAAAAAACAATTGATTCTGTTCAAGGAAGACTTGAAGAACTTCGATATTTGATAAATGGAGATATGTTTTCAAATTGAATCGTAAATATTATTTCATGTGGGATTGATATTCTAATGTTCTTTGAGAACGAACAATAAATTCAAATTCATCACCATTTGGACTAACATGTGAAGTATAAATATCACCATCTCCTGTAAATTCCATATTCTTCAAATTATATGTTTCTGATAAAGTATTTCCTTCTTCCCATGATAAAGATGAACCATCTGTCCCAACATTAAGTGTTAATTCAGAATCTCCAATATTACAACTATGGTGTTCAACTGACCCATATACATCTATATCAACTTCACCGCCGAGATTTTCACACCACTCATGAAATTCGCCTTCTTTCATATATAGAAAGAAAATATTGATACATTTAATTCTATTTGAATTCCCTTAATTACATTACTTCAATATCAACCATTTCAACATTTTGTACTGCTTCTTCAATATTGATATCTTCTCCAATATCTTTGAAGAATTTCATTGATTCTTTGAGGATTACAACATCATTCTTTTTATCGAGTGGAATAATTTTTATTTGTAAATTGTAATATTTCATATATTGAAGAAATTTTTTAGAATCTTTATTATTCAATACTTCTAAAAGAATATTAGATTTTCTATGTCCATTCAAAAGAATTCCAATTTTCCATTTATCTCTCCCTACAACACACGGAACTAATCCAATATCCATATTTGGGTGAATTCCCCTTTCACGTCCACGTTGTTTCATTACATGAACAATTTCTTCAATCAAATTATTTTTGTCGCGAATATTCATACAAATCGTATTTTTATCAGGTCTTGTAAAACCAGCAAAATTTATTGTTTCCAAAGTATTAGCAAGAACACCGTAACTATCCCCTGCGAGGAAATAAAGATGAATATTATTTTCAAACGCTTCCTTGAGGTCGTTATTCATAATACAATAATAAATACGTTTGTATAATATAAAAACTAAACGGTTTTCAATTAACACCCATTACATTCAAATATCCTCATACAAAAATAGTTTTATAACCCGAAGTACTTGATGAATATATGACGACAATTGAAAAGTTTAATGATGTTGAAGAAGTTGAATGTAATAATGCTCAAGGTCCAGGAAGAGACTTTGATTGTAAAATTGAAACTCCAAATGAAACTCAACGCGATGAATATTATGTTGATGAATTTGACTTCTGGGACTTTCATAGAACAAAATCGAAAAATGGGAAAATTGTTGGAGTTGGAAGACATCATGATAATATTGAATGTAGATTACAAGATACTAATGGACTTATTCACCTCCAATGCTTTAAGAAGGTGGATTCTTTGAATCCCTCACCGTAGATTCTGATAAAACAAGAGATATGATTATCCCAAATGCTCCTGCAAATGAAATCATCATAGAAGCAATAGACCAATAACCCTGGTACAACAATATTAATCCTGATAAAATAATTATAATAGAAATAATTGTGAGTATTAGATTATTCATTAATATCCAAAGAAACTGATAGGCTCCATTCAAGGAATAAGACATAATCACGAAAAGTTTGGAATCCAATATCACTTTCTTTTGTTTCAAGATAAATATGATTTGGACTTACATGACATTTTAATCGATCTTTTGTTTCTTTATCAATAACTAATGCAGATGCAAATATTCCTTCATAATGTGGTTTTGTATATGATGATACAATATCAAAAGTAAATTCATCATAAAGCGATCCTGAAATTGACATTGGAGAATTAACCATTTCACTGTCTATATCAAAAATAACAACCTCATTTTGTGAGAAATTTTTAAAGGCATTTCTCAAGTCCTTTTCTTTAGAATTTGATAATTCAATTTCTTCTAATTGTCTTCTGCTATGAATCATTTTCATCAAGAATAAATACGTTTTACAACAGTAATTAAAGGACTGATATCTTTTGAAGACGTTCATTAACATGACGTCTATCACCAGCAATATCTTCTCTCACTTCTGATTCTACTTCTGTTATATCATTAAAGAATCCATCAGTCCACTTTTCTTGCATTTCATATGTCCACATATCATTTACTGCATCATCACCAAGTGATTCTTTTAATTTGTTAGCAGCTTCAACTTGATCTGTTTCTTCAAATAATTCAATGGCATCTGAGAAATGATCCATTCCCCTTCCTGTTAGATGATGCATCTCATTTAACGCACCATCTGCTCTCCTGATATTCTCAATTCCAAGTTGCATCTCATGTAACGCTTTAATCTCTTTTTCATTAAGATCTTCTACTTTACATTCTCCGTCTTCCCAAGATCCAATTTCTTCACATATTTCTTTCATAGTTGAATTGTAATATATTCATGGGGATTCTTTGCATGAATTAGGTGTCCTCTATTTTCTATAACTTCAGGTGTTGAAATAGAATCTTTTGTATGGTCAGTATATGATTCTATTCGTTGATTTGGACCAGATCCGACAGATTTTGCACTGGTCCCACTACTTCGTAGGCCTGTTTGAGACATATGATTTTTGTCCCAATAAACGCTTCCGCTTCCAATATTACAACGATATGCTTCTTTTCTTGAAACGTTTAATCTTTCGAAACTTCCACCATTTTGTTCACACCATTCTCTAAGTTCTTGTTTTTGTTCATTAGGATTCATTTAATTGTAATCTCCAATCCACTTCCTTCTGGTTCAACAACACCAGTAATTGGTTTATCAAAGGACATTGAGAATCTATCAGAATATGCTTTACTATCTACCCGTTTAATTTTGTTGTTGCCACCCCAATCTTTGGTATTTATTTCTTCAACAAATGCACTATCAACAACTTTTCCATGTTTTAGCATCTTACATCTATAATGACGACCCTGATCTTTGCATTTAATTGAATCAAACGCTTTAGTTTCTCTTTCGTCCATATTTCAAAAGAAGGGTTCATAGAATAAAGTCTTAATGACGGTTAAGACTTTATTGAAAGACATATAATCGTTGAATATGGTATTCGACAGAGAAGAGTACATCTTAATTGTACTCTCAGTCATATCAGTCGTGGGAGTACATGAATTGTCACACAGATATATTGATATTAGTTTACTCAATCAAATTGAATTTTTAATGTCAGTTTCAATAATTCTTGGGGTATTAACAATCATCGGAACTTATTTGAATATCGGTGTTAGGAAAGCTTGGACTGGATTCTCAGTAAAAGATCATGCAATTGTTGCAATTTCAACACTTTCAATTATTGGTGTTCACGAATTAACTCATATGTATCTTGATGGATTTGATTATCTCACAGAAGTCATGTATGTGAGTGTTTCATTATCAATTGCCACAGTAATTGGTGTTGCAATGAATGCATATTATTACCACAAGAAAACTATTGATGTCTAAACCGTTTCTTTTATATTGAATTAATACGTTTATTTAGTTGGTTATGTCAAAATTCCAAAAAGGAGACAAAGTCGTTCTTGATAAAAACAACACTGAAAAATATTCAGGACAAGTAATTGAAACAGAAGGCGATGAAGTACATGTTAAATGGGATACTGGACCAAAAAGTTGGTATCATTCTTATGAACTTAAAAAAATGAATTGATGATCCTCGATAGTTGTCGCAAGTTCTGAATCTTCCATAACGAAGAATTTATGAGATGGACCTTTGATTCTTAGATCTCTTTCACCTTTGAAATTCACTGACATACTATTACTCGTTATCGAATATCTAATTCAACTGTAGCATCTTTGTCAACGTGTGATTCTCTAATTTTAAGGACTCCAGGTTTTGGGTTCAGTGCCCATTCAAGACTTGATTCTGTAGATGATACTACATCATCTTGTCCGGGTTTTCCTCTCACTTGCCATTCTCCTTCCGCTTCATTAACCCAACCAAATGTACTTGTTTGTTTAGATCTTCCATCAATTTCAACTTCAACTTCAATTGGACCGTACTTTGTAGCACGTCTATCTTCTGGTGAGACACGCGCAGCATCTTCATTAAGGTCTTCAGGATCAATTTCATCTATATTCCGAACTGTTTCCATTTGGAATTGGTGACCACCCCAAATATTTAATGTGGTAAGATCATGATATTCATCAAATCGAATTTTACAACCACCAAGATTTCCATCGCCTCGCATATCAACACGTGTTACACCGTTGACTTTACTTGCTGATTCACAGAATTCTACAACTGATTCATGGAGTTCTTCTGTTGCGTCGTAAGATTTCATTGAAATTCACTCTTTGTTGATTCACACCAATTTCCAAATTTTTGTTTGTTCATGATATTAAAGTAACTTTATTGTAATTCAATCTTTGCTGCAATTAATTGTA